>Ga0105044_10000360_pt1 | contig 54980 bp, 45 predicted proteins | sample MAT01_FD_78092 | JGI IMG/M metagenome (GOLD analysis project Ga0105044, IMG submission 78092) | Freshwater microbial communities from Lake Fryxell liftoff mats and glacier meltwater in Antarctica - MAT-01 | ecosystem: Environmental > Aquatic > Freshwater > Ice > Liftoff microbial mat | place...
ATCTGCAGGGACCTTACCGCCGCCGTCGAGTTTCTTTGCGGCCCCATCGTCGATCGACGTGCCGAGGCGAGGCAACACGAGGAGGCTTGGGCGTCCGCTTGGCAGACGACGCGTCACGATCTGGTGTCCCGTCCAAGTCTGCTTCCGTGGCTGAGCGAAGTGGAGGCATCGGGCCTCCTTAAACGATTGAGCCGTGACGACCCTGCACAGGCTTCCCGCCTCATGAGCGACCTCGTTCGCCTCGTTCACGCGCTGCCGGTCCACGCAGAGCCCCTCGCCGCGTTCGCGGCGCGCCTGCTGGGAAACGCCCACGCGCTCGATCCCGGCACGCCTCTCGCCACCCTGGCCGTGCGAGCCGTCGTTTACCTTCGAGGGAGCGAACTCGAGGATGACGCCGAGGGACGGCGCACCGCGTGGGCCGAGGTCGGCGTGATGTGCGATGAGTTGAGCACCCCTGCACTCGTGCTCAATCTTCCAGCCGACAACGACTCCCTCCTGGCCCGCCTCCTTCGTGCGGGGGCGCAAGCGGGCGAACCTCTGCATCTCTCTTTGCGACTGCTCCTCCGACATCCGCTTTCGAACGACCCCGCGCTGGCCGATCGCGAGATTTTCGTTTGCGAAAACCCGACAATCCTCGGTCTCGCCGCCACACGTCTCGGTGCCCGCAGCGCAGCGCTCGTGTGCGTAAACGGTCAGTTTGCGACACCCACAAAGATCCTCCTGCGACAGCTCACGGAGGCCGGTGCACGCCTGCGTTACCACGGCGATTTCGACGTCGGCGGCCTCCGCATCGCCCGTCGCGTGCTCAGCCATCCCGCCGCATCGCCTTGGAGATATTCCGTGTCCGATTACCTCGCCGCCCCGAAAAGCGAACTGCTCGTAGAAGACCCCGGTCCGACCCCCTGGTCCCCCGAGCTCGCCACCGCCCTCCGCACCGAACGCAAAGCCGTGCACGAAGAAGCCATTGCCGATTCGCTGGTCGAAGATCTCGCCCTCCATCGGAAAGGTGCCGGCAGCGAGTGTAGAAACCCGTAAGACATTCTTCAACGGAGCCGGGAAACGCGGACATTCACATCATGGGAAGGTTAAATGAAGGGTATTGTAATTCCCTCGACGCATTCAACGTTAAGACACGACGTTACGCCCGACCGACCTACGCTCAATAACGCCAGGTCGGAGCGCGGCTCCGTTGAAGCATCAATTTCAACAGTATGCGCACGGTGGAAAGGCTGGAATCCGGCGCGGTGGCGACTCAGTTGTCGGGGTTTCCTCGCGTGTGCCGAACGCTGGGCTTGTTGGAACGTTTTGAGAGCTTGATTCCCGATGCGGTACCGAGCCCGATCGAGCAGCTTAAGCAGGTCCGCCGGAAACGGCAGCGCGCCTCAAGACAGAAGCCACCTGCAAAGCCTAAGAATTGGACTTGGGGGGTGCTTCATGATCGCGGAGGTTCGGCTCTGGGGCCGGACGATCGGCGCGGTCTCGCTGGACGAGGGACGTGAGATCGCGGCGTTTCAATACGACCCGGAGTTTGTCAGCAGCGACATCGAGCTGGCGCCGTTGGTCCTGCCGCTCAGCGTGCAGGTCTATGAGTTTCCCGAGCTGCCGCGGAACACGTTCCATGGACTGCCGGGGCTGGTGGCGGACTCGCTGCCCGACAAGTTCGGTAACGCGCTGATCGACGCGTGGCTCGCGACCCAAGGCCGCACGGCGGACAGTTTCAGTGCGGTCGAGCGTCTCTGTTACACCGGCACACGCGGCATGGGAGCACTGGAGTTTGCGCCGGCGATCGGGCCGAAGCCGCGCAAATCACATAGAATGGAAACGGACGCGTTGGTGCGGCTGGCGGGGGAGGTGCTGACACATCGCGGCGATTTGCTCGGACACTTTTATGCCGCGGGAAAGGAGGCTGCGCTGCGCGACATTTTGCGTGTGGGAACGTCCGCTGGCGGTGCACGCGCAAAGGCGGTAATCGCATGGAATCGCGAGACGAACGAGGTGCGCTCCGGACAGATTGCCGCCGGTGCCGGCTTCGATTACTGGCTGCTGAAATTCGATGGGGTCGAAGGCAACAAAGACAAGGAACTGGAAGACCCGAAAGGCTATGGTGCGATCGAGTTCGCCTATCACTTGATGGCGAGACAGGCAGGCCTCACGATGAGCGAGTGCCGGCTCTGGGAAGAGAACGGGCGGCGGCATTCCATGACTCGCCGGTTCGATCGGCTGGCGGGCGGTGAGAAATTGCACATGCAGTCGCTTGGCGCGCTTTCGCACTTCGATTTTAATCGGGCCGGGTCCTACAGTTACGAAGAGGTACTGCTGACCATCCGCCAACTCCAACTGCCAATGGAGACGGCGGAGGAATAGTTTCGGCGAATGGTCTTCAATGTCGTCGCACGAAACCAAGACGATCACGCGAAAAACATCGCCTTCCTGAAGAACAAACAGGGCGAATGGTCGCTGGCGCCAGCCTTTCCGAAAGCGTTTGACGATGAGTCACGGGCAATTAAACGGTATTTTTAAACGGGTTCGCCTGCTTGGATGGCGATCAGATCGCACCCTCGCTTTCTAAGTCGGCTTTACCCTAAAAAGGCTCTGACAAGCAGATTAATTGTTCCCTTTCCGTCCCCTTTTTCCGCCCTCCTCTGCAAATGGTGCCCGGGACAGGAGTCGAACCTGCACATCTTACGATAACGGCTTCTAAGACCGTCGTGTCTGCCATTCCACCACCCGGGCACTCGTCTTCAACAGGGCCGCTAGGTTGCAGGGCTGGAAGGGAGGGCGGCAAGCATCGAAACGATCCGACCACTTTCCTCCTCTGTGCTCCAAGAGCGGACGGCGACTTTGTCCCTACGACGCTCTCGACAGACTTTTGCAGACAATCTCGGTATACCGAGCTCGGCTGAATCCGTAGTGCCGGTCTGCGCAATCTGGACATAACGTGTGCGAGACGGAGTCGCGTTTGGCGTCGATCCGCTCGTCGGCCTCGACGAAGTCCAACGGGCCCACCCGCAGGCGTTGGCACCCGCAGCACACGACGATCAACTCATCCTCCGCGGTGAAGGGTCCTTCTAACGTGGCAAACGCGACGATCGACATGCGGTAACTATGACAAAATTCAAATAAGAGGGATATGGGGGTTTTCCCTATGCCATCTCTCAGGTTTCGTTCGTCGCATAACCGGCGCGAAGCCGCGAGGCCTCGGCACATTTTTCTCCGCTTAAACCGTTTGCTTTGCTCGCCCCGGCACGCGGAGTCGGGCATACTTTCCTCATGAGACTCATCGGGCCCGTCGCGCTCACGCTGGTATCGATTGTTTTCACAATGGCGGTAAGCCCCGTTCGCTCCGCCGAGCGGGTGCAGATCACTCTGCTTTCGACCACCGATCTGCACGGGCACATCTACCCGATCGACTACGCGACCAACTTGCCCTCGGCCGATGGGTTCGCCAAGATCGCCACCCTCATTCGCGACGTTCGAAAAGAATCGCCGCAGCTGGTCTTGGTGGACTGCGGCGACACGATCCAGGGAACGCCCCTCGCCTATTACCACAACCGCGTGAACAACACGCCCCCCGACCCGATGATGGTGGTGATGAATGCGCTGGGCTTCGATGCCCTCGTCGTCGGAAACCACGAGTTCAATTTCGGTCTCGCCGTGCTGAACAAGGCGCGGAGCGAAGCCCGCTTCCCGTGGCTCTCCGCCAACACCGAACGGATCGCCGACCGCCAGCCCGCCTTCGCCCCTTACCTCGTCAAGGAGGTGAAGGGGGTAAAAATCGGCATCCTCGGACTGACCACCCCGGGAATTCCCAGCTGGGAAAACGAGGGAAACTACGCCGGTCTGCGCTTCCAGGATCCGGTGGAGGTCGCGCGCCGCAGAGTGGCCGAGTTGCGGAACCAGGAGAAGGTCGACGTAGTGCTCCTGGCCCTACACATGGGCCTGGAGGAAAACCTCGCGACGGGCGTGCCGAGCCCCGGGCAGGTTCCCAATGAAAACGCCGCGTTGAAGATCGTTCGCTCGGTGCCGGGGATCGATGTCATGTTCATGGGGCACACACACCGCACGATTCCCGGGCTGACCGTGGGCGGGGCGCTTCTTTCGCAGGCCGGCCGCTGGGGCGACCATTTGAGCCGCGCCGACGTTTATCTCGAGCGTGCAACGTCCGGGGAACGCTGGCAGATTGTGGCCAAAACCTCCTCGTCGATTCCCGTGACAAAGGACACTCCCCCCGATCCCGAGGTTCTTGCGCTAGCCAAGCCCTATCATGACGAAACCCAGGCGTGGCTTTCCAAACCCGTGGGGCAAAGCGCGCGCGCCCTCTCGGCCGCGAACTCGCGGCTCGAGGATACCGCGATCGTGGACTTGGTGCAGCGGGTCCAGATGGAGGCCGGGAAAGCCGACGTTTCCTTCGCCGCCAGCTTCACCCTCGACGCGCGCCTGCCGAAAGGGCCCGTCACGCTGCGCGAAATCGCCGGACTCTACATTTACGACAACACGCTGGTCGTGGTGGAATTGGCCGGGGAGCAAATCAAAGCCGCTCTCGAACATTCGGCGCGGTATTTTCGACCCTACGAAAAGGGAAAAACCGCAGCCGAGCTCGTCGACTCCGCCATCCCCGGATACAATTTCGATCTCGCCGAGGGCGTCGACTACACGATCGATCTGACCCGCCCGGTCGGCGACCGCATCGTGGGACTCTCCTACCGCGGTTCGCCGCTCGCGCCGGACAAAAAGCTGCGGGTCGCGATCAATAATTACCGGCTGAACGGCGGGGGTGGCTATAGCATGTTCCGCGGCGTTCCGGTCTTGGATCGCTCCAGCCTCGAAATCCGCGATCTGATCGTCGATTGGGTCCAAAAACACAGGGATATTCCCTCCGAACCTACCCAGAACTGGCGTTTGATCTGGTGACGGCGGGCGACCGACGCGTGCGCGTGTACGCTTGTCCCGACACAATCCACTGAAGCTTGAGCGAAAATGTCCGATAATCGTATATGCAACGCTCCTATTCTGCCGCCTTGTTCGGGCTGCTCGCTGCCCTGCCGCTGAGCGCAGTGGAGCGAGGGGACTCCTTCGATTCGGTGATCGCCGAAAAAGGCCCGCCTTCGGGAAAGATGAACCTGGGTCGGATCCAAATCCTCAAATATAGCGACCAGGAGATCAAATTGGAGGACGGAAAAGTGGTTTCGATAAGGGTCCCGGCCGCGATTCCCTCGCCTGCGCCGGCACCGTCTCGTGCACCCGCAGCCGCGACTCCCCGTCCTTCCAAGTCCGGCGAATCCGCGCACGCTCCCGCCCTCTGGACCGATAGCTACAACGAGGCCATCGCGATCGCCAAAGAGCAAAATCGGCAGGTTTTCATGTTTTTTACCGGCTCCGACTGGTGCGGCTGGTGCAAACGGCTGGAAGCCGAGGTTCTTTCGACGTCGGTGTTTTCCAGATATGCCGCCGCGCGGCTGGTGCTGCTCAAGGTGGATTTCCCGCGCAGGACCCCGCAACCGGCGGAACTCGCGGCTCAAAACGCGGCCTTGGCCAAGCGCTATCGGATCGATGGATACCCAACGGTGATCGTGCTCTCCAGCGAGGGCAAACGCCTGGCGGCCTTGGGGTACGAGCCGGGCGGACCGGATCCGTTTGTCGGCACGCTGTCCTTGCTGAAATAGCGTCGCGCTGGCGGACGGCGGGAGAGACGCCGGCCGGTTGCGCGTTCGGGAGCGGTTCTCGGAGTTGGCAGCGCGGGGCGCGCGATCCCGGCCTCGACGGAGCGAGGCTCTCCCTCGGGCCCTGGGCGTCGGTGCTTCGACTAGACCAGCTTCAAGATCTCGGTGGCGCGCCGATGGGTCTCTTGAAAACGGGCGGCCATGTTCGGCGCCTTGATGTCTTCGTCGTAGGTCGGGATCATCGCCTTCATGCGCGCCTTGCCGGCGGCCGTGGCCAAAAGTCGAGGGAAACTGGATTTGATCACTTCGAACACGATATCGACGGAGACCGACGCTCCCGGCGATGCACCGAGCAAGGCCGAGATCGTCCGCTCGGGATTTGCGATCACTTCGGTGCCATAGTGAACGATGCCCGCCTCGCCATCGGTCTTCTTGATCGCCTGCACGCGAATACCCGCATCGATCAACTTCCAATCCTCCGCCTTCGCTGCCGGATAGAAAACGTGCAACACTTTCATGCGGTCGGCCATGCTCTGCGTGCCCTGCTGGACCAGGTATTTCACGAGATCGAGATTGTGCACCCCCACCTTCACGAGCGTGGCGAGATTGTGCGCCTTGATCGAAGCCATCAGATCCGTGCGACTCCCTTTGCGGTGGAGAAACTTGGTCGTCCAGGCGGCGAACGGTCCAAAGAGGAGCGTCTTTTTGCCATCGAGAAAACGCGTGTCGAGATGGGGCACCGCCATGGTGGGAGCCGCTCCTAGCGCCTGCCCATAAACCTTGGCCCGATGCCGGTCCACGATCTCCGGGTTCTCGCACACCAGCCATTGTCCGCCGATCGGAAATCCGCCCAATCCGCGACTTTCGGCGATACCGGATTTCTGCAGAAGGCGCAGGCTGCCACCGCCGGCGCCGACGAAAACGAACTTGGCCCGGTTTCGACGCGTCCGGCCCGACTGAAGATCGTCGATTTTCACGTCCCAACCCTCCGACGTCTGCGCGAGATCGACCACGCGGTGGTTGCAGGCCACGCCGCACCCTTCCTGGCGCGATAGCCAGGTGAGCAACTTGCGCGAGATCGCCCCGAAATTGACGTCGGTGCCGCCGTCCATCTTGGTCGCCGCAATCGGCTCGTCCTTGCGTCCCTCGACCAGCAACGGAGCCCAGGCGCCGATCTTGGCGCGATCCGAGGAAAACTCCATCTCCCGGAAAAAATGATGCGCCGACAATCCCTCGTAACGGGCTTTCAAATACGCGACCTGCTCCTCGCCGTGGACGAAACTGACGTGGGGAATCGCATTGATAAACTCCCTGGGATTGTCCGCCATGCCCTCGGCCACCGCATAACTCCAAAACTGGAGCGAACGCTCGAATTGCTCGAAAATCTCGATCGCCTTGGCCACCTTCACCGTCCCGTCCTTCTCCCGCTGCGGAGTGTAGCTGAGCTCGCAAATCCCCGCGTGGCCCGTCCCGGCGTTATTCCAGCCGTGCGAACTTTCCTGGGCCAGCCCGTCGGTCACCTCGTAGACCTGCAATTTCAAGTTCGGCTCGAGCCGCTTGAGCATGGCACCCAGATTGGCGGACATGACACCGCTGCCGATAAGGACGACATCCGGATTCTCGACGTGGGAGGAATGATTCATGGGTGTCGACGGGATAGCTTGGATCGAGTTGCAACCATCTGGAACCGAGTTCGACTCCGTTCCAGGCAATGAGGAGAGCAATGAGCGGAAGAACCTGAATAACGCCCAAAGCAGCGCAACCCAATTGAGCGCTTCTGAGAGTTTTCGGTAGATTGTGAGAGTTTTACTTCCCACGCTGATCGTTTTCCCTTTCCACCCCGACTTATGCCCTCTCCCACCGTTTATACAGCGGCGATCGACCTCGGCGCCACCAGCGGCCGCGTCATTCTTGGCTCCTGGAAGAATCGACGCCTTCATCTCCACGAAGTGCATCGGTTTTCCAACACCTTCCACACGCTGGGAGGAAACGACTACTGGGACATGGGTGGCCTCTGGCACGAAGTGCAAACCGGTCTGCGGGCGGCAGGCGATGCACTGCCCAAAGGCGCACGCCTTTCTTCGGTGGGCGTCGACACTTGGGGAGTCGACTACGCGCTCCTGAACGATGCGGGCCGTTTGGTTTTCCCGGTCCACGCCTATCGGGATTCGCGAACGCAGGCCGGTTTGAAACGCCTTGGCGACACGCGAGCCGCCCTGGAGCGGATCTATGCGGCCACAGGCATTCCGAACGTTTTCTACAACTCCTCGCTCCAGCTGGAGGAAACGATCGCGCAGTGCCCGGCAATCACGGATCTGGCAACGCGCTGCTTGTTTCTCCCCGACTACTTCAACTACCTGCTCTCGGGAACCGCCGCAAACGAGCTTTCGATCTCCAGTACCTCGCAGCTGCTCGACGTCCACGGCACGGACTGGTCCCGCCCGGCGCTCGACCATTTTCGGATTCCGCCGTCCTGGTTGACAAAGCCCGTGCCCGCCGGAACCCGATTGGGAAAACTTCGTGCAGCGCTGTCTCGCGATCGCCCGGCGTTCGCCAGAACCGAAGTCATTGCCGTACCCGGTCATGACACCGCCTGCGCCTACGACGCGATGCCCGCTTCACCCGACGGGACCGACCTCTATCTCAGTTCCGGAACGTGGTCGTTGGTCGGTTTCGAAACCGATCGTCCCGTCCTCGGCACCGAAGCGTTGGCAGCACGCATTTCCAACGAAAGAACCGGCGACGGTCGTTACCATCCCCTCACCAACGTGATTGGACTCTGGCTCCTCGAAGGGACTCTGAAGGATTTCGATGCCCGGCCCAAAAATGGCAAAGAGTGGACCGCATTGATCGCAGCGGCGGAAAAATTACCGTCCCCCTCAAGCCTGATTGACGTGGTCGACCCCTCGCTCGCCAACCCCAAATCGATGCGGGCGGCGATCGACGCGCAGCTCAAACGCCGGAAAGCCCGTGCACCCCAGGATCTCGCCGGCTACATGCGTTTGATCTGCGATTCGCTGGGCAAGGGTCATGCAGACGCGATGAAGGCATTTGAACGCTTGGCGAATCGCTCATTCAAGCGGATCCTGATCGTCGGCGGCGGAGCGAAAAACCGCTTGCTCTGCCAGGCCACTGCAAACGCGGCCGGTATTCCCGTGGTCGCCTTTGATTTGGAAGGTTCGGCAGTGGGTAATATTGCCTCACAATTAATTGCCATAAAGGCGGTTAAGGATTTGAAGATCTTTAGAAAACTCATGGGAGCGAATTTGGACAAACGCATCTACACCCCGCAGACGTTGGCATAATCCGTTGGGCCACGGCCCCGCGTGACTGGGATTTTCGAACCTTTGGTTCCGCTGTTTCTGCGCCTGCGATGGCTGCGCGCGACGATCGGGGATGAGCGCAGCTGGCAGCGCGCGTCGCGCGCAATCCCGGCCTCGACGGAGCGAGGCCTTCCACGGGAGAGTCGCGGGTTTAGAGATAATTGAGAACTCCAATCCTTTCCCGGGATCGGAGGTTGCAATGGAAGGGGGAACACCGAAACTTTCTTTTTCGTCAAAAAGTAAAGACCATGTTGAAGAAGTTGATCGCGAAGTTGCGCAAAACAATTGCCCCTTCGAGCGCCTCCAAACCACCGGCCAAGGAATCGCCCGCGCCGGTCCCAAGCACTAGTCAGCATCCCGCTCGCACGGTGCACAGCGAACCGAATCGGCGTCGGGAAGACCGCCCTCGGTCCGGCGAACGCGGTCGGGATTCTCGCGAATCCGGATCCCGCCACGGCGGTTCCTCCGAAGGATCGTCCCATTCCCGCTCCCGTTCCTCCGGTGCCAAAAAACAAGGCACCTACGACCGTCCCGCACGGTCCGAGTCGGCCGACGCAGGTGCCAGATCTCCCGCAGCCGCCTCCACGCCGCGCAAGCCCAAGGTCGCCCGCGCGGAACCCGAAGTGCCCAAGGTCGAGAGTGCCTTCAGCGCTCTTGGACTCTCCGACCGAATCGCCTACGCCGTTCAGGAAAAGGGTTATAACGATCCTACTCCTATCCAGGCCCAAGCGATTCCCTTGGTGGTGTCGGGTAAAGACGTCATTGGTTCGGCCCAAACCGGCACAGGAAAGACCGCAGCCTTTGCGCTTCCCATCCTTCAACGGCTCGGTGCGCGCGCCGGTCATCCGCGCTGCCTCGTGCTCGAACCGACGCGCGAACTCGCCCTTCAGGTCGAGGAAGCGTTCAAGGTTTACGGGAAATACACCAATTTGGACGCGACGGTGATCTACGGCGGTGTGGGTTACGGCAAACAACGGGAAGACCTCGACAACGGAGTCGACGTGATCGTGGCCACGCCCGGTCGGTTGCTCGATCACATGGAACAGGGCGCGGTGAGTCTCGCAGGCGTGGAAATCCTGGTCCTCGACGAAGTCGATCGCATGCTCGACATGGGTTTCCTGCCGGACGTGAAACGCATTGTCTCGAAGACGCCAAAATCGCGCCAAACGCTTTTCTTCACCGCGACGATCCCCCCCGAGATTGCCTCCCTCGCCGCCTGGGCGTTGCGCGATCCGGTTGAAGTCAAAATCGGCCAACGCCGCTCGCCGGCGGAAACGGTCGCCCACGCGTTTTACCCCGTGGTCGCCTCGCAAAAATTCGAGCTCCTCCTGACGCTGCTCGAAGCGACGCAATTCAAGAGCGTGATCATTTTCTGTCGGACGCGCATGGGTGCAGATCGGATCGCGCACCGGCTCATCGCGGCAAAACACACCGTCGGCGTCCTTCATTCCGATCGCAGCCAGCGAGAACGCGTCGAATCGCTGGACGGCTTTAAATCCGGTAAATTCGAGGTCCTCGTCGCGACGGATATTGCAGCCCGCGGACTCGATATCGCGGGCGTTTCGCATGTCATCAACTATGACGTGCCGGAGAACCCCGAAGATTACGTCCACCGCATCGGCCGCACCGGTCGGGCTCAAAACACCGGTGAAGCCTTCACTTTGGTAACCGAAGACGACGTGCGCAATGCCCGCTCGATCGAACGTTACATCAGTGCGACGGTTGAACGAAAGAAGGCCGCTGGCTTCCCCTACATTTACTCGGCCTTGTTCGACGAATCCTCCCAGCCCGCCGTGGCCAAACCGGCGAGCCGGTTGACCCGCGGCGCACGGCGCTGAGGGACGAAGCGTTTCGGACCACGGGCCCACGAGGGAGCGACTGCCTCGCTGCACGGCGGAAGCTCCGACGATAGCGTTTGGAGTCCGGCCTTCAGGCCGTCCGGAGAGAGTGTAATCGGATTTCGGACGGCCTAAAGGCCGGACTCCAAACGCTTTTGCAGCGAGGGAATGCCTACTCCCGTTTCCACACGGCACAAATTTGGATTTTGGTCTTCCCCGCTCAGGCATGTCCCCTTTCGCTTAACATTCATCGCGACTCACCTTGCACCGGAATAGGGCGGGGTCTGGAATCGTGACTCAACCTCCGCCCAACACCCTGCGCATTATGGAAAAGGTCCGTCTCGGCATCGTCGGTCTCGGCAACATGGGTTCCGGCCACGCCACCAACATCCTGGCCGGAAAAGTCAAAGGGCTCGAGCTGACCGCGATCGCGGACGCCGACCCGGCCCGCTTTGCCCGTTTTCCCGGCATCAAAACGTTCTCTTCCGCCAACGAACTGATCGATTCGGGCGCAATCGATGCGCTTCTCATCGCTACGCCGCACTACGATCACACGACGATCGGAATCAAGGCGCTCAAAGCCGGCCTGCACGTCATGGTGGAAAAGCCGATCTCGGTCCACCGCGCCGATGCCGAACGCCTGATTGCCGCTTACACCGATAAAAAACAGGTGTTCGCCGCGATGTTCAATCAGCGCACCGACCTCTACTATAAAAAGATCCGGCAACTGATTCAGACGGGCGAACTCGGTGAAATCCGCCGCGTGAACTGGATTATCACCAATTGGTTTCGCACCGAAGCCTACTACGGGAGCGGAGGCTGGCGCGCAACCTGGGCGGGCGAAGGCGGCGGCGTATTGCTCAACCAGTGTCCTCACAATCTGGATCTTTTCCAATGGATGTTCGGGATGCCTAAATCCGTGCGCGCCTACTGCAAATTCGGACGCTATCACGATATCGAGGTGGAGGATGACGTCACCGCGTACTTCGAATTCCCCAATGGCGCGACCGGCGTCTTCATCACCTCGACGGGCGAGGCACCCGGTACCAACCGCCTGGAAATCGCCGCCGAACGCGGCAAGCTGGTCTACGAGGACGATCGAATCGCCTTCACTCGCAACGAAGTCCCCATGTCGGAGTTCTCACGCAGCTCGACCCAGGCATTCGCCCGTCCGGATACCTGGGACGTGACCGTTCCCGCAGCCAATCACGGCGGACAGCACAACGAAATCCTCCAGAATTTCTCCGACGCGATTCTTAACGGCGCCACCCTCCTGGCTCCCGCCGTCGAGGGTATCCATTCGGTGGAGCTGGCAAACTCGATGCTTTTGTCCGCCTGGACGGACTCGATGGTCGGTCTGCCTCTCGACGGAAAGAAATACGAGCGGATGCTGAAGAAGAAAATTGCCGAGTCCGCGAAGTCCAAAAAGCGGAAGAAGAAAGTCACCGTCTCCGGCGACGATTTCGCGAAATCCTTCGGTCGTTGATCCGGGAGCGCCATGAAGCTTTCCCAAGTCGCCGCTCAGCTCTACACCGTTCGCGAACACTGCAAAACCGCGGCCGATTTCGGTGCGAGCATGAAGAAAGTGCGCGCGATCGGCTACACTGCGGTGCAGATCAGCGGCGTCGGCCCCATTCCGGAAAACGAATTGGTGGAGATGTGTTGCGGCGAGGGCCTCGCCATCTGCGCGACACATGAACCCGCCTTGAAGATCCTCGACGAGACCGACGCGGTCATCGAACGGCTCCACCAGCTCGGCTGCAAGCTGACCGCCTATCCGTATCCCGCTGGGATCGATTTTTCGGATGCCGCAGCCGTCGAGACCCTCGTGAGCAAACTCGATCTCGCGGGTGCCAAACTGCGCGCCGCGGGTTTGGTCTTGGGTTATCACAACCATGCCATCGAGTTTCTGAAGTTTCGGGGTGCCCCGGTTCTCGAATACATCTACGCGAAAACCCAGAAGGACAATCTGGTCGGAGAGCTCGACACGTTTTGGATTCACTATGGCGGCGGCGACGTGGTCGACTGGTGCCGGAAACTCCGGGGCCGGCTCCCGTTCGTCCATCTCAAGGACTACGGCTTCACCAAGGAGAATAAACATATCTACTGCGAAGTCGGCGCCGGGACGCTGCCCTTCGAACGAATTATCGCAGAGGCCGAAAAATCGGGCTGCGAGTGGTTCATCGTGGAACAGGACACCACCCCCGGCGATCCGTTCGACTCGCTCAAACAAAGTTTCGATTACATCCGCGAAAATTTGGTTCCACCGTCATGATCTTGACCAGACCCTTCCTTCCCGACGATTTTTTGCTGACCACGGAGTGGGCGCGCATGCTTTATTTCGAGCACGCCGCCAAGCAGCCGATCTTCGACTATCACTGCCATCTCCCGCCCGACCAGATCGCGGCGAATCGTCAGTTCGTAAACCTCACCGAAATCTGGCTGGGCGGCGATCATTACAAATGGCGGGCCTTGCGTGCGGCGGGCGTACCCGAAGAGCTCATCTCCGGCAAATCGACGAGCGACTACGATAAGTTCCTCGCGTTCGCGCGGACCGTTCCGCTCCTGGTCCGCAACCCCCTCCACCATTGGTCCCATCTCGAGCTGCGTCGCTCTTTCGGCATCGATCTCCTGATCGACGAAGCGAACGCACCCAGGATTTGGGAGGCGGCGAACGAAAAACTCCGCACACCGGCCTTGTCCGTCCACGGTTTATTGACCCGGAACCGCGTCAATGTGGTCTGCACCACCGACGACCCCGCCGACACCCTCGAACATCACGTGGCGATCGCCAAAAGCGCGCTGCAGACCCGCGTCTACCCGACGTTTCGCCCCGACAAGGCGATCGCGGTCGACGCCCCGACCGTTTTCAATCCCTGGTGCGATCTCCTCAGCCAACGGAGCGGGATCGAGGTCAAGAACCTCGCCACGCTCCTGGAAGGCCTGGACCAACGCCACGCCTTCTTCCATTCCGTCGGCGGACGCCTCTCGGACCACGGCCTCGAATCGATGCCCGATGTCGAATGCACGGAGCGGGAAGCCGCGGCTATCTTCAACCAGGCGCGTGCCGGCACGGCGGCGACGCCGGAGCAAACGGCCAAATTCGTCTGGTTCATCATGGTCTTTCTCGGACGCCTCGACGCCAAACGCGGCTGGACCAAACAGTTCCACCTCGGGGCGTTGCGCAATAACAACAGCCGTCTCCTCAAGCGCCTGGGAGCCGACGCCGGAGTCGACTCGATCGGCGACTTCGCCCAGGCGCGCGGGCTGACCCGCTATCTCGACACCCTGGACCGCGACGACCAACTGCCGAAGATCATCCTCTACAATTTGAATCCAGCAGACAACTACGCGTTCTCGACCATGGTCGGAAATTTCCAGGACGGCAGCATCCCGGGCAAACTGCAATTTGGATCCGGCTGGTGGTTCCTCGACCAGAAGGAAGCGATGGAGTGGCAGATCAACGCCCTGTCGCAGCTGGGCCTGCTCTCCAAATTCGTCGGCATGCTCACGGATTCGCGCAGCTTCCTCAGCTACGTCCGGCACGAGTACTTCCGGCGTCTGCTCTGCAAGATGATCGGCGAGGACGTCGAAGCCGGTTTGATTCCGGCCGATGAGGCTGCGGTGAGCAAACTCATCCGCGACATCTCCTAAGACAACGCCGCCGGCTACTTCGGGCTCAAGGCGGGATCGCTCTGACTCCTCCCGCAGCTCGAACCGCCCCGCTTCCGGCGTCCCGACCTATCCGTCAACCATGCAACTCGGCCTTTGTACGACTCCCGAAATCGTCGCGACGTTTCCCAGCCTTCCCTTCGAGTTCATCGAAGCGCACGTGCAGCAGTTCCTCCTGCCCGAGCAGCCCGCGTCGGCTTTCGCTGCGAATGCCCTGGCGGCCAAACGCTCCCCACGTCCGACGCCAGCGGCGAATTGCCTTCTCCCCGCCGATCTCAAAGTCACCGGTCCGGTCGTCGATACCGAACGTCTTGCGCGTTATGCGGAATCCGCCTTTAGCCGTGCCGCGTCGATCGGTTTGACGACAATCGTCTTCGGTTCTGCCGGTGCACGGATGGTTCCCGATGACTGGTCGCTCGCGCGCGGTTTCGAACAGTACGTCGAGGCGCTGACGCTGTTCGCGCCGATCGCACAAAGGCATGGCGTGACCATCGTGGTGGAGGCGCTCAACCGCGTGGAATGCAACCTCGTCAACACGATCGACGAAGGCGCCGAAGCCGTGCGTCGCTGCAATCGTCCCAATGTCCGTTTGCTCGTGGATATTTTTCACATGCTCCGCAATGGCGAGACTCCCGACGGCATTGTCCGTCATGCGTCCTTGGTCACCCATTCCCACGTCGCCGAAAACAAAGACCGTGCCGAGCCGGGCAGGTACAACGACGACTTCCGCCCCTTCCTGCGGGCACTGCGTTCGGCCCACTTGTGCCAACGCCTCACGATCGAATGCGTCTGGACGACGGGCGATATCCGGCACAGCGCGCCGGCAGCTCTGACCGCCCTCCGCAAACAGCTCGCCGACGCGGGATACTGAGCGGACGCAATCCGTTCCGATCGTAGGGCCGGCCCTCGCGGCCGTGCTTGGCGTCGAAAACCAAGCGTTTCGCCGAACCGAGACGAACAGAAATCGTTTTTTTGGCCGTCGCGGATTTCTTCGATCTACTTCCGCGTGCGAGGCGAGGCACGGCCGCGAGGGCCGGCCCTACATCTTGGCCGCTTCGCCTCGGGCATCTTTTCTGACCAACGCGTCCACGAGGGTGCGCACGGCGGGAAGCACTCGCCCACGTTGCCACGCGGCGTAGAGGTCCCAGGCGATCCGGGAGTCGCTCAGCGGACGAAAGACGATTCCGGGAACGCGCGACTTCCGCTGGTACTCCGGAAAGAGCCCCACCGCCTCCTCCGTCAGAATCACGGCAAGCGAATCGGTGATGCTTTCGGCGTCTTGGACAAAACGGGGCCGAAACTTCGCGCGTCGGCAGACATGCGCGATCCACGCATTGTGACCCGGCATGTCGACGTCGGCCGCACCCACAAAACGTTCTTTTCGGAGTTCCGACAGTGCGACCGTGGCCTTCACGGCCAACGGGTGCGTCTCCGCCATCGCCACAAACACCGGAACGGCGGCAATTTTTCGCGTGTAGAACTCCCGGGAGAGCGTCGCTCCCGCCTGCCCGACAATCGCGACGTCGATCGCTCCTTGGCGTAGTCGGGCGATTTGTTCTCCGGGAGAAAGATTGTGTAGCTTTGCCTTCACGTGAGGATGCGCACGCCGAAGCGCCAGCAACGCGGGATGAAGAAATTCCATCGCGGCCGACATGAGATAACCGATACGAATCTCCTCGCTCTGCCCCCGTCCCAGGCGGCGAACGTCTTCCAGCACCTTCTCGAAAGCCGAGAGCAGAGGCTTCACGCCGTCGAAGAGGACGTGGCCCGTGGCGGTCAAGGCGACGCCGCTCGACGTGCGTTCCAGCAGGCGTCCGCCGACTTCGTTCTCCAATGCCTGCATCTGCCTGGTCAAAGTCGACTGGGAGACCCGCAGTTGCTCCGCTGCCCGGTTGAGGCTACCGTGGGCAACAATGGCGGTGAGGGAGCGAAGCAGATCGAGATTCATCGGAGGACTTTGCTATGCGGACTGCGCATAGCTCAGGTCCGTCCCACGCATTAGGCAAGCTCGCTCCGCCGTGTTATTCTCATGCCATGAAAACACCGACCGGCATCCATCACCTCACTGCCATCGCCAGCGATCCCCAAGCCAACGTCGATTTCTACGCCGGCCTGCTGGGACTTCGGCTCGTCAAGAAGACCGTCAATTTCGACGATCCCTCGGCTTATCACCTCTACTACGGCGACGAATCCGGCACGCCAGGTTCGATCGTAACGTTCTTTTATTGGCCCCGCGGCCTGGGCACACAGGGGCGCGTCGGCTCCGGCCAGACGACCCGACTGAGCTTCTCGGCCGCTCACGAATCGCTTCCATTCTGGCAGGACCGGCTTTCGCGCCAGGGTGTCGCAGCCAGCAGAGACCTACGCTTCGACGAGGACGTTCTGCGTTTCACGGATCCCGATGGCATTCCCGTGGAAATCGTCGCCGTCGCCAACGACGCCCGCACCGGGTGGGTCAGCGAAGGCATTTCCCGTGACTTTTCATTGCGCGGCATGCACACCGCCGAATTGACCGTCGCGACCGCAGGTTCGACGGAAAAGCTCATCGCCCACGAAATGGGTTATCGCGTCGTGCGCCAGCTCGGAAACCGGACCCGCTTCGAAGCGGGCCGTGGCGGTTCGGGCACGTACATCGACCTGATCGTCGATCCGGACGCACCGCGGGGACTCGGCGGAGTCGGGACGATTCACCACATCGCTTGGCGCATAGACGACGATGCAAGTCAGGTGGAAATCCAGGCGCACCTGCACGATGCCGGATATCTGGTTTCCGGGGTTCGCGATCGCTCGTATTTCCACTCGATTTACTACCGCGAACCGAACGGCATTCTCTTCGAGATCGCCACCGACTCACCTGGCTTTGCGACGGACGAATCCGTCGATACGCTCGGCACGTCGCTCCGGCTGCCCGCGCAGTTCGAGCGGGCCCGCGGCAAGATCGAGCTGCTCCTCCCGCCTCTTCAACCTGCCCACGTTTACGCGCGATCGAATCCGATCCCGACACGTTTATGAAAACGCACACCACTCAAGGCACACTCCGGTTGGGAGCGCCGATTGCGTCCGCTCGCTTCGCCGTCATCCTCCTCCACGGCCGCGGCTCCTCGCCGGAGGATATCGCGGGGCTCGCCGACCCGATCGGCCGGGAAGACGTCGCGTACGTCGTCCCCGCCGCAACCAACGGCACCTGGTATCCCCAACGCTTCCTCGTTCCCACCGCGGAGAACGAACCCTGGCTGAGCGGTGCCCTGTCCCTGATCGACGAACTCGTCGGCGATCTCGTAAAGAAAGACGTGAAACCGGAGCGGATTGGCATCGCCGGGTTCTCTCAGGGCGCTTGTTTGGCCACCGAATACGTCACGCGTCGCCCGCAAAAATATCTGTTCGCGGCCGGCTTGAGCGGTGCCCTCATCGGGCCGCTGGACACCCCGCGAAAGTCGGTCGATCTCGGCGGCGTTCCCGTGCTGCTGGCCTCGGCGGAATTCGATGCGCACATTCCCAAGGCCTATATCGAGCACTCGGCGTCGATCCTGACGGGCTACGGTGCGAAGGTGACCAAGCACCTCTTTCCCGGAAGCGCCCACACGGTCTTTCCCGAAGAGATTTCCTGGCTGCAGGCACGATTGGGATGAACGCCCCTCGTCGATTGACCTCCCGTGTGCGCGCGGCGAGCGTCAAAGGATGAAATTGCGCGTCATCGCCACGGGCGGCACCATCGACAAAGTCTATTTTGATGCGGCCAGCGTCTACGATGTCGGCGACCCCCAGGTCGAACCGCTTTTCAAAGAGGCCAACGTGACGTTCGACTACGCGATCGAGTCGGTCCTGAGGAAAGACAGCTTGGCGATGACCGACGACGACCGTGCGCTCATTCGAGAGCGCGTCGAGAAGTCCCCGGAGCGCTTGATCCTGATCACCCACGGCACGGACACGATGACGTTGACGGCGGAAAAGCTGAAAGGGATCGCCGACAAGGTGATTGTCTTTACCGGCTCAATGCTGCCTGCGCGCTTCCGCAGCTCCGACGCCATTTTCAATCTGGGATGTGCGGTGGGAGCGTTACAAGTCCTCGCCCCCGGCGTTTATATCGCCATGAATGGACAGATCGCCCCGGCCGACAGCGTTCGGAAGAACCGCGCGATGAGCCGGTTCGAAGCGAGCAGCTAACGCCGTCAGGCTCGCGTTTCACCGACCAGCTGCTTCAAGAGCGCGTAAAGCATTTCCATCCGGGGGACCTTCGCGCCGGCGGCGTGCGCCCGACGCAGGGGTTCGCCCCAGATAGGATCGACCTCGACCGGACGCTTGGCGAGAAAATCGACCAGACTGGAGGGTTGGTACGCACCCATCCCGGGGGTCACCTCGAACTGTTTTTGTGCGAATTCCTCGGGAATGACATAACCCAACGCGGCCGCCGCGGTCAGCACCTCGGACATAAGCGCGCGCACCTCCGCGACCAATGCCGGGTTGGCGCAGATCGCGTCGGTGGGGATTCCGCCCGCGGCGATGCTCAGGCCGTTGAACGGAATATTCCAAATGAGCTTCCGCCAGCGCGCATCGTCGAGTCGGTCGACGACGCGACACGGAATGCCCGCCTGTTCGAAAAGCGCCCCGATCGCGCGCGTACGGTCTCCTGCGGCCGCTGCACGCTCGCCCAAGGTGACCGAACCGCGCTGAAAACACGTCACTTCGCCCGGCGCGGTTCGCATCGAGGCAATGAAGCAGAGCCCACCGAGCACATTTTCCGGAGGAACCAGGGTCGCGAGGAAATCCTCGTTGCCCAAACCATTCTGCAGCGTCACGACCGCAGTCTGCGCGTGAAGAAGGGGTTTGAGCAGACGCGGCAGCTCGAAATTGGCGGTCGTCTTCAACGTAACGAAGACAAGGTCCACCGGTCCCACTTCTTCCGCCGAGGAAAAGGCGTTTGCGGGAAACACCGTTTCGACCTTCCCTCCCTCCCGTAGAACGATGCCCCGGGTCTCGATCGCGTCACGGTCGCTCCGCACCAGAAAACGCACCCGATTTCCCGCGAGCGCGAGTCGGGCGCCGTAGTAAAGTCCGATCGAACCGGCGCCGAGGATCGCGATCCGCTTCGACGAACTGCCTCCTTCGACGTCGCTGCGATCGGGCGTCACTTTTTAATCGATCGGCGAAGCTCGATCGGGGCAGAACGCTTGGAGCGCAATTTGAGATTGACCAGCTCCACTCCGCACGAGAACGCCATCGCGAAATAGATGTAACCCTTGGAAATATGCTGATGAAGGCCTTCCGCTATGAGGGAAACGCCGATCAAGATGAGGAAGCTCAAAGCCAGCATCTTCAACGTCGGGTGCTTGTGCACGAAATCGCCGATTGCGCCGGAGAAGACGAGCATGAAGCCCATCGCAATGATCACCGCCGTGACCATGATCCACAGCTGGCTGGCCATACCCACGGCCGTGATCACCGAGTCGAGAGAAAAGACAATATCGAGAAGGATTATCTGCACGATCGTTTTGCCGAATGTCGTCGCTGCCCGACCCGACGTGTGCTCCTCCTCCCCTTCCAGTTTCTCGTGAATTTCGAACGTGCTCTTTCCAATCAGAAACAGACCGCCTCCGAGCAGGATTAGATCGCGCCCGGAGATGTCGAAACTGGCGATGCTGAACAGCGGAGTGGTTAGTTTGGCGATCCAGGCGATTCCCGCCAAGAGCATCAGGCGGGTGCCCAGTGCCAGCGTCAGCCCCAGCTTGCGTGCCTTCGCCTGCTGGTCCTTCGGCAGTTTCCCGGCTAGAATCGAAATGAAAATGACGTTGTCGATGCCGAGAACGATCTCGAGCGCGGTCAACGTCAGCAGCGAAATCCAAATTTGCGGATCGGCGAGGAAATCCATGGCGGTGTGGCGAGCAAGGAGACAGAGGCCGTACCGAGGGTCAATGCAACGTAGCCTTAAAACACCCAGGCAAGTCCGGCCTTCAGCCAAAGCGGGATGACCCCGAGCCCGACCAAGGTCGTGCTGACCATGACCTGAGCCGCGGTCAACGGTTGGCCACCATAATGTTTTGCGATCACCAAGGAAAGCACCCCTGCGGGCATGGCAGCCTGCACGACAATCACGCGCTTCAAATCGACGGGACATGGTAGAAAGCGGGCCAGCACGAGGAAAGCCACCGGAAGAAGCAGGAGCCGAAGAGCGCATGAACCGACTGCGACCTTTCCGTTGAATAACGAGAGCGGGCGCGAAAGGTACTCGAAGAGAGTGGCTCCGATCAGCATGAGCGCCAAGGGCACGGCGCACGCTGCGCACAAATGGACGACATCTCGGAGGAAAACCGGCACCAGGCGCTCGAGACCAAACAGATTGATCGCCACCGCCGCCATCAGCGAAAGGATCGGAGGATTCAGAAGTTTGCGCCATCCGTCGCGGAGCGATAACCCGGAAAGCACGAGAATTCCCACCGTCCAGACCGCCGCCTCGCAGCCCACGTTGTGTACAAAGAGGACGCGGAGGCTTTGGGGGCCGAACAATTTCGTCATGAGGGGAATCGGAATGTAACCGTAGTTATAAATTCCCACCGCGAAGGCGAAGGTCCTCAAGCCATGCCCGACGGTGAACCCCATGGCGCGTCCGGCAAAATAGGCGAACCCGATTCCCGAGGCCATCGTGACAAAGCCCACCAAGGGCGCGAGCAGGAGATTCGCCGGGTCGCGCAGCGTCGAATTGCCCAGCACGTTTTCGAAAATCAGACAGGGGTAGAGAAAATTGACGACCACCTTGAGCAAACTCGCATCGGCCTCGGCCGTCAGCCAGCCGACTTTGCGCAGCCCCGTACCGGCGGCGATCAAAACGAAGATCGGGAGAATCAGGACGAGAAGTTGCCAATAGGAAGGCATACGAAGCGAAGGATCCGCTCAGCCGATCGGCGCCGCCCTCCAAAGGCGAGCGCATCGGCGGCCTTTCTCAGGCGGAACGCACGGGCGGGCCGCCACTCGCCGCCGCACGCCCGGCGAGCCAGCCGGTGGTCCAGGCGGCTTGGAAATTGAACCCGCCCGTGATGCCATCCACGTCGAGGACTTCGCCCGCAAAAAAAAGTCCGGGGCAGCGCCGGCTTTCCATCGTCCGAAAATCGACCTCGCTCAGTCGAACGCCTCCACAGGTCACGAACTCTTCTTTGTTCGTGCTTTTGCGGGTCACCGCGAACTCGGCATCGACGATCTGTCCGGCCAACGCCGCGAGTGCGTCGTTGGACGCCTGGGTCCACGTAACCGCTTCGCCGATACCGGCGGCCGCCACGAGCCGCTCCCACAATCGCGCCGGGATTGGGAGGGCGGGCGCTCCCGAGACCTGACGGCGCGGCGTACGGCCCCGCGCGGCGAAAAGGATCGTGCGGGCGGTATCGAGGGTGTGAGGCGGAGCAAAATTGACTGCGAGGGTAAATCGGTAGCCGCAGGCCGCGAGCGCCCGCGCCCCCCAGGCCGACACCTTGAGGACGGCCGGTCCGCTCAAACCCCAGTGCGTGATCAGCAACGGACCCTGTTCCCGCAGTTCGGCAGCGGGTACGCGCGTAACCACGTCGGGTACCGACAGGCCCGACAGCTCGCGCAACCGCGGATCGTCGATGTGAAAGGTGAACAGCGACGGGACGGGCGGCTCCAGCGTATGACCCAATGTCTCCGCCAGCGGCACGCCGGACGCTTTGACTCCACCCGTGGCGAGAATCAACCGATCGACCTCGCACGAGTCGCCATTCGTCAAAGCGACCTCGAAGCGGCGGCCGGCGGATTCGGTCGCGGCCGAATCCGCCCGAACGACGCACGAAGCGAGTCCACACTGCGTCCTGACGACGACCCCGGCAGTCGATGCCGCGCGCATGAGCGCGTGTACGATGGTGGCGGAGTCGTCGGTGATCGGGAACATCCGCCCATCGTTTTCCGTTTTCAGTTCGACCGCGCGTTTCGAAAACCAGTCGACGGTCTCTGTCGGTCCAAAACGATGAAACGCGCCGAGCAATTCGCGGCTGCCTCGCGGGTAACGTTTCGCAAGTTCGCGCGGGTCGAAACAGGCATGGGTGACATTGCACCGACCGCCTCCCGAAATTTTGACCTTGGCCAACGGATGGGCCGTCGCCTCGCACAACGTAACCTTGCCATGCCCCCGCAAGCTCTCGGCCGCCGCGATCGCCGCGAAAAAACCGGCCGCGCCTCCGCCCGCAACGAGAATGTGAGGATGCGGCGAACTCATCTCTCCACACAAGAGCACGAACCGTCGGTTTCCAATCGCTCAGTTGCGCGGGTACCGATGGCGGGCGAGGGTCCCGAGGCTGTTTCAGAACCTGTAGGACCGGGCCTGCCTTCGAGATCGGTACTGGTTCTCAGTTAGCCTCGTCCTCGTGGTCGAGCGTTGTCTAAGTCGAAAAGAGGGGAGGGTCCCGCGTAGACGCATAACTTTTCGGTATTGGCAGCGCGCCGGCGCGCAATCCCGGCCCCGACGGAGCGGGGCCCTCCATCGGAAGGGAAGACACGGGGCAGGCCTGTGCGCTTGCCGAGCCCGTAAATTGCAACGCCGGCGCAATTGCGCCGGCGCTGGTATGACAAACTGACCCTTTCGGGTCAAAATGTGAAGGAAGGCTTACTCGCCCTTCTTCTTCTTGCTGCCGCCTGCGGGACGCATTTCGTCGAACTTCGCCTGTTGTTCCGGAGTGAGAACGGCGCGGATCTTGGCGGCATGCGCGGTGCGAATATCGCGGGCCTTGGCGCGCTTGGCGTCTTCGGCGGTCGCGGTATCGTCCTTGAGTGCCTTGAGGGCGGCGACCTCATCGGCCAGAATCGGCTTGATCTGGGCTTTCTGCGCGTCGGTCAAAGCCAACGTTTCGGACATCATTTTCATGCGATCGCCACCCTTCATTTTGCCATCTTGGGCATGAAGAGCGGGAGCGATCGAGGCCACCAGCAAAGAACCGGCGACAAGGATAAGTTTAAGCGATTTCATCTGAATAATGTAGGTTGAGACGTTACTAAAAATCCTGAGGTTAACAGGAGATGAGACGTCCCTCCGGAAACAAAGTTACGGTTTTTTCGCGATGACCCCTACCGAACGAGTGGCGTTGGCGGAAAAAACGGTAACGTCCACGCAGCGAAAATTGCCGGCTGTCCTCCAATCGATCGCCCGCGAACTGCCCGTCGTTTTTCACGACTGGCCCAGCCCGGAAATCTTGGGGAGCGAGTTCGAGCCGGATATTTTGGGAATGTTCGTGGGTTCGCCTCACGATGCCCAGTTGGACGAGACCGAACAGATTTCTGCCCACATCCTCCTCTTCGTGGAGAATATCTGGGATTATGTGGAAGAGGATCGGGACATCTTCATCGAAGAGATTCGCCTCACCTATCTCCACGAACTCGGCCACTACTTCGGGTGGGATGAGGACGAAGTCGCCGCCCGCGGGCTCGACTGAGCGTGTCTGCTCAAACTTTCGGTCCCGAAGACCGATTTTACGCCGCGAAATATATTTCTTAAACAATTCTCTATTATATTTTTACAAAGTTATACTCCGCCGCATCTGCACCGTTTACGCCGATCGCACGTGGAAAAGTACGGATTCGACGACGCGTTCAATCCCGAGACCGGCCAGGTCGATCTCGACGTCATCGGGATCGACGTGGGCATCGCACTCATGGATGCGCTCGTACCCGACCGCGTTCGCCAACGGTTTCAGCAGGATCCACTCGACCGCACAGCCCGGACCGGCATTCCTGAGTTCGCCGAAGCAACACGACGAACGCTTTGGGCTCGGCACCCTGCGGTTTAAATAAACGCGCGTCCGATGCCGCGGAACAATCTTTCCGAGAACCGTTTTCGCAGCCCGGTGTCTGTTCCTCGGATTGCACCCGCACTACGCACTTCCCAAGCTCTTCCGCCCGTGCATAGTACGCGGTTCGCCCACTCCACTATGACGAAACACCTTCTTCTCTGCGCCTGTGCGCTCGGCTTGGCCGCTAGCACCGTCTTCTCGGCGAATAACCTCACCCGCAAAGACTGCATCACGCGCATCGACTCGTGCGAAGCGATCCTGCGCGAATTCCAAGCTTATCCGGCGACCGCCATTCCCGCGGCCGTGCTCTCGAGGGCCACCGCGATCGTCATCACGAACCAATTCAAGGCAGGCTTTATCCTGGGAGTGAAGGATGGCTACGGTGTCCTTCTCCTGAAAAAAAATGACGGCCAATGGAGCGTGCCCGGCCTGATCAATGCCGGCGAAGCCAGCATCGGTTTTCAAGTGGGCGGAAACGCCATCGAGACCGTTTACATTTTCACCGAACCTCGCACGCCCCGTCTCCTCTTCACCCAGCGCCTGAATGTCGGCGCAGATGCCGTGGCGGTCGCAGGCCCGCGCGCGGCGGACGCCGAGAGCACCTCCGAAGATTTTCGTAAACACCCCGTGCTGGTTTATTCCAAAGCTCGCGGTCTCTTCGCGGGCGCCTCGGTCAAAACCGGGTTTCTGACCCGTGACGACGCCGCTAACCGCCTTCTCTACGAGACCGAATACAGCACACCCGAAATCGTCGACAGCAACTGGGTGACTCCTCCGAGCGAAGTAAAGCCGTTGATGGATTACGTTCGGTCCATCACGAAGTGACCGCGCCTCGCCCCGCCGATCGATTGCGGGAGATCCGTTCGCCAAGCCCGCGCCAGGCCTAGGTGGGTTGGGCGCGGACTCGTTGAAGGTAGCGGATGAGACGGTCGACAAGCGCATCGGCGACCCGGGTTTGCACTTCGACGCGGCTAGCGTGGGGAACCTCCATGCGCCCCGTTTCGACGAAAACATCCCGTGAAGAACGGAGATGAACCAGCGCCCACCAGGCGAATGGAATCTCCACCCCGTCCGACGGCGACGGCTCCGCCCACCCGGTCGTGGCCAGACCGAGGTCGCTGCCAAAGACGCGGCACACGCCTCTCGCCATCTGCTCGGCGACGACGGCAGAGACGCACTGGGTGGTTTCAGCATCGCGACGGTCAACGCCAAGCTGCCGAATCTTCGATTCCAGCGTGTAGGCGGTGATCCCGCCGAGAAAAAACTCGGAGGAACCCGAATGCGCCGTCGCCCGGGACTGGACACGGCCACTGGTGAGGCTTTCCGCCACCGCCAGCGACCATCGGGGCGGACCGTGAAACAATTCCCGGAGGGTACTCACGTGACAGCGGCCCTTAGAGTTAAAGCGAGAGCTCGAGCCCGACCGGACAATGATCGCTGCCCATGACCTCCGGGCTGATCCACGCCCGCCTCAGGGCGGGGCGAAGCTTCTCCGAAGCGACGAAATAATCCACACGCCAGCCGATGTTCCGAGGGCGGCAGTTCATCATCTGGCTCCACCAGGTGTAGTGTCCCGGTCCGGGCGTGAACGCGCGAAACGTATCCACGTAACCGCGCTCCAGCAGTAAGCCGAAATTGGAGCGCTCCTCGTCGGTGAATCCGGCGTTGCGTCGATTCGTCTTCGGGTTCGTCAAGTCGATTTCGGTGTGCGCCACGTTGAGATCGCCGCAGAACACAACCGGTTTCTTCTTTTCCAACTTTGCGAGAAACGCCAGAAAAGCCGGGTCCCATTGTTTGGTACGGTACTCCAGACGGGTCAGTCCCCGCTGAGAATTCGGCGTGTAAACCGTGACCAGAAAAAAATCCGCGAACTCCGCGGCAATCACCCGTCCCTCGGTATCGTGGTCGACCGCACCGATGTTGACCGTGACCGCTTTGGGTTCTACCCGCGTGAACAAGGCGGTACCGCTGTAGCCTTTTTTGACGGCGCTGTTCCACGTCACCCGATATTTCCCCGGCCACTCCACGTGCTGAACGTCGCCGGGATGCGATTTGGTTTCTTGGAGGCAGATGACATCGGCACCCGACGCGGCCATAAAATCCAGAAAACCCTTTTTGATGCAGGCCCGCACGCCATTGACGTTCCAAGAAATCAGTTTCATCGGGCAGCACGTTTCGCAGCGGGAAGCGCGGTGGCAAGCCTCCGTCTGCCACCGAGCTGCCGTGGGCGCTCCACCGAAATTTTCCCGGACCCCTAACCTACAACCGGTTGCGTTATTTTTTGGGGATTTACCCTGCCGTCAGGCCGTCTATGCTGTTCTTTCCGAGCTTGTTCATGACTCCCTCCGCTCCGTCGTTGCCCGCCGACTTGCTGCCCACCTGGCTACCGCGCGCGGTCGACGTGCACGCCATCGTTGCCGTGACCGACGCGCAAGGGGTGATCGTCTACGCTAACGATGCGTTCAGTCGGATCTCCGGCTATTCGAAGGAGGAACTGCTCGGACAGACGCATTCTCTGATCAAGTCGGGGGTGCATCCGACGAGTTTTTACTCGGCCCTATGGACGCAAATCCGCAGCGGTCAGCCGTGGCATGGGACTTTCTGCAATCGCGCCAAAGACGGTCATCTCTACTGGGTCGACAGCACGCTCTATCCCGTCCTCGGCGCCGACGGTTCGCCCGCTTTTTACCTCGCACTACGGAGCGATGTCACCGCGCTCAAAACGACGGAGGCGGCCGCGACCGCCCTCTCGGAAAAACTCATTGCGCAAGCGGCGGAACTTCGCGCTTCCAAGGACGAACTGGGCGTGTTCTTCACCCACGCACCCATCGGCATCAGCTGGCGGGAGGTCGACGGGGAAGGTCGCCCCGGAGCGAACCACGTCAACCGCAAGTTCACCGAGTTGATCGGACTCTCCTCCCAGGAGGCGCTCGACATGAACAATGTCCGCCGCGCCACCCACCCGGAGGACTGGGCCCGGCAGGACGAACTCACCGCCCAGGTGTACTCGGGAAAGCGGGACCGCTTTAGCTTCGAAAAACGCTACCTGCACCGCGACGGACGGGTCGTCTGGGGCAATTTGACGGTCGTCGTCCTCCGCAACGCGACGGGAGCGGTCACTCACCACTTCGCGATGCTCGAGGACATCACCGCGCGACGCGCCGCCGAAGAGGAATTGCGTCGGAGCGAGGCGCGGTGGAGGACCTATCTCACCACCGCGAGCGAAATCCTCTACGCGCTGAATCCAGACTTTAACTACAAGTTCGTTTCGCCCGCCTGGACGACCAAGCTCGGCCATCCCGCCGAGAGCGTCATCGGTCGTTCGATCTTCGAATTCGTCCACCGCGACGACGCGGCGGTGTGCCGTGCCTTCATCCAGACCGTTCTCGGCGGGGCGTCGGGAACGGGCCACGTCGAGTACCGCATGCAACACCAGGACGGACGCTGGATCTGGCATGCCACCACCGGCTCCGCTTACAACGATCGCGACGGACGTCGGGCGTTTTTCGGGGTGGGACGCGACATCAGCCTGCGAAGGTCGGCCCAGGACGAGCTTCGCGCGGCGCTCGCCCGCCGGGAGGAAATGGAGCGGATCGTGGATCGATCTCCGTCCGTCGTGGTGCTCTGGCGCGCCGAACAGGGCAACTGGCCGGTCGAATTCGTTTCGCAGAGTATCCGCCAGTTCGGTTACACGCCGGACGACCTCCTTTCGCATCGCATCCGGTTCATCGACATCACGCATCCCGAAGACCGGGAGCGCGTGGCCGCGGAAGTCGCGGTACACGGCGAATCCAAGCACCGCGAATACAACCAGGAGTATCGCATCGTTTGCGGCGACGGCTCGGTACGCTGGGTCGACGACCACACGGTGGTTCGCGAGGACGCCGAGGGCAGGGTGACCCACCACGAGGGACTCATCGCCGATATCACCTCCCGCAAGCTCGCCGAGGACACCGAGCGGGCCGCGCGCGAACGCGACCTGCGGGTCGCCCACGACGTGCAGCAGCATTTGCTACCGCAGGAATTTCCGGCGATCCCGGAGCTGGATATCGCGGCGCACTACGAATCGTCGCTCACCGTCGGCGGCGATTACTACGACGTGATCGCGGTCGGCCCGCGCAGGTGGGGTTTCGCCATTGCCGACGTCTCGGGCAAGGGAACCGCGGCCGCGCTGATGATGGCGTCCTGCCGTGCGACGTTGCGCCTGCTGGCGCCCGGAGAGGCCAACCCGTCGACGGTCCTGCGCAGGGTGAACGCCTCGATCCAGCCGGACATGCCCTCGGGCATGTACATCAGTCTCTTCTACGGCGTGCTCAATTTGGATACACGGACGCTGAGCTACTGCCGTGCTGGCCACGAACCGCCCCTCGTCGTGCGGAACGGCGCCGTGCGCACCGACTTGCTCGAAGCCGGTGGACTCGCTCTCGGTCTGTGCCCGAGCGGCATTTTCGACGAAACCCTCGATATGGCGGACGTCGTCCTCGAGCCCGGAGATCTCCTCGCACTCTACACCGACGGCATCAACGAAGCCTGCAACGCCGCCGGCCAGGAGTTCGGACGCGACCGACTCGCGGCGACGCTCGCCCGCGATGTGCGTCGCCCGCTGCCCGAAATGGTGGCGAAGCTCAACCGCTACCTCCGTCAGTTCAGCACTCTCTCGACTCGCACGGACGACCGCACGCTCTTGCTGGTGAGGATGCGTTAAAGGCGGAGCGAGGCGGCTCCTCCAACTCGAGGGAACCCGGCCTCCGCTCGCTCAGCTGGCCGGCTGAAGCGTTTTGATGAATGCGTCGGCCTCGCGGATCGACTTCTCCATGTCGGCGATCAGACGGCCAATATCGTCCTGCAAGGTACGCGACGTGGTGTCGAGCGAGCGAACGGCCTGCGCGTTGAGATTGTGTTTGAGGAAAAGCACCTGATCGCGAAACGCACCCAACACCGGCTCCATGCGAGACGCCGCCCGCTCCATCACCACGAGAAGTTCCTTGTAGCTGCGCTGCGTGGCGTCCAATTGCGCTTCGCTGCGACTCCGCAACTCGGCGTTGGAATACTGCTTCAGCTCGGATTTCCATTCGGCGAAGAGCGCTTCGGCGACGTCTTTGACCGCCGCAAGCCGGTCGCGTACGTCGGTCGCCCGCGTCTCGTTGCGCTTCAGCTCCGCGTTCAGCAGTTCGTAGCGCGCCTTGATTTCGCCCGGCTCCACTTTGGCAATGGCAAGGAACTTCTCCAGGGCGCTGGCGAACTGCTCCTTGGCTTCCTCCTGCGAGCTCCGCGCCTTTGCGACCCGATCCATCAACACTTCGCGCTTGGGAATTCCGATCTTTTCCAGCGCTCCGTAATACGCCGCCTGGCAGCCGCCGAGAACCGGCAAGAGAAGAGCGGCCAAAGCGAGTGTGAACGAAAAAACGCCAACCGGGCGAAGCGAAGAGGTCATAGAGAAGTGTGACACCGGGAGCCGAGGACAGTTCAGCCATAAACGCGGGAGCCGACTGCGTCAACCGGCCTCCGGCCGCCAATAAATCCAGGCAAGGCACCACGAAACGGTCGTGGTCGCCCAACCCCGGGAGGAAGGGTTTTTACGGTTTCCAAAACGCGGCGGCCGTGCGTTCATTCCTCCACCCATCCTTATGAAGTTCGACGTTGTCATCGCTGGAGGAGGTTTTGCGGCAGCCTATTGTGCTCGGACTTTGGGACGCGGTTTAGGCAATACGGAGGGACAACGCCGGGTCGCCCTGATTTCGGAGCGGAACGTTTTCACGTTTCAACCGATGCTCGCGGAGGTCGTCGGCGCCTCGTTGTCGCCCCAAGATGTCGTCAATCCTCTCCGCGTCTTTTGTCGCGATGTCACCGTACTTCAGGGCCGCATTCATGCCGTGGACTGGGCGCGCAAGGAACTCGTGTTGGACGGCGGGCGTTTCACGCGCAATCAAACGGTCGGGTTCGACCATCTCGTTCTCGCCCTCGGCGCCGTCACCGATCTTTCGAAAGTGCCCGGACTCGCCGAGTATGGCTGGCCGATGAAAACGGTCGCAGACGCGCTCCGCCTTCGGTCCGCGCTGATCAATCGGTTGGAAGAAGCCAATCTCGTCGAAGACCCGGTGGTTCGTGCGCGTCTGCTGACGTTTGTCGTGGTCGGCGGGGGCTACACCGGCGTGGAAACCGCCGGTCAGATGCACGCCCTCGTAACCGAGGCCACCCGTTATTATCCGAACCTCAAGGCCACAAAGCCGCGTGTCATCCTCGTGCACAGTCAGGGACAACTCCTCGCGGAGATCGGTCCCGAACTCGGTGCCTATGCGCAGAAGGTCCTCGAGGGGAATAGGGTGGAAGTGCGCCTCAACACGCGCGTGATCGAGGTCACCGCGACCAAGGCGTTGCTCAACGACGGCACGTCGATCGACGCGGCGACGCTGGTTTCCACCATCGGCAGCGCCCCCAATCCGATCGTCCTCGACGTGTGCCGGCAATTGTCGGTGAACGCGCCACGGGGACGAATCGAGGTCGAGCCCACGATGCGCGTCGGGGGACAAACCCACCTCTGGGCGGTGGGCGATTGTGCGGCGGTTCCCTGGAACGACAAAGGGACCATGAAAGTGTCGCCACCCACCTCGCAATTCGCTTTGCGCCACGGACAACAGGTCGGCAAGAATCTGCTGCGCGCGCTCAGGAACGAGCCGCCCCGGCCCTTCGTCTATCGTTACCTTGGTCAGCTGGCGACGATCGGATCGCGTCAAGCGGTCGCGGAAATCATGGGCTATCGTTTCCGCGGCTTCATCGCTTGGTGGATGTGGCGGACCATTTATTTGGGCAAACTTCCGGGGTTGAGCCGCAAGCTTCGCGTCATGATCGACTGGACGATGGAGTTGATTTTCACCCGGGACATCGGCCTGGTGCTGCCGCCGGCGGAGGATATTCTGCGAGCCATCCATCTCGAAAAGGACGAAACGCTCATCGCCCGCGGCGACGAGGTGCGCGCCTTTTTCTATGTCCGGCGCGGGACAATTGCACTGACCGGTGCGGACGGAATCACCCGTTCCCTCCCGGCCGGCAGCGTCATCGATCAAGCCTATTTGGGCGGAAAAAACGCATGGCCGGTGGAGGCCACCGCCACGGAGAGCTCCGATATCATGGTTTTCCGCGGTCGAGCCCTCGAATTGCTGCGCAAGGACCTCCGCTTCGTCGCCTTACCGACACCGGTGGTCGCAGCACCGCCGGCCTGACCGATCCTACGGAAACGGCACCGTTTACGCGTCCGTCAACGAAAAGGCCCGGATTTCTCCGGGCCTTAATTTTGAGATAACCAAAAAAGACGATTCCTGCAGCTTACTTGAGGGTCAGGCGTCGGGTTGTCGGACGATAGTCAGTCACCCCAATTGCGATGACAGCGACTACTCCGATGTACCCGACGATCGAGGCGACGTTCGTCGGTTCGATTCGCACGTTCGCAGCAACCGCGACTAAAGCGGCGAGCGAGCCAGCGATCAAACCGAGCGTGAGACGTGTGGGTTTCATGGTTATTTTCTATTTTATGTTAAGGCATCCGCCATCGGATGCGTGATGAGAGAATACGGTAACTCAGCGGATAGTTGAAATACTTGTTATCTATCTTAATCATAGGTTTGTCCTATGGAAATTCATCAGATTCGTTACTTTTTAGCCGTTGCCGAGACCGAGAATTTCACCCGCGCAGCCGAGCGAATGAGCATCGCTCAACCATCCTTAAGTCAGCAGATCATTAACTTAGAAAAGGAGTTAGGACATAAACTCTTCCACCGTCTGGGCCGCCGAGCGGTCCTGAGCGAGGCCGGTGGAACGTTTCTAATTCGAGCGCGGCGCATCCTGGCCGAAGTTGACGACGCGACTCGTGAGCTCGGCGACGGTCCCGATCTGGGCCGCCGGATTCTTGTCGGAGCGATCTCAACGGTCGCCCCATACATTTTGCCGCAGCTGGTGGACCGATGCCGCACGCAGTTTCCCCACCTCGTGATTCACACACGAGAAGACTTTCGCAGCCAACTAGTTCGTTCGGTGGTCGAGGGAGAACTCGACCTGGCGCTGGTTTCGCTGCCCGTGAAGGATCCCCGCCTCTCGGTCGAATCGATCTTCACGGAACCTCTGCTCCTCGCCGTCCACAACCGGCACCCGTTGGCAGTGGCCCCGGACGTCACCGCAAAGGATCTGGCGAACGAGACGTTCGTACTTTTGGGCGACTCGAGCAGCCTGACCATGCAGATCCAGCGTTTCTGCGGTGACCACGACTTCGAGCCACGCATCGGCCATCGCTGCTCGCAGGTAGCCACGGTGAAGGCGCTGGTCGGCCAGGGCTTGGGGATCTCGATCCTGCCGCAGGTCTGCAAAGCGCGCGAGGATCGGACGACGTTAGTGTACAAACGGTTGAGCGGCCGCGAGCCCGAGCGTGAGGTGGCGGTGATTCGACACCTTCAGCGCTACCAGAGTCGTGGTGCCGAGCAATTTCTAGGTGCTCTCCGTCAGGGTTTTGGGAGATAGGAGCGAGAGAAACTCGTTCTCGCCCGCTGGCAGCGGCTCCGCTGGAGAGAAATTGATCGAAAGCATTGGAAAAGGGGGAGAGAGATCCTTGCTCTCCTCGCCCGGGTTCTCCCAGCAGGCGAGTGTCCCAAAACGCCTTTTAAGGAGAGTCGCCTGCGTGCGGCTTAGGCAGCACGGTGAGCGGATTGGAACAGCCAAAGTCGGCTTTCCCGTTGCTCATCCGAAACCGCTCGATCACAGTGATGGCATGATCGACGTCATCAAAAAGACCCTGCTCGCAGGCGTAGGCGCTGCGATCATCACCAAGGAAAAAGCCGAAGCGGCCCTCGACGAATTCGTTCGCCAAGGAAAACTTTCGTCCGGCGACGCACGGATCATGGCGGAAAAAATCGCCGAGCAAGGACGAAGGGAATTCGACGATTTGGCCCTGACCCTGACGTCGAAGCTGAAGACCGTGCTCGATCGGACGGAGGCGGACAACGCCGTTCGCCTGTCCGCCTTGGAGCATCGCATCCTCGTGCTGGAAGCGAAACTCACGCCGCCGCCTAGCCGCGCCGGCGAACCGTGAAACCGTTCGACCTGATCGGTAACGCGGTTCGGGCCAAAGAGATTTTTACCGTCCTCGCCCGTCACGGTTTCGCCGATCTTCTCAACCAGATCGAGCTTCCCAACGGCGTCTGGGCGCGTTTTGTCCCGCAGCCAACGACCCCGCGGTCGTCCTACGAACGCATCCGTCTCGCGGCCGAGGAACTCGGGCCGACTTTTGTCAAAGCCGGCCAACTGCTGAGCATGCGGCCCGACCTCCTGCCGCACGCTCTCGTTCTGGAATTGCGAAAACTTCAGAGCGAGGTCAAGTGCGAGCCCTTCCCGGAGATTCGCGCTGTCCTCTTGGAGGAACTCGGCTGCGAGCCGTCGGAGGTCTTCTCCGCCTTCGACGAAACGCCCGCCGCCGCGGGCTCCCTCGCCCAGGTCCACTTTGCCACGCTGCAGGACGGGCGCGCGGTGGCCGTCAAGATCCAGCGGCCCCATCTCGAGAAAAAAGTCCTCTCCGACTTCGATCTGCTCGGCTGGCTGGCCGGGCAATTACATCAGCGGATCGGCCGGCTGACTCCTTTCGACCTCCCATCCGTCGTGGCCGAATTGCGGAAGGGAGTGCTGCGCGAACTGGATTTCCTCAACGAAGCCCGCAACCAGCAGTATTTCAACGCGCTCAATCCTCACCCGGAACGCGTCTTCGCACCCGCCGTCCACAGCGAACTCTGCTCGGAGCGCGTCTTGGTGACGGAGCGAATCCAAGGTCGGAGAGTCGACGACGTCACGCTGCCTCTGGCGGAAACGAAGGTGCTCGCCGCCCACGGAGCGGAATCCCTGCTCCATCAAGTGCTTATAGCCGGTTTCTTTCACGCCGATCCGCACGCCGGCAACGTCCTCATCGTCCCCGATGGACGGCTCTGCCTCCTCGACTGGGGCCTGGCCGGAAATCTCACGCTGCGCCTTCGCCTCGCCCTGGCCGACCTGTTGCTCGCGTCGGTCGAACAGGATGCGGAGCGCATCGTCGAAATCGCCGCCGAACTCGGCTCGCCTCCCGGCGGACTCGATCTCCGCGGGATGGAACGCGACGTCACCCTCGCGCTGCGCGAAGATTTCAATCCGCAGGTGGGGCGCGAACAGACCGGGCGAGCGTTGCTCAAACTGATCCACATTCTCGGACGTAATGGGATCAACATTACACGCGACTATTCGCTCATGGCGAAGGCCGTGCTCTCGATCGAGGAAGTCGGTCGCCGGCTCGATCCGGCCTTCGATCTGCGCACCCATGCCCGCCCGATCCTGCTCGAAATGCAGCGCAATCGGATGCGGCCGCGCACGCTTTGGCGCGAAGCGCGTAATGTGGTCCGCTCGTCGATGATGGGGTTTAAGGAGCTGCCGGGCGAGCTGCGTCGCATCGTCAGACGCCTGGAACGCGACGACCTGACGATCAAATTCAAGCATCAGGGCCTGGAAGATCTCGACGACGCGCTCAAAACCGCGGCCAATCGCATCACGCTGGGCGTGATCATCGGCTCGCTCGTGGTTGGGTCCTCGCTGATCATCACCACCCGCGTCACTCCCACACTCTTCGGTTATCCCGCGCTCGGCATGATCGGCTACCTCCTGTCGGCGTTGCTCGGTCTTTATGTGGTATGGGATATCTTCCGCCACGGCCGACACCGGTAGCGGAGGAGCGGCCGCTCGTGGCCGCTCAGATCGGGTCCCCCCGCGTCGAAAAAGCGTTTGGAGTCCGGCCTTTAGGCCGTCCGAAACCCGATCGCACTCTCGCCGGACGGACTGAAGTCCGGACTCCGAACTCTGCCGTCCGAGCTTTCGCCGGGGTGCGGGACAATCCCGCCACTTGTGGCGTTTCTTCAGGACTTCCGGCGGATAACCTGGGCCGCGGATTCCATTTGTCCACGCGTCACACCGAGCTGGTCGATCAGCTTCAGCTCTCGCCACAGTTCGGCACCGGTGAGTTCTCCGCGCAACAGCTGACGGTACTTCGTCACGGTCCGTTCCACTTCGTCCGCCGACTCGTCGACAAATTCTACCCGGAACGAGCGAGCGCCCAGTTCGACGAAACGACCGACGTATTCCGCACCGGTTTGGGCGCGATTGTTGAAAACGGTGTTGCGACAACCCGCGTCGGCCTTGAGCGGAAGGTCGGCACCGACGCGGTCGCGCAGGACCACCCGGTGTTTATCGCAGGGCCGTCCGCAGTCCCGGTAGTCCTTGCCGGTGGTGAGAAAAGCGCAGAACACGCAATGCTCCATGTGAAACATCGGCATGTGCTGGTGGATCGTCAGGTCGAACCACTCGGGCGGGGCCGCGCACAAGAGCGCCTCGAGCTGTACGACGTTCAAGTCGTAGCTCGCCGTCACCCGCTCCAAACCGTAACGACGAACGAAGTAGTCGGCCGTGAGGGGATTGGCGACATTCAGCGAAAAATCGCCGCGCTTACGGTCGTCGGCAAAAAAAGCGAGGTGATCGTAGTTACGGACGAGATACCCATCCGCCTCGGACGAGCGCACCTGCTTGAGAATCCATTCTTCTCCCGCCTTGAACACGCGGGGCGGCACCGCCCAGATCGAGGAAGGCTCGCCTGCCGTCGCTTGAAGCGTGCGGAACGCCGCCACGGCGTCGCGATAGCCCTTGGGGTTTTCGAACTCGCAGTAAACCGTGCGCGCGCCCGCGGCCCACGCGGGCGGCAATTGTGCGGGTTCGCGGATGACGACAACCAATTCGGGTTCGCGGAGTGCCGCCGCGCTTGCAACGGAAGCGGGAAAGGAGATCGCCGTCGCCTGCGGCTGCGACGAGTCGGCGGAGGTAAGCAGGGTCCACCGCCTGGGTTCCGCACGGAGCGCATCGAGTGCGGCGGCCGCTTCGCGACGCAATCGGTTCAACTCGCTGATCGGCAGCATAACCTCTCCCTCGAGAAAGGAACGTACCCCCGTCAACTTGAACGGCGTCCCACCCAACCGGCCCAGTTGTTCGAGGAGTCCGTCCTGCGTCAGCGGTTGCGTCTGCGCCGGCACCAGAGACAACGTCGACTCTCGTTTGACGACATGGCCCTCTCCGTCGTCGAACAAAAGCGTCAGCGGTCCATTCGCAGTGCCATGAACTTCGGCGGAGATGGCACGTCGAAAGCGGATTTTTTCTCCGGCAAAGGTCGCACGCACCTCCCGATCCAAAGCCGGGTCATTCGTTTTCCAGACGCGATCGCCCACATGGATCCGACGGAAATCGAGATCTCCCTGGCCGAAGCGCAGCACACTGTCTTCACCGCAGACATCGACCTGATACACCCGCCCGCCCTCCTCCCGATTTTCCGGCGCGCCGGCATCGAAGACCACACCGTCGCCCGGTTTCAAGGCAGCTTCCAGGCGAAGCGTGACCTGACCTCCCGAGACCTGCTTGACGGTGCCAAGGAGGACGCCTCGCTTCGTTCCGAAGCGGCCGTGGGCGAGACGCCGGTTGTCGATTCCCCGGAACCAACCCGTGTACAAACCACGCGAGAAAGACATCTCGAGTTCGTAGCGTTCGGCCTTCGCCAACGGCGCGTTTTTTTCCGTCGTCGGGGCAGCGGGCCGCGCAGTCGCGGACACCGGAGTATCGGCAATCGAACCGGAGGACGCTTCCCTTTCGAACGCCTGCATGGCCCGATCGAGCGCCTGCCGGTAGACGCGCGTGATGCTGGCGACGTATTCCGCGCTCTTGAGCCGTCCTTCGATCTTGAGGGACGCGACCCCGGCACGGATCAAATCGGGCAGCACCTCCAACCCCGACAAATCCTGCGGGCTCAAGAGGTATTTCCGATCGCCCAGATCCACTTTTTTCCCGTCGGCATAAAGCTCGTAGGGCATCCGGCAGGCTTGCGCGCATTCTCCGCGATTCGCCGATCGACCGCCGAGCGCCTCGCTGGTGAGACACTGTCCCGAGTACGCCACGCACAACGCGCCGTGGACAAAGACCTCCAGCGGCAAACGCGCGGGAAGCGACGCTTGCGCGATTTGGATCTGCTCGATTTCGGCGATCGAGTTTTCCCGGGCGAGCACCACGAGGTGAGCACCCGCTGCGTGCGCAAAGGCAACACCGGCCGCGCTCGTGACCGTCATCTGAGTCGACGCGTGAATCGGAAAGTCGGGCGAGAGCGAACGAATCAACCGGCAGATCCCAATATCCTGAACGATCGCCGCATCGACGCCTGCCGCGACAATGCCGCGAAGGTAATCGGTCGCATCGGACAACTCGGAGGTGAAGACCAGCGTGTTGAACGTGACGTATCCACGGACGCCGCGGCGGTGCAAAAACGACATCAGTTCCGGCAGGTCCGCCTGGGTGAAGTTCTTGGCGCGCATCCTGGCGTTGAACCGCTCGAGGCCAAAATAGACGGCGTCGGCGCCGTTCTGGACAGCGGCGCGAACGCACTCCCAATCGCCCGCCGGCGCAAGCAACTCCGGGCGCACCCGCACCGCGGCCGCCGGAGAAGGCACGGTAACCGAATCGGCTAAAGGGGCGGCACGGACTGACATCCGGCAAGAGGTATGCTCTTCCCCTCCAGCGGCAACCGGATTCAGGTAGGGGCCGCGGGGCAAGGGCAGGATCGAATCACATAACCCATTAATAAATAAGCGGAAAAACGGAGAGTCAGCGCCAGACAGAGGGCCATGCTCTAAACGCTGTTTTGCAACCGCTCCAGGGCCGACCCTTGCAGTGGCATCTCAACACCGCCATTGTCTGGTTTGAGCTCGAAAAGATGAGCTTGCTGCAAATCGTTTGGAGTCCGGCCTTCAGGCCGTCCGGAATCCGCTTACAATCGCTTCGGACGGCCTGAAGGCCGGACTCCAAACTCTTCCGTTCGAGCTTCGGCCGGGATGCGGGACAGTCTGGAGGCCGTGGGCTTCCGTGGGAGCTGGAAACCAAGCGGTCGGTTCAACGTCGGGCCTGCGTATCGCCCACACTCGCCGCGCGCAGGTCGGCGGACACTTCGCGACGAGCCTTCACCACGGTCTCGATGGCCGCGCGAGAGGGAGTCCGAGCTCGCGCCTGGGATGTCGCCTTCATGAAAGGTATGACCCACTTGGCTACTTTCCAGATCATCGGCACCCAGAGCAGCAATTTACCCCGAATGGGCAACCGCTTGAGCAGCGCGCTTTGGACGATGAACGCGAGCGGACCTGTGAACATGCGCAGGCCGAGCGGCAACCCTTTCCACTTCGCCTGTAGTCCGCTCAACCACATGACCGGGCGAAACACCTCCTGAAGGTGAATGTTCGTATCGATTCGCTGACGACGAATACGCGAGCGCAGGATCGCCTTGCGACGCTCGAGGAGGTTTAGCTCTTCTCGCGGATACATGTACGGTCCTCGCCGATTTCCTGAATGGTGGCGTCGAAAGGGCGAGGCTGGCGCGCGAGATAACGCTTAAACGCGATGACGATCGCCCCGAACGCGACGACATACAACGCGGAGAGGGCAGTCAGTGCCACGAGCGGAGAACTCTGCCACAGCCAAAACGCGAGCGCCAGGCTGCAGAACGCGAGGGACATCACGCCGGTAAACAACGCAGCGGTGACCCAGATCAAAAGTTGAACCAGACGCAGCTTCTCCTCCTGAAGCTCGACGGAGAGAAGGGTCAGGCGGGTTTGCACCGCCGCCAACAATTTATCGCCGAGCGCGCGTGCCGAATTGAGGAAGCCCGCGGAGGCAGAGGAGGTTTCCATGGAAACGATGGCGGAACGAGGGAAGATAAGACCCCTCCGCCTGAAGAGACGACGGGGCGATAAAGAAAGCGCTGCCGGTCAGGACCGGCGCGCCGTTTACTCAATGATTGCGGCGGAGGAGTGCGCCCAGGAGCACGCCGATTCCCAATGCGATCGCGAGCGCCTCATAGGGATGAGAGCGGATGGTTTCGTCCGTCCGGCGGGCACCATCGGTCACTTTATCCTTTGCAGTGGTGTACAAGTCGGAGAGCCGTTCCTGCGCTTCCGAGAAACGTTCGCGAAGGAGCTCCATCTTTTCGCGGGCCTGGTCGGTGATGTCGCCGCCCATAAGGCCTTCCGCTTCCGACACGAGTGCGCGGAGGTCGTTAAGCAGAGCGTCGGGAGTTTGAGCGGATTTTGATTTAGCCATAGTATCTGTGGATTGAGGGTTGAATCGGTGCGTTCCCCGAGTCCATGCCGTACGGCGCGGAAGCAGGGACGCTGGTCGTAAGTGTTTTGTCCGCGGTTAACTCACGTTGTGCCACGGTAGAGCTAAATTATTCTAACAGGTTATGGCTGTAAAGGTTAACCGGAAGATCGGCAGCAAATGGTGCGAGAGACGCTTTCGTCGAAAGGAAATTTGCACGACTGCGACGGGCGTGAGTGCACTTTGCAGCCACTCTATCCTTTACGCGGAAGATTGAAGTAAAAGTCGCTGCCCTGCCCCACCACGCTCGAACACGCGATCGAGCCGCCGTGCGCAACGACGATTTCCCGAGAAATCGTGAGCCCCAGACCGGCACCCTCGGTCGAGATTTGAGTTGGAACGCGGTAGAACCGATCGAAGACGCGACCGACGCTTTCCGGCGGAATGCCCGGGCCCCGGTCTCGCACTCCAAAGCGGACGAAACCGAATTCCGCCGGCGTGGCGTAAAGCACGATCGAGGTCCCGGCGGGCGAATATTTGGATGCGTTGCTCAAAAGATTGATAAAGACGTGGCGAATCCGGTCGCGATCCACCGAAACCGTCCCCATCTCCGGCACGCACTCGACCCGAAGCTGCTGGCGCGCATCTTGGACGATCGATTTCAACTCCTGGGCCATTTCCCTTAAGAGCGTCTCGAGCGCAATCTCGGTGCGGTTGAGCAGGGAAACCCCGCTCTCCAACCGGGAAAGGTCGAGCAAATCGTGGATGATCCGCAGCAGGCGATCCGCGCTGTCTCGTGCCGTTTCCAAGAGTTCGCGCTGCTCGGCGTCGATGGCGCCCATAGTCGGTTCGAGCAGGAGATAAACCGCCAGCCGAAGGCTCGTCAGCGGCGTCTTCAACTCGTGGCTGACCGTGCCTACCAGATTATTTTTGGCGTCGTCGAGCAGGCGAAACTTGGTGACATCCTGCAGAATCACGGCCGCACCTTTCAGCCCCGTGATCGCATCGGCGATCGAGAGGGTGCGAGGGAGAAACGAGCGATCCTCGTGTCCCGAGCGCAGTGTGACCACCCGATCGTAACCGGTCGGGAGGTCGTGCTGCCCCGAAGAAATGACCCTGGAAATCGCCTCCAGGAGTTGCGCCGGGAGTGCGCGTTCGGCCAGGCCGATTGCCTTCGCCGCCGGGTTGAGCAGCTCGATCCGGCCGTCGTTCGAAACGACGACGACCGGATCGGGCGAAGCCGTCAATGTCGCCAGGGTGGTGCGTTGCGCACTGCGCACTTCCTCCCGCATCGAATCGCGGTAGTCGCGAAGCTTGCCCGCCATGTCGTTGAAGACTTCCGCGAGCTGTCCCAACTCGTCATGCGAAAGCACCGGAACTGCCGTTTCGAGTTTTCCCTCCCCCATGGCCTTCGCCGATGCCGTCAAGGCTTGGATAGGCTCGAGCAAGCCCCGGGCGAGCCGATAGCTCAAGTACACGGAGAGAAGAATCCCACCCACCATTGCCCCGACGAGGAGATTGATCGCGAGTTTAATTGTGCGGGAGGCTCGCGCACTTACGTCCTGCACGTGCCGATAGTCTTGCTGGGCGAGATCCTCGATCGCCTTCAACGCTCGGAAAAAACGAATCTCTGCGGCGCGATAATCGGCGAGCGTGCTCTGTCCGCCGGACGTCCCGAATTGCAGCGTCCGCTCGGCCTGAGTCACCAAGTCGACATGAGCGGCGTCGATCTTGGTCACCAACTCCATGCGATCGGTGCCCGTCGAAGCGATCGATTGATCGAAAAGGAGCCGCTTGAAACGCGATTGCTCGTCGAGCAACGCCCGGCGAGCCTCGAAGGGATCGCCCTTTCCCACCTGCGATAGGACGGTGTGCATCCGCGTCGCCGCGTCGCGCAATTCGTAACCGGAAATCAAGGCCCGGTAGTTTTTGACCAGGTCCTCCTCGATCGAATTCGCCAGCCCGCGCGAAACATAAAGCGCGTAGAACCCCATCGCGAGAAACAGCAGCAACAGCGGCAGCAGTCCGAGATAAAGGCGCGTGCGAAGCATGGCGGGTGGGCGAGAGCGGCCGGCGCAACGGTCCGCCTAGACCAGTCCCAACTTCTGGCGTTTTCGATAAAGGGTGGCCGGATCGATCCCGAGAATTTTGGCGGCATCGTCCAGGTTCCGCGAAACCGCGAGCACCCGTTTAATGTGTTCGGCCTCCAACTCCTCGAGCGTGACCCGTGCGCCCACCGCAACCGAAGCGTCGGTTTTCAGTCGGAAATCGTCGGGTAATTCGTCCAATTGAACCACCGTGGACTTCGCCAGAATCACCGCCCGCTCCACCACGTTGCGAAGTTCGCGCAGATTGCCCGGCCAGGAATAATGGGTCAAGGCGGCCAAGACTTCAGGTGCGTAGGTCATGGTCGTCTTCCCCAGTCGCTTGGCAAAAAAAGCGAGGTAGCTGTTCGCCAGGGCCATGAGGTCCGCAGGTCGGTCCTTTAAACCAGGCAGCGACAGCGTAATCACATTCAACCGGTAAAAGAGGTCTTCCCGAAAGCGGCCGGCCTTGACCTCCTCCGCGAGAGTTCGGTTGGTCGCGGCGATCACTCGCACCTGTGCCCGGCGGGTTTTCGGTTCGCCCACCCGTTCGTATTCGCGCTCCTGCAGCAGACGCAGCAGTTTCGGTTGAATTTCCAGCGGCATCTCCCCGATCTCATCGAGAAAGAGCGTACCGCCATCCGCCGCGGCGACTTTACCGAAAGTCTCCGTGACCGCCCCGGTGAACGCACCTTTGACATGCCCGAACAGTTCGCTTTCGAGCAGCTCTCGGGAGAGGCTGGGGCAGTTCACGGTAACGAAGGACGCCTCCCGCTGTGCGCTGCGCTGATGGAGCTCGCGAGCGAGCACACTTTTGCCGGTACCGCTGGGACCCAGGATGAGAACGGTCGCCGGAGTTTCCGCCACCTTGAAAGCGATCTCCATCGTTTTTTGCACAGAGGCCTCGCCGGAGACGAACTCGCTGGCGGGAGCTTCGGCCGCCAGTTGCGATTCCAGCTGCTGGACTTTTTTCTCGAGACGCCGCGTTTTGCCGATCTTATCGAGCACCTGCCGAATTTGGTCGGGCGTAAAAGGCTTGGGAATGAAGTCGAACGCCCCGCGACGCATCGCCTCGACCGCAGTGGCAATGGTCGCATAGGCCGTGAACATCACGACCGCGACCTCGGGAAACGCTTTCTGAAGGCGACCCAAGACCTCCAAGCCATCCTCGTTCGCCAGTTTGAGGTCGAGAAAGCAGACGTCGCACGGCTCCTCGTCCAACAATTTGAGCGCTCGACTCCCAGTGGGAGCTTCGAAGGGCTCGTGTCCCATGCTTTTTACCGCCAAGAGAGTGGTTCGGCGAATCGTGGCCTCGTCGTCGACAATCAGAACACGCATAGGATGATACAAAACGGATGATGCTCGATTAGACTCGTCGGTTCCCCGCCTTCGCAAATCTGGAATCGAGAAACGAGAAACGAGAAACGAGAATATGGAATCCAGAATCCAGAATCCAGAATTTAGAATATGGAATTGAGAAGTCGGAGGTCAGAAAATTCCGGTTTCCGAATTTTGGATATTTGAATCCGCATGGCAGATTGTCCTTTCTGGATTCTACCTCCCAAATTCTGAATTCTAGCTCCTAAATTCCGCATACCGGGTCCTCCATTCTGGATTCTAGATTCCCGATTCCGCATTCTGAATCCTCTATTCTGGATTCTGGATTCTAGATTCCTCATTTCGTATTCTAGACTCCCCACTCCCCATTCCTCTCTGGACTCGCTTTCCTCGGCCCTTCCCCTCCCAGCCCAAAAACAGCCAAGGCGGGGCCGCTTAAGGCAGCCCCGCCAGGTCCAGCTTCAACTAACAATCCTGAGAGCTATGCTTCCAGGAAATTGAGAATAATTAAGAGGGATAAAAAGAACGTCCACCGCACTCCTTCGCTTTCACCGTCGCAAAACCCGCGTGCATGGCGTGATGAAAATCACCAGTACCGCGAGGCAAAGAAAGACGATAGCCAGCACTCGCACCCATAGACTCAGGGTTTCGCCAACGGTTCCAATCATTGCAAAGCCGCCGGTCACTACGGCCTGCAGGTCGAAAGTGTCGGCCCACGGGAGAAGGACAGGGCGGCTGAAAGGAGTAAACATAAGATCCGTATCGCCTAAGTCGTGCCGGCCGCAAACACAATCTATTTAAACCACTAGCAGGACGATACTTATGGTATTATTATAAAAAGGTCCGACCGATTGCACCGCGGAAATCGGGCCAACTGCCGGTCCCGAACCGGCGGTTGGCCCGGTCTTGCACCGCTCCGCCGTTGAAGAGAAATTGCCGGCTGTCGACTCACTTCTGATGTGGCGTCCGACCTCGGGGTTCGTTGAACTGTCGGTTCTCCCGTTTATGCACAATCCCGCAGTCTGCCCTCCTGCACCTCCATCGACCGCTTCCGTCACCGCGACGCCAACCGCGGCTCAGTCCAAGTTGCCGGATTTGGAGATCAAAGATGCACAGGTCATTTTCGACTCCGCATGGAGCGACCTCGAGGCCGAAGTCGGCCGCGAGCATCTGCGGTTCCCCAAGGAATTTATCCTCTTGGGGGGCGCTCCCGGTTCGGGTAAAGGCACGAATACGCGTTTTATTCTCAACGCACGCGGGCTGACCTGCGAGCCGGTTGTGATCAGCGCTCTCCTCGACTCGCCCGAGGCAAAGCGAATCAAGGACGCCGGGGCGATGGTCGGCGATCGCGAAGTCGTCAGCCTGCTGCTCCGCCGCCTGCTTCTTCCGATCTACCGCGACGGCGTGATTCTCGACGGATTCCCCCGGACCAAAGTACAGGTGGAATGCCTCAAGCGGCTCGTCGCTCGCATGCAGGCGCTGCGTATCGAGTTCCACCGTACATCGCTCGGCATCTATTTCCGTCAACCCACCATCCACATCATGGTGCTGTTCGTGGACGAGAAAACCTCCATTGAGCGGCAACTTTCGCGCGGTCGCGAGGTCAAGGCGCACAACGCCGAGGTTCTCCGCTCCGGCGAGGGCGAACCGATGGAGGAGCGCGCCACCGACTACAAGGAGGGCCTCGCCCGGCGTCGTTATCGAGTCTTTAAGGAGCAAACGTGGGACGCGCTGCAATCGCTCAAGGAAGTCTACTACTACCATTTCATCAACGCTCAGGGCGAAATTGCCGAGGTCGAGCAGAACATCCTAAAGGAGCTCCAATACCAAAGCTCGCTCGAACTCGATCCCCGCACCCACGAACGGCTGCGGTCGTTGCCGCTGGCGAGCCAGATCGTGGTTCATGCCCGACAGGAACTGGTGAAACGGCTCGATTCCTACGAACTGGAACACACGAAGCTGTTCGAAAAAGTCGTCGGCGTGATCGATAAGAAGATCATGCCGATCGTCCTTCGGCATGCCATCTCCGGCGTCGCCCTGGTAAATTCCGAGGATTCCGTTTTCGACGAATCGCTCGCGCTCGCGATGCTCATCGATGTCTACAGCGAACGCGGCTACCACGCGGTCGTCGATCTGCACCGCTTGGAAATCCCCGAGCGCGTGGACTTGAGTACCGGCGCGATCACCACCCGGCTGAAAAAAGTCTTTCGCATCCAGATCCGCTTCCAAGGTTCCGAGATCCGCCGCGGCTAGCGCGACTCCGCGGTTGTCGCAACGGAGACCCGTCCTCCGCTGCAATCACTCGTACCGGAGCGCCTCGATCGGATCGAGCGAAGCGGCTTTCCAAGCGGGATAAAGTCCGAAGCCGACGCCGATCGCGCTGCAGACAACGACTCCGGTCAACGCCCAGCCCCACGGGAAGACCATCGCGGAGTTGAGCATGACTGCGACTACATTGCCTCCGACGATACCGACCAGCACTCCCGCGAGTCCGCCGATGAGCGAAAGGACGACCGCTTCGATCAGAAACTGCGTGAGCACGTTTTTCTTTTTGGCGCCGATACTCTTGCGGATACCGATCTCTTTGGTGCGCTCGGTGACGCTGACGAGCATGATGTTCATGACGCCGATGCCGGAAGCCAGCAGGGCGATCGCGCTGATCACGAACGCGCCGACCGCCACGACGCCTGCGATGTTATTGAACGCTTCGATCAGCGAATCGTTCGAGAACACTTCGAAATCGTTGGGATCCTCCGGGTCCAAACCACGCACCAGCCGCATCACGCCGATCGCCCGATCCTGGACGGCCGCGAGCTCCGCCTGGCTCGCCGCTTGCACGTTGATGGAAATGGAACGCCTCGACCTTCCGTAAATCTCCAAAAACTGGGTGATGGGCACGATCGCGATATTGTCCTGGCTCTGACCGAAGGACGACCCCTTGGAGGCGGTCACCCCGACGACGGTGAAGCTCTGCCCGTCGATGCGGACATGTTTGCCGATGGGTTCCTCGTTCACGAAAAGTCGTTTTACGATATCGCCCCCGAGAATCGCCACCGCCCGGCCGAATTCGACGTCGCTGACGCCGATATTGCGGCCCGCCGCGATTTCGAAATTACGGCTCGAGAGGAAATTCTCGTCCGCTCCCCCGAGCGTGACATTCGGATTGGTCCGGCGATCGAGGTACGTCACGACGCGCCCCATCCGACGGAGCTGCAGGCTGACGCTCACCGACTCCCCCATTGTCGCTTTGAAGCGCATCGCCATCGGAAAGTCGATGTCGCGGCGGTTCGCGAAACGTTGCCGCGGGTCGCTAAAGTTGATCGCCGGATATTTGCTGAACTGAAAGGAATTCGCCCCGAGCACGTTGAGCCCGGATTCGATGTTCGAACGCAGACCGGAAATCACCGTCATCACCCCGATCACCGAAAACACGCCGACGGCGATCCCGAGCATCGTCAGGCCGGAGCGCAGCTTGTTCGCCGCCAGCGCCATCAGAGCCAACTTGAGGGTCTCGGAAAAATTCATGGACGGGAGGGGATCGCCCACCCCGATCGCAGCGAGCGAATCGCCCACCCGAGCGAACGAAACGTCGTCGGGGTTCGCTTATTCATAACGCAATGCCACGACCGGATCCAGTTTACTCGCCTGCCAGGCAGGCGCAAATCCGCTAAACACCCCCGTCAGCACCGAAATGGTCAAGCCCGTTGCAACCAAACCGCCGGAAAAGACCAACGGAAACGAAGGCGCCGCCGTTGCCACAATCATGGAGAGGCCTCCCGCCAGCGCTAGCCCGCCGAACCCCCCAATCACGCAAATGGACACGGCTTCGATCAGAAATTGCAGGAGAATTGTCCGGCGCCGGGCACCCAGCGCCTTGCGGGTGCCGATCTCCCGCGTCCGCTCCTTCACGCTCACGTAAGTGATGTTCATGATTCCGATGGCTCCCACGAAGAGGGCCAGACCCGTGATGAACAATCCCGCGATGGCGATTCCGTTCTTGATCGGATCGAGTTGCTCGCGGATCGCGGACTGCTCGTTGATCTCGAAATCGTCCTTCTGCTCGGGTCCCAACTGCCGGATACGACGCATAAGCCCGCGCAATTCGTCGCGGGAGCTTTCGATCCGCTTCGGGTCGACTTGGACCCGAAGTTCTCCCCGATCGGCGGCCGAGAAATTTCGGCGAAAGGCGGTCAGCGGAAGCACAACCATCGAATCCCAACTCCACAACCCGAGAAAACTCCCTTGACGAGCTGCGACGCCGACCACCTCCATAGAGATACCGCTGACTCGGATCGACTTGCCGATCGCGGATTCGCCGGGGAAGAGGGCGTCGGCCACATCGTAGCCGATGGTGCACACGTTGCGGCCCGACTGAGATTCGAAGTCGCTGAAAAAGCGACCTTCCTTCATTTCGGAGCGACTGGTCTGCGCGTAGTCCGCAGTCGTTCCCAGCGTGTAAATATTATTCAGCCGGTATTCGCCGCGAACGACGATGCTCCCGCGGTCGGCGGCCGGTATCGCGCGTTTCAGCGGACCGTCCGGGTGCTTGGCAATCCAGTCATTCACCTGAACCGCATACTCCGTCTTGATGGCGCGCCGGTTGCGGTAGTTCCACCAGTCGTCGACATCCCGCCAGGGCCACTTGGATATATACAACAGATCGTCGCCGAAACCCGACAGACTCCGGTCGACGCCGGCATCGATCCCGCGGATGGCGGTGCCCATCAAGGTCACGGCCACGATCCCGATGACCACTCCGAGCGCAGTGAGCGCGGAACGCAGCTTGTTCGCGCGGATCTGCGCGAACGCGATCCGCAAGGCTTCGGTCAATTCGTAGAAAAGGCGGGACATGACCGGGTGAGGGGCGCTCAGACCTGCTCGTCGCTTTCGACCAAGCCATCGCGCAGACGGATAATCCGGCGCGCGTGGCGGGCGATCTCTTCCTCATGGGTCACCACGATGATCGTGTTCCCCTGTTCGTAGAGACGGTCGAACAAAGTCATGATCTCGACGCCGGTTTTGGAATCGAGGTTTCCAGTCGGTTCGTCGGCTAGGATGATCGAAGGCTTGGTCACCAGCGCGCGGGCGATCGCCACGCGCTGCCGCTGTCCGCCGGAGAGTTCGTTCGGCCGATGATGTATCCGGTCCGACAAACCCACCGAATCCAACGCGGCCTTTGCACGGGCGATGCGTTCGGACCGCCCGATTCCCGCATAGATGAGGGGAAGCTCGACGTTGTGGAGAGCATCCGACCGGGGGAGCAGATTAAACGTCTGAAAAACGAAACCGATTTCGCGATTTCGGATGTCGGCAAGCTCGTCGTCGCTCATCGAGGCAACGCTCTTTCCCGTGAAATCGTAGCGTCCCTGCGTAGGCGTATCCAGACAGCCCAGCATGTTCATCAAGGTGGACTTTCCGCTGCCGGAGGGGCCCATGATGGCGAGGTATTCGTTGCGGCAGATCACGAGAGAGACGCCGCGCAGGGCATGAATCGTCTCATCGCCCATCTTGTAGAGCTTGGTGACGCGCTCGATCTCGATCACCAGCGGCCCGGGAGGGCGGCGGGAGCGCATCACTTCGCCTCCGTTTTCTTGGGCGCCTCGAGTTTGACCTGCGATCCGTCCTTCAACGTACGGGTGATGACGCTAAAGCTTCCACTGACGATTTCGTCGCCCTCCTTGACCCCGGATTTGATTTCCAGGTGGCTCGTATCGGCAATTCCGGTTTCCACCACGACTTGCTTGACGGTGTCCCCAGACCGGAGAAAAACGACCCGCTGGAGGGAGTTGCGATCGTTGCGCTCGCCTTCGCGCTGCTGACGCTCGTTCACCGCGGACGCGGCACCGTCGCCCTGGCTTTCCTTGGCCTTCTTTTCGCGATCCTTCGCCAGTTGCTCGATCGTTTGATTCCCTTCGCGACTGCGCACCGTCACGGATTGGATGGGAACCGCGACGACATTTTCGACCGTTTTGGTCTCGATGTCGGCATTGGCGCTCATACCGGGGCGAAGAGGCACGTCGCGGTCGGAGATGCGGATTTTAACCAGAAAATTGGTGACTTCCTCCTGAGACATGGCGCCGGTGGTCTTAGCCGAAGAAGCGATTTCCTTGACGAGCCCGGCGAATTTTCGGCCGGGATAAGCGTCGATCGCCACCCGGGCGCGGTCGCCGACCTTGACGTTGACGACGTCGTTTTCGTTCACGTTCACGCGGACCTCCATGCTGTCGAGATTGGCCACGCGCATCACCTCGGTGCCGGCAAACTGGCCGGTCGCAACGACCCGTTCGCCGAGTTCGCTTGCAAGCGAGCTGATGCTGCCGTCGATAGGAGAATAGATCACGGTTTTCTCGAGCTGATCGCGAGCCTGCTTGAGCTGGCCCTCGGCCCGACGGATATTCGCCAGCGAGCTCTCGTAATTGGCCTGCGCGACCTCGGCCGAGGTTTTCGAGGCGGTGAAATCGGAGTCCGTCACGATCTTCTTCGAGTAGACGTCCTCCGTGCGTTTAAAATCCTCCTGTGCCTTCGTCAGTTGCGATTTATTTTGAATCGAGGACGCCCTGGCCGCCGCGAGGTCGGCCTCCCGCTGCTCGACCTGGGCCTGATAATTGTCGGGCTTGATCTTGATCAGGAGGTCGCCTTTCTTCACGGACGCGCCCTCCCGCAAGGGCAACTGAACGATTTCACCGGCGACCTCGGGGGAGATCTTCACTTCTACCTCAGGCTGAATTTTACCGGTCGCCGAAACGAGCTGGATGATCGTCTTGACCACCGCCTTTTCGGTCGTCACGACCACCACCTTCTTTGAGGTCTTGCTCTTATAAATCGCTCCTCCCGCCAGCAGCGCCACCACCAAGAGGCCAAGGACGACAAACCACACGGTCCGCGATTTTTTTTGCGGGGCGTTGACGGGGGCAGCGGACGGAGAAGAAGCCTGGACCATAAATGTTAAGTAGCGCGACGTTGCGGATCGGCGTGACCGACGCAAGCGAAGGTCCTTACGGTTCGAGAACGGCTCGCAAGTGAAATAATGACAAACAAATGCAATATTTTCACAACCCGAAACGTCCTCATAAAGTTACGAAGATTCCGACGTTTTCGGCCACATCCTGAGTTGTGCGGGGGGCAAACGAAACCACCGCTGGAGAAAGGGGAGCGTCGACCGAGACTGGGACGAATCGGGCGGCGACGAGCTTTTCGCGCAGGGAAGGCAGATAGCGACGCGCCAGGTTCAGAGCCTGATCGCTCCACTTTCCGCTCAACTTCTTGGGGTTTTCCCGGCCGATGTCATCGATGTAGACGCCACGCGAGGTCTCGTAAGCGAAAACCGCGTGCCCCTGCCGAACCGGGCCCTTCGCGTAATAGAGAAGAATCGCTGCCCGCAATAGTCGCTCGCCCGTCGCCGCCAATGCGCGGGCGGAGGCCAGACTCTCGATGAAACAACCGTTAGGGAGAGTCTCCGTATCGTCCCAAGACAATTCCGCGCCGTCCGCGAGAACCTTAAAGCGGGTGAAGCCGCGGTGGATCTCCCGCAGCAGGGGCTGGAGATCGCTCTTATCCTGCGCGAGCCGGTTCTTGTAGAGTGAGAGACTCTGGGTGCCGTCATGGGGCGTGTAGATCCACAGCGCCAGATTGAACTCGAAGACGAGCGCGTAGGTGGTTCGGGGGTAGACCGAACTCGCGACCTTGTTCTCGATCTCGACGACTTGACTCCAGACCTCGATCCCCAGTTTCGCCTGCGCCCGGCGCACGTGTTCGACGGAAGCGGACAACCCCGTGGCAGAGACGAGGAGAACGACCAGAAGAAGGCTGCGGAATGAAGCTCGCATGCCCCCATAACCCGGATGCCCACTGCCACGGTTGCAGGAATGCGACGAACTGCGGGAGAGCTGCGACCGGTTCCCGTCAATTCTCGTCTGAGCGTACGAAGCGACGTGCGCCGCTCTCCGAGGAATTCTGCGTTGCGTTCCAACATCGGATTCGTCGCTTCCGAAAATGGGACGGCGTTATACAGCGCGCTCCGTTTCCTACAGCGCGCTATTCATAACGGTCTGCATCCGCTCGTGATACCCCCGGCTCAGGCGTAGTTTCGTGCCGTCCGCCAGAACCACGGCGTATTCGCCGGCGAACGCGGGCGTCAGCTTTCGCACCCGGTCTATGTTCACGATCGTCGAGCGATGGATCCGGATAAATCGCTTCGCATTCAAACGAACCTCGAGTCGCGCCATTGTCTCTCGGAGAAGATGGGTCTTCCCGGCCACATGAAACTTCATGTAATCGCCCTCCGCTTCGATCCAGTCGATCTCGTCGACCTTGAGGAAGAAAATTTCTCCGGAGGACTTCAGAAGGATCCGGTCCGAACGTTCCTCGGTCGCGACCGCCGGAACGGGCGCGGGCGCCACGGGCGCTTCTTTCCCGACGAACTGGAGGAGCCGGGCGAGGCGGGAGGCGAGCGCCTCGGCGTCGCGGTTACGCAAGCCGGTCTTGGCCCGCCGAACCGACGCCATGAAGCGCACATCCTCATAGGGCTTCAACACGTAGTCGACCGCATTGACCTCGAATGCCTTTAGCGCGTGCTCGTCGTACGCGGTCACGAAAATTACCGCCGCCGGCACGGCATCGCCCGCTCGACGGAGAACCTCGAATCCGTCGATCCCAGGCATCTGCACGTCGAGAAACGCGAGTTCCGGCCGAACCCGTCTGATCAATTCCACCGCGTCCAGGCCGTCGGCCGCTTCGCCCACGACCTCGATCTCCGAGTCTCGGGCCAGCAGCAGGCGAATACCCCGTCGTGCAGCGGGCTCGTCGTCGACGACGACGGCACGCACCACAGCGTTTGAAGGAGGAGAGGAAGTCATGGTCATTGGGAAAAGATCAGGTTCTATACGGAAAGCCGATGCAGATCGTCGTACCCCGTCCGGGCTCGCTGCGCAGGGTGAAGTCGCCGGTGACGCCGTAACGCTTGGCGATCCGCTCCTGCGTATTGGATAAACCGATACCTAGGCGTCGGTTGGGCGCGGCGGGCGCATCGGGCGAGAAACCGCAGCCGTCGTCGCGCACCTCGACCACCACCCGGCCGTCGACGATCCTCCCGAGGATCTCCACCGTGCCGGGTTTGAGCAGGGGCGCGATCCCGTGAACGATCGCATTCTCCACCAAGGGCTGGAGCAGAAGATTGGGAATTTTTGCGTCCAGCATCGCCTCCTCGAACTGCGTCCGCACGGTCAGCTTGTCGGCGAAGCGCACCTTTTGGATCTCCACGTAACGGTCGATGAACTCGAGTTCCTGCCGGAGGGTCACCTCGGCCACGCGGCCGTATTCCAGCGACATCCGCAGGAGAGAACTCAGTCGCGCCAGGAGGGTGACCGCGTCGTCGTTGCGGTTCTCGCGGATGAGCACGGCGATCGTGTTCATCGTATTGAACAGAAAATGAGGCTGCAGCTGCTGCTTGAGCGCCTTGAGCTCGGTTTCGATCAACCGCGATTCCAGCTGGGCCGCCTTGAGTTCCTCGCCTTTAAAGCGGCGGTAGAATTCGAGCGAATACCCGGCCGCGAGGACCGCCCAATAAAACGTGGCATCGATCAAGTTACGTCCGAAAAAGCTGCTTTGCGCGATCGCCCAGAAGCCTTCGAGCGAGCTTCGATCGAGGACCAGCACCACCACCGTCCGCCCCAGATAGTAGGCAGACATCACCCCCAGACTTACCCCCAGGTGAAAGAGCACCCCGCCCACGTAGCGGCCGGAACCGACCGGCACCCGCACACGCAGCCAAAGCACCCCGGGAGCGAGCAGCGCCCAAAGAACCGCTCGTGCGTACTGTGCCTGTGCGACGGCCAGAAAGGAAACGTCCGGCTTCGAAACCCGCAGGTTGAAGTAAACCTCTGTCGAAAGCGCCAGGCCGACGAACGCCCAGAGGCTGAGGATCCCCAGCCATTTGACGGTCGGATTATTCAAGGACGGAGGCGTTGTGGACGATGCGCTCATGTAAGCAAAGCCAAGATGAACACTCTTCCGACGAAAGGGAACGATTGCGCGCCGAAACCAACGCCATCGGCGATGGGAGCGGAGCACCGCTCGGGCGAGGATGTCACGCGTTATATCGAATGACGTGCAACCGCCTATGCGCCTGGGGCGCCAGACGCCTTGTCGGAGGACCTCGCTCTTAAGGCTATCTCGGAACCGCGATCTGGACAGGTGATGGGTAATCTTCGCCCGAACTTTCGCGTCTTTGTCCGTCCTTCGCGTGACTACCTCCGATTCTTCCGATCCAGGTCGTTGTCTCGCGAAGAGGCGAAGGCTGCGAAGGTTCGATCCAAGTCAGGCCTTCGGGGACAGAGCGGATTCCTCCAACGGACGCCCTCGCTCTGCACGCACTACATCGTCGGCTACCTCAACCAAGAAGGACTATTCCAAATGACCGGCTGCCAGCTCCAGCCTGCTTCCGTGAACGCGGCGATCGCGGCGGCCTTCATTTCCTGGACGTCGGACGTGGAGGTGAATCCCGTCGCATGCTTGAACGTACCTCTGCCGGCTTCGAGTTGCAGCCCAAACGTCCACGCCCTAACCGCGCCATTCCCGCCACCGATCCATCGAAGGCGCGGGCATCCTCACGAACCCCAGTGCCCCGGCGCTCGTCATAAACCCAAAAAACGATCCTCACGGAAGGGTGTATCCACACACTAATTCGTTGCTTCGCCGATCGATTTATTGGATCTGGGAATGTGGCCCGTGCCCCTCGAAAAGTTTCCCAGACCCGCCTGGCGCAGGAACTCGGCCTCTCGCAGGCCCTGGTTTCTCTCGTCCTAAACGGGCGAAAACATGGGATCAGTCCCGAGAGCTACGACCGCATCTGGCAGCACGCGCTCAAACGGGGATACCATCCAAAAGGCATGCGCCTGGCGTCGTCGCCCGCCGCGGCCGCTTCCCGCCAGGTCGGAATCGTCCTGCGCGCTCCCTTGCGGCTCCACACCCTGAGCCACTATTTCGCTCACGTGCAGCATGGGCTCCACACCGTGCTGGAGGCAGAAGGCCTTACCACCACCTTCCTCGGAGCGGAGGATCAACTGGGCACGGAAAAGCTCGCGCGGATTTTTCCCGCAGGACACTCCCTGCGCGGAGTGGTTTTGATGGGCGAAGTATCCCGCCCCTTTCTTCTCGGCCTGCGAAAAGTCGAACGGCGGATCGTCGCGGTCTCCGCCAAGTTTTCCGGACTCTGCCATTCCGTTCTCGGCAACGAGCCCCAAGCACTGGAATCGCTCGTGCGGCATCTCCATGGACTGGGCCACCGGCGCATCGGATGGCTCGGCGGCAACGTGGGATTGGGGCGACACGAGATGCGTTTCTCCGCCTTCCAATCCGCGCTTCAGCAGGCGGGCCTGAGCCTGGACCGGCGTTACGTGATCACCTTGCAACAGGCGGACCGGGCGGAGGGAGCGGAGGCGATTCACACCGTGCTCCCTCGCTCCCGTCGCCGCGACTTCCCTACCGCCTTCGTCGCCTACAATTGTCTGATGGCCGCGGGCGCAGCGAAGGCGCTCCAACGCGAAGGCTGGCGGCTGCCCGACGATTTGAGCCTGGCGGGCGCGGATGCACCCCGGCCCCCGACCGACGATGCGTTGAATGTGACCGGCGCGGGCACGGATCCGATCAAGCTCGGGGAAGCCGCCGCCCGCCTTATGCTAGGCAGCTCGGGCGTCGAGGACGAAAGTTTCGCCGACCTGATGCTCCCGTCGCAACTGGCCGTCGGCAATTCGACGGGCCCCGCCCGCTCCGCCCTCCCCCTGGCCGATGCCGGCCGTTGATGGCTCCGAGAAGGGCCACGAGCCCGGACCGTGGCCCTTGCTCCAAGGGAGATGTAGGGGAACGTTGTCCGGTGGAGGGTCTCGCTCCTTCGAGGCTGGGATTTTCCGGCGATCGAAGCGGGCGGTGGACACTGAATCCCGACCTCTGAAGTCTGACCTTTTCCGTCTTCCGCCCTCTGCGACCTTTTCCGTCCTCCTGTTAAATCCTCCGAAGCATTTGCAAACATCGACCCGCTTTTCACAGGAGCTCGCGGAGGTAGCAGAGGATCGATTAAAGCAAAAGTCAGGTCAGATTCGATCCACTGAGTGCCCAC
>Ga0105044_10000362_pt1 | contig 54925 bp, 54 predicted proteins | sample MAT01_FD_78092 | JGI IMG/M metagenome (GOLD analysis project Ga0105044, IMG submission 78092) | Freshwater microbial communities from Lake Fryxell liftoff mats and glacier meltwater in Antarctica - MAT-01 | ecosystem: Environmental > Aquatic > Freshwater > Ice > Liftoff microbial mat | place...
GCTCTTCTTGGAGCGCAACGACGGCCAACGGATCCTTGGCCCGGGCGGCGCGCAGTGCAACGCTCTCCTTGCCCTCGATGGTGTACTGCGGGCACTCCGTCACCAATCGGGAAGCCGGCGACTCCGCGACCACGGTAGCGCCTTCCGTCACGCGATACACCGGCTCTGCGATGACTTCGCCAATTACGGCTGCTTCGAGGTCCCACTTACCGAGAATCGCGCGCACCGCGTCTTCCTGACCGAGCCTGGCGACAACGAGCATCCGCTCCTGCGATTCCGACAGCAGGATTTCGTACGGGGTCATACCAGTTTCGCGCACCGGCACTTTCGTCACATCGATCGTAACGCCGACATCACCACGCTCGGCCATCTCTGCCGAGGACGATGTCAAACCAGCAGCGCCCATGTCCTGAATGGCGACAATGGTGCCGCTGCGAATGAGTTCGAGCGACGCTTCGAGGAGGAGCTTTTCGGTGAACGGATCACCGACTTGCACCATCGGCCGCTTCGCTTCACTCGACTCCGACAGATCTTCACTCGCGAACGACGCGCCGTGAATGCCGTCGCGACCGGTGCGGGCACCCACCGCCATGATCGGATTGCCGACGCCTGACGCCACCGCGCGAATGAGCTCGTCTTCGCGCATCAGTCCGACGCACATCGCATTCACCAACGGATTGCCTTCGTACGACGGATCGAAAACGACCTCGCCCCCAACAGTCGGTACACCGATGCAATTGCCGTAATCGCCGATTCCGCGCACCACACCGGCGAACAACCAACGAACGCGTTTGCTGCTGAGTGGGCCGAAGCGCAACGAGTTCAACAGCGCGATTGGACGCGCGCCCATGGTGAACACGTCGCGAAGAATCCCGCCCACACCCGTGGCCGCACCTTGGTACGGTTCGACAGCGGATGGATGATTGTGCGACTCGATCTTGAATGCGACAGCAAGTCCATCACCAACGGAAATAACGCCGGCGTTCTCGCCCGGACCTTGCAGCACCCATGGCGCCTTGGTGGGCAACGTTTTGAGCAGCGGCCGCGAGTGCTTGTACGAGCAGTGCTCGCTCCAGAGTGCGCTGACGACGCCGAGTTCGGTGAAGGTCGGCGTGCGCCCGAGCATGTTCACTAGACGTTCGTATTCGAGTTCGGTGATACCGTGTTCCGCGACCAATGCGGGGGTGATTGTTGGATCACCAGCGCGAGGCAGGACCGTGCTCATGCGGACACCTTCGTGAGCAGAGAGTCGAGCAGGGAATTGAAGAGGGCTACACCGCCGGTGGATCCCAGAATTGGCTCCATCGCGCGTTCCGGGTGTGGCATCATTCCCAGTACGTTTCCGCGATCGTTGATGATGCCCGCAATGCTCCGAAGCGAGCCATTCGGGTTCGCACTGGGCGTCGCTTCGCCCGCGGCATTCACGTAGCGGAAAACCACGCGACCTTCACCTTCCAGGCGGGCGAGTACGTCCGCATCCGCGGTGTATCGACCGTCGCCATGCGCGATGGGTACGGTGATCACTTCGCCAAGGTGATAGCGTGACGTGAAAGACGTCGCGATAGTCTCCACACGCAGGCGCACCGGTGCGCTTACAAAGCGCAACGATTCGTTGCGCAGCAACGCGCCGGGAAGCAGTCCCGCCTCGCAGGCGATCTGAAAACCGTTGCAGATGGCGAGCACTGGTCCTCCACGCTTTGCGAACGCGACTACTTCCTGCATGATCGGGCTGAAGCGCGCGATTGCGCCTGGTCGGAGATAGTCACCGTAACTGAAGCCGCCCGGGAGGATTACGACATCGACGTTTTGAAGGTCGTGATCCTTATGCCAGCAGTAGACAGCTTCCTGTCCGAGTATATCCGCGACGGCGTTGAAGGCATCTTCGTCGCAATTGGAGCCGGGAAAGCGGACGACGCCGGCCTTCACGCCTGCTCTACCGCGGCAATCTCGTAGTCTTCCGTGACCGGATTCGCCAGCAACTTTTCGCACATCGCGCGCGCAGCGTCACGAGCGGCGTCCGCGCTCGCCGCCTCGGTGTCGAGGACCAGGAAACGTCCGACACGGACGTCCGTGACCTGCGCGAAGCCCAGCGAATGCAACGCGTCGGAGACGGCCTTCCCTTGAGGATCGAGAATGCCGCGACGCGGCACGATGTGGACGGAGAGGCGATAGCGGGTCATGCCAAAGGATCCTCGCGACCGGAACGGCCGGGATTGTTGCGTGATTGACGGCGGCGACGACGCCGCTGCCGTTGATTCTCTGCTTCATCCTCGGGCGAGTGTGAAGCGTTGGCGTCTTGGTCCGAATCCCCGTTGTCGCGCCCGGCAGGCAAGCGATCGAGCAACCCGAGAAAAACCGTGCGCCCGATGCCGTACAGCACATAGGCCATGCCGGCCGGGAAGAAAAACTGCTTGGGAAGAAAGATCACACCAACCAGTGTGCCGACCACCAGCAGCAATCCGAAAATTCCCTTGAGCGAGCGGAAGCCAACGGTCGGGACCTTTGCATACTGCACATTGCTGATCATCAGCATGCCGAGACCCAGCATGACCCAGCGCAGCATCTGATGCCACGGCAGGTCACCGATGATCGTCTGCTGGTACAACGATGTCTGACTGAACCAATAGTACGTGGCCAGCGTGCCACCGGCAGCAGGACTCGGCAGCCCAGTGAAGTACTTCACGTTGGTGCCGGACTGCTCCACGTTGAAGCGTGCGAGACGCATCACGGCGCATGCCGTGAAGAAGAAGCAGAAGATCCAATCCCACCCCGTCTTGTTCAGTACGACGAAGTACATGATCAGCGCTGGCGCGGTACCGAAGGAGATCGCGTCGACGAGCGAGTCGAGCTCCGAACCGAACTTGCTGCCGGTGTTCGTCGCCCGTGCAATGCGCCCGTCGAGCATGTCGGCGAATCCACCAAAGACGATGTAACGCGCCGCCGCATCGAACTCACCGCGCGATGCGGCGACAACTGCGAAGATGCCGAAGAACAGATTCGCGAGTGTAAATCCGTTCGGCAGCGCGACTGCCGCCTTCGGCCGGAGCCGTCGCGGTCGCTCCGGCTGGTCGCTCATCACGCGGTGGGCACCGGAACGCGAAAGAACCAGCATACCCCGGCTGCGACTAGCGTCAGCGAGAACGCCGCGATCCACAGTGGCCACGAGCGGAATCGAAGCGCACCACCAAAAGCGACGGCAGCGAGCATCGTCGAGCCGACGATGAATGAGTATCCTTCATGAACAAACATCAGAAGCGCTCCTCTGGCAGGCCGAGCCGAGTCAGGTTGAGCGGTGCGCCAGTGAGACGCAGGAAGGCATCGCGATAACGGAGACTGGTAGCGCGGATCACTTCTGCCGGAAGCGTTGGCGGCGGTGCGTCGCCGTTCCAACGGCCAGCGTGTCGTTCAACATCGAGCCAATCGCGCAACGGCTGCTTGTCGAAACTCGGTTGACCGCGACCAGGCATGTAGCGGTCGGCAGGCCAGAAGCGCGAACTATCAGGCGTGAGGACTTCGTCGATGAGCAGCAGCTTTCCGTTGCGCCAACCGAACTCGAATTTTGTGTCGGCGACAATGATTCCGCGAGGCGCTGCGGCCGCGCGACCGAACTCGTAGATCGTGCGCGCGAGGCGTTCGAGTGTGGTGGCCGTCTCGCCGCCAACCGACGCGACCACGTGGTCGATGGTGATGTTCTCATCGTGACCGGTTTCCGCCTTTGTGGCCGGGCTGAAAATCGGCGGATCGAGTCGGTCGCTCTCGCGCAGGCCAGACGCGAGCATCTCGCCGGCAAGTGTGCCCGATACTGCGTATTCCTTCCACGCGGAACCGGTAATGTAGCCACGAATCACGCACTCGATGGGCACGACCTCGGCGCGAACGCACAGCATTGAACGGCCGGCCAGTGAATCCCGATACGGCGCGAGCGACGGCACAGCGGCGATGATCTCGTCGGTTTCCGCGCTGATGAGATGGTGCTCGACCAGGTCACCAAGTTGCTCCAACCACCACGCTGTAAGCTGCGTCAGCACGGCACCCTTGTAGGGGATGGGTTCGCTCATGACCACATCGAACGCGCTGATACGATCGGTGGTCACCAGCAGCAAACGATCATCGTCCACGATGTACACATCGCGCACTTTCCCGCGGCGGAGCAGCGACAAGGGAAGCGCCGTTTCGACCAGTACGCCGGTCGTTGACGGGGTCATACTCGGACCTCTTCAACAGCGATCCCACTGCGACCGCGTGCCAACCACGGCGCGACAGCCTCATTCAGGAACTCTTCAACCTGCTGCGGGGCACGACCCACAAAGCGCGACGGCTCGGCCGCTGCGTGCAAATCTTCGAGCGGAATGCCAAAGGCGGGATCGGCAGCCAGACGCTCGAGCATGTCGTTGCGCGGGGCACCGTCCTTCACGGCGCGGGATGCAGCGATGCTATGCCCGCGAATGAGCTCATGTGCTTCCTGACGATCGCCGCCCGCACGAACGAAGCGGACAATGATTTCTTCAGTGGCCATGAACGGGAGTTCTTCATCCACGCGACGACGAATCCGCGCCGGATGCACTTCAAGCCCACGCACGACGTTCTGCATCAACACGAGAATCGCGTCCGTCGCCAGAAACGACTCCGGGATCGCGAGCCGCCGATTCGCCGAATCATCCAGCGTGCGCTCAAAGTACTGAACCGCGTGGGTCTGATTCGCGTTGGGTTCGAGCGACAGCACGAACCGGGCGAGGGATGCGATGCGCTCAGAACGCATCGGATTGCGCTTGTAGGCCATCGCCGAGGAGCCAATCTGCTTCGACTCAAACGGCTCTTCAATCTCTCCGAACGCCTGCAACATGCGAATGTCGCCCGAGAACTTGGACGCGGTTGATGCGACACCCGCAACGACGCCGAGTACCTGTGCGTCGATCTTGCGTGAGTAGGTCTGCCCGCTGACCGGTATCGAACGCGAGAACCCCATGCGCTCAGTGACCAGTCTGTCGAGTTCACGGACCTTGGCGTGATCACCGTCAAACAGCGACAAAAAGCTTGCCTGCGTGCCGGTAGTTCCTTTCACACCGCGAAACGGCATCTCCCTCATGCGGAACTCGATGTCTTCGAGGTCGAGCAGGATGTCCTGCATCCACAGAGTCGCGCGCTTGCCGACGGTCGTGAGTTGCGCGGGCTGGAGGTGCGTGTATCCCAACGTTGGCACGTCCTTCCACTCACGGGCAAAACTCGCCAGCGCATCGAGGGCATCGAGCAGTTTGTCGCGCAGCATTCCGAGACCGCGACGCATCATCACGAGCTCCGCATTGTCGGTGACGTAGCAGCTCGTCGCGCCAAGATGGATGAAAGCGCGGGCCGCAGGCGCTACATCGCCGAACGCATGGACGTGCGCCATGACATCGTGGCGGAACGACTTCTCGTACGCGGCGACCGCGGCGAAGTCGATGTCGGTTTGGTGCGCACGCATGGCGTTGATCGCGTCTTCCGGAATCGCGACGCCCAGAGACCGCTGCGCCTCAGCGAGTGCGAGCCACAGTTCGCGCCACAGGCCATAGCGAGTCTCGCCTCCCCACAGCGTGAGCATGGCGCGTGAGGCGTAACGTTCCGCGAGTGGCGATGAGTACGTTGAAAAGTCGGTAGCAGTCACGGATATCGGAAAAGAATCAGCAAGAAGTCAGCAGGGCAAAGAGCGCAGCGTATCACCGCAGCGAGAACGACGTCTGCAACAGTTGGCGCCCACGTTCAAAAATGAGATAGACTGGACCGCGCGCGCCATACTGATCGATCGCCTTCGACGCTTCTTCAGCCGATGCAACACGAGTTCGGCCAACCTGAACAATGACGTCGCCGGTCTGAAGCCCGATCTCATCACTGATGCGATCAGAAACCTTGTAAACGAGCGCGCCCCCACGCGAATCGATCGCACGCTCCTGCCTGATGACATCGGTCAGCGTGATGAGTTGCAGTTCGCGCAGCACGGTCACCTTCGGCGCACTCACTTCAGGCGCGTCCACCACCGATAGCGACGCACTCACCGAACGGCTGCCGCGTTTGACGGTGATCGGCAACGACTCGCCCACCCGTAAATCCAACAGCCGGGCTTCCCAGTCGAAGGGATTGCGCACCGCGCGTGTGCCGGCACGCACGATCTCGTCGCCAACTTCCACGCCGGCCTTCGCCGCGGGTGAGCCGGGCACGACGCGATCCACAATCGCTCCGGTTGATGCAACTTCGCGCGCGCTCTGCGCCTGCGGATTGCGCAGCCGAATCCCAACCCACGGCTGTCGCACCGCACCGTGCTCGAGCAGATCTTCGACAATTCGCTTCGTCCGATCAATCGGAATCGCGAACCCCAAACCGATCGAGCCCCCACTCGGCGAGTAGATCGAGCTGTTCACGCCGATCACTTCGCCCATCGCATTTACGAGGGGCCCACCGGAGTTGCCAGGATTGATCGCGGCGTCAGTCTGAATCATGTCGATGTACACGCCACCGCCATCGCCGCGTCCCGCGAGATTGCGGCCCACTGCGCTCACGACACCCACAGACACGCTGGGCTCACTGTTGCCGAGCACGAAGCCGAACGGATTACCGATGGCAATCGCCCTTTCGCCAACCACCAAATCGGATGACACGCCAAGCGGTGCCACCGGGAGTTTCTTGGTGGTGATCTTGACGACCGCCAGATCATTCATTTCGTCGACACCGATGACCTTCGCGCTGTACGTGGTGCCGTCGCGCATGGCCACGGACACTTTCGTTGCGCCGCCGATCACGTGGGCATTCGTCACGATCACGCCGTCGTCGCGGATGATGAACCCCGACCCGATGCCGGCGCTGCGGCGCTCGCCGGAACGGCCACCGTTGAAGTACTCAAAGAAGTCGACGGGAACGCGCTCCACCGTCTCGGTCTGCACCGTGACAACGGCTGGTGCGACGCGTTCGACGGCGGTGGTGATCGCGGTGCGACGCGATGCCGGGATCGATGCCGCAGGCACCGGGGCAGCTGTGGACGGGAGCGTGCGCGACTGAGCGCCGGACGGAACCGGGTTTGCCCCTTCGCAGCCGACAACGGCGAGCGAAACGGCGAACACGAGTGCTGAACGTTGACCGATCATGCGGGCGTCACGCGGAGTCGTTCGCCGTGAACCGGGCGACGCGCGGGGTCCAGAAGTGACTGATCGGTAAACGGGTACGCGACCATTGCACGCAGGGCAGCCGCACCAATTACCGCCGCATCGGCACCGGCCGTGGCACACGATACAATTGGGGCACCAGGTGCGGGGAACACTGCGACGAGATCGGCCTCGCAGGCGCCGTGGTCGAGCAGCGCACGAGCCTGACGCAGCACCGTCCCGCTGTCGCCACCGCCAGCATCGATGCGGTCGACGTCGAGAAAAAGAAATGCCACGCCAGTCCGTGCCGCGAGCATCGCCTGTGATGCAGACCCGACAAACGTCGCCGCGACTTTCACGCCGGACGACGCCAGTCTGTGCATCAGCGGGATATACGGTTCGGCGAATGGCAGCTGAATCACCACATGTTCGGCGGCGCGCCCAAGTCGCTCAGCTTCCGCTTCTGCAGCAACTGCCGTCGTTGCGTCGAGCGACACAAAGACGGGCATGGCGGCGGCGCGCGCGAAGTCGGTGAGCCATGTGAGCGATGCATCGGCGCTATGCCCGCCGCTCAGTGCCGAGTCGGGGAGTACGACGCCGTCGATCAGGGCGCGCTCGGTGGCCCAGCGCACGTCGTCCAAGGCATCTGTCGCAAGAAAGAGTCTCACGGCTCCGTCGAGTACAGAGGGGCTGGATACGAGACCTCGTACAACGATAGGCCCTCCGACGGTGCCGGCGCGGACGTGTCGGTGTTGTCGGGCGCCTCAAGCAAGCGCGCGATCGTCCCCTGCGGACGCCGCCCCTGTGCTACCTCGACCATCGTTCCCACAAGGAATCGAACCATGTGATGGAGAAAACGGTTTGCCGTAACCTCGAAAAGCCAGCCGCCGTCGCGCTCCACCCAGTTCGCGTGATGGATCACGCAGCGATGGTGGTCATCGATCGGCGCCGTATGTGCTACGGCAAACGCGCGAAACGTGTGCTCTCCAATCAACTCGGCCGCTTCGCTCCGCAACGCGTCGCCATCAAGCGTTCGCCCCAGCGACCACTCGTACCGACGTCGGAAGGGAGAGCGGGCTGACTCGTCCGTGCCTACAAGATAACGGTACCGACGCATCGTTGCGCTCCGCCGCGGATGAAATTCCGGAATCATCCGATACGAGGAGGCGACCCAGATATCATGCGGGAGCAGGGCATTGACGGCCTTTCTGAGCGTTGCAGCCGTCCACCGCTCGGGCACCCGGACGCCGACACCTTGGCCATGCGCATGGACTCCAGCATCGGTCCGGCCTGCGCCCGTTGCCGGAACCGGGCCATCACAAAGTCGCGCGAGGACGACTTCCATGTCCCCCTGGACGGTCCGGACGTCAGGTTGCCGCTGCCACCCTGAGAATCGTCCCCCGTCATATTGCGTAACCAGAAGGATTGGGCGTGGGTCCATAGCGGGGGGAAGGTATGTCCGCTCGGCCGCCGCTTCAACCGACGGGAACGGGGCAATTGTGCGCAAAAAGACGCCGCGTCCACATTGCGCGGTCGCGTTCGGCCCTATTTCCTCCCTGCCAGCATGCCGCCGCGCTCACTCGCCTCCCTCGCCCACGCCCTTGGGGCCATCTCCGACCTGGACGGAGCCCTCATCGCGCTGGGCGAATGTCTGGCGGAGCTGGACCGTGGAGCCTTGGTCGCGTTTATCCAGTACGACGCCCGGCGCGACATGCTTCGGGCGCGCCTCGCCCCGGTGGGCGCGCGCGTCGTCCACTCGTCGATCGAGACGACGCTCGACCATCTGCCCGAGCCACTCCGGACCAAGGTGAGCGCGGGCGGGCAGTTCATCGATGTCACCGACAAGTCGGCCGACTACGCTCGTCTCTTTGGCTTCGGCTCGTCGATAGACGGCGGCCTGCTTTCTCTCCGCGGACTACGCGTTGAGGGCGCGCTCTCCGGCGTGCTGGCACTGTTCGAACCGCGCAAGATTTTCGGGACGCGAACCACCGAGCGGCTGGCACCCGCACTGGCACTTTTTGACCTGGCATACGGTCGACTGTCTGAACGGGATGCGCGCGAAGAAGCCGTGCGCACCCTCGAAGATGTCACGCAACGTGTCCACGGGGAGTACGTCCGGCGACTCGGCGCGCTCGAGGCGGAGCTCCGCGAGGCGCGCGATACTCCGCGTGACACCTCCGCGCTCGGCGCCGCCGAAGGAGTCGCGCTCCAAGCCGAAGCCGCGCGTTCCGCGGAGGAAGCGCGTCGTGCGCTCCGACGTGCGGAGTTGACCGACCAGCAGTTGACGGCCGCCGTGGGGCAGTTGGAACAGGCGCATGTAGAATTGCACCGGCGCAGCGAGGCCCTCCGGCAGCGGACTCGTACGCTCTATCTCATGGATCGCGTTCTCACGGTTGATGCGTCGACGAACGATGCGCGCGCGCTGGTTGATGGACTGCTCGCTCTGGTCGGCGATGATATGCAGGCGCAGCGCTGTTCGTTGATGCTCCGGGCGCCGGAGCCCGATCATCTCTTCCTTGCAGCGGCGCGTGGCGTCGCGCCCAACGTCACGGAAGGCATGCGCATTCGGATCGGCGAAGGGGTGGCCGGCCGAGTTGCGGCAGCGCGTCAACCGCTGCTCGTGCAGGACGTGCGGGAGGCGGGGCAGCATCCCTTGCTGCGCGACCAGTACTTCACCACCGGAAGCTTCATCAGCTTTCCGCTCGTGTACCATGATGAATTGGTCGGAGTCGTCAACCTGACCAACCGCGCGCAGCGTGGCATCTATGGTGACGAAGACGTCGAACGTGTGCGCCTGCTTGGATTGGTGATTTCACTCATTGCGTCGCGCAACGACCTGACCAGCCGCCTGCTGGGGATGCTCGATGACGGTTGACCCGCTTTCACTGGCCATCCGGCGGCTGGCTGCGCACGAGTCGCTCGATGCGGCGTCCCTGACGCGCGCCTTCGATGTGATCATGCGTGGCGAAGGGACGCCGGCGCAGGTCGCGGCGATTCTGGTGGCACTTCGCGTGAAGGGTGAGACGGCGGCTGAAGTGGCCGGTGTCGTCGAAGCACTGCGAGCCGCGATGATCGTTCTCTCGGCGGACGCTCCCGATGAGTTGGTCGACACCTGCGGCACCGGCGGCGGCGCACTGACGACATTCAACATCTCGACGGCGGCGGCACTGCTCGCGGCGGGGATGGGCGTGCGCGTGGCCAAGCACGGCAATCGCTCCTCGACGTCACGCTCGGGGAGTGCTGATGTGCTCGAAGCGCTTAGCGTGGTAATCGAGACGACACCGAAGGCGATGGAAGCGACGCTCCGTGAAGCCGGTATCGTTTTCATGTTTGCGCCACTTATGCACCCCGCCTTCCGTCACCTTGGACCAGTGCGCCGAGAGCTGGGGATTCCTACCGTGATGAACATGGTTGGACCGTTGGCGAACCCTGCGCGAGCTGGGCGGCAGGTGGTTGGAGTCGCCGAGTCGACGCGTTTGCATCTGCTGGCAGAATCGCTCGCCGTTCTGGGGAGCGTTCGCGCGATGGTCGTGCATGGCGAGCCAGGGATGGACGAGATCTCGCCCGTGGGCCCGACGTCGGTGGTGGAAGTACGCAGTGGGGCGCTTTCCCACTGGATGATCGATCCCGACATCGCCGGTGTTTCGGGGGTGCGCGGCGAACATCTGGTTGGGGGCGACCCGACCGAGAATGCGACGCTGATTGAATCGGTGCTGGGCGGTGGCGGCCCACCGGGTGCGCAAGCGGCAGTCATTCTCAATGGCGCGGCGGCCTACTACGTCAGCACCAAGGGCACAACCTTCGACGAGGCAGTGACTGCCGCGAAGTCAGCCCTCGCCCAAGGCCTCGGAATGGACGCACTGTCCCGCCTGCGGATAGCCTCACATCGCGCCGCAGGTCTGTCTTAGCGCCAAACATCTAAAAGAAAAAAGCAGGGGCAGGTTCAACGGATCAGTGCAACAGCTCCTCAAGCATAGCAGCCGGTGTACGAAACTGCAGCGTTTTCCGTGGTCGGGTATTCAGCGCACGCGCCACCGCGTCGAGCTGACGTTGCGTGACTTGTGCGAGATCGGTGCCATCAGTTGTGGTTGCCGGCCTCAGTACCGACGCAGTACGCCTACGACGATCCCCTGAATACGCACATCGTCCTCGTGCACGAACAACGGCGACATCGTTTCGTTCGCTGGCTGCAGGCGAATGCGCCCGTCACGTTCCCGATAGTAGCGTTTGACTGTCGCGGAGGCGCCGTCGAGCAGTGCGATGACCATCTCGCCGTTGTCCGCCGACTGGCGATCATTGATGACGACGAAGTCGCCATCGCGGATCTGTTCGTCGATCATGGATTCGCCACGAACGCGCAGCACATAGTGGCTGCCACTCTTTCGGAGGAACCCGTCTGGCACCGACATCGTTTCACCAACGGTCATCGCCTCGATCGGCGCACCTGCCGCCACGTAGCCCAGCAATGGCAACTCTACGGCGCGCTGATAAATCTCCGATGGCAGGATCTCGATGGCACGGCTCTCATTGTACGAGCGCTTGATGTAGCCTTTGCGCTGGAGATTTGAGAGGTGCTCGTGAACAGTTGCCAGCGAGTTATAGTTGAACTGTGACGCGATTTCTTCGAAACTCGGCGCGTAGCCGTTGGCTTCGTTGTAGTCGGAGAGAAACGAAAGGATTTCTCGCTGACGCTTCGTGAGGGTCATCGCGCCTCCTCGATAGGGTGTGCAGTGCAGAGATCCACCCGGGAGTCGAGGACACGACAGCCGGAGCCCGAACAGGGGCCAAACCCACGCTAACCGAAGACAGGCCGAAGTGCAAGCATTTTCTTCGACCCGAGATTGGACGCATCCAACGGGGACTCTCGGCGAGCTCACACGCGCCGCCCACGAACGCGCCGCCGCGGCCACGGGTCGTCTGGCCGAACTCCGCGCCGCCGCTCGGGATGCTCAGCCACCAGTCCTATTCGCCGAAGCGCTTCGCCAGCTCCACGTTTCGGTCATTGCCGAGGTCAAGCGTGCTTCGCCGTCGAAGGGACCGATCGCGCCAGGTCTCGACGCCGGCGAGCAGGCGCTGGCGTATGTGCGGGGGGGGGCGTGCGCAATTTCTGTGTTGACGGAACCGTCGCGCTTTGGCGGATCGCTGGCCGACCTGGCTGACGTCACGTCGCGAGTGGCCGTGCCCGTCATTCGCAAAGATTTCCTCGTCCATCCAATACAACTGTGGGAGGCGCGCGCTGCCGGCGCGTCTGCGGCGCTGCTGATCGTTCGCGCCCTCTCTCCGAGTGAACTGCCATCGCTGATGGAGGCGATGCAGGAGACTGGATTGCAGGCGCTGGTGGAGGTGCGCGATGAGGAAGAGCTGGCGCGCGCACTCGCGGTCGACGCGCGTGTCATCGGTGTGAACAATCGCAATCTCGAAACACTCCTCATCGATGTGACGACAGCACCCGCGCTGATTCCGTCTATTCCACGCGACCGAATCGCCGTCGCGGAGAGCGGAATGAAGTCGGCAGACGATATGACCGCCGCCGCCGCTGCTGGTGCCGATGCCGTGTTGGTGGGCAGCGCCGTGTCCGCGAACGCAGATCCGGCGGCGGGCGTACGTGCGTTGGCAGCCGTGCGCCGTCATGCGCGCTGACTGCGTCCGCGCGCGACGGCGCGGCTTAGGGCATCGTGACTCGCGGCATCGTGACTCGCGGCATCGCGACTTGCGATTCAACGCATGACGGCAATCAAGATCTGTGGCTTGACGCGTCGTTCAGATGCAGACCATGCAGTGACGACTGGCACGGGTTATATCGGCGCGATCCTCGCAAGTGGCCCTCGGTTGTTGACGGCAGTGCAGGCGAAAACGGTCCTGGGCCCACGTCGTCACGGTGTGCGCCGTGTGGCCGTTTTTGGTTCCCAGAGTGCCGCCGAGGTCGTGACGCTGGTGCAGCAACTCGACCTCGATGTGGCACAACTGCACGGTGACGTGACGGTCGATGACATTCATCACATTTTGAGCGCCACAAGTCGTGCCGTCTGGCCGGTGCTGCGCGTCGAAGGAACGGAACTGCCGCCCCGTGCCGCAGAGTTGGCCGCCGCCTCAGGGTGGCTCGTACTCGACGCAAAAGTTGTCGGACAACTTGGTGGCACCGGTGTCGCGCTCGATTGGTTGGGCTTGGCGGGGCAGGTCGCCGCGCTTCGCCATGCGTTGCCGGCAGTGCAGCTCGTCTTGGCTGGCGGTCTGCGCGCGTCGAATGTGGCGGAGGCGATCCGACTTCTTGCTCCAGATGTCGTGGACGTATCTTCCGGTGTAGAAACGGCCCCCGGTGTGAAGGATCCGGCGGCGGTTGAACAGTTCGTGAATGCGGTGCAGACCGCGACGGGGATTCGGGGATGACGATGGTGGACGCAATGATCGAAACCACGACCGAGCGCTTCGGTCCATTCGGGGGACGGTACGTTCCCGAAACACTCATTCCTGCACTCGACGAACTCGAAGTTGCATTTCGCACCGCGCTCGCCGACAAAGCGTTCCAGAGCGAGTTGGACGAACTGCTGCGTGAATACGTGGGCCGCCCAACCGCGCTGTCGTTCGCGCCGCGGCTGTCCGCCCGGGTGGGGGCACCGATCTGGCTCAAGCGGGAAGATCTGAACCACACCGGCGCACACAAGATCAACAACACCGTCGCGCAGGCCATTCTCGCGCGTCGCATGGGCAAGCGGCGCATCATCGCGGAGACCGGTGCAGGGCAGCACGGCGTTGCGACGGCGACCATCTGCGCGCGCTTTGGCCTCGAATGCGTCGTGTACATGGGCGAGGAAGACATGCAGCGTCAGCAGCTGAATGTCTTTCGCATGCGACTGATGGGCGCGACCGTCGTGCCGGTCACGGCAGGCACTCGGACGCTCAAAGACGCGACCAGTGAAGCCATTCGCGATTGGGTGACGACGGTCAATCACAGCCACTATATCATCGGTTCTGTCGTGGGCCCCGCGCCTTATCCGCGCATGGTCCGTGAGTTTCAGACCGTGATTGGACGTGAAGCGCGAGCGCAGATGCTTTCGCGCGCTGGTGTGTTGCCCAAGACCGTCGTGGCCTGCGTGGGTGGCGGCTCCAACGCGATGGGGATTTTTGCCGGCTTCGTTGCTGACGCGGACGTCCAGCTTGTGGGCGTCGAAGCGGCCGGTGAAGGGCTCGATACCGAACGCCACAGCGCGTCGATCACCAAGGGAACGCCTGGTGTGCTGCACGGCGCATTGAGCTATCTGCTGCAGGATGCGAACGGACAGGTCCATCCGGCGCATTCAATCTCCGCGGGCCTCGACTACCCGGGCGTGGGCCCCGAGCACGCTTGGCTGCATGACAGTGGGCGCGCCGAATACGTCTCCATCACCGACACTGAGGCATTGAAGGGCGTAGCGCTGTTGAGTCGTCTCGAAGGAATCATCCCGGCGCTCGAAACCGCGCACGCGGTCGCGTGGATCGAGAAGAACACGGGCCGTTGGAGCGAAAACGAAGCGGTACTGCTGTGCGTGAGCGGTCGCGGTGACAAGGATGTGGCGACCATCAGCCAGTATGAGATGCCTGCGACGTGACAACGGTCGTGGACGAAGCCGCGCTTTCGCCACAAGCAATCGCTGCCGTCGAGGATGTGCTCCGCACGTTCGCGAAGGCGCTTCGTGCCACGAAACTCTATCTCCCGAATAATCCCACGCGCGCGCAGGCAATCGAGCGCGCGCGTGAGGCCTTCGCCGGAGTGTGGCAACACGTCAACCCACTCGAACTTGAGATTCGCGAAGCCGCGTTGCGGTGGGAGGGTCGCGTGGTCTACAGCGATGCCGAACGGGGGACTGAAGGACTTCCCTGGCTCTTGTATCGCGATGGCCTGCGCTCACTCGCGTTTCAACGCGGCTTCGAGACCGCCGAACTCGACACGCTGTTCACGCTCCTCAACCGCGCACGCGGTGCATCGACCGACGATGACGATCTTGTCACCATGCTCTGGGTCGCCGACCTCACGGCGCTGCTGTACCAGCACGTCGAGAGCGATGGCGTCGTAGACCTTCCATCGATCGGCACGGACCGCAAGGGCGTCGCGACCAGTGGCCCAGGCCAAGAGCCACTCGCGGTGCCCGGCGCAGAGACGCCACCGCCTGGCGAAGGGCCACCTCCGGGAATCGTGCGCGTCGAAGACTTTGATTCGACGCTCTACTTTCTCGACCAGCGCGAAGTCACGTACCTGCACGAAGAGCTCAAGCGTGAATACGTCGAGGATCCCCGTCGACTCGCCCTGCTGGTGCTCTTCGACATCATCGAGTCGCCAACGGGGGCTGACGCGCAACTGGAAGCCGTAGGTGTTGCGGACCAGTTGCTGCTCGAGTTTCTGTCAGTCGGCGACTACGAGTTGGTCGCACTTTCGCTGCGCGAAGCGTCCCTGATCGTTCGCAAAGGCGCCATTCCCACGGCAGTCGTGGCGGCGCTTTCGGCACTGCCGGTTCGGCTGAGCGAGCCAAAGGTGATGGCGCAACTGCTGCAGGCCCTCGACGAAAGTGCGCGGACACCGGTCGCGTCGATGCTCGAAGGCGTCTTTGCCGAGCTGCAACCGTCGGCGCTGCTGCCATTGGTCGGTTGGCTTGGCTCGGCGGCTTCTTCGCCGGCCCGGGCAGCCATCGAACGGGCGTCCTTGTTGCTCGCTGGTTCCAACGTGTCTGAACTCGCGCGGCTCCTGGAGCACACCGATGGCGCGGTCGTGCTGGGTGCACTCCGGATCGCATCCCAATCGGCTACGCCGGCTGCCGTTCCAGGGCTCGCGCGGCTGCTTCGTGGCGACGATGCGAGCCTTCGCGTCGAGGCCGTCGCGGCGCTTGGCGAGATCGGATCCACCAACGCACTGCAAGCCATTGAACGCGGCATCGATGATCTCCATCGCGACGTTCGCGTGGCGACGTATCGCGCAATTACCGCACGCAAGCATATCGGCGCTCTGCCAAGGCTGGCACTTGCGCTCCGGCGCAAAGATATTCGCGCCGCCGACCTCGGCGAAAAGATGGCGCTGTTCGAAGCGTACGGTGCCATTTGCGGTGACGCGGGGGTGGATGAACTCGATCAGCTCCTGAACGCGCGCGGCCTGCTCGGAGCGCGCGAGCCCGCGGAAATCCGGGCCTGCGCAGCGCGTGCGCTCGGATTGATCAACAGCGCGGCGGCGTCCGTGGCGCTGCGGCGTGGCGCCGAAACCAAGGATGTCGTCGTCCGCAGTGCCGTCGCGCGGGCGATGCGAGGCGCCGCGTGAGTAGCGGCGTCGCGTCTGCGGGCGCGATGCGTTCTGGATCGGAGTCGTCGGCCGATCCGAATGTGCAGCGTACCGCCCGCGCACTGGTGGTCGCGCTGCACAGCGCGGTGCGCGCGATTCGACTGTACCCCGTCGAGAATCAGGCCGTGCAGAAGGCGATCAGCGAGTTGTCGCTCGCAGCTGGTCGCGTCAGGCATCTGCACGACGGATGTGAGCTGCGGCGCATCGCCGATTATCTGTTCGTCAACGACATGCGATTGCGACTGACACTCGACAACTACGCAGCGGTGGCGTACGTACTCGGGCTGTTGCGCGAAGCAGGGGTGGGTGGAGTATCCATTTCAGCGACTACGGAATCGCGTGACTGGATCGTGCTGCTTGCGTTTCTGCAGTCGCCGCCCATCGACGTGCCCGAAGAAGAGCGACTCGGGCAGCTCGAGGCCCGGCTTGCGCAGTCAAGCGTCACCTGCTTCGCGCTCTCCGCGCCGGCGGACGATCAGGGTACCGGCGACGAAGAGCTCGATCAGAAAGAGCGCGCACGACAGACCTATGTGCGATCACTCGACGTCACACGCGAGATCATGACATCGGCTCGCATCGGGCGCAGTCCGGGACTCAAGCGGGTGAAACGCGCGGTCCAGGGGATTGTCGATGCAATTCTCACCGATGCCTCGTCGATGCTTGGCCTCACGACCCTGCGCGACTTCGATGAATACACGTTCGTGCATAGCGTGAACGTCTGCATCCTGTCGGTCGCGTTGGGACGTCGGTTGGGTCTGTCCAAAGTGCAGCTCCTCGACCTCGGACTCGCGGCGCTGGTGCACGACATCGGCAAATCACGCGTGCCACTCGAGCTGCTCAACAAGCGCGGGCAGCTCGATGATGACGAACGGCTCGTCCTGCAGACGCACCCATGGCAGGGAGTGCTCGCACTCTTCGGGTTGCCCGCCGGTACCGGTCGACCGTGGCGTTCGATGATCACGGCGTACGAGCACCACATGCGCATCGATCTGTCCGGCTATCCGAAACCATTGCGGGCACGCCGACTGTCGCTCTTCAGCAAGATCATTTCTGTCGCCGATGGGTTCGATGCCGCGACGACGACCCGCGTGTATCAAGACTCGCCGTGGTCGCCGGCAGATGTATTGCGCGGTATGCGCGACAACGCACGACTCGGTCTTGATCCTGTCATTGTCAAGGCGTTCATAAACCTCACCGGCATATATCCGGTGGGCACTCTCGCTGTCCTCGACACATTCGAGTTGGCGCTCGTGTTGGGTGCAAGTGCAGACCCAACCGCTTTGTCGCGCCCCATCGTTCGACTACTGTCGGATGCGCTCGGCAATCGACTGACGGATGTGGTACTCTGCGATCTCACCGCCGTCGACACCAACGGACAGCATCAGCGCACCATCATTCGTACCGAGGACCCTGAACGATATGGCATCAGAATTGGTGACTACTTCACCTGACATGAGCGTGACGACCAAGCCCAATCTGTCTCCCATTTCGGCGCGTTTCGCCGCGCTCAAGGCCGAAGGGCGCCGTGCGCTCGTGTGCTATGTCACGGCCGGGCACCCCGACCCGGCACAGTGTGTCGAGCTGCTGCGCGGACTCGAAGCAGCCGGTGCGGATATTATCGAAGTCGGCGTGCCGTTCTCCGATCCGCTGGCTGACGGTCCGGTGATTCAGCGTAGCTCACAGATCGCGATCGAACACGGCATGACGCTCGAGCGGACGCTGAGTATCATCTCCGAGGCGAAGCTGACCGTCCCTGTGGTGCTGTTCAGTTACCTGAATCCAATCATCGCCGCGGGCCCTGACGTCCTCGCGCGAGCCCGCGCTGCGGGCGTCTCAGGAGTCCTCGTGACGGACCTGCCCGTGGGCGCCGACCGCGAGCGGGAAGAGTGGTTTGGGGCCAGTGGACTCGATTTCGTGCGCCTCGTCGCCCCGACCACACCTGCGCCGCGCATGGCGGAGATCGCGCTGCACGGTGGCGGCTTCGTGTATCTCATTAGCCGCATGGGCGTGACGGGGGAACAGGACGCGCTCTCGACAGAGCTGCCGGCAACGGTTGCTCGCCTTCGGTCGGCCACGACATTGCCCATCTGCATTGGCTTCGGCATCTCCACCCCCGAGCAGGCCCGCGTTGCCGCAACGCTCGGTGATGGTGTCATTGTCGGGAGTGCGATCGTCCGAGCGGCCGAACGTTCCGTGGCGGATGCGCTCGAGCTGACCCGGTTACTGCGTCAGGCAATCGACGCCGCATGAGTTCTGGAGAGGAAGCGTCGCTTCCGGATTGGGCCGTCGTCACGCAGAAGCGACGCGACCATGTGTCGCGCGTTGTCGCACTGCTGGCGCATTGGGCCGAATCCATGAAACTGCCGTCCACAGAGTCGAAGGGCTGGCTGGATGCAGGCGCGTGGCATGATGCACTTCGCGACGAGAACGAAGCGACGTTGCGCGACACGACCGGTGAGCATGATCGTCCCGTCGGCATGTTGCATGGTCCGGCTGCTGCGCTACGGCTCGAAGCGAACGGCGAACGCCGGCTCGATGTACTCGACGCGATCCGATGGCACACCGTCGGGAACGCGCGTTGGTCGCGGACGGGTCGCGCACTCTACATGGCCGACTTTCTGGAGCCCGGCCGCACCTTCATGCAGGCCGATCGCGCCTTCCTCGCCGGGCGCGTCCCTGAAGCTTTTGATGCGGTGTTCAGGCAGGTTGTCCGCATGCGCATGGAGTGGGTACTGCGCGAAGGGAAGGGACTCGCCAACGAGACGGTCGAGCTCTGGAACTCCGTGCGATGAGCGATCGCATTTCGTCGATGCCGCTCCCAACCGGACCGTCCGGTCAAGGCGCACGACGCGGTCGTGGTCGCGCGGTTGTTGGTGGTGTGGTGCTCATCGTCGTACTGGGCGCGCTCGGCGGATGGTATCAGTTTGGACTCCAACCTTCGGTGCGGCCGTCGTCGTCGCTGGCAACGCGCACCGACGCACTCGCGCTCGTTGCAGATACACTTGCGCGTGCTCCCAGCGGAGTTCGCGTACGCGTGCGTGTGGTGAATGGAACCGACATCCGCGGACTCGCCCGGCGCGCGACCCTCGTGCTGCGTGATCTTGGCTACGACGTTGTCGATTTCGACGGCGACGCAAAGGCGCATCGAGAACGCACCGTCATTCTGTCACACACCAGGCATGACGACTGGGCGGCGCGCATTCAGCGCGCGATGTCGGCCAGCGCGATCGAAGTCAGTACCGACTCTGCGCACTACGTCGACCTGACGGTCTTACTCGGCAGCGATTGGAAGGCGCCGACCCAGCCGCTCCGTCCGTAGCTGGCCGCAGGCTGCGGCGATATCGAGTCCGCGGCTCCGACGCACTGCCGTCTCGACGTTCCGTCCACGCAGGGCGCGCGCAAAACTGGCAATCACCGCACCGGACGTCGGCGTGAAGCCCATCGACCCGCCGGGATGTAGCGGAATGAGATTCACGAACGCCTTGCAGTCGCGCGCCAACTGCGCGAGTTGCGCGGCATGCTCGGGCTGATCATTCACACCACCGAGCATCACATACTCGAACGTGACGCGACGATCGAACTCGCGCGCGGCGGCAATCACGTCTGCAAGCGGATACTTGGTGTTCACCGGCATCAGGGTGTGGCGCAACGCATCGCTCGGTGCGTGGACCGAAATTGCAAGTCGGAACTGTTCCGGGCGCGCGGCCAGCGCCACGATCCCCGGCAGAATGCCAACCGTCGATATCGTGATGTGGCGGGCCCCGATTCCGAGCGCGCGTGGATCGTTCAACAGTGTCAGTGTCACATCGACCGCCTTCCAGTTCATGAGCGGTTCGCCCATCCCCATGAAGACGATGTTGGTGGCGAGCAGCGGCGGTTCAAGCATACGCAGTTCGCGAACCTGACCGGCGATTTCTGCAGGCGTAAGGTTCCGCTGAAGCCCCATGGCGCCCGTCGCGCAGAATGCACATTGCAGCGCACACCCGGCTTGCGATGAGATGCACAGCGTGAGTCGATCGCCATCGGGGATCGCCACCGTTTCGATCAACTGACCGTCCGCGAGCCGATAGAGAAATTTCTCCGTACCGTCGGTCGAACTCTGACGTGTCGTCAATTCGAGACGGGGCATGACAAAGTCCTCCGCCAGTTGTTCGCGCAGTGACTTGGGAAGCTCAGTCATGTCGTCAAAGCCATCTACTGGGCGCAGCCACAGGCGCGCAACGATCTGAGCCGCTCGGTAGGCGGGCTCTTCATGCGCTGCCAGCCACGTGCCCAAGACCGTCAGTGCAGCATCGGGCGCGAGGTCAAGCAGGTTGATGCGCGGCTGCGACGGAGTGTGTACGGCGGGTTCGTCGGTCACCGGAGTATTGAGCTGAGCGTGAACTGATAAAGCGGACCAAGTCCAGACGCGCCTTCTTCACGCGCCACACCAATGACGAACCGGGTGTAATGGAGCGCGAGCCCCGTGCGGATGCGCGAGACCGCGCGACCAGCGGCCGAGGTGCGCAGGTAGGCGGCACGAGCCTCCACACGATCGTACTGCGTTCCCACAAACGCCCCGCGTTCCTGTGCACCGCGATTGATGCCATTGTGGCTGTAACCAACCCGCAGTTCGCGCACACTATCGCCGAGTACGCGGGCATCCACGGCCGCGAGGAACGCCGGCCGATCTTCGATCTCCCGACTCGGGCGCCAAAGAAAACTCGAGGCAGCGATGCGCGCATTGCGCCAGGGCAGATCGTGCACGACCACACCCAGATCCGCCGCAATCGCGTTTCGCTGATCGCGGTCGACGGCCCCCTGGCGCCAGCGCGCGGCCACGCCGCCGGTCACATGCGGAATGATTTCCCGCGCGCCTGTCAGCGAAACCAGCACAGTCGAGTATGGCACGTCGCCGAGTCCTTGCGGGTCGGTGTCGGTACGCACAATACCGGCGATCCCCGCACGAGCAACGGCGAGTCCAAAGGTCGTCCCGGTATTACTCCTCCAAGCGGCCGAGATCAGCTGCCCGTCGACACTTTGCTCGGTGCCGGTAGTCAGCGAGGCAACGCCGAAACGCCAGCGATCGCCGCGCGAGAGAACGCTGGCGGCTGGGTTCCAGAAGCCGGCACCGGGCTCGGCCGCGAGCGCGGCAGGCTCCAACACCGCTCCGAGCGGAAACTCCCATAATTCACGGGCGGGCACCGGTTGCGCCGGGAGCCCACGGGCCCACAGAAACGCGGCAAGCCCGCATAAAAACTTGCGGCGCATGAGGGTAAGCCTAACGGACCGCGCAATGATGGGTCAAGCGAATCGCTACCACGCGCATCGTAAGCCGTTTAGCTTGATTGGGTTGCACTTCTCCGGACATCTATTGCCGATTAAACGACTACTCACAGCCGGTCGTGTCGCCGTTCCGTCACGCTCGCGCACGAAGGACGAAGTGCTCGAAGAGCTCGTGCGCTTGGCGGCGCCTGACTCACCGGTACACGATCAGTTGCTCGACGCTGTCCGCGCCCGCGAAGTTGCGTTTCCAACCGCGCTCGGTGACGGTGTCGCGTTGCCGCACGTGCGCACGGCGCTCGTCAAAACGCTGACAATGTCGGCGTGTGTGCTCAACGATCCGATTGCGTTCGGTGCGTCAGACGGAAATGTCGTCGACGTGCTCTTCCTCTTGCTCAGTCCTGCAGAGTCGCCATCGGAGCATCTCTCCGCCCTTCGCTCACTTTCGAAGCTCATCGCGAACGCCGACGTGCTGTTTGCGCTCCGTCACGCAACCAGCGAAGAGCAGTTCGTGGCCGTCGTGAACGCGGCTGTTATCAAGTGAGCCGCTTTCTGCTCTTGCGCGTAAGTGCATGCACCTTATCCCTGATGGCGCCCGTTCGCCTGGAGTCTCGTTCGTGATCGAGTCTGTGCCCGAAAGCAATGTGCTTGCAACGTCCCTTCGCACCGATGCCTGTGGAGCGCTTCGCCGCGCCGACGTGGGGCGCACCGTGCGCCTTGGCGGGTGGGTGCACCGAAGCCGCGACTTGGGTGGACTCGTCTTCATCGACTTGCGGGATCGTACAGGATTGCTGCAGCTCGCATTCGGCCCGGCGTGGACGGATGCCGACGTGGTCAACCGCGCTGCGGCCGTCGGTGTGGAGTCTGTTGTGCTTTGCGAGGGCGAGGTGGTCGCGCGCGAGCCCGAACGTCTGAACCCGGACATGCTCACCGGCGAAATCGAAGTGCGCGTGCGCTCGTTCACGGTTGTCGGCCCCGCGGTGACACCGGCGCTGCCAGTGGCCCGTGGTCGCAACGAGAAGCCCCCCGCCGAAGAGCTGCGTCTGCGGCATCGCTATCTCGATCTTCGCCGCCCCGAGTTGCAGGAGAATCTCGTCCTGCGGCATCGGTTGCTGCAGGTGACGCGACGGTTTCTGAGCGATCGTGGATATCTCGAACTCGAAACGCCGATTCTCACCAAACCGACACCTGAGGGCGCGCGTGACTATCTGGTGCCGAGTCGGGTGCACCCGGGGGAGTTCTACGCATTGCCGCAGTCTCCGCAAATCTACAAGCAGCTGTTCATGTGCTGCGGATTTGATCGCTACTTCCAGGTCGCGCGTTGCTTCCGTGACGAAGACCTTCGTGCCGATCGTCAGCCTGAGTTTACGCAAATCGATATCGAAGCCTCGTTTATCGAACGCCAAGACATCATGACGCTCGCGGAAGGGCTGATCGGCTCATTGTGGCACGAGGCTGGCCACGATATTCCGGCACAGTTCCAGCGCATGAGCTACGCGGACGCGATGGAATTCTACGGCTGCGATCGTCCCGATCTGCGTTACGAGCTCAAGCTTCGTGACTTCACGAGCGCCTTCGCGACAATGACTTTTGCTGTGACGACGAACGCCATCGCGAGCGGCAGTCGTGTGCGCGGACTCGTTGTGCCGGGCGGCGCCGCGTGGAGTCGCAAGCAGGTGGACGAACTCGAAGCACTGGCCAAGAGCGCCGGCGCTGGCGGCTTGTTACGTCTGCGTCACAGCGACGGCGCATACGACGGTCCGATCGCCAAGTTCCTCACTGATGATGCACGCGCTTTTTTCGCGTTGAACGATGGTGATCTCGCGCTCTTGGTTGCGGCGCCGGAACGCATCGCCAGCCCTGCGCTCGATCGTGTGCGTCAGGAGTGCGCCCGTCGCCTCGATCTGGTTGACGCCAAGGCGCAGCGTTTTCTCTGGGTCGTCGACTTCCCGATGTTCGAGGAAGATCCGGCGACGGGCGCGCTCGCGGCCGTACACCATCCGTTCACGGCATCGCATCCGGAAGATGTGGCCGCTTACCCTTCGGAGCCGGCACGCTGGCGCGCACTCGCCTACGACTGCGTCCTCAACGGCACTGAATTGGGCGGCGGAAGCATTCGGACCAGCGATCCTGCCGTGCAATCGCAGATGTTCGCCCTGCTTGGCATCGGTGATGTAGCTGAGCAGGAACGCCGGTTTGGATTCCTGCTCGAGGGGCTGCGGGCCGGGGCGCCTCCACACGGCGGAATTGCGTTCGGTTTCGACCGAATCGCGATGCTGCTCTCTGGCGCACCGTCATTGCGCGACGTAATCGCATTTCCCAAGACGACCGCCGCTCGGTCCCTCTTTGAAGGAGCACCCGTGGCCGTTCCTGCTGCTGACCTTGAAGAGTTGGGGCTGACCATGCTCGTGCGCGGAGATGTCGCATGACCGAGTCGACGACCACAGCGCGCGTTTCGGTTGAAGGTGCGGATCTGCTCCTGCTCACCGGAGTCGGTGACGCAAACCTCGTCGAGCTGGCGCGGGTTTCCGGCGCGCGAGTCTCGCTGCGCGGGGATATGCTCGCGGTGTCCGGCGACGCAGAGTCTGTATCGAAGGCAGAAAGCATTGCGACCGCAATGGTGGCGATGGTCCGCGATGGACGTACCGTACTTGCCGATGATGTCGTGCGGCTGTCGTTGATAGATCGCACCACCGACTCACCGGGTGCATCGAACGGCAGCTCGCTGGTGTTGCCCGGCGCACGTCGTGGAGTACAGGCAAAGACGCCGGGGCAAGCCGAGTATCTGAAAAAGATCGGCGAACACGATATCGTCGTCGGGATCGGTCCGGCGGGGACCGGCAAGACGTATCTCGCTGTTGCGGCAGCCGTCGACGCCCTGATGCGCAAGCGGGTGCGTCGCATCGTGCTTGCGCGGCCTGCCGTTGAAGCGGGTGAAAGCCTCGGCTTTCTTCCCGGCGACATGCAGGCCAAAATCGATCCGTATCTGCGTCCGCTCTACGACGCGCTCGATGATCTCATGCCGGTCGAACGCATTCAGAAGTACGTCGAGTCACGCACCATCGAAGTCGCGCCGCTCGCGTTCATGCGGGGACGCACACTCGGCGATTCGTTCGTCATTCTTGACGAAGCGCAGAACGCGACCGGATTACAGATGAAGATGTTCCTCACGCGACTTGGCGTGAACTCGAAGATCGTCATCACCGGCGACAAAACGCAGGTCGACCTGCCACGCCGCGAAGATTCGGGACTCATGCAGATCGAGCGCATCCTGCACGGAATCCAAGGGATCAGCTTCCACTATTTCACCGACGCCGACGTCGTTCGACACCGTCTCGTGCGCGACATCATTCGTGCATACAACGAGGACGCGGCGGGCGGGTGAGGACCCGATGAATAGCGTCAAACGCGCGGTGCTTGCTGTTTCGGTGGAAGCGGACGGTGTTCGCTCGCCGGTTGCTGCCACTCGTCTTGTTGAGCTCGCGCAACGTTGTCTGCGGGCGCTCAAGATCAGGAATGCACTCGTCTCGATCACACTCGTCACGCCCCGTACGATCGCGGCGTTCAACAAGAAACATCTGGGCCACGCTGGTCCGACGGATGTGATTACGTTCGCCTTGGGCGCTGATCCCAACGGCGTGGTTCTCGCGACATCTACATCTGTCCCGATGTCGCACGCGATCAAGCGAAGCATCACGGGGTTGGCATTCGTGAGGAGTTGGCGCGCCTGGTGGTGCACGGTGTGCTCCATGTGTGCGGTTGGGAGCATCCCGAAGATGATTCGCGCACCACGTCCCCGATGTGGCGCCGCCAGGAGCAGCTCCTTTCGCGCTTCTGGACGACTCGATCCCCGCACGCATGAGTGTCGTACCGTGGGTGGTTGCAGCAGGTGGAGCGACACTGGCCGCGCTGGCCGCCGTCGCAGATGGCGCACTCCTTTCGGAGTCGACGCTGTCTGCCGCTGCACCCGAGCGCAGTGTGCTGGTCGCGCCGGCGCCGCCGGTGCCACGCGCCGTCCCGGCGCGTGAACGCGCACATCGGGCGCTCGCGTTCGCCCGCGTCCTCGGCCACTTGATTGCGGGAAGCGCGCTTGCGTTGGCGCTTGGCCTGGAGGGGCGCGCGACCTCGCAGGCGTTGGGGATTCTGGCGCTGGCCGGACTGCTGACCGTGGCGACGGCGGAAAGCGTCGCGCGTGCCGTTGGCGATGCGCTGGGCGACGACGCTGCGCTCAGGCTTCGCTGGTTCGTGCGCGGAAGCGAACAGTTGCTTGCACCCGCCGTCCGACTTGGTGAGCTGCTCGATGCGTCTGTCGAAGATGTTGTTTCGACGACCGATAGCTCGAGCGAACGACGCGACGAGGCAGCCGCACAGTTTCGCGAAGTGATCACCAGCGAAGCTGATGTCACGCGCGACGAGCGCGACTTGTTGCTCGGTATCTTCGAGTTCGGTGAGACGACGGCTGAAGAAGTGATGGTGCCGCGCGTTGACATCGTGGGCATTGAACGCGAAACGCCCTGGTCCGAAGTCATCGATCGCGTGCGCAGCGCGCAGCATTCGCGCGTGCCCGTGTTCGAAGGAACCGTTGACGAGATTGTAGGCATCCTCTACGCCAAGGACCTCCTGCATCCGGTGCTTGCTGACGAAGAACCGGCCGACGGTTGGCAATCCCTGATGCGTCCGCCAACGTTTATTCCGTCAGCCAAGCGGATTGCCGATCTGCTGCGGGAGTTTCGCGCGACGGGACGCCACATGGTCATCGTCGCTGACGAATATGGCGGCACGGCGGGGCTCGTCACTATCGAAGATGTGCTCGAAGAGCTCGTCGGGGAAATTCGCGACGAGTACGATGATGAAGAGCGGTTTGTCGAGACCGAAGGCGATACCCGCTTTTGGGTGTCGGGGAACATGAATCTCGATGACCTGTCGGAGAAACTCGACCACGATTTCCGACGCGAAGATGTCACGACCGTAGGCGGATTAATTTTCGAGCTGGTTGGGCGGGTACCGCGCGCGGGCGAGTCGCTCAACGTCGGCCCCTTTCGCGTGATCGTCGAGCGGGTGGTTCGTCGCAAGATCGAGCGCGTGTTCCTCGAGCGCGCTCTTCCTGCGGGTGAGGGGGATAACTGATGCCACTGCTCCCAATGCTCGTGGCGGTTGCCGTCGTCGCGATGCTGACCGCGGGCGCAACGGCCGTGCGCGCGGTCAGTCGCCTGTGGCTGCGCCATTGGATCGAGCATCGCCACGCGCGCTCCGGCACTATGGCGCGCTATCTCGAACGGCCAATGCGTCTCATCCATGCGGCCGGCACAGGCAGCATGCTGGTTGTTTTTGCGATGGGTGCGATCATAACGGTGTCCAGCGGCCTTTCGCCACTGGCCTTTGCCCGCGACGCTGTCGTCTTTCTGCTCTTGCTGCTGCTGGTCGGTCAGCTGATTCCGCGGGCGATCGGTCGGCGGTGGGCGCCTCAGTTGGTACCCGTCCTGGTGCCCGCACTGCGGCTGGTGGATCTGGTCGTCACGCCCATTCTCTGGATCGCGCAGCGGGTCGGCGCGGCAGTGGTCCCGAAGGCGGCGAAAGACGCAGATCCCGATGCGCGCGAAGGGTTGGAAGACCTACTGCGTGATGGCGCCTTCGACGGTATGGGTACCGGCGAGGAGTTGGCGATCATCTCCGGCGTCATGCAGTTCGGCGACAAATCTGCCGCCGATGTGATGACCCCGCGTAGCGAAATCTTTTGGCTCGATGAATCACTGGGCCCGATGGAGGTTGCACGTGGTGTGGCTCAGTCGGCATACAGTCGCGTGCCCATCTACCGCGGCACGCCAGATACCATTATTGGCATGATCTACGTCTTCGACGTGTTCAAACTCGTTGGCGAACGGATGCCTGCGTTGCGTCCGGTCACATTCGCGCGCTCAACGAAACCGGCGAGCGAACTGTTGTTCGAGTTGCTCCGTGCCCGTCGACAGTTGGCGATCGTGCAGGACGATGCTGGTCTCGTTCTCGGACTCGTGACATTGGAGGATTTGTTGGAGGAGTTGGTGGGCGATATTCGCGACGAACATGACGATCCGGCACCACGGGCGCAGGGAGCGTCCTCGTGACCGCGCTAGCTGCGCCCATCGAGCGATTACTGACGTCGTTCCGCGAAGGAAAGACCGCGGCCTTGGCACGGGCAGTGAGCGTCGTCGAGAATCATCGCGAGGGATTCGATCAATTGCTCGCCGTGCTGCATCCCCTCGTGGGTCGTGCGCGGCGCGTCGGCATCACGGGGCCCCCAGGGGCAGGGAAGAGCACGCTGACAACGCGACTGGCCAAAGCCTACCGCGAGCGCGGACTACGTGTCGGTATCGTTGCGGTTGACCCGACATCCCCGTTCACCGGCGGCGCTCTCCTCGGCGATCGCATCCGCATGGAAGAAGTCGCGCTCGACCCCGGCGTTTTCATTCGCTCCATGGCAACGCGCGGATCGCTCGGTGGACTCGCGACTGCCACGCGCGAAGTGTGTGACGTGCTCGACGCATTCGGAATGGATGTGATTCTGCTCGAAACCGTGGGCGTTGGTCAGAGCGAACTCGACATCGCTCGCGCTGCAGACACGACGCTTGTCGTACTCGTTCCGGAGTCGGGTGATTCAATTCAGACGCTCAAGGCCGGTGTGATGGAGATTGCCGACGTCTTCACGGTGAACAAGGCTGACCGCCCAGGTGCTGATCGGCTGCGCAACGACATCGAGCTGATGCTCGGCCTCCGGACCGGCGCGCATTTGCAGAACGTGCCCGCGCACCATGGCGTCGATCTTAGGTCCATGGCCGACCGGGACGCATTGCGAGACGCCATGAATCCAGCGCGAGCGGCGCGCGCTGCTGCCCATGCCGAATCGCCTGTGTCCTGGACGCCTCCTGTGCTTCGGACAATAGCAGCCAAGGGCGACGGGATGGACGAGGTAATGGACGCGCTGGACCGGCATTTTCGCTATCTTGTCGACAGTGGTGAGCTTGGCACGCGACGGCGGCAACGACTGCGCGAACGCGTGATGGAAGTCGTGGAGCAGCAAGTGCGACAGCAACTCTGGTCCGACGCCGCAACGCGGGAGTGGCTCGACCATCAACTACCCGCGCTCGAGGCGGGAGACGTTGCTCCCTTTGCAGTCGCGGACGAATTGCGCGCGCGCAGCGCAAGCCTCCTCACAGGCGCAGTGCACCGATCGGTTCGTCGATCGGTGCAGGCGCCACTTTCGCGGACCAACTGATGACGACGATTCACGAACTCGAGGATGTGGTCCGACAGCAGCAGGCGGAGCTTGACCAGCTTCGCCGCGAAGTCGGCCAGTGGCGCGAGCAGTACGACACGGGGCGCAAGCGCGAGATCGCGTTCACGAATTCTGCCGCGGAAGTCCCGCCCCTTTATACAGCCCTCGACCTCGAAGACTCCGCCGGTACGGCGTTCGAGTTGCCGGGTCAGTGGCCGTTCACTCGAGGCATTCACCCCACCGGCTACCGCGGCAAGCTCTGGACCATGCGCCAGTTCGCCGGCTTCGGTACGGCGCGCGAAACGAATCAGCGCTACAAGTTCCTATTGTCGCAGGGGCAGACCGGACTTTCCGTGGCGTTCGATTTCCCGACGCTGATGGGGTACGATTCCGATCACCCGCGATCGGAAGGTGAAGTGGGTAAGTGCGGTGTGGCGATCTCGTCGCTGGCCGACATGGAGACGTTGTTCGAGGGAATTCCGCTCGACAAGGTCTCGACATCCATGACGATCAACGGCCCCGCAATCATTCTGCTGTGCTTCTATGTGGCGGCCGCAGAAAAGCAGGGCGTCAGTGCGGCAGACATTCAGGGCACCGTGCAGAACGACATCCTGAAGGAGTACATGGCGCAACACGCCTGGTGCTTCCCGATTGAGCCCGCGCTGCGTCTCATCATTGATGGATTTGCATGGTGTGCGGAGAATGCACCAAACTGGAACACAATTTCCATCTCCGGCTACCACATTCGCGAAGCCGGTTCGACTGCCGCGCAGGAACTCGCGTTCACGCTTGCCGACGGATTCACGTACGTCGAACGGGCCATCGAGCGCGGGCTGAACGTCGACGACTTTGCGCCGCGCCTGTCGTTCTTTTGGGACATCCACAACGATTTCTTCGAGGAGATCGCCAAGTTACGCGCGGCACGGCGCATCTGGGCGCGTCACATGAAGGAGCGGTTCGGCGCAAAGAATCCACGCTCGTGTATGATGCGTTTCCACTCGCAGACCGCCGGTGTCACACTCACGGCGCAGCAGCCCACCAATAACGTCGTGCGGGTAGCCTACCAAGCGCTGGCCGCCGTGCTCGGCGGCACGCAGTCGCTGCACACCAACTCCATGGACGAGACTCTGTCCTTGCCGACCGAGTCGGCAGTGCAGGTCGCACTTCGCACACAACAGATTCTCGCGTACGAAAGCGGCGTCCCCAACGTGATGGATCCACTCGGCGGTTCATACTACGTCGAGGCACTCACCGATCAACTCGAACGCGAAGCAGAAGAACAATTCGTCCGCATCAGTGAGATCGGCGGCGTCGTGAAGGGGCTCGAAGAAGGCTGGTTCCAGAAGAAAATCGCTGAAAGTGCAGCCCGTCAGCAGTGGGAAATCGAACAACGGCGCAAGCTGGTCGTTGGGGTCAACGAGTTTGTGACCGATGACGAAGGGCTGTCCATTCCGATTCTTCGCATCGGTCAGGAAGCCGACATCGAGCAGCGCGAGCGATTGGCCAAGATGCGCGCGGGCCGCGATAACGCGCTTGTCGAACAGCGGCTCAGCGCACTGCGTGAAGCGGCTCGCGGCGACGCCAACGTAGTCCCCTTCATTCTCGACTGCGCGCGCGCCTACTGCACGCTCTTTGAAATCCGTGACGCACTCGAAAGCGTGTTCGGTGCCTATCGCGAACCGGTGTTCTTCTGAGCACGGCTCCGAAACGCGGACGCGTGATCAGCAAGACGGCGTCGACGGGCACGTCGGCGAAGTCGGCGGCCGCACCTGGCGCATGGTGGAGTACACAGTTCGACGCGCAGTATCTGCACGAATACGAACCGTTGTTCAATCTCGTGCAGGATCGGCGGGAAGTTGCACGGCTGATTGAGTTGCTCGAGTTGCCGTCGGGCGCGCGGGTGCTCGATTGTCCCTGCGGACAAGGACGACACGCGCATCTGCTCGCGGAAGCCTGTTTCTACGTCGATGGGCTCGACTACTAGGAGCCGCTGCTCGCGGTCGCGAAGAAACGCGGCACATCCAAGCGACTGCGCTACACGCAGGGCGATATGCGCAAATTACCGTCACGCTGGACCGCCGGGTTCGATGTCGTCGTCAATCTTTTCACGTCATTCGGATTCTTTGACAGTCCCAAAGACGACCTGCAGGTACTCGCCGAGTTTGCGCGTGTCCTCAAGCCCGGTGGTCAGCTCGTGTGGCACGGGGGCAGTCGTGATGGTGTGATGGCGCGCTTTCTCTCCCGTGACTGGTGGAGCACAGCCGACGGGACCGTGTTCGGTCAGGAACGTCGCTTCGATCCACTCTCCGGTTTTCTCGAGATCACGTCGACATGGCGTGGTCCGAAAGGCGACGGTGAACGTTCGCATCACATTCGACTCTACAGTGCATCCGAATTGGCGGCACGAATGGCCGATGTCGGGCTCGTCGTTGAGCAGGCGTTTGATGCATGGCACGACAAACCGCTGACGCGTAAATCCAGCGAGATGCTCCTACTCGCACGTAAAGAAGAGTAACTTCCGTTCTCTACCTCCCCTCCCGATGCCCCGACCGATTCGCGTGCTTGTCGCCAAGCCCGGCCTCGATGGACACGACCGCGGCGCCAAAGTAGTCGCCGCTGCGCTCCGAGATGCTGGCATGGAAGTGATCTACACCGGGCTGCACCAGACGCCCGAGATGATCGCCACTGCAGCTATACAGGAAGATGTTGACGTTGTGGGGCTCTCGATTCTGAGTGGTGCTCACATGACGCTGTTTCCGCGCGTACGCGATCTGCTCGTTGAAGCCGGACGCGACGACATTCTCCTCACGGGGGGCGGCATCATCCCCAAGGAGGACATGGAGTCGCTGCAGGCGCAGGGTGTCGCGCGGCTCTTCGGGCCCGGCACCAGTACGCAAGATCTCGTGGACTACATCCGCGAATGGTTCGCCGAGCAGCAGCAGCAGGACGCATGACCACTCGGCTTCGCCAACTGTCCGACGAAGTCCGCGCTCTCGAAGCCCGCCTGCGATTGGGCGGTGGTCAGGACAAGATCGACAAGCAGCACAAGCAGGGCAAACTCACGGCACGCGAACGGGTCGAGCGGCTCGCTGACCCCGGTGCACCCTTTCTCGAAATCGGCCTGCTCGTCGCGTACGATCAGTATGACGGTCAAGCGCCAGGCGCTGGCGTCATCACTGGTATCGCCACCATCGATGGACGGGAAGTTGTCGTCGTGGCCAATGATGCAACGGTTAAGGCCGGCTCGTGGTGGCCCGAGACAATCACGAAAATTCTGCGCGCGCAGGAAGTGGCGATGCGCTGCCGCATTCCAATCGTGTATCTCGTGGACTCCGCTGGCGTGAACCTGCCGTATCAAGGTGGCGTCTTTCCCGGACAGTTTGGCGCAGCGCGCATTTTCTACTACAACTCCATCATGCGCCGCTACCTGCGCATTCCGCAGTTTGCGGCCGTGATGGGGCAGTGTGTCGCGGGTGGCGCATACCTTCCGGCGCTCAGCGACGTGATCCTGATGGTGAAAGGCACATCGTTCATGGGACTCGGCGGACCGAACCTCGTGAAGGGCGCGACTGGGCAGACCGTCGATGGTGAGACGCTCGGGGGGGCCGTGATGCACACCCAAGTCTCCGGCGTGGCGCACTACGCGCTTGATGACGATGCGTCATGCCTCGACAAGTTGCGAGACCTTGTTGCGCGTTTGCCGAGAGCGGCGAAGCACGACGACGGCACGTACCGTCCGCCTGCAATTCCACCACAGGAATTGTATGACTTGCTGCCCGCCGATCATCGCATGCAGTACGACATGCACAACTTGCTCAAGGCTGTGCTGGACGATGGTGCAATCGATGAGTTCCAGCCGCATCTCGCCAAAGAGATGATTTGCGGCGATGCACGGATCGAAGGCATTCCGGTTGGCATCATCGCCAATCAACGCGGGCTCATCAAAGGGCGAGCCGGCGAACGGCCACGCTTTGGCGGCATCATATACGCGGAGAGCGCCGAGAAGGTCGCGTTCTACATCGAGCGCTGTGAGCGTCAGGGCATTCCGCTGCTGTTTGTGCAGGACGTGTCGGGATTCATGGTTGGTCCTGACGCCGAGCACGAAGGGATCATTCGGGCTGGCGCGCGCTTCGTCGAAGCAATGGCGTGCGCGCGCGTGCCCAAGATCGTGTTGACGGTGAATCACGCGAGTGGTGCCGGATACTACGCCATGGCAGGGCAGGGCTTCGATCCCGATTTCCTGTTCACATGGCCAACCGGTCGCATGGCCGTGATGGAAGGCGAGGCGGCAATTCAGGCCGTGCACGGGCCGGCAATCGAAGCGGCGAAGAAAGCCGGTACCGCGCTCTCACCAGAAGTTGCGGAAGCGGTTGCTGCAATGCGGGCCGACTACGAAGCACAGCTCGACGCGCGGTACGCAGCCGCACGCGGCTTTGCAGACGCGATCATCTATCCCGAAGACACACGGACCATGCTGGCGCTCGCGCTTCGTGCGGCGCGCAGCAATCCTGGTCCACACCTTGGTGCGTTCGTACTGCCGCCGATGCTCGGCGTCCCGGCGTGAACGTGCACAGTTTCCGGAGTTTTTATGAGTGATGCACCGCGCATTGTTCGCGTCGCGAGCGGACAGGGATTCTGGGGCGATTGGCTCGAGGCTCCGCGTCGTCAGGTGGAAGGCGGGCAGGTCGACTACCTTATGCTCGACTACCTTGCCGAAGTCACGATGTCCATTCTGCAGAAGCAGAAGGAGCGCGATCCGCAAATGGGTTACGCGCGCGACTTTATTGGGGCGATGGAGAGCGTTTTTCCCGCCGTCGCAGATCGCGGGGTCAAGGTCATCGCGAACGCTGGCGGTGTGAATCCAGATGCGTGCGGCAACGCCGTGCTCGCCGCCGCAGAAAAGGCCGGGCTGCGCGGTAAAATCCGCATCGGCGTCGTCACGGGCGATGACATTCTCGATCATCTCGACACGCTGTTGGCCGACGGGCACTTACTCGCCAACATGGACACCGGCGAGCCACTGTCCGCCATTCGTGATCGCGTCCTTTCAGCGAATGCGTACATCGGTTCAACGCCGATTGTGGAAGCCCTCCAGCGCGGTGCCAACGTGGTGGTCATCGGCCGCAGCACTGACACCGCACTGACCATGGCGCCGTTGCGTCATGAGTTCGGCTGGAAGGCAGACGACTGGAACGCACTGGCATCGGGCATCGTCGCTGGTCACATCCTGGAATGCGGCGCACAGAGTTCCGGCGGCAACTGTCTGCACGATTGGCGCAACATTCCCGATCTCGCGAACGTCGGCTATCCGATTGCTGAAGCGAACGCAGACGGTTCGTTCGTCATTACCAAGCATCCCAACACCGGCGGCCGCATCAACGTGCCGAGCGTGACGGAGCAGTTGGTGTACGAGATGGGCGATCCCCACGCGTACATCACGCCCGACGTCGTCGCCGATTTTACCAGTATTCGCATCGCACCTGATGGAGAGAATCGCGTGCGCGTGCACGGAATCACCGGTAGTCCACCGACACCGTTTCTCAAGGTGTCGATCGCCTATCGGGCGGGATACAAGGCCGTCGGCTCGCTCGTGTATTCGTGGCCGGATGCGATGGAAAAGGCAGAACTCGCCGATCGCGTGTTGCGTGAGCGACTCGATAACCTCGGCCTCAAGTTCGACCACATGCTGAGTGAGTTTGTGGGCGCCAATGCAACGCATGGTTCGCTCGCGGGTGATGGACGCGATGCCCCCGAAGTCCAGTGGCGCATTGGCGTGCGCGGCAACGATCGTGCGGCTGTCGAACGCTTCACGCGGGAGATTGCGCCGCTGGTGCTGAACGGCCCGCCGAGCGTGACCGGTTTCGCCGGTGGTCGCCCGAAGGTGGAGGAGATTGTCGCCTATTGGCCGGCGCTGCTCGACAAGCGCGCGGTCACCACGTCTGTCCGCGTCCTGGAGTAGCCGACATGCACGTTCGATTGCTGGATATCGCGCACGCGCGCAGCGGCGACAAGGGAGACACGGCCAACGTCGGGCTGATCGCGCTCAAGCCCGAATGGTACGCGATCCTCGACAAGTACGTCACGCGTAATCGCGTTGCCGAACATTTTGCAGGACAGATTCATGGCGCTGTGGTGCGCTTCGAATTGCCGAATCTTGGCGCGCTCAATTTCCTGTTGCATGGCGCGCTCGACGGTGGTGGCACACTCTCGCTTAAGACCGATGCGCAGGGCAAAGTCTACTCGACCGCGCTGCTGCGTCTTGTTATCGACGTGGCCGACGACGAGGCACGCGCTGCGGGACTGCCGGCCGCACCATGACGCAGCTTCGTTTGCTCCTCATCGGAGCTGGCATCATGGCGTTTGCGTTCGCGCTGCGCACCGGCACCAATTGGGCCCGCTGGGTCGCGATCGGTTGCCTCGTGGCGGCCGTTGGCGTGCGAATCGTGGCCAAGCTGAAGCGCTGAAATAGCAACTCAGACAACATCTACAAAACTCTTGGAACTGCCTATTCAGCGGATCCATCAGATAACAGCAGATCAGAAAGCATTATAGGTAGCCGTATCCGCCGCTGTTATCTGCCCAATCCGCCGAATCGGCAGTACCAAATCAGTTGTTTTTTTGCCGCTGAAGTTTTGCTATTGTTGCTTTCTGTTCCGGTCGCGCCGCAATCGGCCGGTAGGATGAATTCCTCGCCGCCGCGCTGATTTGGGCACCAATGCCGGGCGCTGCGCCGATCCCGCTCCCGGACTGACTAGATTTGTCGGATGCGCACCCGTCACGTCCCCGAACTCCTCGCTCCAGCCGGCACCCTCGACGCAGTCCGCGCCGCTGTGGCCAATGGCGCCAACGCCGTCTACCTCGGCGCCTCGCTCTACAATGCTCGTGACGAAGGCGCGCAGCTCTCGCTCGACGAACTCGCTCAGGCGTGCGCGCTGGCGCACTCAAGAGGCGTCCGCGTTTACCTCACGTTTAACGTCCTCATCAAGCCGCAGGAACTCACCGACGCCCTCACCTACCTCGGCGAATGCGTCGATCGGGGCATCGACGCGGCGATCGTACAGGACTTGGGCGTGGTGCGGCTCATCCAGCGGGTGTACCCCCGGCTCGAGGTGCACGGCAGCACGCAGATGACCGTGCACGACGCATCCGGCGCCCTCGTGATGCACAAGCTGGGCGTTGAACGCGTCGTGCTGGCACGCGAAAACACGCTCGACGACATCCGGGCAATTCGTGCTGCCGTTCCGGACCTCGGTCTCGAAACGTTCATTCACGGCGCGCTGTGCATTTCGTACTCCGGCCAGTGCTTCATGTCCGGCATGATCTCCGAACGCTCGGCCAACCGCGGCTCGTGCGCGCAGTCGTGCCGCAAAGACTACACGCTCACCGATGAAAGCACGAAGGAAACGCTCGACAGCGGCTTCCTGATTTCCGCGAAGGACCTCGCTGCGCACGACCATCTCGCCCAACTCGCTGAATTGGGCATCGGCTGTCTCAAGGTTGAAGGACGCAAGAAAAAGCCGGAGTACGTGGCAACCGTAACGCACGCGTACAGAACGTGGCTCGATCGGCTGGCACATGGCGTGACGACACCGCCGCCGCGTGATGAAGTTGAGCCACTGGTGCAGATCTTCAGTCGTGGCAACACCGGTGGGATGTACGGTGGACGTGAAGGCCGGGAATACATCACGCGCGATCAGCCGGACAATCGCGGCCTGCCGCTCGGTGTCGTCGTCGGTCGTGACGGCAACGACGTCATCGTCGAAGTCACGCACCCGATCTCCGTCGGCGACGGTATCGGCTTTGAGGCGCCGGCCGGTGACAAGAGTGCAAATGTTGGCGGCACCGTGTCGGCTGTTCGTTGCATCAACGTACACAAAGGCAAGCATCGACTCGCCCTGTCCATGCGCGTGCGAGTCGCTGTGGGGTGGGGCGTCGTGCGTTCCAGTGATGTGACACTGCTGCGCACCGCACAGGACAGTTTTGCCGCGGTTGCCTTGCCGGAGAAGGTCGGCCGCACAGCGGTGAACGTGCGCGTGTTCGGTCATGCCGGCGGTCCACTCAAGACGACGTGGTCCTTTGGCAACGACGAAGTGACGGTGCGCGGGGAAACAGCGTTGGCGCCCGCGTCAAAGCGCTCGCTCGACATTCCGCAGCTGCGCGAACATTTTGGCCGCCTGGGCGAGACGTCCTTCGTATTGGGCGCGCTTGAGGCGAGCGGGCTTGCCGAAGGACTCTTTCTCCCGGTGAGTGAACTCAATCGCATTCGCCAACAGGCCGTCGAACAACTCGATGAACGGCTCGGATGGATTCACGTAGCCAAGACGTCGACACGAGACGCGCTGATCGCGACGGCCGCATCCGAAGTTCCGGTCGCCCCTCGACGCGCGCCAACAATCGCGTCGCTGACAGCAACCGCGCCGTTCGCGTTGCGCGCCGTCGTCTACGATCTCGACGGAGCCCGAGCAGCTGCGGCCGGCGGGGCCACCGAAATCGTGCTTGATCCATTCCTGCGTCACCCCACGCCACCGCTCGCGCGCGTGCGTGCGTTGCACGAAGAATTGACCGCCGTGGGCGTTTCGCTTCGGTTGCGCACGCCAACAATCGTCCGTCCGGAAGAGCGCAAGCGTCTTGAGAAATGGTTGGCCCTCGAGCTCCCACTTCTCTCCGGTCACTTAGGACTAGTCGCAGAGCAGGGAAGTTCTGGACGCGATGTCGTGGCGGACTACGCGACCAACGCATTCAACGCGCACACCGCCGCGCTGCTGTTCGAGCTCGGCGCATCGCGCGTGACCGCGTCAATCGAGTTGACGATCGACGAGATTGGGGCGCTGGTGCAGCCGTGGCACGGCGATTCCTTCGACGTCCTCGTCTACGGCCGCCCCGAAGGGATGACCATCGAGCACTGTGTGTTGTCAGCCGCATTCGATCGCGAGCCGACCACCTGTCGCGACCTCTGCGTGCAGAAGCATGCGAATGTGTCGATCACCGATCCGGCCGGCTATACGTTTGCTGTGGCCACCGATTCCGATTGTCGCAATCGGTTGTTGCACTCTCGCCCGATCGACGCGTCGGAATATCTGCCCACACTCTGGACACACGGCATCCGCGGTTTTCATCTCCTCTTCAACGTGCCCGGTGAGCAGATCGAGGCCGTTACCCGTGCATACCGCGACGCGCTCGATGCCATCGCCGACGAGCGCGAGCCGACACTGACCGCGTCTCGCGCGCTGCTCGATGGCGCGTTCACGCGCGGCCACTTCGTTCGCGCGGTCTGAGGTGTACGCTGGCAGGTTTCTGGTGAAGCATGTCGTCGCACGATCTGCTTCACTACACGGATGACGCCCGCACCAAACTTCGGCACCTTCGACGCCGCACGCGCCACGCTGCGAGACAAGTTCGGCTATCCGGACTTCCGCCCGCCGCAGGTGCGCGCCGTGCAGGCAGTGCTCTCCGGTCGCGACGCCCTCGTGGTGCTGCCAACCGGCGGTGGGAAGTCGCTCTGCTACCAGGTACCCGCCCTCTTGCGCGACGGTCTCACCGTCGTGATCTCGCCCCTGATCTCGCTCATGAAAGATCAGGTCGACGCACTCCAACGCCGCAGACTCCCGGCGGCCTTCATCAACAGCACGCTGAGCAGCAACGAAGCGGCTGATCGCATGGGACAGGCGCGCGACGGGTCGCTCAAGCTCCTGTACCTCGCGCCCGAACGTATGGACGCCGGGCGTACACTCAAGCAGCTCATCGACATCGGCGTGTCTTTGCTCGCCATCGACGAAGCGCATTGCATCAGCGAGTGGGGACACGATTTCCGCCCCAGCTATCGGCGCATCGGTCTCATTCGCGAAAAGTTGGGCTCACCGCAAACCGTGGCCCTCACGGCCACGGCAACCCCTGATGTGCGCGAAGACATTGTGCGTCAGTTGGCGCTCGGCAATCCGGAGATCGTCGTCGCCGGCTTCGACCGTATCAATCTCACGTATCATGTGGCCGCCACGCGCACACAGCAGGACAAAGACAAAGCTGCGGTGCAGTGGCTGCGCGAAGCACCCGGTCCGGCCATTGTCTATGCCCCAACGCGCAAAGCAGTCGAGCGCGTGACATCCACGCTGGTCCGCGCTCGCATCAAGGCCGTGGCTTACCACGCCGGTCTCGACGACAGCCTGCGACAGAATGCACAGAACGCGTTCATGGACGAGCGCGCGCGCGTGATCGTGGCAACGAGCGCGTTCGGAATGGGAATCGACAAGGCGGACGTGCGGCTGGTGGTCCACCACGCCATGCCGGGTTCTATCGAAGCCTACTATCAGGAAGCGGGTCGTGCGGGTCGAGATGGCAAGCCCAGTACGTGCGTGTTATTACACTCGTATCCAGATCGCTTCACGCACGAGTTCTTTGTCGAGCAGGCGCACCCTGAACGCGCGCTCATCGAACAACTCTGGAAGGTGCTGCGCGAAGAAGCGGACAAAGAAGGCTTCGTTGGACTGAGCGTCGACGACCTGGTCGATCGCGTGGCGTCCAAAATGGGTGATCGGAAAGTGGGCGCCGCCCTGCGCACACTCGGCGCCGCAGGTGCGCTCTCGCTCGAGCCTGCGTCACCAGGCCGCGTTTGGGTCCGACTGCTCGCCGCACCGGCACGGATTACGCGCGAGCTCACCGGCTATCGCGAGTATGACCGCGAAGTACTGCGCACGCTCTGGCGGGCGGTCGGTAAACGCCTTGAGACCGGCGCCTCGATCGATCTCGACGGGTTGCCGCCCGGTTTCGGGGGATCAATGGGAATCGTCCCGGTCCTCGAACGCCTCGAAGCACAACAGTTCGTGACATGGGCGCGCACCGGGTCCGGATTCCGACTCGACGCGCGGTGCACCGATGCGAAGTGGTTACCCGTCGACTGGCGTGCACTCGAACGGAGACGACAAGCTGAGCTGAGTCGTCTTGATTCCATGCAGCGATATGCACAAACGCGTGCTTGCCGCCGCGCGTTCGTCCTGCGCTATTTCGGAGACCCCGAAGTTCGCGCGCAGTGCGATGCATGCGATCGCTGCCTCGGAACCACCGAAGACGCACCACCGCGAGAGGCATCGCGGCCCACGCGCGTTCGGTCCCGCCAACGCAAGACCTGAGCTTTCAAAAAACACATGGACGACAGTCTCTATTTCTCCGAGCAGCATCTCGCTGTTCGCGATATGGTACGCACATTCGCACGCGAAAAGGTTGCACCGGTCGCGGCCCAGCACGACGCTGATTCCTCCTTCCCATGGGAGAACGTGAAGGCCATGGGCGAACTCGGTCTGCTTGGCATTCCGTGGTCTGAAGACATCGGCGGTGCTGGCTTCGACACGTTGAGCTTCATGATCGCCATCGAAGAACTCGGCCGCATCGACGCGTCCCACTCCATCACCATCAGCGCCCACACCACACTCGGCACTTCACCAATCGTGAACTTCGGCACCCGCGAGCAGATCGAGCGCTATGTGCCGCTTCTGGCGAGTGGCAAAGTCCTCGGCGGGTTCGGTCTTACCGAAGAAAGTGCCGGAAGCGATGCCGGCGGGACGAAGACCACGGCGGTGAAGAAGGACGGCTACTACGTGCTGAACGGCAGCAAGCGTTTCATCACGCACGCAGGCGTCGGCGAGATCTTCGTCGTCACTGCCGTGACCGATCCGAGCAAGGGCACCAAGGGCATCTCCTCGTTCATCATGACGAAGGACTCGGTCGACCTCGACGCGTGCCGGTCGTACGGTGTCGGTCATGATGACTCGCTGGCCAAGATGTCCGGCTTCACGGCCGGCAAGAAAGAAGACAAGCTCGGATGGCGTTCATCAGACACGCGCGAACTGCTGTTCGACAACGTCGAAGTCCCCGCCGAGAATCTGCTGGGCACCGAAGGCCTGGGCTTCGTCAACTTCATGAAGACTCTCGACGCCGGACGCATCGGCATCGCAGCCCTCTCACTCGGCATTGCACAGGGCGCGTTCGACGAGGCGCTCAAGTACGCATCCCAGCGCAAACAGTTCGGCCAGGCGATCGCGTCCTTCCAGGGGATCCAGTTCCAGCTTTCGGACATGGCCACCGAGATCGAGGCGGGTCGTCACCTCATGTACCACGCCGCCTGGCTTTCGCAGAACGGCAAACCCTTCAGCAAGGAAGCCGCAATCGCGAAGCTGTTCTGTTCGGAGATGGCCATGCGCACCACGATCAAGGCCATCCAGATCCACGGCGGATACGGCTACACCAAGGACTATCCGGTGGAGCGCTACATGCGCGACGCGAAGATCTGCGAGATCGGTGAAGGCACCAGCGAGATCCAGCGCATCGTGATCGCGCGGAATCTGCTCAAGGGTTTGGTTGACTGAGCCCGTCGGCAGGGATTAAACTCCTTTGCTTAGTGTACCTCCCTGCTTGTGCTGTTTCGTAGCCGTCACAACCGGCGCCGACGGCCCGTGCGACTCACGGGCCGTTTGCGTTTCGGGTTGGGGGCCAGTCGAGGCCAGCGCGCTTCCGACCGACGCCCACCGAACGCCCCACCGCGCGTCACGCCGACGTGCTTCGATCGCATACTTGCGCGTCTTTCCCCGGACCCTGTGCTGACCGCCGCCTCGCGCGCGGGTCGCGCCGTTTCCCGGGCGCGACGAGTGTGAACGATCGGACGCGCTGTGTGGGGGAGCCCGTGACGTCGTCCGTGTTGCCGCCATTCTGGCGCGACCGGGCAGTCTCTTTCGATCACCGTGTGTATCGTCGGCTGGATCAAGCGGAGTCGCCGCCGTCCTTCCGTTCGGGATGACACAATGAAGCGTGAGATCCTGGTGAATGCGACGCCGCGCGAAACGCGCGTCGCCATTCTCGAGGACGGTCAGCTTGTAGAACTGCTTGTCGATCGGCCCGATGCTCGTCGCATGGTTGGCGATGTGTATCTCGGGAAGGTCGAGGCAGTGCTGCCGGGTATTCAGGCCGCCTTCGTGAACATCGGTACCGAAAAGTCCGCGTTCCTCCATGCCGCCGATGTCGTGGTCGACGATGCGTCTGTGGACGACGATGAAGAAGAGGATGGCGACGAGTCGTCGTCCGAAGAAGCCAGCGGCGGCGGCGGGCGTCGAGGCCGCCGAGAGGTCCGGCCCATTCAGGATCTGTTGAAGCGGGGGCAGGATATTCTCGTCCAGATCAGCAAGGAACCCATCTCCACCAAGGGCCCGCGCGTTACCGCGCAGGTGTCGTTGGCGGGCCGGTTCATCGTCTACATGCCGTTTGCGTCGAAGGTCGGCGTGAGCCGCAAAATTGACGAGCGGAGTGAGCGCCAGCGCCTCCGTGCCATGATGACAGAGATCCTGCCGCCCGACGTCGGCGGTGTGATCGTCCGCACGGTCAGCGAGGACGCGACCACGGAAACGTTCGAGCGTGAGTTGCAGACGCTCATGAACAACTGGAAACGCATCAAACGGAAAACGCAGTTCATGCGTGCACCCGCACTCGTGCACCGCGAAACGAATGTCACGCGTGGGCTCATTCGCGATCTGTTCAGCGCGAAAGTCGAAGGGGTCACGGTGGACTCGAAACAAGTCTTCAACGAGATCACCGAGTATCTGCAGGGGATCGCACCGGAGCTCGTCGAGCGCGTCAAGCTCTACGAAGACACGGTCTCGCTCTTCGACAAGGCGGGGATCGAAACCGAAATCCGCGACCTGTTCAAGCGTCGCTGCGATCTGCCGTCGGGCGGCTACCTCATCATAGAGCCGACCGAAGCGCTCGTCTCAATCGACGTGAACTCAGGCCGATACACCGGCAAGCGCGACCCCGAGAAGACCATCCTCAAAACCAATACCGAGGCCGCGCGCGAAATCGCGCGTCAGCTTCGGTTGCGGGACGTTGGCGGCATCATCGTCTGCGACTTCATCGACATGGAGACGCAGTCCAATCGCGATCGAGTGCTGAACGAACTCCGCTCCAACCTCAGCCGCGATCGTGCCCGCACCAAGGCCTTTGCCGTCAGCGACCTCGGTCTGGTGGAGATGACCCGTCAGCGTGTCCGTCAGAGCCATTGGCAGAGCATGACGGAGACCTGCCCGACCTGTACAGGCACCGGTCGCGTCTTTACGCCCGAAACGATTGTCCGCCGAGTGGAGCGGGCGGTTCGTCGTATGGCAGCGGAAGGGCGGAAGGAGCCCGTGACGCTCCGCCTGCACCCCGAAGTCGCGCTCCACGTGCTCGAGCAGGAACACGATTTCGTGAAGCGGCTCGAGAAGCTGGCTGGGTTCGCCTTAGACCTCCGCGACGACCCGCTCCTCAAACCCGACGAAATGAAGCTGGTGATGAAGGGAGCACAGCGGGACGTGACCCAACAGTACGCCTTGGCTTAAGCTTCCGCCTTGACACCTAACTCGTAGCCGGGTAGGCTTCTAGGCTACGTTTCAGACGCCTTACACAAGATAGAATTATGAGCTACGCGATCATCCGCACCGGCGGAAAGCAGTTCCGTGCCGAGCCGGGCAAGACACTTCGAATTCCCTCGCTGCTTGGCGACGCAGGCACGGCCGTCGAGTTCAACGATGTCCTCCTCGGCTCCGATGGTACGAGCGTGATGGCTGGCGTGCCGACCCTTTCCGGCGCCAAGGTCACGGCGGAGATCGTGAAGCATGGCCTCGATGACAAGATCATTGTCTTCAAGTTCAAGCGCCGGAAGAACTACGCCCGCAAGCAGGGGCATCGTCAGAAGTTCACGGAAGTCCGCATCAAGGACATTACCCTCGGCTGAACGCCGGCGGCGCGCCCCAGCGGCTGCGCCCCCCTCCTGGAGTTTGAGCAATGGCACATAAGAAAGGCGTCGGCTCTTCACGTAACGGCCGCGATTCGAACCCGAAGTTCCGTGGCATCAAGAAGTACGGCGGTGAATACGTTGCCCCGGGCAACATCATTCTCCGTCAGTGCGGCACCAAGTGGCATCCCGGCACCAACGTCGGAATGGGTACCGACTACACGATCTATTCGCTCATCGAAGGCGTCGTGCAGTTCCAGCACCACAACAAGCGCCGCTACAAGGTGAGCGTTCTTCCCGTGGTCTACGAAGAAGTCACCGAAGCCGCCGAAGTCGTCGTCGAAGCCTGAGGCAGTCAGGCGTAGCAAACGAAGCCCTCGCGATCACTCGCGGGGGTTTTTGCTATTCTTGGGTGCCGATGCCCGAACGGGCAGAGGCGTAACTCTTGTCGCGCCTCTGCGTACGTCCAGGAACACCCCTCACGGAGACGCCGATGGCCATCTGGGATAAAGTCAAACAGTCGATCGACAAGGCAGGCAAAGCGGCGCAGGATGTCTTCGACGAGGGCAAGCTGCGGATTGATGCCTACCGCGCTCGGGAGCAGGCCGACAAGGCGGCAGAGACGCTCGGCTATGCAGTCTTCCACGCCGCAGAGAGCGGCGGCGAGTTGGAAACAGAAGCGCGCACGCGTCTCATGACCGCGCTCCGTGAGCGTGAAACCGAAGCCCGCACGCTGGAGAAGGAACTCGCTGCTGCTCGGGCCAGCGCCGCGGCGGAAGGCGCTACGGAGCCAGCACCACCACCACCGCCGGCTCCCGAACCGCCGGCTCCCGAACCGCCGGCGCCGCCAGCATCACCCGAACAGCACGGCCCTTAGCGCCCCGGGGGTGTCGGTGCACAGTGCATCGACACCCATCTTCATCAGGGTGCGTGCGTGTTCGTGGTCGTTCTCAGTCCAAGCAATTACAGTCGCGCCAGCCGCGTGCGCCTCGCGGACAAGTGCGTCGTCAATGAGCTGCGCCTGCTGCCACAACGATTCTGCGGCAGCCGGCCTCAGCATTGCCCCGATGTCGAGCGGATAGCTGGCGCTCAAAAGCCCGATGGCGGTTCCGGGGCGGCGCGCTCGGACGGCGACGGGAATTCGGTGATCAAACGAATGGACGGCGACGTTGACGGACGGGTACCGCTCGAGGCAGGCCACGAGCGCATCTTCAATTCCGGTCGCCTTGACCTCGATGTAGACGGTCGCCCGGCTGCCGACGAGATCGAGCACGGCGTCGAGCGTCGGGATCATCTGCCCATCACGGAGCCGATGCGTGTGGAGCGAATCCAAGTCCATTGCGGCCAACGGGAGCGTTGCGGGGCCCTTTCCAGTACGCCTCCGAACCGCAGGGTCGTGGTGGACCACGATCCGGCCATCGCGTGTCGAATGGACGTCGAGTTCAATCCCGTCCGCGCCCTGCGCCAGTGCGCGGTCGAATGCGGGAAGCGTATTTTCGAGGCATTCGCGCGACGCCCCCCGGTGAGCGATAATCTCAAGCATGCTGGCAGGTTAACGTACGGACATGGGCATCGTCCAATGCACCGGAGCGTATGATCGAGACTGAGCGGGAGGACGATGCGTCGCTCGACCGGACGCTTATCGAGCGATGGCGTGACGGCGACGAAAGAGCGGCCACGGCGATCGTGAAGCGGCACGCGCAAGCGCTGGCCCGTTTTGCGGTGCGCTTGGGCATGACCGACGAGGTCGACGAAGTCGTGCAGGATACGTTCGTGCGCGCATTCTCGGCACTGGATGGATTTCGATCGGACAGTTCACTGCGCACATGGCTGTTTGCGATCGAGCGGCGGCTGGTGATCGATCGGCGCCGTTCGGGTGCTCGGCGAGGCAAGGATGTTGAAGTGGACGACAGTCACGCTGCGACAGGGTATGACGCGTTGGATGTGTTGGTGGCTGATGAATCCTCGCAGCGGATGATGCTCGCGATCAAGGCACTGACACGGATGCAACGTGATGTTTTCACATTGCGTGTACAGGAAGGACGCAGCTACAAGGAAATCGCCGAAATTCTCGACACTTCCGAAGGAGCGGCCCGAGTGCACTACCATAACGCCATGCGGGCGGTGAAGGAGTTTCTCGATGACTGAGTGCAACAACGCCGAGATTCGTGATGTGCTCCCCGACTATGTCGCGGATACACTGAGCGCGGCTGAACTCTCGCGCATTTCGATGCACGTCGCCGAGTGCGGTGCCTGTCGGGAGGAGGTCGCGCTGCTGCGCATCGCGCGCAACGCTCGTCCCCAAGCGGTGCACATCGATGTCGACGCCATCGTGGCTCGTCTGGTCAAGCCCGGGCATATCGTCCCCGAGCCTGTGCCGAGCAGCCCGGGTGTGGCCGCCGCGACGGCACGCACCACGCAAACGCCATTCGTGTCGCAGCGCGCACTCCGCTCGCGTCGCAATGTGTGGCAGTTTGCCGCGGCACTTGCTCTCGTCGCTGTCGGCGGGTTGTCAGTGGCGGTCGCGCGCTCTGGAAGTATCGCGTTGACGAACGTCTCTCCCATCGACTCCGCGCAGCTTTCGGACGTCGCGACGGGAGCGGCGCCATCGTCGTCTCTGACCGCGACGCTCGGCGCACGTTCAGGCTCGGCTCCGGCGATGTTTGAGCAAACGATTCCGTCAGTCGCCGGCGCGGGACCAGCCAGAGCTCGGACGCAGACAGTCGTGTCGGTCGGAGATCTGAGTGACTACACCGACGCCGAGTTGCAGCGGATGCTTGATCGTGTGGATAAGTGGGATGGTGCGACGTCGGGTGACGTGATGCCCACGATGCCCCTCGTTCCTGTCGGATCCAGTGGAGCGAAGCAATGAAGACGCGTCTGAACACTCGGCTGATCCTTACGCTCGCGGTCGCATGGGCGTCGCAGCCTCTGGCGTTCACCGGCGCGGCCGCCCAAGCAGGACCACCGGGGGCAGGACTTCGGACAGCCGTTGCCGGGCAGCAGGAGCGGCCCGTGCGTCCTACGGCCGAGAGGCGGGCCGCGGTGGAGCGGTTGCTGCAGGCGAGAATTGACGGCGTGATTCGCCAACGGCTCGCGCTCAACGACGAGCAGTTCGCAAAGTTGCAGGAAGTAGCGAGTCACATCGAAGATGATCGGCGGACGCTGCGCAACGACGAATTGACCGCGCGCTTCGCTCTGCGCCAGGAGCTCCTCGCGGGCGATCGCGTGAACGAGGCTCGGGTTGGCGAACTGCTGGACAAGCTGCCAAAATTCGAACGGCTGCGCGTCGAGTTGATCGAACAGGAGCAGCGCGAGCTTTCGAAGTTTCTGTCTCCTTCGCAGCGCGCTCGCTACTTCGCTTTGCAGGATGAACTCCGGCGTAACATGCAGGAGATGCAGCGTCGCCGGATTGGACTCGACGGGGGGGCGCCAGACAGCGCCGGTGGCCCGCCACAGCGGCTACGCGGTCGCAGCGGTCGTCCGCCCGGGACTTCTAGGTAGAAGAGCTGCATCTGCCGGTGGCGGTCTGCGAGGGCTCCGTTTACACTTGGCTGCACGTACCGCGTGTACGCCTGGGTGGCGGAACTGGCAGACGCAACGGACTCAAAATCCGTCGAAGGCAACTTCATACGGGTTCGACCCCCGTCCCGGGCATTTCACAGTAGGCAGCAAGCAGTACTCAGTAGTCAAAAGTGCAGCAGCTTCAGCTCGAGAGTCTACAAGACACCCCCGGCCCGCCAGCGCGAGTCGGGGTCGTTTTGTTTGGTCTCCGGCGCAACGCCGGACTGCCACACTGTGACGCGTTTGGTGACCTCGGTGACGTTGCTGGCGTCATTTCACCATGCGCAACCTCTTCTGGGCCCTCTCTCTCGGCACTCTCGCCGCGATTGCCGTCATTTCGCAGTTCTGGTCGCCGGTACTGTGGTCGTTGATTGTCGTCCTGCCGCTGTTCGCGCGCGGCGTCGCCGACATGGTGCAGACCAAACAAGCGATACGACGCAATTTCCCGGTCGTCGGCCACATGCGGTACCTCCTCGAGCTGATTCGGCCGGAGATCAATCAGTACTTCATCGAGTCGAACAGCGACGGCAAGCCGTTCAGCCGGAACGATCGCTCCGTCATTTACCAGCGCGCGAAGGGCGAGGTCGATACGCTCCCATTCGGTACGCAGCGCGATGTGTACGCCACCGGCTATGAGTGGATCAATCACTCCCTCGCCCCAACGCACATCAACCCGGAAGAAGCACGCGTCACCGTCGGCGGCCCAGACTGCACGCAGCCGTATTCGGCGTCGATTCTGAACGTCAGCGCGATGAGCTACGGCTCACTCAGCAAGAACGCCGTCCTCGCACTGAACGGCGGTGCAAAGCTTGGTGGCTTCGCGCACAACACGGGTGAAGGTGGACTGAGCCCTTATCACCTCTCGCCGGGCGGCGACATCGTCTGGCAGATTGGGACCGGCTACTTCAGCGCACGCGACAAGCAGGGCCGCTTCAGCATCGACGAATTCACGAAACGCGCAACACTGCCGAACGTGAAGATGATCGAGATCAAGTTGTCGCAGGGTGCGAAGCCCGGACATGGCGGGATTCTGCCTGCCCAAAAACTTACCCCCGAGATCATCGAGATCCGTGGCGTGGAGCCAGGCAAAGACGTCATCTCGCCGCCTGCACACACCGCGTTTTCAACGCCACTGGGCCTGTTGCAGTTCGTCCAGCAACTCCGCATTGCATCGGGCGGCAAGCCGGTTGGATTCAAACTGTGCATCGGCAAGCGTCACGAATTCCTTGGCATCGTCAAGGCCATGCTGCTGTCCGGAATCACACCGGACTTCATCACGGTCGACGGTGCTGAAGGTGGCACCGGCGCCGCGCCGCTCGAGTTCTCCGACTCAGTCGGGACGCCGCTCAACGAAGGGCTGTCGTTCGTGCACACGGCACTCGTCGGTGCGAACCTGCGCGATCACGTGCGCGTCATTGCATCAGGCAAGGTCAACACTGGCTTTCAGATCGCGACGAAGGTGGCGCTTGGCGCGGACATGTGTAACGCCGCCCGCGCGATGATGTTCGCCCTCGGCTGCATTCAGGCGCTGCGTTGCAACACCAACCAGTGCCCGACCGGGGTGGCCACGCAGAATCCTGAGCTCGTGAAGGGACTCCATGTCGGCGACAAGGCGACACGTGTCGCGCGCTACCACAAGGAAACGGTGAAGAGCTTCTTCGAAGTGATGGGAGCGGCCGGGTTGCATCACACGCGCGATCTGAAGCCTTGGTTCATCCTCAAGCGCGTCAGCGCCATGGAGACCCGGAGCTATGCCGACATCTATCCGCAGCTTGAGCCCGGATCGTTGCTGGCCGAGTCGGTAAGTGGGCCAATGGCCCGCGCGTGGCAAGGGGCGCACGCCGACCGGTTTTAGGTGATCCCCCATCAATTTTTGCCCCCGCTGTTGTGCAGCGGGTGATGCCGAATAAGTTGTTTGCGTGTGCGCCATCGGCGGGCATGACTTGTGTTGATGGGGTGTAGCTCAATGGCAGAGCATCCGACTGTTAATCGGACGGTTGGTGGTTCGACTCCACCCGCCCCAGTACTTGGAACGCCCGCCCTGCAACTCGTGGGGCGGGCGTTCGTGTTTTCAGCCATGCTGCACAGCAGGGAGCGATTCGCTTGCCGCGCGTGTATGAACTGCCCTAGCTTCGAGCTTCGGCTTCTTTCCCCTTCTCCCGCGCCTCTCCAGCTCACGACGCATGCCCATTTCGCTGCAAGCCAGTCACGACGTCCCGTCGGCCGTCGCCACGCCGCTGCTCGTCGTCATCTTGGGACAGAACCCCTCACTCCCTCCCGCGCTCGATGCCGTCGACACACAGTTTGGCGGCGCAATTTCGCGGACGCTCGCACGTCGGGATTTCCGGGGTGCGCGCGACGAGACGCTCTTGCTGGTCGGAGCGGACGCTGGGGCGCAACGAGTCCTGCTGGTTGGCCGGGGCAGTACGCCACTGACCAGAACCACCGCTCGTCGGGCATCCGCGATTGGCACCCGTCAGGCTGTGAAGCTTGGCACCGGCGCGATGCATGTCTTCTTGCATGATTCCGACAACGATGCCATCGAAGGCCTCGTGCTCGGCGCGGCCGCTGGGAGCTGGGAGTATCCCGATCTGCGCACGCCGCCGCCGGTCGCTGACCGTCGCCCGCCCCTGACGGAGGCGACGATCCTGATCGCCGATTCGGTGGACGCTCGCAGCGCGTTCGCCGCAGGACTCGCCGTGGCCGAAGGGCAGGCCATCGCCAAGCGCCTTGGGATGATGCCGGGCAACTACTGCACGCCCGAGACCTTTGTCGAAGTCGGCCGCGACATCGCTGAACGGCATAGCATGAAACTCACAGTCCTTGGTCGTGAGGAAATGGCTAAGGAAGGGATGGGGTCGTTCCTCTCGGTCGCGCAGGGCACCCCTGAAGAGCCGCGTCTCGTGGCACTCGAGTACAAGGGCGGCGCCGCCGACGCACAGCCGGTCGTGCTCATCGGCAAGGGACTTTGCTTCGATACCGGTGGCATTTCCATCAAGCCCGCTCCGGAAATGGAGTGGATGAAGTACGACATGTGCGGGGCAGCCGGCGTGATGGGCGCGATGGAAGCGATCGGGCGCATGAAGCTGCAGATCAACGTCGTCGGCATCATCGGTTCGACAACCAACATGCCGTCGGGCACAGCCGTGAAACCCGGTGACGTCGTACGCGCGTCAAACGGCAAGACGATCGAAGTGATCAATACTGACGCCGAAGGACGATTGGTGCTCGCCGATCTGCTGGTGTACGCCAAGCGGTTCAACCCGGCGGTCGCCATCGATGCGGCGACACTCACCGGTGCAATCGTTATCGGTCTTGGTGCCAATGCCGTTGGGGTGTTCGGTCCCGACCAGCATATCGTCGATGAAGTGCTCATGGCCGGCAGGGCGTCTGGTGAACCGGGGTGGCCGATGCCGCTCTGGGATGAGTACAAGGAGCAGATCAAGTCCGACGTCGCCGACTTGAAGAACACCGGTGGACGCGCAGCCGGGTCAATCACGGCAGCGCTCTTTCTCAAGGAGTTCGTGGACGGCTACCCGTGGGTACACCTCGATGTCGCTGGTACTGCATACTCGCAGACCGACCTCGGCTGGATCCCCAAGGGGCCGACCGGAACTCCGGTGGGCACGTTCGTCGAATTCGTTCGCGCGCGCGCCCGTTGACACTGCAGCTCATGCGCAGGTGCGCGCTCTCGCGCGTGAGTGGTCGGTTTCTTCCGCAGCTCGGCCTGTTGCTGGCGTTGATCGTGGGCACTGGCGCGTTCAGCAGGGCGAGCGCGCAAGTGCGCCCGGACACGACCAAGCGCGACACCACGGCAACCAAGCGCGATACCACCAAGCGCAACACGGTTCGCGTCGCGGTGCCGATCCCGGATCCTGTTCGTGACTCTATCCGGCTCGACTCCGCGCGAAAGGCGGTGCCGGTGGGAGCAATACAGCCCCTGTTGCCCAAGCCGGGGTCGCCCGAAGATTCGGTAATGCAAGCGCGCATCATCGCGCGGACCGACAGCATTCGGAAGTTCAAAACAGGCGACACGATACGCGCGCCGATCGCGCGTTTTGAGCGCCCTCCCACATACGAACTCGACGACGAACGACTGCGACTGGATCGAAAGCAGATTCTCTCGTCGGGTTCGGTGAACCTCGCTGATCTGCTCGATCGTGTGCCGGGCATTACATCCTTTCGATCGGGATGGATCGCCGGCCTTCATGCCGTGTCGTACAACGGCGACTTTTCGCGTATTCGTATCTTCGTGGACGGTGTCGAGCTTGACCCCGTCGAAGCGCGCAACGGTGGCGTGCTCGATCTCGCCGACATTCCGTTGTGGACGCTCGACGAGCTGTTGATCGAACGCGCGCCCGGTGAAGTACGCGTCTGGTTGCGCAGCTGGAGCTACACGAAGACCATTCCGTTCACCCGCGCCGACATCTTCACCGGCGACCGGAACACGAACGGATTCCGTGGTCTCTTCGCGCGGCGGTCCAGCAACGGTTTCATTCTGCAGTTGGGCGCGCAGCAGGCCGCCACACAAACCGGAACTGTATCCGCCTTCGGTCCAGCGGGCACGACCAGAAATGCGGGCGATGGCAGCCAGCAGGTCATCAATACGCGCATCGGTTGGTCAAAGCGGCAACTGACGATCGATTTCTACGCCAACGCGTCACAACGCGATCGCGACGCCCAGACGCCGCGCCGGAATTTTGCGCCGCTCCCAGCGTTCAAGGGTTCGCGTCGTGATGCCTACTTGCGCGTCGGATTCGGAGACACGTCGACCGGATTCTGGACGCAGGCGGTCATTGCCGCGGTGGCGACTCGCCTCAATGGCCTCGCGGATACGACAGCGCCATCGGTCGTATCCGATAGCGACAGCGTTGCGGTCGGCAAGCCGGATTCATTGCGCTCGCGGACGCAACAGATCTTTGCAATCGGTTATCGCGGCAAGGGATGGCAGTATTCGTTTGTCGATCGCGTCCGTGCAATCAACGGCCGCTCCCTGCATTCGCCGGTCATTCGCGCGTCGATCGGGTCATCGCGATTGGGCGGCGGGCTCTACGCGGAGCGCCGAGGAGCTGATTCGACCACGCGCATCGACCTGTTCACGCGGGTCGCTCCGCTGAAGTGGCTTGTATTCTCCGTGTCGCAGAGTTTGCGACGACCGTCGGGTGACAGTCTGCGCCCGCCCACATCCACGACCCGGGCCGAAGCCGGCGTGCGACTTGGCACGCTGCTGTTCGGCGGCGGAATCATCCGCGAAGACACGATCGCGTACCTGTCTCCCGTCCTGCTTGCTGCGTCCGGCGCACTGCTCAACGCAGGGCCGGCTACGGGCTTCATGGGCAGCGTGCACGGCCGGCTGTTCAAAGATCTGTATCTCGACGTGCAGGGGATGCGCTGGAATACCGCACAATTCGGTCGGCCACAGCTGAATGTGCGCACCCAGCTCGCACTTATCAGCGATTGGCGCAGCAGGTTTCCCAAAGGTGAGTTCAGCTTCAATGCGCGCCTCACCTACGATCGTCGTGGCTCGGTGCCCTTCTTCTACGGGCTCGGCGCGGACCAGATCGCCGATATCCGGTCGACGGTACAGGCAAATGTGGTCAGTGGTCTGGTGGAGATCCGTATTCAGCGTGCCACGCTGTTCTACGTCTATCGGAACCTGACGGGTGGCGACTACGAGCAGATCCCCGGGCTGACGATGCCGCCGGCCGTGCAGATGTATGGCGTTCGGTGGGAGTTCTTTAATTGACGACGTCGATTGACGACAAACCGCCCTCACGTTTCATTGGCCCCGAATGATCCGTTCGATGACAGGCTTCGGCCAAGCTGATGGACCCGTCGGTGCAGCGCGCGTGAGCGTTGAGGTACGCACGGTCAACCATCGATTCTTTTCGCCAAGTATCAAGTTGCCGGAGGCGTTCAGCCGGTGGGAGACGGACGTGCGTGAGGCAATGCGGCTGAAAGTGAGTCGCGGTCACGTGACGCTGTACGCGCGCGTGGAGCGCGTGCCTGGAGCGTCGGCGGTTATCGACGAGGAGCGGTTTGGTCGCGTGGTCGATCAATTGCGCACGCTGCAGGCCCGATTCCAGCTCGACGGCGGCGTGGATGTCGGCACCGTGTTGCGCATGCCCGATGTGATCGCGACGCCCCGGGGTGACGAGGATATCGGGACGGTTGCCGAATTGATTTTGGTCGTGGACCGCGCGCTGGATGCCTTGGCCGGAACTCGCGCGGAAGAAGGGGAGCGGCTGGCCGGGGTTTTGGTGCAACGGCTCGACGTGGTCGCGGCGTCGCTTGATCGTATCGTGCAGCGTGCGCCGGATCGCATTGTCGCCCAACGCGACCGGCTCAGGGCGTCGGTAGTGAAGCTGACCGAAGGCCTGGCCGTGGACGAACAGCGACTCGCCCAGGAAATCGCGATCCTCGCCGACAAGCTCGATGTGAGCGAGGAGATGGACCGATTCCGCTCCCACATCACGGCATTTCGAACGGCGCTGACGGATCAAGGCGGGGAACCGGTCGGGAAGAAGCTTGGTTTTCTGCTCCAGGAGATGCTCCGCGAGGCCAACACGACGGGAAGCAAGGGAGCTGACGCGGTCATCCTGCACGAGGTGGTCAGTGTGAAAGAGGAACTCGAACGGATCCGCGAACAGGTCGAGAATCTGGAATGAGCCCGTTTCCGGTCATTCTGTCTGCTCCGTCAGGCGGGGGAAAAACGACGATTGCTCGTCGATTGCTGGAGCGGCGGGCTGACGTGGGTTATTCTGTTAGCTGCACCACGCGTGCACCACGCGAAGGCGAGGTCGACGGCCGGGATTATCGATTCCTGTCCGAAGCTGAGTTTGTCGCGGCCCGGGACGCAGGTGAATTCGCCGAATGGGCGCAGGTGCATGGTTACTTTTATGGCACGCTGCGGTCGGAGGTTCAGCGGGTTCTGAACGTCGGGCGGCACGTGCTGATGGACATCGATGTGCAGGGTGCGCGGCAATTTGGTGCTGCGTTTGTTGACACAGTGCTGATCTTTGTGCTACCGCCCTCGGGTGAAGTGCTCAAGGGTCGACTGGCTGGACGAAAAAGCGAGAGTCGCGAGCGGTTGCTCGTGCGCCTGCGCAACGCGCGCGCGGAACTGGGTGAGGTCGGCCGCTATCACTACGTGGTGGTGAACGACGATCTGGAACGTGCCGTGGATCAGGTGAGTGCGATCATCGATGCCGAAGGACTGCGCCACGATCGAGTACACGAACTCGAGGCTCAGGTGGAAGCGCTGATCGCGCAGCTCGAAGAGGAAATCAACGACTTCAGCAAAGGCGACTGACTCATGCAGGTATTCACACCCACGGAAGTGGCCAAGCACTCGGCCAACAAGTATCTCAGCGTGCTCATCGCCGCGAAGTTTGCGCGGGTGCTCAACGAGTTCCCACGCGACCGCTCGTTGAACGAGAAGAAGCTCACCACGCGCGCACTCGAAGAGTTGACGAGCGGCGAGATCGGGTACCGCGTGATGCCCCGCCGTAAAGGCACGTAAGCTCAGGGAGTAGCGGTTTCTTCAGGCGACTCCGTCGCTGCAGGATCCTGCGCCGCGCCGCGACCCCTCGGTCACGGCGCGGCGTCGTTGCCTCTGGCCCCTGTGCGCAGGGGTGGCTTAACCCTACCGACCGCACTCCCCGCTTCGTGCGACCCTTCGATCATCA
>Ga0105044_10000366_pt1 | contig 54538 bp, 54 predicted proteins | sample MAT01_FD_78092 | JGI IMG/M metagenome (GOLD analysis project Ga0105044, IMG submission 78092) | Freshwater microbial communities from Lake Fryxell liftoff mats and glacier meltwater in Antarctica - MAT-01 | ecosystem: Environmental > Aquatic > Freshwater > Ice > Liftoff microbial mat | place...
GAACGCAGTAATGGAATTCCTGCTCATAAACCATCCGCTTGATTGTCCGATATGTGATGAAGCCGGAGAATGCAAGCTTCAGGATTACGCTTATAAATACAGTGTTGGTATCTCGAGATTTGATGAAATGAAAACTGAAAAAGATAAGAGAGTTCCATTAGGTCCAAATGTAATGTTTGATCAGGAAAGATGCATAAGCTGTTCGAGATGCATAAGATTTTGTGATGAGATAGCCAAGGATCCTGAGCTGACATTTGTTCAGAGAGGTGATCATGTTACCATTGAAACTTTCCCTGGAGAAGAGCTCGACAATCCTTATTCAATGAATGTTATCGAGATCTGCCCTGTGGGTGCTTTGACATCGCGTGAATTCAGATTCAAGTCACGTGTGTGGGAAATGTCGTTCACGGATACACTCTGTCCCGGCTGTTCCAGAGGCTGTAACACAATAATGGGAGTAAGAAATAATCAGATATTAAGAATAGAGCCGAGGGAAAATCTCGCGGTAAATGATTACTGGCTGTGTGACTGGGGAAGACTGAATACAATTAATTTTGTGAATGATGAATCGCTGAGAATAAAGTCACCGATCATAAAGCTTGATGAAAGCTCCATAGAAAAGGAAGAGCATATTGATGTGAACTGGGACGAAGCAATTTCCAAATCTGTTTCCCACATGAAGAATTATGAATCATCGGAAATACTTTTCATAGCATCACCATTCTCAACGCTTGAAGATAATTACGCATTAAAGAAATTCGCCAAAGATATTTTTGCAAGTGACAATATATTTTACATTCCTAACATAGACGAAACATTCGAGGATGACATTCTGAGAAAATCAGATAAGACACCAAATTCAAACGGTCTTAAACTTCTCGGCATCAGGCAGTACACAAATGAAATTATCGACAGGTTAAGCACAGGCAAGATCAAGATGGTTTTCATTTTGAATGATGACATTATGAGACTTCCCGGATCGGATGTCTTCATGAAAAACATCGAATCAACTATCCATCTTATCTCTGTTCAAACCAAAAGCTCGCGACATGCATCAGTAATCCTTCCTGTATCAACGTATGCGGAAGTAAACGGTACATTTGTAAATTTCGAGAACAGGATACAAAGGCTTCGAGCAGCGGTTTCGACACTTGAAGAGGAAAGGATATTAGGAGAATTTGCAGTGTCACGGCTTGATAAGTTCGGTGCGCACAATGACAGGTGGACACACGGGACTAAATATAATTCAAGACCGGGTTGGAAGATCCTTATGCTTATCGCAAAAGCAATGGGACATGAGTTTGCGTTTGAAAATTCGGAAGAAGTTTTTGTAGAGCTTTCTTCAGCGATCCCGGAAATGTCAGGTTATGATTATAACTCAGTAGGTAAATCAGGAATAGTAATTGGAGAAAAACCATTAGTTGAAGCTGACTAAATTCATTCATAAATATTTTTTTTAAAAACTCATTGCACTGATGTGTAATGAGTTTTTTAATTTTATAAGGTAAGTCAACCGGAAATATTCTCACGAAACAGCATATGAAAAAAATTAACAGGGACATAATTTTAAAAGCAAAGAAAGCAGGGTTTTCTGACAGGCAACTTGCGCATATTTTAAAGACTACGGAAAAAAAGATCCGCGAGTACCGTTTTAAGAACGACATAATTCCTGTTTACAAAACCGTTGACACCTGCGCTGCGGAATTTGAAGCAAGCACTCCTTATCATTATTCAACTTATGAAAAATTTAACGAAAGCATTTCTTCTGATAAGGAAAAAATAATTATTCTCGGCGGCGGTCCGAACAGAATCGGGCAGGGCATCGAGTTTGACTACTGCTGCGTAAGGTGCGTGAAAGCACTTCGCGAAGAAGGATATGAAACCATCATGATCAATTGTAATCCCGAAACTGTTTCGACCGATTATGACATTACTGATAAATTATATTTCGAACCGCTCACGACAGAAGATGTTCTCAATATCTATCACTACGAAAAAAATGTCAAAGGAATTATTGTAAGCTTCGGCGGGCAGACACCTTTGAAGATTTCAAAGGAGCTTGAGAAGAACGGCTTGAGGATACTGGGTACTTCATCAAAGAACATCGACATTGCGGAAGACAGAAAAAAATTCGGAATGCTGCTTGACAAATTAAACATTCCAAAACCTGAATATGGCACGGCAAAAAATCCGATCGCGGCAAAAATGATCGCCGAAAAGATCGGGTATCCGGTGTTGCTGAGACCTTCGTATGTTCTTGGAGGAAGAGCAATGCAGATAGTTTATAACAATCAGCAGGTCGAAAAATTTTTTAAAGATGAATACGATCTCTCGACCGAACATCCTGTTCTGATCGATAAATTTTTAGAGGAAGCCCGTGAGATAGATGTCGATGCGATCTGTGACGGAGAAGAAGTTTACATTGCAGGAATAATGCAGCACATCGAAGAAGCCGGAATTCATTCCGGGGACAGCACTTCAATATTACCGCCGATATCTATTAATAAAAAGAATCTGAAAGAGATAAAGGAATATACAAAAAAGCTTGCCCTTGCTCTTGAAGTAAAAGGGCTGATCAATATACAATTCGCAATAAAGAATAATATTGTGTATGTGCTTGAAGTAAATCCGAGAGCGTCAAGGACTGTTCCCTTTGTAAGCAAGACAACGGGAATTCCTATAGTAACAGTTGCTGCAAAAATAATTGCAGGAAGAAAGCTGAAGGAATTCAAGCTGAAAAGTTTTGAAGATATAAATTACATCGGAGTTAAGGAATCAATTTTTCCATTTCAGAAATTTCCAAAAGTGAAAATGTTCCTGGGACCTGAGATGCGCTCGACAGGTGAGGTAATGGGGATCGGCGCGACATTCGGAGAAGCGATGGCGAAAGCGCAGGAATCTACAGGCAGCCCTATTCCGACAAGCGGAAATATTTTTGTAAGTGTGAATGAAAATGATAAAAAGAAAAAGACACTTGAAATAATTAATAAATATAAGCTGCTGGGTTTTAAGATCATTGCAACCAAAGGCACTTCGAAATATCTGAATGATAATGGCATTGAAGCGGAGCCGGTTTATAAGGTCAACGAAGGAAGACCTAATGTGGTGGATATGATAAAGAACGGTAACGTGCAGGTAGTGATCAATACACCGCTTGGTTCGGAATCACGGTTCGATGAGTATGCTATCGGCTGGGCTGCTGTGCAGCATAAGATCCCGTTCATCACTACACTGTCCGCTGCGAGCTCATTCGCTGAAGGTATCTCGAACATAAAGGAAGGAAAAGCTGAAGTGAAAAGTCTCCAGGACTATTACAAAAGCTGATAAAGCCGGTAAAGATTCTGAAGAAATGCTTAGATAAACCTTTACATAATGATTATATTCAGTAAAATGAAGGTAATATAGATGGACTTAGAAAAAGTTAAAAAGAATTATAAGTGGGATCCGATGAGGGGAGATTATTCAAAGAGTTATGTCTCCTACGAAAGACGGATTTACAGAAGGAAGAAGATTAGAAATGTATCGCTGACAATTCTCTATATCATAATATTGATCGTTAGCATTATTGTGATCTATCAAAAGTTCAAATAATTCGTTCTACAAAATCCTTTCCTGAGATACAAGCTCCTGTCAAATCATCCGGTCCGTTAAGCGTAATATTATTCAAGAACTCAATATAGTCAAAGGCATTACTACATTTTGTAATGCCCTTGAAAATTTTTTCTATACTATGATCAGATTGATATTAATTTCTTACTCCTTTCAACAGCACATCAAGTGTAATATCGTTTAACCTTAGATTTTCGATCATAATTATTTTCGCTCTGAAGCCCTCGCTGTTCCCATCAAGAGAAATAGCCTCGTCCTCGTAATAAGCTGTGATCGCGATGTCGCTGTTATGAGTTAATGAGTTCATGAACGAGATCTCATTCATTTCAATCAATCCTGTATTGGTGCTGTTAAAAATGAATATCTGACCGGGAATTAGTTTTAACTGTGTATAAAAAACCGGCACGGATAGCTTATCACCCGGATCGATACCTGTGACTGATTCCGTACCTGAATTGTTTCCGGATACTATCTGCTCACCGCATCCGGCAAGCATTGAAATTGCAAAAAACAGTAAAGCAGCATTCAGAGTTATGATTGTTTTGATAGATGAGTTTTTGAAAAGAGATCTTCAAAAGGGTTTTGTCAAAAAGCTCAGATCTCTTGAAGAGGAATTCAAAAAACAAAAGATTCACGACGTAGAATATTACAAAAACAAGTTTGAGATAGATGCCTTCAATGAGATCATATTTACACAGGACAGGGTGATCACAAATTCCAAAGATCATCCGGAGAAATACATAATAGAGAATACAAAGAGCATGGTAAATTATTTTGTAGTGTCAATCCTTGAGGAATACCGGTTCCTTATCACTTACAGGAAGATCATTAAATTTAATTTTGATCCGGAGTTTCATAAATTAGTTTTAAGCTATCTTGAAAAGAATGAAGCCGAGCACAATGTTCCGCTTATTTCATTATACCTCAGCTCAATTCTTCTGATCCTTGAAAGAAAGGAAGAATATTTCAAAAAGACAAAAAGGAACCTGATCAGCGAATCCGGCTCTCTTAGCCACAGTGATAAATACAGCACCTATGCGATACTTGTTAACTTTGCAAATGATGAGTATCAGAAGGGAAATAAAAAATTTCTGAAAGAATCCTTTGAATTGTATAAACTGATCCTTGAGAACAAACTTTATAACGGAGTTTCCGGTGGCAGTTTTTATAATCCACTTTTCCGGAACATTGTGAACGTTGCTCTTCTTATGAAAGAAACCGAGTGGACACAGAATTTCGTAAAGACATACATTAACAAGCTAATGCCCGAAGCCCTGCATAACACACTTCATCTGAGCAATGCGCGTTTAAATTTTGCAAAAGGAAATTATGAAAGATCACTCGAAGACCTGAGTAAAATTGTCGCTATCAATCACTTCCAGGTAAAGCCACTTATAAAATCAATTACGCTGATGATATATATTGAGAAGGGATAGCTGAGTGAAGCGGTGGATCTGATAGACGCATACCGGCATTACATTTCTTATGAATAGCTGTTGCCTGACATTTCAAAGGAGAAGAATATGAACTTCATAAAGTTCTGCAATGAGATCATAAAGCTCAGATCAAAAAGATCCAAAGAAAAGATCAGCGATATGCGGTATGATCTGTTGAATACGGAAAATATACTGGAGAAGGAATGGCTGGTGGATAAGATCGTAGAACTTGAAAAGTATACAGGAAATTCATAAACGCGAAGCTTACATTTAGAAAATCACAAAGGCACAATGACAATAAGAAGTGATTTGTCCTCGTGATTTATCTTTATTAAAACTGTACGCTTATACCGCCTACTGGAAAAAAAGCCCATTGATAAATAGTCGCTAAACGCTTACTGCCGTCATTCCAATAGTAATTATAAATATTTTCCCTGTCGAAAAGATTCTGGAGTTCGATATAACCAATCAATGTCGCGCCCCTGAAATCAAATTTCTTATCGACTCTCAGATCAACTCTCATATAATAAGGATAACGCAAGCTGTTAAAATCATTAGTCGCGAAGACAGCACGGTTGACAAGCTTTGATGCACGCTGATCAATCGGAGTATAAGGTCTGCCGCCTGTGTATTTAAATTTTGTCCCGATGAGCCAGCCGTTTTTGAACTGGTAGCCGGCGATAAGCGTGAACTGGTGTCCGAGATCAAATGCGCCAGGCTTCTCCCCGCCTTCAAGTGCCGTAAATCCCGACTTAATAAATGAGTAATTTATCATTCCATATAATCCACGCTGTGAAAGCTTTTTCTGGATAGAAACATCAATTCCTTTTACAAAACCAAAGCCCGCGCTTACTGCCTCACCAACTATGTTCGGACCGAAGTCCGCACCGCCGTCAATTAAAATGTATGTCGGAATATCTTTCCATACCGGATAGTCTTTGTATTTTTTGTAATAAACTTCAACAGAAGCTTTGAGATCACTCGCAAAGAAATGTTCGAGCCCGGCAACATAATGTTCGCTTCTGATACTGTTGAGAAGTGCGTTCTTCGGGCTGGAGCTGAGCCAGATGTATTCAGGCGACTGATGATACATTCCCCATGCCAGATTCAGTGAGCTGACGGGAGTGAATTTTATTGACAAGCCCGCTCTCGGTGAGAAATATGTTTTCAGATTTATGTATTCAAAATAATCAACACGCGCTCCTGTATTTAATACCACAACATCATTGAACAATTTGGTTGTAAAGTTAACATGACCGAAAAGCTTGTACGTATTAATTTTACTGTTTGCGTTTATGGTATCGTAAGCATAACCTGCGGCGCTGGTATCACCTTTCAAAAACAATTCGTTCTGAATGTCGGCAAGCTTTCCTCCGATACCCGTGTTTAATATCAATGCTCTGGAAAGCTGTATGTTAAGATCCGAGCGCAGGTTTACTTCATTATTCTTCGCTTTATTTCTGAACTTAATATCAGCAGTCTGACTTTCGATCTGCAGTATATAATTGTCGGTATATGAATCGGACAGCACTGTCTGTAAATATCCATTCCGGAAAAGTTTTTTATAATTTATACCTAGCGCGAGTGTTTTCTGGTCAACGGTAGAATTCCCATAAGGATTATCATCGGCGGATTCACCTGAAAAATCAATTTTGTCCAGACCGAGCAAACCTATCAAAGTAAGCTTATCATTCCGGCTGATATCAAAAGTTGTTTTTAAATTAAAGTCCCAATAGTTAGGCACTGAAGTAAGACGGATGGCGTCCTTTATCAGCTCAAGATAGCTTCTTCTTACTGAGAACATAAATGATCCTTTTTCCGAAAGCGGACCTTCGAAAATTCCGCCGAAGCCGGCAATCGAAAGATTTATGTCTTTGTATAATTTCTTGCGGCTGCCTTCTTTAAAATTAATATTGATAACGCCGGAGAGCTTGTCGCCGTAAAGCGAAGGAAAGCCCCCTGTCAGCATGTCAGTATCAAAAATAAATTTTGAATTAATAAAACCGATCGCGCCGCTCGATGAACCGTCCGTTCCGAAATGATTTATATTCGGAATTTCTATGCCGTCAATCAGGATGAGATTTTCTGAAGGCGATCCTCCCCTGATTATCAGATCATTCCGCTGGTCATTGCCAATGGCAACACCGGGCGCTGTCTGCAGCATTCGTGAGATGTCCTCGGTCGCCCCGGGTGCTCGGCGAATTTCCTCGTAGTCAAGATTGATAGAGCTGATGTTAACATTTGAACTTTGCTTAAATGAATTCGCTTCGACATCTATAACCTCTGTTACAATTCCCTGCGGCGTCAGCTTAATTGTTACATCAAGCACTTTGCCCGCGTAAAGGAGAAGATCTGATTTGATAAAAGGCTCGTAACCAACCGCGGAAATTTTCAGCCGGTATGATTCAACAGCCAGCTTATCAAAAACAAAATCGCCGTTCTTACCGGAAAGGATCTCGGCACCAGTATTCATAAGAATTACCGATGCGCCCTCTACCGGGCTTTGAGTTTCCTCATTGATAATCTTTCCTTTGATAATCTCATTACCGCTGTATTGTGAAAGTGATATTGAAGTCAGTAAAAAGGTTAGCTGAAGTACAAAGAATAATTTTTTTAGCATGTATGTATGTAGGGTATGTCGTAAACTGAATACAAAATTAGAATTATAACCTTACTAATTAAAGTTAAAAATATCAGGCAAAGAGGAGAAAGTTACAAATGTCGAGTTACAAGTTACAAATGCTGAGGTCTCTTCCTGTTTACGGTAAGACCTCACCCACAAAGTTTATCGAATTGTTATAACATATCACAACATCCGACGCGTCGGCGAAGTTGTCCCCGTTCACATCTGTCACTAAGTACCCCGATTCGAAATTTATGACGTCATTGTTGATGAGTATGAGATCCGCAGCGGTAACGGCGGGCTTATTAAAAAAAGCACTTTACCGATACAAATACAGGATGGCTGTGCTATCAATAAAATGTTTTTCATTATGTGGATTTATTTTTATAAACTTAACACAATTTTCCCAAACATTCAAATATTCAATTGAAATTATGATCTGCCGGAATTGGCTTTGCGTACAACATTACAATTAAAAAAATCATACAATGAATCCGGACAAAAATAAAATTGCGGAGCTTGAAAAGAAATGCTTTCTTTGTTATCAGACCAAAGACAGAAAAACGCTTGAAGATCTTCTTAGCGATGAATTCACTTTCACAAGTCGTTACGATGATCACATTTGACAAGAGAGAGTATTTCAAAAGATGCAGGTCGTTTAAGGAAGAAGAACCTGTGTTTACTTTCGTAAAGATCATGGCTGAAGAAAGTGAATCGTTCGTTATTTATGAATGTGAATCCGGAGGAATGGAAAAATTCCTGAACACTGAGTTTTTTAAATTCGATGGCGAGAGGATCAGGGAAGTGGAAGTTTACTTTGGGGACGCGGTAAAGGATTAAAAAATCCCCCGGATCAGTATTTAAACCGGGGGATCAAAATTGCTTAAATTTATTTCAAATTGCTTCAGAGCTTTTTTATTGAAGTTACTGATATTGAATTAGAGGCAGCGTTTACTTTTCCTTTCACAATTACCTTATCGCCGTTGGAGAGATCTCCGTTCACATTTTTCAGATTTAAATCCTTACTGTTCGGAGTAATGAGAGTAAATCCGGAGCCGGAGTTTCCGGCGATAGTACCTTTAGCTTCAACCTTTATGTCACGGACACTGAAGCCGCCGTCATAGACTGCATCGCTGATCTCTGTTACATTGATCTTCGGACTTGCATTAAATGAAAGTATGAAGCGAGTGTTCTTCAGATCGGTCTTCACTGATTTGACAAAGTCGAGCGACTTGAACTGCTCTTCGACTCCCTTTGCGCAAAGTGAGCAAGTGAATCCGTCAACTCCTATCGTCAGTTGAGTTACCTGTGCAAATGATGTACCCGTCATTAATATAAACATCAGTATTACCACGGTTAAAATATTTTTTTTCATATAAATGAGATTAAATTTTCAGGGATATTATTTGAATATCCGGGTTTGTATTGTATCAAAAAATTATTTTTAAAATTAAAGCTTATAAAATTAATTTAACACGTATAAATATTATCTGCGGTGGAATTTGCAGAACAACCGTCCAAAATATTAAAAAGCCCTGCAACGAATTTCAGGAATTAAGGAATCATTAATATCGAATTGATCTGCTTTGTTATTTCTAAATCCTTAAGACGGAATATAATATGTTGAAATCTGAATCAGGAGGAGGATGAAATGAAACAGGATATTGATCTGAATCGGAAAAGTAATAGTTATTATACACGTTGTTGCCTGACGAAGGAACATCTCCGGTAGTGAGCTTTGTCTGTATTTCTGTAATTAATGCTGAAGCTTTAGCCGGCTGCACAGGAGCTTGTTTTACTTCACAACAGCAGCTCTTCTGATAACTTACTTCTTTGATTTGTTCATGCTGTTTGCAGCAGCAGGACATTGTTTCAAAGTTGCAGCTTTCGGTAAGTATTTCTCCAAAGGATAAATTTGTGAATAAAAAACCTGCCAGCAAAATTACTGAAAAAGCTTTTAAGAAATATGTGCTGAAAATTTTTGGCATGTAATATAAACAACTCCCACTGCAGAATTTAAGTTTCTGTTTTTTTAAAACAATCACTGGAAATTAAAGTTTTCCCATCCACGCATCAAAAGTCTTCTGCTGCTGATCCGTAAGCTTTTCCGAAACTGCTACTTTAAAGTCGTAAGCTGTCTTTGTTTCATATATCTTGGCTTTAAGAGGAACCTGGGTTTCTTTCCCGTTCTCATCATACCTCGCTACAACAAGCTCAAAATCGTCACCAACCTTTACCTTTTTCTTGGCTGAGCCGAGCATATCCCGCATATTCATATAGGTGATCTTTGTTCCGTTGAACGCAACAAGCTCATCATCAGCTTTCAATCCCAATTCTTTGACAAATTTATTTTCGGGATCATCAAGCTTCATGATTTTCAACCTGTAATTTTTCTGATTGAACCCCATCGCAAAGCCGCCTAAGCTCACTGTCTGATATGGCACGCTTTCAACATCGATTCCGATCTTGGTAAAAATATCTCCATAAGGGATCCTGTTGGGACCGGCTACATATTTATCTAAGAACTCCCTGACCTTAGGAGATGTCAGAGATTCAATTTCAGAAAAAAGCTCACTGTCAACGAACGATCTTTCCTTCCCGTATTTTTCAAGAAGTTTATTTATTACATCCTGCAGTCCCATCTGTCCGTTTGATTCTTCCCTTATCAAAATATCCAGACACATTCCGATAAGCGCGCCTTTTAGATAAACATTCAGATACTGATTCTCATATTTATCAAGTGCTCCTTTGCTCATTTCAGTAAAGGCAAGAGTATCATTGAATTTCGCGGCGCCGTTTAGTTTGCTTTCAACCGCTTCTATATATTCATTTAGTGTCATAAGACCTTCGCGCAATTGAATATAGTCAGCCGAATATTCTGTCACGCCTTCATAAAGCCATAGATGCGCGCTCATAACAGGGTTGTTGAAATCAAAGTTGCCGATCTCTTCGGAATGAAGATTAAGTGGAGTGACGGTATGATAATATTCGTGCGCATTAGTTGACATAAGCTGCTTAAGCATGAATTGCTTTGCTTCTTTAGGAACATCAGGCATATAATAAAGAGACGACTGGTTATGTTCAAGCGCTCCGAAACTCGAGCTGTTGGTCTTGTTTGAAAAGTAGTAAAGGAAGGTGTATTTTTCCGAAGGCAATTTTCCTCCGAGATAATTTCTGATGCCTTCGAGTAATTTTTTATTGTCGGCAGCAATATCGTTCGCGTTAATTCCTTTGCCGGGTGAATAAACAGAGATCAGGATCTTAGCTTCGTCAAAATTTATTGAGGCGGTATCGGGAACATTAAAAAATATCGGACTATCAACAACGTACTGATAATCGGGAGCGGTGAATATTTCTTCAGCATCTGTCCGTTGCAGTGCGTCAAGACTTGTCGAGCCGTAGAATCCCACCGGCTTTAAGAATGTCAGCGTGTAGTCGTTATTAATGTAATTATCAAGATATCCGATGTAGGTATGATTGTTCAGAACAAATATAATACCATCTTCAAAGCTTGTTCCTGCGGGCTCAAAAACAGGATTTACCGTAGAGCTGTCATCAAAAGTATCGTCAGCTTTATAAGTTATTTTATACAATCTGTTCGCGTCTGAAATTTCCCAGGAGTTCACATCCTGCTTGCTGACATTAAGCTCGTTTCCTGATTCATCGAACGCCTTCACATCGCTGACATATCTTCCGAAATCATAGACTTTATATGTTCCGGGAACCATCGCGGGAAATTTATACATGACTTTATCTGAAGTGATCTTAGGGGTTATCAATTCAACTGTGATCCTGTCATCGGCTGTGTTATTCAGGTCGACGAAGAACTGGTAATTATCATTTTGTGTGACTTGAGCTTTTGTAAATGAAAAGGAGGTGAGAATTAAAATTGTAATTAAAAAAGTTCGCATTATTGTGGGATTTATATTAGTAACAAGTTATCAAAATTACGTATAAGTTTAAACATTGTTTCCAATAATGAATATAAATTTCACGATTAAAATATGAAAATAATTGAAACCGAAAGAATTTATCTGCGCAAGTTCACCGAAGATGACATTGAGGAAGTGTCGGTGATCTATTCCGATGAAGACGTGATGAGATACATCGGCATAGGCGGACGTGCGGATAAGAAGCAGACCGGACTTATGCTTGAATCGTTTATTAAAAGTTATGAAGAGAACGCGTTCGGTCTTCTTGCGGTGATAGAAAAAGGATCAGATGAGATCATAGGTCACTGCGGATTCAGCAAGCTGAAAAGCGGTGATGTTGAAATTGCATATCTGTTTTCCAAGAAATGCTGGGGGAAAGGAATGGCTACTGAAGCAGCGGAGGCGACGCTTCGGTATGGCTTTAGCCATCTAAAGCTGGCGAAGATCGTTGTCCTGGCTTATCCACAAAATCTCCCGTCCATTAATGTTATTCAAAAGATCGGGTTGAAGCCTGAAAACGACAGAGAATTTTTTGGGATCAACTTCCGCTACTTTTCCTTAGACAATTCTCATAAGGAATGAGCATATCATTATTGCGTGTTTCATAGTTTTTATATTTTTTAAATTATAAATAAATGCGCGCATACCTTCTATGAAAACTCTTTTAATAAATGCTAAAGTTCTAACAGGTAAAAATAAATTTACAAACGCCGTTGGCTTTGACTCTTCTACGGGCAGCATCATCTTTGCCGGCAGTAAGGAACAGGCATTGCGAATGCAAAATGAATTCGATGAAGTCATTGATTGCAAAGGTAAACTTGTCATGCCTGCTTTCGCTGAAGGGCATTGTCATTTTATTAAAGGATCATTTGTCAATTCACAGTTGAATCTGCGTGAAGCTTCTTCCGGAAAAGATTTTGTAAATGGTATAAATGAATTCAAAGCCGGTAACAAAGGCAAGTGGATCTTCGGAGGATATTTTTCAGACGCGAATTTTCAGGAGGAGATCGAACTGAGCAGCGCGTTTTTAAATGAGATCTGCAGTGATACGCCCGTGATTATTTCAAGATTCGATTCACATTCGGCTTTTGCCAACACAAAGGCACTGGAAATGTCGGGTATTTTACGGCAGAAAGAAAATTTTACCGCGGAAGAAATTGTAATGGATGAAGCTATGAATCCGACAGGTGAATTAAAAGAACGTGCACGCGAGTTTGTTCTTGACCGCATTCCAAGCGCGACACTCAAAGAAAGAACGGATATAGTTTCAGATGAAATGAAAAAGCTTCACTCTTTCGGTATCACTTCAATTTCAGATATTACTCTGACAGAGGATATTGAAATTTACAAAGAGCTCATTAACAGAAATGATTTGTTGCTTCGGGTTGATTCACGTTTACCATTTCAGGAATACAAAAACCTTTCCAGCTATAGGAAAGATTTTTCCGCACTTACAGACCTTATTCAATTCAAATCACTGAAAGCATTTTATGACGGCTCTTTGTCAAGCAGGACAGCATATATGCATTCGAATTACAGGAACACTGATCATAACGGAATACGGACAGAGTTTGTTAACAGCGGTGATTTTGAAAAAATGTTCTTTGAAATTGATGACGCAGAATACCAGATGTCCGTGCATGCGATTGGTGATAAAGCCGTCTCGGAGCTGCTCGATCTGAATGAGGAGCTTATCAGGAGAAACGGTGTAAAGGACCGCCGTTTTAGGATCGAACATGCGCAGCATATAGCTGAAGATGATTTTGAAAGATTTAGAAAGCTGAATGTCATCGCTTCTGTCCAGCCGGCTCACCTGTTCAGCGATGCAAAAACCTCAGTCGTTTTACTTAATGATTTCAGCTCTGAACACAATTACAGGAAACTCATTGACATCGGAGCTAAGGTTTGTTTTGGTACAGACTTTCCAATTGTCAGTGAAAATCCATTTGAAACAATTTACTTCGCGGTTACGCGAAAAGCTGCTGGCTTTGAGAACGGATTTGTGATTGAAAACAGAATTAAGATAGAGGACTGCATCGAAGCTTATACTATGAATAACGCTTATGCCACCTTCAATGAAAATGTAACCGGAAATATTGTTGCAGGAAAATACGCGGACATCATTGTAATGAGAGATGATCTTTTTGAAATGAATGAAGATGAGTTAAGGGATGCGAAAGTTTCTCAGACTTACTTTGCAGGAAAAAAAGTATATGATTCAGAAAATTAAAGACACTTAATTTAATTCTGCACACGCATGATCTCACCTGCCTTTTTATAAGCATTGATCATATCGACAACTCCGCCTGACCTTGAAAGATTTGAGAACAATTCCTTCGAGCTCCTATCTTTTAATTTAACCATCAGACCTCTATACTGTCTTGTAGATGAAACGATCGCTTCTTTTAACTGAGCTGCAGTTATCTTTGGATAGTATGCTTTCAGGACTGCGGCGATGCCTGAGACTTCCGGCGCTGCCATGCTGGTTCCGTCGATCTGTTTATACTTATTGTTCGGCACTGTAGAATTGATCTTTACGCCGGGAGCGAATACATCGACAACTTCTTTGGAATAATTGCTGAACGGAGCTGCAAGGTCATACTTCGTATTTATGTTTTCCGGATCTTTTTCCTGACTCCATTTCTGCATCCACGAATTCGCACCAACAACGATCATGTTGGAGAAAAATTTCTTCTGCCCATTCTCTTCCAAAAATTTTCTGGGAAAGTTTATCTTCTTACCGGCGTCCTCACTTTCATTACCTGCAGATACAACGAACAACACACTTTTTTCTTCAGCGTATTTTATTGCTTCAACGACAAACTCCGGATCAGGTGAAAAATATTTTCCCGCTGACATATTAATAATGCTTGCACCGTTATCGACTGCATACCGGATAGCATTACCAATATCCTTATCCCTCTCGTCGCCTTCATTGGGCACTGCTCTGAGACACATTATCTTTGCAAACGGCGCCTGACCTGTCTTGACCGATGCAATGATCCCCGCGACGTGAGTGCCGTGAATCTCAACTTTTTCACTTACTTCGTTATTGCCGTAATTCTTTTCAAGCATTAATTCCGGATTATCACCGACAAGCTTATAGGTAGAGGTTGTGTCAAAAAGATATTTAACCTTTGTATCATATTCATTCTTCAGTTCGAGCAGATCATTTTTATCCGCGCCGAAGAGAAGATACACGCCAAGAATTATGGACGCAGCGTCACTGTATTTACCTTCAGGCAGCTTGTTTGAAATTTCCTGCAGCTTTCTCGGATCAGTTGTGATATTTTTTTCGTTCAGAACTTTTTCAGCATCTACAATGTCTTTTAGTGTTTCGTCAATTCCTTTTTGTGTTGAGAAAATTTCATCCTTCTTATCTTCATATTCATTGAAAACTTTTTTCATGTATTCATCACTCAATGGCGTGCCTGAATTTTTGAGACGCTTGTATTCCCTTGTCACTTCCAGCGACAAAAATTTTCCATCACCGAGAAAATTCCATCCGTGAAAATCATCGACATAACCATTCTCATCATCATCAACCCCTGCCGAACCGTTAACTTCTTTTTCATTATTCCAGATATTGTCTTTCAGATCAGGATGTTCAATATCAAAACCTGCATCGATCACTGCGACAATGACTTCCTTCTTTTCAGGAATGAAATCGAGTGTCTTCAGATATTTATAAAATGCCTTTGTTCTTGTACCTTCATATCCGTCCTCTTCCGGGTCAAGCAAAGCCCAGTCAGGAAGATCGCTTGTGATATTGTTTTTAAATGCGTGAGTTAATGGTGAATATTTATTCTGATAGTCAGAGGAAGGCTTGAAGCTGTAAATGCTTATTGCGATAGTCAGTATTGAAAATATGAGCACTGGTTTACGTGATTTAATGAATGGTTTCATACAAGTAAAAGCTTTAATTTTATACATGAGTTTATAAATTTAGATATTACTTCGAACACTTGGAAGTCCCAAAAAATTACAAAAGCATTTCATGAAGGATCATTCCTCAGTTTACAGACAATACAAGCAAAAGGTAGATGATGTGATGTCCGGGGTCATTGAAAAAAAATATCCTGCGACACTTTATGAGCCGATAAAATATGTTTTAAGCAGCGGCGGCAAAAGGATCCGACCGATGATGGTGATCTTTTCCTGCGAAGCATTCGGAGGGAAAATTGAAGACGCTTTGAACGCGGGAGTGGCGATGGAGCTGCTACATAATTTTACGCTCGTTCACGATGACATAATGGACAACGCTGACGTACGAAGAGGAATGGAAACAATTCACAAAAAATGGAATGCAAATGTAGCGATACTTTCCGGAGATCATCTCATCGGACTTGCTTATGAATATTTACTCAGGACAAATTCGAACCGTATAAATGATATTCTGAAAATTTTTTCAGAAGGTATTACAGAAGTTTGTGAAGGTCAGAGCTACGATAAGGAATTTGAGGAAAGGAGCGATGTAACCAGTTCAGAATATCTTATGATGATCGGAAAGAAAACGGCAAAAATGCTTGAGACATCAGCGGCGATCGGTGCGCTGATAGGAGGAGCGGATAATGAGCAGGCAGCGAACATGAAACAGTATGCAAAAAATACAGGGCTTGCATTTCAGATACAGGATGATCTTCTCGACATCAACGCAGATGAAACTGAATTTGGAAAGAGGATAGGCGGTGATATTGTAGAGGGCAAGAAAACTTTTCTGCTTCTCAGGGCTCTTGAAAAAGTTAAGGAAACATCCGACCGCACAAAGCTTATGGATATTGTAAAATACAACGGTCTTAAGGAATATGATGAATCGAAGATAATGGAAATTAAAAATATTTATTCAAAGTATGGGATTATTGAAGATGCAAAAAACGAAATAGAGAACTATACCAAGCTTGCTGATCAGCGTCTTGATATTCTCGCTGACGGCGAATCAAAGGATCGGCTGAAGTGGCTGTCGTCAATGCTTATGGACAGGAGCTTTTGAAAACAGTTTTAACAGGATGCTCTTACGATAAATTATCTCAAAAAAGGATTTCAAATTAATGATAGAAAAAGAAATAACGATAGTAAATAAAGCCGGAATGCATACCAGACCCGCCTCGATGATAGTAAGGATTGCGGCTAAATTCAGATCTGACTTCTATATTTCAAAGGATGGTTTTGAAGTTAACGGTAAAAGCATAATCGGAGTAATGACACTCGCCGCCGAGCAGGGTTCCACGCTTATGTTAAAGTTTGAGGGCGAAGATGAACAGGAATTTTCTGAAGAGATGGTTAAATTTTTTGAAGAAGGGTTCGGAGAAATGTAAATGGAATCACTGCATCAGATATCTTCACGGTTACTCACATCGGAAAAATTCACGGAGCTTAAAAATTTTTTGACGAAGGATAATTCAAACCTGAGCATCACCGGCACAGCGGGATCTCTGGCTTCGTTCATAGCCGATTTCATTTATACCAAGGTTAATAAAAAAATATTTTACCTTACCTCCGACAACGACAGGATCATAAAACTCAAGGATGATCTTGCGATGATATGCGCCTGCGAAAATCTTTCAGCTTATTCTTCAAAGATCACGGACAGTGAATCCGTTTCCAAAGTCCTTATAGATCTATCGGAAGCAGACAATTTTTTTGTAATTGCAAACGCTTCTGAGGCAGGAAATAAAATTATTTCGAAGGATAAATTCAGATCATCTATCATCGAACTGAAAAAAGATGAAAGCAAAAACTTTGACGAACTTCTGAGCATGCTCGACAAATACAATTTCAACCGCAAGGATTTTGTAGATGAAGAAGGAGATTATTCAGTAAGGGGAGGGATCGTGGACCTGTTCGCGGGCAACCTTGAAAGCCCTGTCAGGATAGAGTTCTTCGGTGATACGATAGAGTCGATAAGGGAGTTTGATATTAATTCACAAAGATCTGTAAGGGAAATTGAATCCGTAAAGATCGGATTGAATCTGAATACCGATGAGGAAGAAGAAAGTAAGAATGAAACAGGCGAGACAATCCTTGACTATATTCCGGAAGATGCATTTGTAATTATAGAGCAGCCGGAGATCACTTTTAATGAAACAAATGCCGCATTACTGGAAAGTCTTAGCCGGTTCCGTCAGATACACATTACATCTTTTGCAAATCAGATCGGAGGTCCCGCAGATTACACAGAGTTTTCTGAAATAAACTTTAATTCAAAACCTCAGCCGGACTTCCATTCAAATCTAAAATCACTTTATCAGGATCTCTGTACGAATATTAAAAACGGTTCTGAGGTATTCATTCTTTCTTCCGATGAACATCAGTCCCGGAGAATCAAAGAACTGATCGAGGATTTTGAAGATGAAAGTATAATTGAAAAAGATGAAACCATTCATGCGACTCATGAACACAATGAAGAAAAAGATGAGCTTAAGAATTTCAGCATTAAAAATAAATTCATCGTTCTACCCGAATCGATCCATAACGGTTTTATTTATCATGACCCGGAGATCCTTATTTACACCGAGCATCAGATCTTCGGAAGATATTTTAAGCAGATAAAAAAACGCAAGCAAAAATTTAAAGGATTAACTTTCAGTGAGCTAAAGGAGCTGCAGTACGGCGACTTCGTTGTTCACCGCGATTTTGGTGTCGGAAAATATTCCGGCTTAAAGAAGATCACAGTCGGAAATAATATGCAGGAAGTTGTTGTGCTTTCATATCAGGGCAATGATACGCTTTTCCTTAATCTCAACAATATTAACTTGATAAAAAAATATTCCGGAGCCGAGGGTCACACTCCCACACTGACGAGACTTGGGGGAGGCGAGTGGGACAGACTTAAAGCAAAGACAAAAAAGCAGGTCATTGATATCGCGCGTGACCTTATCATACTTTATGCAAAACGAAAATCAGAAACCGGATTTAAATTTTCAAACGATACACACTGGCAGAAAGAGCTTGAAGCGAATTTTATGTATGAGGATACACCCGATCAGTATAAGGCAACCGTGGAGACGAAGGAAGACATGGAAACGGAAAATCCCATGGACAGGCTTATCTGCGGTGATGTGGGATTCGGAAAAACGGAGGTTGCAGTACGGGCAGCTTTTAAAGCGGTGCTTGATAATAAGCAGGTTGCCGTGCTTGTTCCGACTACTATACTCGCGGTTCAGCATTATAATACTTTCCGTGACCGGCTCTCATCATTCGCGGTAAATGTCGACAACATTACGCGTTTGAAATCTATTAAGGAGCAGAAGAAGACATTAGAAAAATTAGCCGAAGGCAAAATAAACATTCTGATAGGGACACACAGGATATTATCAAAGGACATAAACTTTAAAGATCTCGGGCTGCTGATAATAGATGAAGAGCAAAGGTTTGGTGTAAAGGCAAAGGAAAAATTAAGAAGCATCAAGCCGAATGTTGATACGCTTACGCTGACGGCTACTCCTATTCCGAGGACGCTCAACTTTTCATTACTTGGTGCACGTGATCTTTCGATCATAAACACGCCTCCGAAAAACAGAAAGCCAATCAGCACTGAAATTATAAAGCTTGACTGGAATAGCCTTGCATCAATAATCAGGAATGAAATTAACAGAGGCGGGCAGGTTTATTTTGTAAATGATAAAATTAAAAATCTTCACATACTTGGCGATACGATAAAGACTTACGTTCCGGAAGCAAAGATCGGCATTGCGCACGGACAGATGGACGGAAAAGAGCTTGAAGATATTGTTATAAACTTCATTGAGAAAAAGCTCAATGTACTTCTCTGCACAAAGATAATAGAATCGGGACTGGACATTCCGAATGTGAACACTATCATTATTAATAATGCCGACCGGTATGGTTTGTCCGAGCTTTATCAGCTTCGTGGAAGAGTTGGCAGAAGCGATATACAGGCGTTTGCCTATCTTGTCGCGCCTCCAAACGGAAAGCTGACGAAGACAGCCGTGAAGCGTCTTCAGGCGATCGAAGAGTTCACTGATCTCGGCTCGGGCTTTCATCTTGCAATGCGTGACATGGAAATACGCGGAGTGGGAAATCTGCTTGGCAAGGAGCAGAGCGGTTTTGTACAGGAGATCGGTTTTGACATGTTCATAAATATAATTGAAGAAGCTGTTCTTGAACTGAAGGAAAACGAATTCAAAGACCTGTTCAAAAATGAAAGTTCATTGCAAAAATTGAATGACAAGCTGAAGGAAAAGCTTGCGGAGAAGAGCACGATCATTGAGAATGATCTCAATGCATTGATCCCGAAGGATTATATTAATAACGATACGGAGAGACTGAATATTTACCGCCGTCTGTATGAGCTTAAGAGCTACGACGAGCTAAGTGTAATTTCAGATGAACTTAAAGACAGATTCGGTGAATATCTTGAAGATGTGGAAAATCTTTTGCGTGTAATCAAAATAAAGATCGCAGCAACAAAGCTCGGACTTGAAAAACTTATAATAAGGAACAGAAGCTTAACACTGGAATTTCCCAAAGAAAAAGAGAACAGGATCTTTGAAAGTGATTTCTTTAAAAATCTTATCGATACAATTTCTGATGATAAGAAGAAGAAGTATACTCTCATTCCGGATAAAGAAAAATTAGCTGTCAGCATCCGGCTTTTTGATACAACAGATTCATTAAGATTATCCGAGGTTGAAGAAATTCTGAGAGGTTCAGAACCGGTTAATGATTAATTAAATAATTTACAGGAATATGATTCTCAGATTCAACCGGTATAAAAATTGGTTTCAAGTTTAGCCTTTGCCGGCCACTCTAAAAATTCATTTTTGCATTCACCGGTTTTTTCAATCATAAAAAATATTGAGAAAGAGCTTGAAGGGAATATGGAAGACAGCACTCTTGCTATGTTTTTTGGGAATGGATAAAACTGTGATCCATAAAAACCCTTTACTTTACAGAATGAACCCGCTATAAGTTCATAGAATTTATAAACATCCCGTTTCGAAAATGGGCGGACGTGAGCTGATAACAGCTTGTGCTGTGTCGGATGAAACCCGAAGGTCATCATGATCCTGTTATGAAGTGACAATATATTAGGCGTGCCGAAAAACAAGTGACCGCCTTTTTTTAAGCATCTGAATATTTCATGATTGATCCAGTAGATTTCTTTTGTATGTTCCAGAATCTGATTGGCAATAATCAGATCGACCGATTCATCATCAAAAGGTAACTTGTCGCGTTCGATATCAATTGAAACAAGCTTTATACCTTTTTTCTTAAGCAGTTCCGAATTCCAGGATCCGAAATCAACTCCTGACAGATCCGCGTTGGGGTTATACTTCCGGACTATTGACAGATCAGAGCCATCACCACAGCCAAGGTCTACGCATCCGGCAATGTGCAGATGTCTGATGCAATGCTCCAATACATGCCTGCCATAAGATTCGTTGTGATCTACGATCCCGAGACTGCTTGCCGGACCCGGATTTACTTTTCTGAAAATCATTTATGATCCGATACTTATATCTGAGTAATGGTTTAAAAACCCGGAGTCATAATATTAAAACTCACAGCAATATAAAATGAAGAACAATGTTTTCTTACCATTTCAATTAATTTTCAATTTAATTTCATTGATAAAATCAACTTTTAAATAACCTTGAAGATATACTTATGCTGTCCAGATAAATTTAGGATAATTCTGTTTTTAAAATTAGTGATAATATTTTTTATTCGTGAAATTCGTGGCAAGTTTTTCATATTTGGACGGATGTGATTTAATTTCAAACATTTAAAGAGATTGAATTTCAATTTTGCCTTACTATAATTAATTTATAAAAAATTTTATAATGAGCGAAAAAGAAGATACACCTAAGCCGGAAAAGACAATGCTTGAAAGGATACGTGAGACGATACCTATGATCACACCGATGATCATGATCTCGGGAATTGCGTTCACATACTATTCCTATTTTTACGATATTCAGAAAATCCCGCAGCTTGTTTCTACAATTAAGATTGAGAAGGTTCAGGAGACAAAAGATTTTTTTATGGTAAAATTATTTTTCAGGATCAAGAATCAGAGTAAGAGCAGAGTAGAGATCATTGCTAATCTGGGAAAGCTTTATGGCTACAAATGCAGTATGTCTGATACTTTGAGCTCGTCTGAATTCACGAAAAATATACAGGATACCGTAAGTCAGCTGACAGATGATGCCATTGAGATCAGCCGAAATTTTGATAGGACAGATGAAACACTCATAGGATTTTATCAGCCCATACATAATTCCACCTGGCTTCAGCCGGATGAGATCGGTGAAGTTGACGTGGTGACCGCTATACCGAAGAAATTTGATCTTGCATATTTACTGTATTCGGTTGACTACGCAACCAGGGAAGAAAACCTTGTTGCAAAGTACAGAACAGAAGCAAACCATGACATAAATTATTATCTCTATAAAATAGACAGTAATGATTCAACAAAGATAACTGAAGTGAAATTTGATGAAGAGGATGATGTCAACTGGCTTAAAGAGCACAAGATGGCAAGAAGGGTTGACAAAACCGAGCTTTGGCTTTCGGTGCCGCTGCCGACAAAGCAGGGCACAAACAGAAGCGATACAATAAAATAAAATTAAGATCTTATGATCTCATTGAAAAAAAATTTTTGAAGCTTTTCCGCTTCTTGTGCAGACTTAGCTTCGGTAATAATTCTGACAATTGGTTCAGTATTCGATTTTCTCAAATGAACCCAGGAATCAGTAAAATCAATTTTTAATCCGTCATTGGTCCATATCTTCAAAACATTTTCTTTACCCGAAAACTTCTTTTTGATCCGTGCAAAAATTTTATCCGGATCAACAACACCTTCTGCTTTATTCTTTGAATTGAAATACTTGGGAAGCTGCTCTTTATAATCGCTGACTCTGAGCTTTGAATCCGCAAGCTCATTCAGTATGAAAGCAATTGCGACAATAGAGTCCCTTCCGTAATGCAGACCCGGGTAGATTACACCGCCGCTGCCTTCTCCCCCAATAACAGATTTATTCTTCATCATTTCCTTTACAACATTGATCTCACCGACAGCGCTTCTGAAAATCTTCGCGCCATTTATTCTTGCAATGTCATCGACAGCCCTTGTTGTAGAAAGATTAACGGTCACGCTTTTATTTTTTCCGGGAAGATTTTTCAATACATAATTTGCAACGGTAGTGATGGTATTCTCCTCGCTGAAGGGATCACCTTTATCAGTTATGAGTACAAGCCGGTCAGCATCGGGGTCAACAGCAATTCCAAGATCGGCTTTATTTTTTTTAACGGCGTTCGAAAGTAGCTTTAAATTAACAGGAAGTGGTTCAGGTGTGTGAGGAAACTTTCCGCTACCGTCACAAAATAGCTTAATAACTTTGCAGCCCAGCTTCTCAAGCAATCTTGGAACGATCACAGAGCCCGATGAATTTACGGCATCAACTACGATCTTAAATTTTCTTTTCCTTACAGCTCCGGCATTCAGATGCTTGAGCTTTAATACTTTTTCAATATGCTTATCTATCCAGGTAAAATCATTTTCAGGAAGTTTGAGCTGATCAATTCCTGAATAATTAAATTTTCCCGAACCGGCAATCTTTAAAAATTCGGCTACCTGAGTTTCATCAAGAAATGTTCCGTCCGGATTTAAAAATTTTAACCCGTTCCATATCTGGGGATTGTGTGAAGCTGTGATAGAGATTCCTCCCGCGCACTTCAGATCTTCGGTTGCTATCTGAACGGTCGGCGTCGGCGCGATGCCGACATTGATAACTTTAAAGCCGCACAATGCAAGATTGCTTACAACCATAGCTTCAATGATCTCGCCATGAAGCCGACCGTCTCCGCCTACGACGATTTTTAAATTTCCCTTTGAATTCTTTTTGCAGTATTCTGAGAAAGCTGAAGTAAATTTTATTATGTTCTGAGGAGTAAGACTATCACCTAAAATTCCTCTGACACCGGAAACGGAAGCAATTATTTCTGACAATTAATCTTTGATTTAATTATAAAAAAATTTCAGCAGACACTTGCAGCATTAAGTTTCAGAAGCTGTCTTTTCAAGTTCTTCAAGCTGCTCAACGGTGTTGATACCGGTAATTTCAATAATGTTAGTCACAGGAAACGCACCGATCTTTTTTCCGGCGCTTTTAAAAAACCTGAATACGTCCGTAAGATAATATTCACCCTGTGCGTTATCAGTCTTTAAAGTCTTTAGCGCTTCGAAAAGAATTTCCTTATCTATAACATAAATGCCTGAGTTCATTTCCTTACATTTTTTTTCTGCATCACTGCAATCCTTCTCTTCACGAATATCATATAAATTTCCCGATCCGTCTCTGAGAACTCTTCCATACCCAGACGGATCGTCAAGTATTGCAGATATGAGACTTGCATCAAAATTGTTTTCATAATGAAAGTTTACAAAAGCTTCGACAGTCTCATAGCGAAGCATTGGGACGTCTCCGGATAAGATAAGCACATCTCCCTGAAAATCCTTGAGAATATTTTCCGCCTGCATTACAGCGTGACCTGTACCAAGCTGTTCATCCTGATGCGCGAATTTTATCTTTGCAATCTCATTGGAAAAGGTATCACGGATAAAATTCATTACCGATTCCTTTTGGTGCCCTACGACAGGTATGATCAAATCCGAATTTATTTTTTGAGCCAGCTCAATTACATATTGCACCATTGGCTTGCCGTTCAGCTCGTACATCACTTTCGACTTATCGGGATTTTTCATTCGCTTGCCTTTACCGGCAGCAAGTATCATTGTTGTAAGTTTTTTACTCATAATTAATTTTAGGTATTGCGATGAACCGGGAAGAACCTGTCAGGGTATCTGATTGGAAAAAATAATATTATCTATTAGTCTTGTCTTACCTGCTTTTGAAGAAAGTGATACAAGTATTTCGCCTTTGTAATTTCCTATGTCAGTAAGCGGCTCCAGATCTTCAGCGCCGGATATTTCAAAATATTCAAGAATAAATCCGGGTGCTTTCTCTTCGAAAATTTTTTGTGTCCGTTCAATCATCTCCTGAGTGTCAGTAAGCTTTTCTTCCAAAATTAATCTCCTGCATTCTTTCAGCAAAAAATATAACACAGAAGCAATTTCCTTTTCCTTCTCGGAGAGGTAAGTATTTCGCGAGCTCATTGCAAGTCCGCTGTCTTCTCTTTTGGTTTCACAGATGTTTACAATTGTATTGATGTTCAGGTCTGACACCATTTTTTTTATAATGACATTCTGCTGCGCATCCTTCTGTCCGAGATAAAGATTAACCGGCTTGACCGCATTAAGAAGCTTTGTTACAACTGTTGCAACTCCTGTGAAATGTCCGGGACGGAATTTCCCTTCGAGCTTATCGGATAATTCATTGACGGTGATAGTCGTATAGCTTTTATGTTTATACATCTCGTCTGTTTCAGGATTGAAAATATAATCGACACCTGCTTTCTCGCAGATATGAAAATCCCTCACAAAGTCTCTGGGATACTTGTCAAAGTCTTCTCCTTTTCCGAACTGGGTTGGATTCACAAAAATACTGACGACAACAATTTCATTTTCATCTTTAGCTTTTATCATTAATGAGGTATGACCTTCGTGGAGATAGCCCATGGTGGGAACGAGCGCGACTTTTTTTCCGATGCATCTGTAGTAATCGGAAATTTCCTGCATTGAAGAAATTTCTTTAATTACTTTCATCAGGGCTTTATTAGTTTTAAAACCTGGGTCAGCTTGTCCTTCATGTCTTTTCTGTTTACGATGAAGTCAATGAAACCATGTTCGAGTAAAAATTCAGCACGCTGAAATCCCGGAGGAAGATCCTTTCCGGTCGCCTGTTTTACTACGCGCGGTCCGGCAAAAGCTATGAGTGCATTGGGTTCGGCGATATTAAAATCACCGAGCATTGAGAATGAGGCGGTAGAGCCGCCGGTGGTAGGGTTTGTTAAGATGGAGATGTAAGGTACTTTTTCTTCATCAAGCTTTGCAAGCTTAGAGCTGGTTTTGGCAAGCTGCATCAGTGAGATAGCGCCTTCCATCATACGCGCACCGCCGCTTGAAGAAATAATTATTAAAGGAAACTTTGTCTTGATCGCTTTGTCAATAGCGCGGCTTATTTTTTCGCCGACAACACTGCCCATGCTTCCTCCGATAAATCCGAAATCCATGCATCCGAAAACCACATCAATATCATTGATCTTTCCGGTGCCTGTCTTGATCGCATCATAAAGCTCGGTGCTTTTTATTGTTTCCTCAAGACGTTTTTTGTAGGGCTTCGTATCTTCAAAATCAAGCGGATCTATAGAACGAATCTTTTTGTCAATTTCCCTAAACGAATCTTCATCAAGCAGAATTTTTATATACTCTTCACTTCCAATTCTGAAATGATGACTGCATTTTATGCATAAATACGAATTTGATTCCCACTGTTTACGGTGCATCATCTCGCCGCACTCGGGGCACTTTATCCAAGTGCCGTCAGGCGTATCCTTGCGATGCGTATCAGTAGTTATGTTTTCTTTAGATCTTTTAAACCAGGCCATAAATATTTTTTGAGAGAATGAAAATAGACAACATTAATTCCAAAATAAAATCATTTATTAGGCACAAACTCTTTCATGTAAAAGGGTTCGGAAGATTTGTAATCACTGAAGTCTCCATTTTTGATCTTAACCAATGCTAAATCCAAATGTGCCGGAATGTTTGAGCCCAATGAAACATCCGTGATCATGCTGAGATGCCTGTCATCAATATTGTCAGTTAATTTTTCATTTGTAAGATATACGCTGTCATTACCCCTCATGATCTCTGTGATAAACCCCGTGCTGTAATCTGAAATTCTTTTGATAGCGAAGAGGTCCATTTCATATCCGGCAAAATAGAATTCAAGTGTTCTTGAATTGGAAAAGATCATAGACACAATTTTTTGTTTATTAACTGGAGCTTTATTGGTATCCTCGAACACCGGTTTGAATTTACCCGCGATTATATCCAAAGTCTGAATCTCAATGAAACGGCTTCCATTGGAATAACAAATGCCTTTTGCTATTGCCGAGCCGATCCTTAATCCTGTGAATGAACCGGGTCCGTTTGATAAGCTGACATATTCAATTTCGGAAAGATCAACTTTGTTCTTTTCGAAAGATTGTTTCAGATAATAAATAAGAGTGTCGGCATTGTCACCCGGATTCAGTTCTTCCATGAAAGCCAACTCATCATTTAATGCGTAGCCAAATTCTATTTTTTTTGATGAACTGTCTATGAGAAGGATTCCCATCAGCAAATAAATTTAATTATTCTTTCGTTTTCATTCTCACCATATTCAAAATAAATTTTTTTCATATCAAGCTTTAAAAATTTCTCAGCAAGTTCAGCCCATTCGATAAGACAAATTGAATTTTCATCTGAATAGCTTTCAACTCCTATCTCTTTGAATTCACCTGAATCTTTTAATCTGTACAGATCAAAATGATTTATCCGGAATTTTTCCGAACCGGATACTTCAGTTCCTTCATATTCGTTAACAATTACAAAAGTAGGGCTGCTCACATTATCATTCACACCGAAGTAATTGCAAATGCCTTTGACAAACTGGGTTTTACCGGAGCCAAGATTTCCAAATAAACCTACGACATCATTTTTAAGGAGACTATCCGCAAATTTATTCCCGATAGAAAAAGTATCTTCCGGTGAATATGAAATAATTTCTTTAATGGTATTTAATTAATATTTACTAAAAAGACCCGCGGCATTTTTTAAAACAATTTAACTTTGCCTTCGGGTCTGATATTTTTTAAAAAAAACTTTCTCAGCTTTTTGGATCCAGTGTTATGATCGGGAGGATCATTTCGTCTATTGAGATCCCGCCATGCTGAAAGGTATCGTTATACTGATTAAGATATTTATGATAATCAGTAGGATAAACAAAATAAAAATCCTCTTTTGCAATTATGTAATTAATAACTCCGCTCCTCTTGGGAAGCTTATAGTCCAGTGGATTTCTGACAAAGATCGCATTACGGGCATCCGCCTTTACATTCTTGCCGCACTTGTAACGGAGATTGGTCGATGTTTCCCTGTCCCCCAAAGCTTTGACGCCGTGAAGGCATCTGATGCTTCCGTGATCAGTGGTAATTATGATCTTCACGTCTTTTCGAGTTGACAACTGCCTGAGCATTCCAAAAAAGGAAGAGTGCTCAAACCATGATTCGGTGAGAGAGCGATAAGCTGATTCATCCGGGGCGATCTCTTTTAAGATCGCATTGTCGCTCCTTGAGTGAGCGATCATATCAACAAAATTTATGACAATAGCATTGAGATGATTCTGACAATAGGACATGATCTTGTTTTCAATACCTCTGCCGAAATTAGAATCCATTATCTTAGTGTACTTGACCTCATTTCTAAGCTTGATCCTTCTTCTTTCAAGAAGCTTCATCAGAAATTCTTTTTCAAAATTGTTCTTGCTGTTCTCTTCGTCATCATTGCGTTTCCATAATTCCGGATAATGCTGCTCAATCTCCGAAGGAAATAATCCTGCGAAGATTGCATTACGGCTGTAAGGCGTTGCAGTCGGGAGTATTGAATAATGATAAGATTTGCTGATCCTGAAATAATCGTATAGATACTTTTCCATAACCATCCACTGATCCATTCTCATGCAATCGATGACGAATAAGAATACAGACTTATTGCTGTCGAGTTCGGGAATTACAAACTTATCGACAATCTCATTGGAGAGTATGGGCTTATTTGTCTTGGAGTTGACCCAGTCGAGATAATTCTTTTCAACATACTTGGAAAATTCGGTATTGCAGTCTCTCTTCTGATCGAAGATCATCTGCTTCAATCCAAGTTCAGGATGTTCATCAAGCTCAAGCTCCCAACCGGTCATTTTCAAATGGATGTCAATCCAGTCTTCCCATCCGGGATTATCGAGCATTGACATGGAGATCTTATTAAATTCCTGTATATAATCTTTTGAGACCTGGCTTCCTTTTAATTTTTTTGATTCGAGCATTTTCTTGCAGACAAGTAGGAGCTGTGTAGGATTGACGGGCTTTATAAGATAATCTGAAATTTTATTTCCGATGGCGTCTTCCATGAGACTTTCGGTTTCATTTTTTGTGACCATTACAACTGGAAGACTCGGCTTAAGATCTTTTATTTCAAGTAAAGTCTGCAGACCTCCCATCCCGGTCATCATTTCATCAAGAAAGACAAGATCGAATTCATTACTCTTTATGAGGTTAACACCATCTTCTCCATTAGTCGCTTCCTTTACATTGTATCCTTTTTGTTTCAGAAACATAATATTTGATTTGAGAGATTCGATCTCATCGTCTACCCAAAGTATATTATTTTTTTCCTTTGTTCCCAAAAGAACATCAGCAGCTTGATTTTGCATGTTTCGGTTTCCTTTCTACTTTAACTTAAAGAAAAAGTAAGAGTGAATCATAGTCTCGTTTTAATTTTGAAGTGATTGAACTTAACTATTAAATTAAATTTTAAAAAGTCATTCAATCTCTGAAGGTGCGATAGGTAAAAATTTGTGCAGTACGTAATTTAATGGTTTGAAATGTAAGCTCAACGATCGCTTATTTGTTATATACTCTTAACGAGAGGAAAGGTTATGCGGTTCAAATATTTTTTTAAGATAAAAATCATGAATGGTAACTGCATTTCAAAATCAATAATTTTAGCAAATTAAAAATTAACAAATTCATGGATAGAAATTTCATTACTACAGCATTTGATTTTGAAGGATGCCGGATCACAAAAAACCTTGGAGTTGTCCGCGGAATAATTGTAAGATCAAGAAATATTTTTGCAAACATCGGAGCCGGTTTCCAGACCTTGGTGGGTGGTGACATCACACTTTATACTGAGCTTTGTGAAAAGACGCGTTCGGATGCATTTGATCAGATGGTAAAGCATGCGGAGGAAGTGGGCGCAAATGCGATCATCGGAATGCGGTATGACGCGAACGAAGTAATGCAGGGAGTAACGGAGGTGCTGGCTTATGGAACGGCAGTGGTGGTGGAGAGGAAGTGAGCGTGAGGTGTAGGGTACAACGGTTTTAAAAACCGTTGTACCCTACACTGCAAGCCTAAATCACCCCCGGAAATATTAACACCGGCGACATCCGGCTAACGGAGATTCTTCCGCCTGAATTTGACTTAAATGTAAAATATAAAATTAGAAATAAAATTTATTTGTATTAAACAAACCTCTCAAATTCTTTACAATTTCTTCGAAAGCCGGGTTTTAAATTGTTACACAAATTATATTTGAGTATTTTTATCAAACATTCCTTTCTAATCTAAATTTAAATGAAAGAAAAAATTCGAATTGCTTCGGGACAGGGATTCTGGGGTGATCTTGTGGATGCACCATACAATCAAGCTATCGGCGGTCCCGTTGATTATATCATGATGGATTATCTCGCTGAAGTTACCATGTCCATTCTTCAGAAACAAAAGCTCAGAGATCCGAGCCTTGGCTACGCGCGTGATATTCCCGTTCTTATGGAAAGACTCCTGCCGGTCATCATAGAAAAAAAGATCAAAGTTATTACTAACGGCGGCGGCGTGAATCCTATTGCCTGCCGTGACGCGATCTTTGCAGTCGCTAAGAAGATCGGTATAAAGGATCTTAAGGTTGGGGTTGTGATGGGTGATAATATTCTGGATAATATTGACGAACTTGTAGCAAAGGGTGTTGAATTAAAGAATATGGAATCCGGTGAAAGCGTTAAAACGGTTAAAGATAAAATTTTAAGTGCGAATGTTTACTTTGGCGCAGAAGCAATTGTTGAATGCCTGAAGCAGGGCGCTGATATTGTTATAACCGGAAGAGTTACTGATACAGGACTTACACTTGCACCTATGATATATGAATTCGGTTGGGATATGAAAAACTGGGATCTGATGGCAGCCGGAACAGTAGCAGGACACATCCTCGAATGCGGCGGACAGGCAAGCGGAGGGAATTTTCTCGGTGACTGGAAAAGCATACCCGATCTTGCACGCATTGGTTTTCCGATTGCAGAAGCTTTCCCGAACGGAGAGGTCATAATTACAAAGCATGATAATACAGGAGGAAGGGTCAGCGTTGAAACGGTAAGCGAACAGCTTGTTTATGAGATCGGTGATCCGAAGGATTATATTACACCTGACTGCGTTGCGGATTTTACGTCGATACATCTTGAGGATGCGGGTGAGAACAGGGTGAGGGTTTATAATGTCAAAGGACTTCCGGCTACAGAATTTTATAAAGTATCAATGTCTTATTCGGACGGATACAGCGCCTTCGGTTCACTCACATATTCATGGCCCGATGCACTGGAAAAAGCCAAAGCCGCGGGCGAAATATTAAAAACAAGACTTGATGATCTCGGACTGAAGTTTGACGAAGTGAGAACCGAGCTGCAGGGTTACAATGCATGTCATGGTCACATTGCAAAAAAAATTGATGATCCGAATGAAGTTGTACTGCGTATTGGTGTCCGCTCACAGGATAGAAAAGCTGTGGAAAGATTCGGAATGGAGATCGCGCCCTTAATACTTACCGGACCTCCCGGTGTTACGGGCTTTGCAGGCGGAAGACCAAAGCCTTCGGATGTAGTTGCGTACTGGCCGGCATTGATACCGAAAAAGGAAGTCAAGCCGCAGGTGATAGTCGAAAGCTTAAAATAGAATTAACTCAAACAAAATTATTTTAAAATTATCCATAAGAAATTGAAATTAAAAAATCTGAAAAAAGCAGCGATCGTTTTTCTGAATGTTCTCATTGCGGTCACTATTATGAGCTGTGGTACAAAAGGAAAAGACAGCTACGATGCGGGTGTGAAGTTATTTGAAGAGATGAAGTACAGGGAATCTATTGTTGAATTTCAAAAAACCGTAGAGGAAAACGCTGATTTTGGTGAAGCATATATGTATATGGGAAGGGCATTTAATCTTTTACAGCAATATGATCTTTCGATTAATGCATATCAGAAGGCACTTGGAATATTCAAGCAGGATAAATTTAATGCAAACCTGAGTTACCTTCCCGATAATAAAAAGATCACACAGATCGAAGAGGTCTGGCTTCCCTATTCTCAATTACAGCAAAAGATACAGCAGGGCATCCCGCTTACCGATATTGAAATTCAAAAACAGGCAGAGATCATTAAAAGATTAGACCCAAAATAATTAAGCAGATATGGAACAATCACAGATAAATTTATTTAAATGGATGCTTAACGACGTCAGGAAAGAGACTCTTGCCGGCGTTAGTCATCTTAATAAAGATGAGCTTTTTCAGCCGCTTACCGAGGGTGAATATCCGGTCGGTGCCTATCTTATGCATTTTGCCGAATGTGAAGTCTGGTGGCTTGAAGTCATGTCTCAAATTGATCAGCCGGAAGAGCTGAAGATAAAAGCATTCTCCAATAAATGGTTTGATCCTATGGAAACACCTGAGCCGCCGGCAAAAGCTATGGAGCTTGATGAATATCTTGAGGTTTTAAATGAATCGACTAAAAATTTGCATGACTATTTATCAACAATGAACGATTCTCAGCTTGAGGAAGAAGTTACTGTAAAAGGCTCAAAGTCAGACAGAAAATTTTCAAAGAAGTGGATCATTTATCATTTGCTCGAGCATGAAGCTCATCACCGCGGGCAAATGTTTATGCTTATAAGAAAAGCCGCACTGAATAAAAAGAAATCTTGATCAAAGATAAAAAGAAGAGATGCGACTGGTGTTTGCCAAGAGGGGATAATCCGCCTAACGAACTTATGATAAAGTATCATGACGAAGAATGGGGAACTCCGGTACATGATGACAGGAAGCTTTTTGAATTTCTGTTGCTGGATGCGTTTCAGGCAGGACTGAGCTGGTCCACCATTATTAACAAAAGAAATAATTTCAGAAAAGCCTTTGATAATTTTGATTATAAAAAAATTGCAAAGTATGATCAGAGGAAAATTGATAAACTGCTTGAAGACGCAGGCATAATAAGGAACAAGCTGAAGATATATTCCTCTGTGGAAAATGCCAGAGCATTCATGAACATTCAAAAAGAATTCGGAAGCTTTGACAAATACATCTGGGGCTTTACCGGCGGAAAGACAAAAGTTAACAACTGGAAGCAGCACAGACATATACCTGCAACATCGCCTGAATCAGACGCAATGAGCAAGGATCTGAAGAAGCGCGGATTAAATTTTGTCGGCTCTACTATCTGCTACGCGTTCATGCAGGCGGCAGGAATGGTGAATGATCATGTTGAAGACTGTTACAGGTATAAAGAAATAAAAAAGAAAAAATAAAATCATTACCGATAACAATACCGTTCTCAGAAAGTACATTCCCGAAGGATCGATCCCCATCGTATTAAGCTGGCTTGAAGATTACAGGTTCATGTTTAAAATTTCACGGTCACGTTTAAGCAAGCTGGGCGATTACCGGCATCCATTCCTGGGCAAACCTCATCAGATCACTGTCAATCACAATCTCAACCGGTATGCATTTCTTATAACTCTTACTCACGAGGTTGCTCATCTCACGACCTGGAATAAATTCGGGCGCAAGGTGAATCCTCACGGAGCTGAATGGAAAGAGGAATTCCGGCTTCACCTGCAGCCGCTGTTCACGCTCAATGTTTTTCCCGAAGACATTATTATTCAATTGACAAAATACTCCTTAAATCCAAAAGCTTCAAGCTGCGCTGATACCGATCTCCTTAAAGCATTAAAGAAATATGATACCGATAATTCCTTTGTTCATCTGGAGGACCTTCCCGAGAAGAGCGTTTTCAGTCTTCGTTCGGGAAGGACTTTTGTGAAAGGTGAAAGGTTAAGAAAAAGATATAAATGTGTGGATGTTGCAAGCAGAAAAATTTATCTGGTAAGTCCGGTAGCTGAGGTAATTCAAACATCTATGTTTTAGAAATGAAAATGTCTTTCAAAAATAATTTTTCCCGAAACCGTATAATATTTATCTGTTCCGTTGCCGCTTATGTGATTCTTGCTTTGATCGTCAGCTTTTTTCCTATTGAATTCAGCAGCTTTAAAAATACAGATATGTTCGCTCCGGTATGGTATTTCATCACGATGAGCGGCGGGGTCTACGGCGGGGTTATTATCATTTTACTTTCGCTTGTCTATCTCGCTGTTAATTTCAGAATGTTCAAACGAAGACACAGGGATATTTATATTTTCATCGGCATACTCACGGCTTTTCAGATCATCGCTGCCGGAGCATCGCTTTATTATGTTAAGGATTTTTTCCAATCGTATCGCCCGTCACAATTGTATCTTACTGAGAATGGTGTTATTAAGGACAGGAATGAGTTTACAAAACTTTCGATCGCAGAAAAGCGTGTTTACCTTCATCACAAGATCGACACTTCTCAAATTTTCATAAAAGAAATCTATCCGCCTATTCTCGCATCCTGGGTTTATGAATCGGGATTCTCATTTCCGTCCGGTCATTCGCAGACTGCGTTCTTCATCGGACCTCTGATAGCGTTTATGATATACAGAACAACTACAAAAAAATTTTACTTTATCATTCCCCTCATCTGGGCTATACTTGTTCCAATATCGAGGGTCGTAATAGGGATCCATTACCCTGCTGATGTTCTTGCTGGAGCGGCTTTGGGAACGTGCCTTTCGTTCATAATTATTTCAATGAAAAGCGTTAACAGGATTTTTAATTAGTTGTCATAATTTCGGTTGAATGATAAACCTGAACTTGGTAGCTTGATAATAAAAATTTATGAGTGATAATAAAGGATATATTCTCGGTATAAATCAGACCGAGCTTGAACGGCTTGAATTTCAAAATGGTGTCTGGAAAAATATAACCGACGATTTTTTCAGGAGAATAAATATCAGGAAGGGATGGAAGATCCTGGATATCGGCGCGGGTCCGGGTTTCGTATCAATAGATCTCAGAAAGCTTGCAGGTGAAAGCGGGGAAGTTACAGCGCTTGAGCCGTCCGAACTTTACCTGAATTATTTTAAAGACGTTTGTACAAAACAACATTGGAACAACATTAAATTCATTCAGGAAAATCTTGAAGGAACTACCTTACAAAAAGATCATTATGATATGATCTACTTAAGATGGGTGATCGATTTTGTACCCGAGCCGGAAAAATTTTTACTTAAGCTGCTTGAAGCACTGAAGCCCGGAGGGATTATCGCGATCGAAGATTATGTTTATGACGGTATTGCGTTGTTCCCGCGTGGAGGAGCATTTGATAATATAACCGAAGCCATCCGTAAGTACTGGGACATCGGCGGCGGTGATCTTTATTTTACAACAAAGATACCCGGTATTTTCAGAAAAAATAATATTGAGCTTGTTGAATTCAAGCCCGTGAGTCAGGCAGGCGATAAAGACAGCGGTGTTATTGAATGGGCTCACCGGTTTTTTACCGTCCACTTACAGTTGATGGCGGATAAAAGTGTCATCACACAAAAGGAGGCTGATGATTTTCTTGAAGACTGGCTTAACCACAGGTATGATCCGGATACAATTTTCTTTTCACCTGTAATAGTGGATATCATCGGGCGAAAAAAATAAATCATTTATTCTATATCAGACCTTTTGCTTTAAGTATCATATCGATCACTTCACGTATGGCACCTTCTCCTCCGTTCTTTTTACATACATAATCTACATGTTTCTTCACTTCATCGATTCCGCTCTTTGGGCAGCATGAAAAGCCAACCTGTTTCAGCAACGGAATATCAAATTCATCATCTCCGATATATGCGAAGTTTTCTTTTTTAAGATTATACTTTTTTTTCAGCTCATCAAACGGGAGGATCTTATCTTTGATGTCTTCAAACATATAATGTATCTTTAGCCGGTCCACGCGCATCTTGTTCACCTTCGAACTCATACCGCTTATCACAGCAAATTTAAGTCCCAGCTCCCGTCCGCGTGTCAGTCCGTAGCCATCATGAGTGTGGAACATTTTTATGTCTTCGCCATTACTTGAATAGATAATGTGACCCGTTGTCAGACAACCGTCAAGATCCATTAATAAAAACTCAATCTTTGCTAAATCCTTTTTTGTTTTTTTCAAATTTACCTTTTTATATAATTTAGATTCTAATTTACTTAACGTACTTATCTAAACTTTAAAAGCGCTCGGACAAATATCATTAAGAAAACAATTTTCACAATCAGGTTTTCGTGCTTTGCATATCTGTCTGCCAAGTTCGCCTGTCCGCATTGAAAATTTAAATTGTTCATCCGCCGGAATGATCTCTTTCAGTTCCAATTCTATCTTGTCCGGATCATCAGCTTTTATCAATCCCAATCTTGCTGAAACTCTCTTCAGATGTGTGTCCACAATGATCACATCATTCTTTCGGTAACAGTTTCCGGTCACGACACTGGCTGTCTTACGTCCTACACCCGGCAGCTTCACAAGCTCGTCAATTTCATCAGGTACTTTGCCGTTATATTCATTGATAAGCTTCTTACAAACTTCAACTGCATTGCGGGCTTTGTTATTATAAAAATTTATTGAGCGAATATTACTTCTGAAATTTTCTTCACCATCTTTTATAATATCATCCGGAGATTTGTACTTGGACCTGTATAATGGTGTCATAACCAGATTTACCCGCAGGTCTGTGCATTGTGCCGCCAAAATGGTCGAGATCAGAAGTTCAAACGGAGTTTTAAATTCAAGATGACACTTCACTTCAGGAAAACGTTCACGAAGCCGCGTTACAATTATCTTTGCAAATTTTTTTAATGAGGGATCGTTCATAAATTGTTTCTTAAAATATTTAATTAATACTTTATTTAAAAGTTAAGATTGAAATGAATGTTCATTATTTAAAGTAGGATATTATGAACCCCAGCGATTTTTATTTTCGTCCAAAATGTTTTTGAAAAATTCGAATAATTTTTAATTCAATCTGTTTTGGTAATATTTTTGCACCAATGTCGAATCTTTAAAATCAAACCTTTAAATATCCTTGAAGATAAACTTATGCTGTCTAAATAATTTATGTTAATTCTGTTTTTAAAATTAGTGATATTTTTTTAATTCGTGATCATTAGTGAAATTCGTGGCAAGCTTATTTCTTATGTTGGACGGATGTGAACGATTTTGCATTGTCACTTACAAATGGTCTTAAACACAAATTTAGAAAATATTATCTTGTAAAAGTATTTTTCACATCAATGACTTTTAACTTTTAACCTTCAACTTTTAACTTTCAACTAAAGAGCATGTTCACACAATTTCAACCGGTTTTACAAAAAGAATTAGATTCAATTAAAGAGCAGGGACTATTTAAGAAGGAGCGCATAATTGAAACTCCGCAGGGTTCCCGGATCGAAGCTAACGGAAAAGATGTCCTTAACTTTTGCTCGAACAATTATCTCGGGCTGTCTTCACATCCCGATGTCATTAAAGCTGCACATGAAGCGCTGGACGAATGGGGTTACGGAATGTCATCAGTGCGTTTTATCTGCGGCACACAGACAATTCATAAAACTCTTGAAGAAAAGATCAGCAAATTCCTGGGCACCGAAGACACCATACTTTATGCCGCTTGCTTTGACGCGAATGGCGGAGTGTTCGAGCCGCTGCTTAATGAAAAGGACGCGATCATTTCTGATGAGCTAAATCATGCAAGCATCATTGATGGTGTCCGGCTTTGCAAAGCAATGAGATTCCGTTACAAGAATAATGACATGAATGATCTTGAGGAAAAATTAAAAGAGGCAAAACAGAAGGGTGCACAGCAGATACTTATTTGTACAGACGGCACGTTTTCAATGGATGGCGTAATCGCTGATCTTAAAGGCATTTGTGAGCTCGCAGAAAAATATAGTGCTATGGTCATGACCGATGAATGTCATTGCACGGGTTTTCTGGGAAAGACAGGCAGAGGCTCGATAGAAGTAAATGATGTAATGGGAAAGGTTGATATTATTACCGGGACTTTGGGCAAAGCGCTCGGCGGCGCAATGGGTGGATTTACAAGCGGTCGGAAAGAAATAATTGAAATGCTCAGACAGAGAAGCCGTCCGTATCTGTTTTCAAATTCACTTGCTCCTTCTATTGTGGGTGCATCAATAAAAGTTTTTGATCTGCTCAGCAAGACTACGGAGCTCCGGGATCAGCTTGAAGAGAATACAAAATACTTCAGGGAAAAAATGACCGCTGCAGGATTTGACATAAAGCACGGTATACATCCGATCGTTCCTATAATGCTCTATGATGCAAAGCTGTCTCAGAATATGGCGGCAAAACTTATGAACGAAGGTATTTATGTAATAGGTTTTTTCTATCCTGTAGTCGCCAAGGGTCTTGCAAGAATACGTGTTCAGCTTTCAGCCGCGCATTCCCTTGAGGATCTGGATAAATGCATAGCAGCATTTATAAAGGTTGGTAAGGAACTGCAGGTAATTAAATAATCATTGCCGAATGCACTTCTATTAAATCAATGCGGCGTATGATAATTCAAAGATACATCCCGACCTTCACAATAAAATAAATGAAGGACTGAAGGAAAATTCAAATCTGTTTTGATAATATTTGCATCAATATCGAATCTTTAGAATCAACCTTAAATAACCCCTTGAAGATATACTTATGCTGTCCAAATAAATTTATGTTAATTCTTTTTTGAAAATTAGTGATAATATTTTTAATTCGTGATCATTAGTGAAATTCGTGGCAAGCTTTTTCCTTATTTTGGACGGATGTGACCATTTTTTATTAATGAGAATTATATACAGATTGTAATTACATAAAGTGTATTTTATTTTGATTAATAATTAATTTCTAAAGATAACTGCCACGATGTATTTACTTGACCGCTACATATTAAGATCACTGATAGGACCGTTTGTATTCGCATTAGGCACGGTGATATTCCTGTTCCTGTTTCAGTTTCTTATAAAATCACTGGACCAGTTTGTCGGAAAGGGATTGAGCATCTGGATAATCATTCAGCTCATCTCGCTTAATCTCGCGTGGATGCTTACCCTGGCGGTTCCCATGGCAATGCTTGTTTCGTCACTGATGACATTCGGCACACTGTCATCCAACAACGAGATAACGATTATGAAAGCAGGCGGCATAAGCCTGCTAAGGTTAATGGTACCGGTCATACTCGCTTCATTTCTTATGTTTTATTTAATGATAAGGTTCAACAACGACGTGCTACCGGAAGCGAATCATCAGGCAAGGATACTTCTTTATGATATTTCCAAGACAAAGCCTACATTTATACTGGAACCCGGAAAATTTTCCGATGACCTTCAGGGAGTTCAGATACTTGTCAAGAAGACCTTTCCCAACAGCAATAACATTGAAGGGGTTTACATCTATGATTACTCCAATCCCGGATATAAGAATCTTCTCACAGCAAAAAGCGGTGACATCAGCTTTTCAAGTGACTTCAAAAAAGTCATAATGAATCTTAAAGACGGAGAGATACATCAGCTCAGTCTAAAAAATGTCAATGATGATTACCGTAAGATTAAATTTGAAAAGCACACACTGACCTTTGATGCCGAAGGATTCGGCTTTCAGCAGTCCAGTGAAAATACTTTCACAAGAGGCGACAGAGAGCTCTCGGCAGCGGCAATGAGAAAAGTAGTTGACAGTCTTGAGAACACGAGGAATAATCTATCGGTTAAATTCGTAGAGAATCTTGGAAAGGATATAAATGAATTGATGAGTATAAAATTTGTTGACACTACTTTCATAAAAGAAATAAAGCCGTCCGGAGATCAGAGTGCCGGTATCGAGACTTCAAAAAAGATCACACCCGGAGCTTATGACACACTCAGGGGTTTTGTCAGTGCGCTTATTAATAAACGAAATGAATTCAAAACCCTTGACGGAATTTCAACTCAGCTTCAGAAGCAGATCGACTCGTATGAAGTTGAGATCTATAAAAAATATTCCATTCCGTTCGCATGCGTTGTATTCATACTGGTTGGAGCACCGCTCGGCTTCCGGGTTAGAAAAGGCGGTTTCGGGATCGCTGCAGGATTTTCATTGCTGTTCTTTTTACTGTACTGGGCTTGTCTTATCGGCGGAGAGAAGCTCGCGGATCGCGGAGTCGTGAGTCCTTTCATAGGAATGTGGATTGCAAATATTATCATAGGATGCTTCGGATTGTATTTAATGTTTAAATCATCTTGAGTATATTTAATTAATAATAAGTTTAATATTGTCAAGCCCCGAACAATATAAAGTTACCCAACTCCGCCAGGTTCGGAAGAAAGCAACGGTAAGTATCCTTTATATGTGATTTGGGTGTCTTGACATTTTTTATTTAAACTACTCATCCTTTTAATGAATAAAATCAAACTTGGTATTGTAGGTCTCGGTGGAATCGCGCAAATAATTCATCTTCCAATGCTTTCCAAAATGGAGGATGTCGAGATAGTTGCTGTTTGTGACAGCGATGGAGCGAAATGTAAAAGTATTGCATTAAGGTATAACATAAAGAAAGCATACCGCGATGTTGATAAAATGCTTGAAGAGAATCCTGATATGTCGGCAGTTGTGATCGCAACCCAGACAAATGTTCACAAGGATGTTTCGATAAAATGTCTTCAGGCGGAAAAGGATGTGCTCATTGAAAAACCGATCGCGAGAAATTTTAAGGAAGCAAAGGCAATAGTTGAAGCTGCAAAAAAGTCCAAGCGAAAATTAATGGTAGCTATGAACAACAGGTTCCGAAATGACATGATGATGCAGAGAACTTTTACAAAGGCAAAAGAGATCGGAGAGATTTTCTATGTGAAAGCAGGATGGGTAAAACATCAGAGCTCAAATCAGAAGTGGATGCTCGAGCGTGATAAATCAGGAGGCGGCGTATTTCTTGATAACGGTATCGCAATGCTGGATCTTGGATTGTGGATACTCGGTTTTCCTGAATTAAAAAGTGTCAGCGCGATAAATTATTATCACAATACAAAGTCGGTTGAAGATTCAAGCATAGCGATGATCCGTTTTAAAAATAATGCGAGTCTTACAATTGAAGTAAGCTGGAGCCTTCTCAGAGACGGTGAGCTCTTTTATTGCAATGTGTATGGCAAGGAAGGAAGTTCTTCAATTAATCCTTTCAAGATCTACAAGACAATGGATGGAAATCTTTATAATATCACACCTAAAAAGATTGCTACACCTTCAAACGTATTTAAGAAAAGTTACGAATATGAACTGAGACATTTCATCGGTGCCGTTGCCGGTAATCATAACATTATTTCCGGAGGTGAAGATGCTTTGAAGGCATTTGAGATCGTTGACGCTGTTTATAAGTCTGCCAAGCTGGGCAAGGAAATTATTTTTAAGTAAATTAATGATTTAGTAACATAGGAACGATAGCTTAATGAAAAAACCTAAGATGAAAAAGAAAGTTCTTGTTGTGGACGATGAAAAAGACATCGTTGATATTCTGAAATACAATCTTGAAAGGGAGAATGAATTTGAAGTGTTTACCGCCAAGGACGGAAGAGAAGCTCTTGAACTCGCTGAGTCAATTCCTGATCTGATCGTGCTGGATATTATGATGCCTGAATTAAATGGTTTTGAAGTTTGTAAGCAACTGAAAAGTAACCCTGCAACGTCGAAGATCCCGATAATTTTTCTTACAGCAAAAGAAAATGAGATAGATGAGATACTTGGTCTCGAAATAGGGGCTGATGATTATATCAGCAAGCCGATCTCACCACGTAAGGTTCTTGCAAGGATCAAATCAGTTATTCGCAGGACCTCCGGCGATTATGAAAAGCCCTCCAGACTTGAAGATAATGTTAAATTCAAGAATCTCGAAGTTGACAGCTCAAGTCACAGCGTTAAAATTAATGAGAGAGAAATTTTCTTTCCAAAAAAAGAATTTCAATTACTTCATTTCCTTTTATCAAATCGTGGTAAAGTTTACTCACGTGAGATCCTTCTAAACCAGATCTGGGGTGAAAACATTTATGTCGTTGACAGGACAGTCGATGTCCATGTAGCAAAGGTCAGAGAGAAGCTTGGCGAATACTCCGAATACATTGAAACTATCAAAGGTCTCGGCTACAGATTTAAAGATGCAAAATAATTTTCTAATTGTTAACTCTGCTAATGAAAAGAGTTAATCTGCTGACAAAATATTCCGGTCTGTTTTTTGCTCTTCTGCTGATCTGTTTTATACTGCTATCTCGCATTATTGACGTTTCAAATGAAGCTCTCCTTGCGTCAACCTCACTCGCAATAATCATCTATATTTTCAGCGCTATATTTATTTACAAAGAAGTTAACTCTCCTTTGAAAAAAATCTTTAACTTAACCGGTAAGCTTAAGCTGAAAGAAGATACGGATGAATTCAATCACTTTGATAAAAAAACCGGCGAGATCAATGAACTTATCCAGGAGCTGGACGAATTAAAATCCGGAATTGTTCTGAACCGGGAAGTTTTTGAAATTCTCAATGAACTTTATCTTATCGCGCAAAGAACTCTTCACGATCTGAATACTGCTAAGGTTTTTAAAGTGAACAGAAATGAGTTTATGGGAAATGTTGCACATGAATTAAGAACACCGATATTTGCAATCCAACTTTCACTGGAAACCCTGCTTGACGGAGCGATCAATGATGAAAAAGTAAATGTTGATTTTCTTTCGCGCGCGTTCAACCAGACAAAACGACTGAAGGCGTTGGTAGATGATCTTATCAGCATTGCAAAGTTCGAGACAGGTGTAAAGATGAGCAAGCGCTACTTCGGCATTTCCGCTGTGATCAATAAAACAATCGATGAGCTTAAAGGTCTTGCTGAAAATAAAAAGGTCAGCATCAGGTTTGATCCTTCAATCGCAAATGGCGTAAGTGTTTTCGGTGATGAGGAGCGACTTCAGCAGGTGCTGGTTAATCTGATTGATAATGCGATCAAGTACTCGCCCGAAAAAAGTGTCGTGAAAGTTGTTCTGGAAGTTCGTGAAAAAGATGTGATCGTTGGCATTGAAGACAATGGGATCGGAATTCCAAAAAAAGATCTTCCGAGGATATTTGAAAGATTCTACAGAGTCGATAAAACAAGGTCGCGTGATATTGCCGGCAGCGGGCTGGGACTTTCTATTGTAAAGCACATACTTGAAGCTCATTCAAGCCAGATCAAGGTCGAAAGCGAAGAGCAGCAGGGAACAAGATTTGAATTTAGTCTCAAGAGATAAACTGTAAATCTTTAACCCGTAATCTCATTCCACATCCTGAGCAGTCCTGATTCATCAAACTTCCTGCCCATTATCTGTAAACCGAACGGCAGTCCATTTTTGTCTTTGCCGATCGGAATTGAAATAGACGGAATGCCTGCAAGGTTTGCCGATACTGTGTAAATATCATTGAGATACATCGCGAGCGGATCTTCAACTTTTTCCCCGATCTTAAAAGCGGTTGTCGGAGTGGTCGGTGAAATAATATAATCAACTTCTTTAAAAGCGTTTTCGAAATCCTTCATTATCATTCTTCTTACCTTCTGACCCTTTTTGTAATATGCATCATAGTATCCTGCCGAAAGCACATACGTTCCGAGCATGATCCTTCTTTTGACCTCATCACCGAATCCTTCTGAACGTGTATTTACATACATCTCTTCAACGCCGGAAGAATCGGCTGATCTCACACCGTATCGCACACCATCATAGCGTGAGAGATTGCTTGAAGCTTCAGCACATGTAAGTATATAATAAGTTTGTATTACATATTTTGAATGCGGAAGAGAAATTTCTTTTATAGCAAAACCTTTTTCCTTTAGCAGTTCAATTTTTTTTAATATGCCGTTCTTTATCTCTTCATCTAATCCATCTTCAAAATATTCCTTCACATATCCAATCTTTATTTCTGCAGGATCTGATCTTTCTTCAATTTCTTTGATGTAATTATTAACTGGAACATCCGAGGAAGTACTGTCGTGAACGTCGTAACCGGCGATGACTTCTAGAGCAGCGGCAATGTCATAATTGCTATTTCCAAAAATTCCGATCGAATCAAACGAAGACGCAAAAGCAACAAGACCGAATCTCGAAATTCTTCCATAAGTAACCTTCAATCCGGTAATTCCGCAGAATGATGCGGGCTGACGTATTGAACCGCCTGTCTCGGAGCCAAGTGAAAGCAGGCACATGTTCGCCGCAACTGATACAGCGCTTGCGCCGGATGATCCGCCTGGCACTCTCGATGGATCGATTGGATTTTTTGTCACACCGAAATACGAGTTCTCGTTTGATGAACCCATCGCAAATTCATCGCAGTTAACTTTGCCTATAATGATGGCATCTTCTTTTAACAATCTCTCTATGACTGTCGCATCATAGTTCGACTCAAAATTACTAAGTAGTTTTGATCCGCATGTAAGAAGGTTACCTTTTATTGAGATCACATCTTTAATAGTAAAGACTGCTCCTGCCAGCTTTCCGGCTGTTCCTTTATTGATCTTTTCATCGATCTCGAGAGCTCTTTCTATAGCCGCTATATCAAAAACCGTTATGAATACATTCAGATCTTTCCGGTTGTTTATATTTTCGAGATATTGACGGACCAGTTTAGTACATGATAAATTTCCTGACTTAATCTGCTCCTTTATTATCTTAAAGCTTTTTGGTATTTCGTTCATGACGATCTTTTAGGATTTCGGGGAAAAATTAAACCGCAAAATTTTCCAAGTCTTTGTATTGCTTCACATTATGATCTAATGTAAAATACTTCGAAATTTTTGCGGTTAGAAAGAATAAATTTTATTACCTGTATTTAAAAATCTGTTCAGAAATACTATGCAGATTTATTTTTATCATCAGGTGTTGTAATATCTTTTTCAATATCGGATGAAGCTTTTTTAAATTCCTTTATACCTTTGCCGAGTCCCTGCATAAGATCCGGGATTTTCTTTGCGCCAAATAGAACCAGAATTACGATCGCAATTAATATTATTTCAGGTGTGCCTAAGCCAAACATTTCTTATTACTCCTTTTCCGTTGTTGCGGATTTTGTTGTTTTAAAAATTTTGTTTTACACTTTCGATTACACTTTCAAATATCTTTCTTCCGGAAATGTTTGAAAGTAAACTTTCCGATGCTCTTTCAGGATGCGGCATCAGACCGAAAACATTTCTGTTCTCATTCTGAATTCCCGCAATATTATCAAGTGAGCCGTTAGGGTTATCAACATATCTAAGCAGTATCTGATTATTACCGATCAATCTTGTCAGTGTCTCATCATCGCAGTAATAATTACCCTCACCGTGAGCGACCGGAAGACTGATTTCTTCCTTGATACCGTATTCACCCGTAAAAATACTCTTATTATTTTCTACTTTCAATGTAACTGTTTTACAAATGAACTTAAGATTCCCGTTTCTTAGCAACGCTCCAGGCAAAAGTCCTGTTTCACAAAGCACCTGGAAACCATTACAGATACCAATTACTATTCCTCCTTCATTGGCAAACCTGATAACTTCCTTCATCAGCGGAGAGAATTTAGAGATCGCACCGCATCTCAGATAATCGCCGTAAGAAAAACCTCCCGGAAGAATAAGTATATTCCTATCACCTATACTGCTATTCTTATGCCATAGGAATTCCGTATCCGTTTTAAGAACATTTTTAAATACGTTATATACATCGTGATCGCAATTTGATCCGGGGAAAACTATTACACCGACTTTGGCTTCAGGCATATTATTCTCCCTCTTCATAAATTGTAAACGTATAATCCTCCATTACCGGATTTGCGAGTAGTTTTTTACATGCTTCATCTGAGATCTTCGCTGCTTCGTCTTTGGAGCGGGCATTTATCTTAAGCTCGATGAACTTACCGATACGTGTGTCCTCGATCGCGTCATAGCCCAGAGACTTCAGTGAATGCTCTACCGCTTTTCCCTGAGGATCCAGTATTGTTTTTCTTAACGAAATATTGATCTTTGAAATGTACAAAATTATTGTTTAGTAGTTTAGTGATTCAATTTTGAATTATCTTAAGATTTCTTTCCGGATCTTTTCAAGATCGATCTTACTCAGACTGTCTATTTTTTCCTTAAGCCGGCTTGGCTTCTTTAATTCCTTTTTCAAAATTCCTCTTGAAACATTATCCTCAGGCTCCGATACTTTCGGAGACGGATCTGTTTTCTCGTCACCGGTTATTCCTGTTTTTATCTCACCTTCTGAGCTCGACTGACTCTCCTCACCGACCATCCCATTGTTCTCGACACTTTTTTCAACATCTGTCCCCGCATCGTCATCTTTGTAAAGTTTCGGAATGTCAGAGGTTTCAATTTTACGTTTCTCTTCGATTGGATCAGACTTATCATCTGATCTGAAATTGCCGCTAAGATCTTTGTCGGTTACTTTACCCTGATCTGTCAGGGGTTTTTCAGTTTCGGAAGTAACTGACGGACTGACCGGCTTTGTTTCTTCCTGTTTTGTCAATGGTTGATTTTGCTGACCTGTTTCCTGTTTGTCCGATGAAAAAAGTCCCTCATTCTTATCTGACAAATTTTTATTCATGAAAGTTATATAGAACACAAAAAATATAAGCACTGTAAAGCCCGCCGCCGGAATGAGCCACGGAAACTGGCGGTTAGCGAAAAGATTTTTTAAAAATCCTCTACGCCCCTCGTCAAATTTTATTGCATGCTCATGTCTTTTCTCGGATTCCATCTCTACAATTTTATGATGCAGATTGTGAACAAAGTTATCTCCGGCTTTTATCTGCTCCAGACTTCTGAGCTTATCGCGAATGTCAGTATATTTTTCTTCGTTTTCCAATTACTATTCTAAGAATTTTTTTCTTTATAAATATGAGCGAGCATTTCTTTGAGGCATTCACGCCCGCGGTTAATGCGCGACTTAACCGTTCCAAGCGGAAGATTAGTTACCTGCGCGATCTCTTCATAGTCAAGATCTTCAATATCTCTTAATACTATCACCTGTCTGAATTTATCATTCAACGATTCAATGGCTTTCTGAATGTAATAATTTTCACTTGCTGCATTTGCGCTTTCTTCCGGTGATATCACATCCGAAGGCAGCTCATAATCTTTTTCTTCATCCTCCCCAAAGTTATTGATGGAGAATGTTTTCTTCTTTTTCTTTTTATTTAAGCTTGTCTTTCCAAGGTTGATTGCTATTGTATAGAACCAGGTTGAAAATTTAGCGATCTCCCTGTACAGATGTTTTGATTTATACAATCTCAGAAAAGCATCCTGTGCCAGATCTTCGGCATCTTCCCTGCTTCCTGTATACCTGTATAAAAAGTTTACGATCTTGTCTTTGTAACGGTGCACAAGCTCATTAAAAGAATTTACATCATCTCGCTGGAATAATAGGATTAATTCCTCATCGGTTAATTTTTTGTAATCGGAATTAGGATTAATCGGCATCTAAGCCACTTCTGTTAACTGTTAAAAATAAATTTTGTTCCGGTAAATCTATAAATTGCAGATTTTATTTATAAGAGAGATCATCGTCGTCTGCCTGTCAGAACCCGATGATTTGAAATTTTTATCAGCTTTATACAAAGTATCAAAAATGACAATGATCTTATCGGCATCAATGGAATCCCTGTAGCTTTTGTAAGCGGGAAGCATCCTTTCCTGATCATCAAACCATAGCTTAAGCTCACGTTTCAGATTAAAGCCCTGCAGTCTGGCAACTTCAGGATCGAACAGTTTGTAAACGATGATGAAAGCCGAATTCAGAAGGAACAGTAGAAAGATCTCAACGTCTTTTTTCAATGAGATCTGAGAATAAATCCTGATTGCATGTTCAATATTCCTCTTAAGGATCGCGCTGATAAAATCGCTTTCGCTGAATTCCCTGGCAATGCCGTTGCAGATATTGACTGAATCGTTTGTGATCTCCTTTGTAAAAAAGCAAAATGTTTTCAGCTTTTCAATTTCAGATTGTATCTCATCAAAGGAAAAGTTTGAGAACTGCAGAAAATGTTTAATAGTATCCTTTGTAATTTTGTAGCCGTCAAATTTTTCCTCAGTCCATCTGATGAGCTCCTCTTCCGAAAATTCACTGATATGAAAAATATCAACATTTGCTTCAATGATCCTTTTATTTTCAGACGCTGTATCTGTAGCGGCTTTTGCATCATACAAAAAAATTTTGTCGGGTTCGAAATCCTCACCTGAGGCGGTCATGACAAGGCACACATCAGGGTTAGGTTTCTTAAGGTAATCCAATAATGAAAGTTTGGCGTCCTTGAGAAGTTTCTTCACATTACGCAGCACTACAATTTTTCTTTCGGAAAACAAACCCAGATTGCTGCATTCATTGATCACAGCTTCAATATTCCTGTCATCCGCATTGAAGTGAACGACATCATTAGAAGAGGCGGATTCCTTCGAAAGAAATTTTTGATAAATTACGCGAATGATCTCATCTATAAGGACCTTTTCTTTAACCGAAAGCAGAATATTGTTTGGTGCCGGTTTCTTTTGAAATGTTTCAAGCAGGCTCTTGTAGGAAATATCATATTTTACAATCTTCTTTGCCATTTTTTAAAAATACTTATAATAAATTAATTAAAGAATATTAAAACTATTAGTGAGTTTAAAATTTGTTGAAATTAAATGAAATGGTAAGTTAGGGTTGTGGACTTTAGGACACTGGTACTTGTGGCACATTTAAGTATACATTACTTCGTCATAAAAATTATTCTCAAATGTGCCACAAGTATCTCTTTCATAAAGATTCATTGGTTTTGACTGATATGGAATTTGTTTCACATTGTACTCGCTTAAATTGCTTTTGACGCTTTTGATGACCCAATTCAAAATAGCATTCAAAAAGAATTTCATTATAGTTACATTACAATTCACAATAAATCAAATCAAAATTTCTAAATGCAGAGAGTTTATATTAACAAAATTTCCGATTATGTTGACAGTGATGTTACAATAAAAGGGTGGCTTTATAACATTCGCTCATCAGGAAAGCTTATGTTTCCTGAGTTGCGTGACGGTTCAGGTATCATTCAGGGAGTTGTTGTAAAGAATGTTGTAACCGAAAAAGTATGGGAAGATTTTTCAAAGCTTACACAGGAATCATCAGTGATCGTTACAGGTAAAGTCACAAAGCATCCCAAAAAAGATAATGTTTATGAGCTTCAGATAACGGATATAGAAATAATTCAAATTGCAGAGCCATACCCTATCACACCCAAAGAACATGGCGTTGATTTTTTAATGGACAGAAGGCATCTGTGGATCCGCTCATCAAGACAGGTTTCCATTCTCCGGATCCGTAACGAGATCCTTCAGTCAATTCGCAACTATATGTATGACAACGGTTTCATTTTATTTGATACCCCTATATTTACTCCTAATGCATGTGAAGGCACTTCTACATTATTCTCCACCGATTACTTTGATCTGGGGAAAGCTTATCTGGCTCAATCGGGACAGCTTTATGCTGAAGCGGGAGCGTTGGCTCTTGGAAAAGTATATACACTCGGACCGACATTCCGTGCAGAGAATTCGATGACACGCAGACATCTTACAGAGTTCTGGATGATGGAGCCGGAGATGGCATTTTATGATATTGATGATGACATGGATCTGATCGAAGACTTTCTGACCTATGTCGTTCAGCGTGTTTTAAAGAATTGTCATGCCGAGCTTGAATCGCTCGGAAGAGATATTTCCAAACTGCAGAATGTTGTAAAGCCATTCCCGAGAATTACTTACGATGAAGCAGTGGATATATTGATCAGGAAAGACATTCCTCTTATCAGAAAAACTGAGAACAGTGAAGAGCATATCCGACCGTTTCCATGGGGAGAAGATTTCGGTGCTCCGCATGAAGAGGCGATAGTCGAAGATTATGATAAGCCTGTAATGGTTCACAGATGGCCCGCAGAGGCAAAGTCCTTTTATATGAAGCGTGATCCGAAAAATCCTAAGATCGCTCTTGGAGTTGACGTGCTTGCGCCTGAGGGCTTCGGAGAAATCATCGGCGGCTCACAGAGAGAAGACGATTTTTCGGAACTTGAAAAAAGGATCCATGAGCATAAGCTTCCGATGGAGGAATTCCAATGGTATCTTGATCTCCGGCGCTATGGCAGTGTTCCTCACTCGGGCTTCGGACTTGGAATAGAAAGAATGGTTAACTGGATCTGCAATCTTGAGAACATCAGGGAAGCCATACCATTTTCACGAAGACCAAACAGGATCAGACCATAAGATCCAGACATTATCAATCAATGATTATATAAAATGCTCACAATAATAATTGACGGAAATAATCTGATTCATAAAGTCCCTTCTTTAATAACAACTTTTAAAAAAGACAAAGAAGGTGCTCAACTATCCCTGATTGAAACCGTTGTTACAAAGACCGGTAAGGATAAGGTCATTTTTGTTTTTGACGGACACAGTAGTTTACGCAGACCTAATGTCATATTTTCCGAAAGTTCTTCAGCAGATGATGTGATAAGAAAGAAGATCGAGAATTTTACAAACCATAAATCACTTAAGATAGTAAGCTCTGATAACGGTATTACAGGTCTGGCAAAAGTCTGCGGATGTAAGACTCAAAAATCCGAAGACTTCTGGAAAGATATAAATATCAAATCATCTGCCCCTTCAGGTAAGAGCATAAATCAGAATTTCATCTATGACAAGCTTGAAAAGCCAGAGCGAATGAGCAAGAATGAGATCGATGAATTCAGAAAATTTTTTACATGAAATACGATCCCAATATGAACTGCCGCTGAAATGCATTTAATAAAAAATGAGCTTTCCGCGAAGATAGTTTTCATTGGATGCGGTCTTGTTTGCCTCCTGCCTTTTGTTGATCCTCCCATAGCGCTGCTTTTAGGGATCATACTCTCACAGATAATTAAAAATCCGTTTTCAAAATCAATCAGCATTCTTACCAAAATCTTACTACAGGTGTCTGTAGTAGGTCTCGGATTTGGTATGAATTTATTTGAAGCAGCCAAAGCCGGGCAGGAAGGCTTCTACTTTACAATGTCAACGATCATTCTGACACTAGTGATCGGCATTTTTCTCGGCAGGCTTTTTAAGATCGATAAGATTATTTCTTATCTTGTTTCCGCGGGAACATCCATCTGCGGAGGCAGTGCAATTGCGGCGGTCTCTCCGATCATCGGCGCGAAGCCGGAGCAAATTTCAGTTTCGCTTGGAATAGTTTTCATTCTGAATTCTGTCGCTCTGTTTATTTTTCCTCTGATCGGGCATTTCTTTGATCTTTCACAAGCTCAATTTGGGTTATGGGCGGCAGTCGCGATCCACGATACAAGCTCTGTTGTCGGAGCAGCTTCAAAGTACGGAAACGAAGCACTGCAGATAGCAACCACAGTAAAGCTCGAAAGAGCATTATGGATAATTCCCGTTTCATTGTTTACTGCTGTCTTTTTTAAAAATAAGGACAGTAAAATAAAGATACCCTATTTCATATTCTTCTTTATACTTGCAATGGCATTCAATACTTTCTTTCCTCAGTTCCAGTCATTCGGACTTGCAGCTCTGTTGATTGCTAAAAAAGGTCTGACAGTTACATTATTTCTTATTGGTACAGGTTTTTCAAGAGAGAACCTTAAAGCAGTAGGATTAAAGCCATTGATGCTTGGAGTAATACTTTGGACAATGATCTCCGTCTGTTCGATAATCGTTATACTGAATTTTATCTGATGAATATTTTCTGCTGAAAAATTCAAATTAACATTTTAAAATAAATTTTTAATAAATATATTTAAGAAAAAATTACCTGCCATGACACATCAAGACGTTGAAACATCATTGTTTAAAAATCTGTTTGAAGAAAATTCTTTTGTACTGCTGGATGTAAGAACTCCGGAAGAGTTTGTTTCAGGACATCTCAAGGGTGCAACGAACATTAATTTTTACAATGAAACATTTCAGACTGATATAGATGAATTTGATAAGAGAAAAAAATATCTCGTCTACTGCCGCTCCGGCGGAAGAAGCCGCCAGGCGATGTTCCTTATGCGGGATCTTGGTTTTGAAGAGGTATATAACCTGTCGGGAGGGATCATATCCTGGAATGAACACGGCTATTCAATTGAAAATTAAAAAATCCTATATTAAATGTTTGAGATAAAACAGTTTTACGATTTCAATCTTGCACACGCTTCATACGCAGTTTTAAGTGAAAATGAAATTGCTTTGATCGATCCGGCAAGGAACCCTGAACAGTATTATAATTACGCTGACGAAAAAAAAGCGAAGATCATCGCTGTCATTGAAACACATCCTCATGCGGATTTTGTAAGTTCGCATCTTGAAATTTCCAAAACAACAGGCGCGAAAATATTTGTCAGCAAGTTAGTAAATCCTTTTTATGAATTCGTAGCATTTGATGACGGAGATGAATTGCGGATCGGCAAAGCAACGCTGCATCCCCTGAATACTCCCGGACATTCGCCTGACAGCATTTCAATATTGATAAAAGACGAGTCCGGAAATGATTACGCTATTGCCACAGGCGATACTTTGTTTGTTGGTGATGTAGGAAGACCTGACTTGCGTGAGTCTGCTGGCTCCATCAATAAAAGCAAAGAAGATCTTGCCAGGATGATGTATCATACAATTCACGAAAAGCTTCTCAAACTTCCCGATGGAATGCTGGTATATCCCGCGCATGGAGCGGGTTCACTCTGCGGTAAATCCTCAAGCACGGATACTTACACAACAATAGGCAGGGAGAAAAAAGAGAATTATGCTCTGCAGCCGATGAGCGAAGATAATTTTCTTCATGAGCTGTTAAAGGATCAATCCTATATCCCAAAATATTTCGGATATAATGTTGAGCTAAACAGAAAAGGTGCTCCCGGTTACAGAGAGAGCATTGATAAGGTAAAACGCCTGAGTTCTTATGGAGATATGGAAAGCGGTGTTACGATCATTGACACACGTACACAGGATGATTTTGGAGACGGACATTTCAAAGGCGCGATAAATCTCCGGGATGAATTGAAGTTTGAATCATGGCTTGGTACAATAATTTCTCCTGATGAAAAATTTTATCTGATCTCAGATTCAAAGAGAAATTTAGAGAAGCTTATAGGACGAATTGCTAAAATAGGTTATGAAATAAATATCGCCGGCGCGATAGTTCATCATGATATCGGCTCACTGGAAAGCAATGAGTACTTCGACCTGAAAAAATTCAAAGAGAATACCGATGCGTTTACAATTGTAGATGTCCGGAATAAATCGGAAGTCGAAGAGAAGAAAATTTTTAATAACTCATTGTCCCTGCCATTGAATGAGCTCAGAGAACGATACAACGAGATACCATTGGACAAACCAATAGTGGTGCATTGCGCTGCGGGTTTCCGTTCTGCCGCGGCTACCGGGATACTGGAAAATCTCCTTTCCCAAAAGATATATGATCTGAGTGACAGCATAAAACAATTCTGATAAATTACTCTTATGGTAAATAAATTTACAACCTTCTACAGACACATCATCGAGGAAGAGAGAAAATATCCTGAAGCAACAGGTCAGCTCTCGGATCTGCTTGCTGATATCGCACTTGCCTGCAAGGTAATCTCGCTTGAAGTTAACCGCGCAGGGCTAATCGATATACTTGGCTTCACAGGTGAGGAAAATGTTCAGGGTGAACAGGTCAAAAAGCTTGATGTTTATGCAAATGATGTATTAACGCATGTGATGAAGCAGGGTGGACATATATGTGCAGTCTGCTCTGAGGAAGAGGAAAACTTCATTCCGATCGAAGATAAATTTTCTGAGAACAAATACGTGACAAATAAATATATCTGCCATTTTGATCCGCTTGACGGATCATCCAACATAGATGTAAACGTTTCGATCGGTACGATCTTTTCGGTTTATAAAAGGGTTTCGAAATCCGGCGCGGGCTCACTTGAAGACTGCCTGCAAAAGGGTACTGAGCAGGTTGCCGCGGGATATGTTATATATGGCTCAAGCACAGTGCTTGTATACACAAAAGGTCAGGGCGTTCATGGATTTACACTTGATCCTTCAGTCGGAGAATTTTTACTTTCCAATGAGAACATAAGCATTCCGAAGAAGTCAAAAACGTTCTCTACGAATGATGGTAATTTTTGTAAATGGAGCAGCGGTATGAAAGAATACGTTTCGTACCTGAAGGAAATTGATGATAAAACATCAAGACCATATTCTTCAAGATACATAGGTTCACTTGTAGCTGACTTCCACAGAAATCTTTTGTATGGAGGAATATTTATGTATCCTTCTGACAGCAAGAATATAAACGGTAAATTAAGACTGATGTATGAAGCAAATCCGTTAAGCTTTATTGTAGAACAGGCAGGCGGCAGAAGTTCCGACGGGAAAAAAAGAATCCTCGAAATTGAGCCGAAGAGTCTTCATCAGAGAACACCACTTTTCATCGGGAGTGAGGATGATGTAAAATTGCTTGAAAAATTTTTAGCGACAGAGGAAATAAAAGTAGTAATTTAAGATATCTACATTCTTAAACTTAATTGTTTTCCGGTTTACTCATAAGATTCGTCTTCCTGAGAATATTTATGTTGCTTTCATCGACATCAAATTCAATAAAAACAGAATTATCATATCTCTCCAGCTTAAACTTGTTAAAGATCTCAGAAGATGAATTCTCCTTTCCTGCCGCACTTAATTTAGCAACGGTAATGACACCATTGAGAATGCTCCGGAAATATTTTGCGGATTCTTCATCTATACATTCAGACTGAACCAGCAATTTAAGTTCGTTGTTCATTTTGGCGGAAAAAGATATTGCTTTCAGCCGTTTATACAGATTAACTATTGTGGGCTTCTCTTTAACTTCAGCCGAGTCATTTAGTACCTCCGGTGATGAACTTGCAGAGTCTTCAGGAAGCTTTTCACCGTAAGTTGCTTCGAGGAAATTCTGAAAAATGCCTCTTATAAAAATTTTCTC
>Ga0105044_10000367_pt1 | contig 54535 bp, 49 predicted proteins | sample MAT01_FD_78092 | JGI IMG/M metagenome (GOLD analysis project Ga0105044, IMG submission 78092) | Freshwater microbial communities from Lake Fryxell liftoff mats and glacier meltwater in Antarctica - MAT-01 | ecosystem: Environmental > Aquatic > Freshwater > Ice > Liftoff microbial mat | place...
CGACCCTTGTCAGGCGTCCAGTTTATGGCGACGTTCACAACTGCGTGGCTGATGATCGCAGTGCTCGGGTGGATAGGTCGAGCACACCAGTGAGTATGTTAGTGCAGATGCGAAGTTCATTGCTCTTGCGGTGCAGTATCATCACAGTCGCAGGCGGATGGCTATCTCGACCGAGATCTCGGTGTAGCTATCCTAGAACTCTCCGTTTGATAATGTCTGCTTGGATGCTCGGCATGGTCTTGGGCTGCACGCCGGCGGCGCCGAAGCGTCCCAACGTCCTCCTGATCACGATCGACACGCTGCGCGCCGATCACCTGGGCACGTACGGGTACCCGCGGCCGACGTCGCCCGAGATCGACGCCTTCGCGGCGCGCTCGACCGTCTTCGAGAACGCGCACTCGAGCTCGTCGTGGACGCTGCCGAGCCTCGCTTCGATCCACACGTCGTTGCTGTCGACGACGCACGGCTGCTGGAAGATCTCGAGCCGGCTCGAGCCGGAGTTCACGACCGCGGCCGAGGTCCTGCGCGACGCCGGCTACGACACCGCGATGGTCGCGTGTCACATCTTCCTCTCGGCGCAGTACGGGCTTCAGCAGGGTTTCACGCACGTCGACGACGAGCTCGTGCGCCCGCCGTCGGATGCGGCCGAGGCGATCAGCTCGCCCGGCGTCACCGAGCGCGGCGTGCGCTTCCTCGAGCGCAAGGCCGCGGCGGCCGAGGAATCCCCGTGGTTCCTGTGGCTGCACTACTTCGATCCGCACGACAGCTACCTCCCGCACGAGGGCTTCTCCGAGAAGTTCGGGACGGTGGAGGAGATCGACCTCTACGACGGCGAGATCGCGTTCACCGACCACTACGTCGGGATGGTGCTGCGGAAGCTCGCGGAGCTCGGGCTCGAGGACGACACGATCGTCGTGATCACCTCCGACCACGGCGAGGAGTTCGGCGAGCACGGCTTCAAGCGTCACGGCTACTCGCTGTACCAGGAGGCCGTGCGCGTCCCGCTCGTGATCAAGGTGCCCGGTGCGGCCGCGCGGCGGATCCCCGAGGTCGTCGGCAACGTCGACGTGTTGCCGACCTTGTTGGAAGCGTGCGACCTCGAGTTGGCGAAGGTCCAGGGAGCGAGCTGCGCCCACGAGCTCGAAGGGCGCAGTCTGCTCGGCGCGATCCGCGGCACGTCCGCGTTGAGCGAAGGCCAGGTGGTCGCCGAGGTGCGCTGGCACGACGGCCAGGACCTGCGGATGATGCGCGAGGGTCCGTGGAAGCTCATCGAGGACCAGAGCGTGAAGCAGCAGCGGAACCAGAGCGCCCTGTACGACCTGGCCGCGGATCCGCGCGAAGCGACCGACGTGCGCTCGCTGGAGAGCGCGCATGCCGCGCGGATCGCCGAACTCGTGCTGCACCGCCTCGGCCGCGCGATCGGCTGGGCCGGCTGCTATCCGCTGGTCGAACCGTACACCCCGACCGCGGGCGACATGCAGCGCCTGCAGAACCTGGGCTACGCCGGCGACGCGCCGTCGGAAAGTGGCGGGAAATGAAGCGCGGATTCGCAATCTGCGCCACGCTGCTCCTGGTTGCGTGCAGCGGCGACGTGCGTCGCACTCACTTCGCCGATGGCAGCCCGTGGTCCGAAGTTCACTACGCGGACGGTCGACCGAACGGCGCGCTCACGACGTGGCACGGACCGGGCCAGAAGGCGCGCGAGGGGACCTACGTCGACGGCCTTCAACACGGCACGTGGCGTGCTTGGGGCGAGGACGGACAACTCCTCCTCGAGGCGAGCTACGAGCGCGGCCGCGCGAACGGGCCGTGGAGCGAATGGTGGGCGAATGGAGCTCCGAAATTCCGCGGCACGTACCGCGAGGGTCGGCCCGACGGCGCGTGGGCGGAGTTCTGGAACGACGGCTCGCGCGCGATCGAGGCCAGTTACGCGCGGGGCAAACCGCACGGCGAGACGCGCATGTACGGCAAGGACGGCGAGCTCGTCGTGATCGACACGTACGACGAGGGCGTCTTCGTCGGCCGACGCAGGCCCTGAGAGACGTTCCCGTTCCACGGCGCGTCGCGCGTGATGCTCCGCGGGCTCCGGGCGGCGCCTCAGGACAGTCCCAGCAGGCGCCGCGCGTTGCCGCCGAGCACGAGCTCGAGCGTCGCGCTGTCGGCTCCGGCGTCGAGCAGCGCGCGGTGCTGCTCGTCGTAACGGTCCTTGCGCCAGCCCGCGGGGAACGTGTTCGAATCCGTGCCGAAGAGCACGCGCTCGGGCCCGAAGACTTCGAGCGCCCGCCGGAACACTTCATCGAGCGCCGGCTTCGGGCTCATCACGGACCGCCACGAGTTCGACGACGACGTGTCCACGTAGACGTTGTCGCACTGCGCTCCCAAGAGCATCGTTTCGCGCAGGAACCCCGCCCCGAAGTGCGGCACGACGAATCGGATGCGGCGGTGGGCGTTGGCGGCCGGCACCAGCGACAACGGGTTCGCGTAGTTGATGTCGGCGACGCGCGGCAGCCCGAGCAAGTCGCGCACCTTCACGACGAGCAGGCCGCAGTGTGCGTAGAGGATCGCGCCGTGTTCGTCGAGCACTTGGAGGAGAGCCTTGACCTCGGGCCCGTCCCAGCGCCAGTGGTGGAGCGCGGGGAATACCAGCGCGCCGCGCACACGGCCTTGCGCGAGCAGTGCGCCGAGACGTTGCGCCGCGCCTTCGACGCGCGGGTTCACGAGCGCGAAGGCCGAGATGCGGCCCTTCGAGAGCGCCGCGGCCTCGCACACGATCGGCACTTCCTCGGGGGTGCTGGCGAACGTGCACAGATGGTCGATCCCATGGCGCTCCATCTCCGCGATCCAACGCGCGGTGTGCTCGACGGTGGACGCGGCCGGCAGCTCGAACCCAGCTTGTCTCGCGATGCGCGCGAGCTTCTCGTCCACGTCGCCGGGCGCCGGCGACTGCGCAGCGAGCGTCTGGAAGTAGGTGGCGGAGAAAAAGTGCGTGTGGAAATCGACGAGGTTCATGGTTCCAGTGCCTGAGCGCCCGTGACGAATTCACAGGCGACGCGGAAGCTGCGCCAATTGGACCTGAAAGAGCGCGCGAACTCGATCTCTGCGCGCGCTCTCAGCGGGCTTCGCGCCATGAACGCCACTGCGCGCGAGCGTAATCGAGAGTGCTGCCCACGTGGAACGGCAGTCCGCGCGTACCGTACAGGTCGAGCCCGCCCTTCACCGGATCACGGTCGCGCGCTTGACGCACGATGCGCGCGGCGCTCATCGGGTACGGCGCCGCGGTCGCCTTGCCGATCGTGAAGCCGCGCTCCGCGAGGTGCGCGATCAACTCTTCTGGCGTAGCGCCGCGCAGTGCGTAGGGCCAGAACTCGAGCAGCAGCGCGATCCGAGGGCTCGCCTCGAGGAGCTCGCGCGCGCCTTGCAGCGCATGCCACTCGGACCCTTGCGTGTCGATCTTCAGGACGCTCACCGGACCGCGCACGTGATCGTCGACGCGCTCGACAGCGATCTCGATCTCGCGACCCGTGCCCATGTCGGCCGGACGCTCCGCGCGAACGTCGAGCAGGCGGTTGTCGCCGAAGTTCGAGTTCGCGAGCGCGATGCGCGCCGTTCCGCGCACGGATCCAGCGGCTGCGCGGTGCACGATCGCGCGGCCGAATCCGGCGCGCTCCGCCGTGCGCGCATTGCGCTCGAGCACGTCCGCGATCCAAGGCACGGGTTCGAAGGCGTGCACTTCGCAACCCGCGAGCATCGCGTGCACTGTGAACCAGCCCACGTTGGCGCCCAGGTCGACGACCCGCGCGCCGGGCCGGAGGTGCGCGAGGAAAAGCCGCGTCTCGTGCTCTTCCCACGCGCCGCGCTCGATCGCCGGACCGATGATCGTGTCCCCGGTGAGGACCTCGAAATCGAGGCCGCTCCCGCGGAGCTTCACCGTGCGCGTCGCGTTCTCCATCGGGGCCGGAATGCTAACGAGGTGGTCGGGAAACCAGAACGCCCGCGCGATGGAACCGCGAGGGCGTCCGGTGATGCGTTCGGCTCAGACGCAGCGCGCGTGGCCCTACTTCTGGGTGGCGCCGCCGCCGGTCGCGTACGCGAGCTCGCTCGTCCAGTCGCGGTCCGAGCACTGGAAGTAGCCCTTGTTCTTCGAGCCGAACGACGTCGTCTCGTACGCCTTCGCGCCGAGGACGTAGAACTTCCCGCTGCCTTGGCAGCCCGCGGTGCCCTTGTCGTACAGGTAGTACGAGTAGAAGTACGTCGCGTCGTTCAGCGGATCGCGCGGTGGTGCCGGGAGGTAGCCGTACTGCACCAGCTCCGGGATGAAGTCGCCGTCGTTCGAGACGTCCCAGCCACCGTAGCTCGGGTTGGGCTTCGAGTCCGGGTAGCGCTGCTTGTCGATGAAGAACTGCTCGATCGCGGACTGGATGCCCTTGATGTCGGCCACTCGTCGCGCGTCGCGCGTCGCGGCGATGTGATTCGTGACGCGTGGGATCAGCGCTCCCGCGAGGATCGCGAGGATGCTGATCACGACGATCAGCTCGATCAGCGTGAAGCCCTTCGGATTGCGTGTGTGCATGGTGGGTGCAGGCTTGGACGGGAGAGGCTGATCGGCGATTCCGGAACGGGGGCATCCATCTCGACGCGCCCGGGCTGATTCCGAGTCCCTTGTCGGATGGACGGGCTTTGGACTTGCGCGGCTGGCCTCCTGCCGGATGTCCCACGGTGATCGGGCTCAAGCGCGATGCCGCGTCCGGTCGATCGTGCACTCGACGGTTCATTCGTTCCGGACCTCGAAGATCCACCGATGCCCACGCTGCACTCCGTACCGACCTCTCGCCGGGGCTTCACGCTGCTCGAGATCCTGATCGTCGTCGCCGTGATGGCGCTGCTCGCCGGTGCCGCGATTCCGGTGGCTTCGAAGGCGCTGTCCTCGGCCGCGCGCAAGGCGACGCGCGAGGAACTGGTGCAGATCGGCCTCGCCGCGCAGGAGTACTTCCGCGACATGAACGTCGCGCCGCGCGAGATCCAAGACCTCGAGCGCGCGAGCGCTGCCGCGGGCTGGTCCGGTCCCTATCTCGCCCGGGCGCAGTCGGACCAACCGCCCACGGTCTCGGGCTACTCGAGCGACGCGTGGTCGCGCGACTATCGGGTCAAGCTCTCGGGCGACACGCTGACGATCACCAGCGCCGGCGCCGATGCCGCTCTCGACACCGCCGACGACGTGCGCATCCAGGTCGACTTCACGCCCATCCGTCGCGAACAGACGCTCGAGGAACTCGCGGCGATCAACCGGGCGGTGACTCTCTACAACGGTCTCCGCGGCCTCGACGCTCCGCTCCCCGGGTCGTGGAAGCGCGCGCTGGCGAAGCTCGTCGAGGCGCGCTTCCTGCCGGACATGGACGCTTACGCGGACGATGCCTGGGGCAACCCGTACCACGGCGATCCCGATGGCCAGTTCCCGCTGATGCGCGTCGCTTCGGTCTCGATCGCCAGCCCGGATCGGAAGAGCGGGACCTCCGCTTCCGCCCTGGATTCACGGTCAGCGAAGTAGCACCCCGGCGAAGTAGGGCTCTCTGCGTCGACCGCGGCGGACTATCCTCTGCGCTTCATGGAACGCTGGTCGATCGATCTCGCGAAGGAGAACTTCAAGTTCTCCGCCGCGCACTTCCTCATCTTCCCCGACGGCAGCGCGGAGCGACTGCACGGCCACAACTACCGCGTGTTCGTGGAGATCGAGGCGCGCCTCTCGGCGCACGGCCTCGTGCTCGACTTCAAGGCCGTCAAGCCGGTCGTCCGCGAGCTGTGCGACGAACTCGACGAGCACTGGCTCGTGCCCGGCGAGCACCCGGTCCTGCGACACGGCGAAAGGCCCGACGGCATCGTCGAAGTGCGCTACCTCGACCGCTACTACGCCGCGCCGCGCGAGGACGTGATCGTGCTGCCGATCAACAACACGAGCTCCGAGAACCTGGCCACCTGGTTCGCGCGCGAACTGCGCCGTCGCCTGGCCGAGCGCTTTCGCGACGTCGAGATCGTCTCGCTGCGCGTGGCGGTCGAGGAGACCAGCGGTCAGCGCGGCGTCTACCAATACGCACTGGGCGCCGACACCGAGGACGAGCTGGGCGGGAGCTCCTGAGCGAAACCGAGCCCGGTCCGCGCGCCCGCAATGGAGAGACCCCGATCCGCCTCGCGGCCGATCGGGGTCTTCGGTCTCAGCGCCACGTTTTCCGCGGCACCTCGTCCAGCCGGGCGGCTCTCGAACGCCCGGTCGCCTCCGCTACCGACCACCCCCCGTGGTCGCGCTCTCCTCCAACCGGATGCCCGCTGCGTACGTTCCCGTGCGCTGGACATCCGGGGTTCCATTCGCGAGCCAGAAGTCCCAGCGACCCTCCATCCGGCCCTCGCGCACGACACCCTCCGCGTGCTTCGTGCCGTCGGGGTGCCAGCGCGCCGAGCGCCCGTTCGGCACGCCCTCGTCCACTTCGACTCGAGACTGCAGGTTGCCGTTGGCCCAGTACGTCGTCTGCGCTTCCGCCTCCGGCGCGCGCAGCCCCTGCGTCGCCCCCACGAGTCCGAGGCCCAGGAGGCCGGTCATCAGGAGGACGGTGTTCCACTTCATGGCACACGTTCGGACGCCGCATCGGCGATCAGCTTCCCGCTCAGCGCGTGATTTCGCAGCCGCTGGCGCTGCCCGGCCTCCAGCTCGAGCCGTGGGCTCAGCGCGGTGACGTCGAGGACCTGAACGACGGACTCCGCGTTGCCTGGCACCGAAATTCGGCCGCGGACGTGCTCGAGATCGGTCCAGGCCGCGCGATCGCCACCGAGGTCGAGCAAGTCCGCCACGGGCTTCACGAGGATCCCGGGGTGGAGTCTCAAGACCTCGCGCAGTTCCGCGGGCCCGAGTGCCGCGAGGATCGCCGACCGGAAGCTCTCGCGCGTGGGCTCGAGTTCCGCCTCGGCGAGCAAGCGCGCGCTGTGGATCGTCTCGTGACCGGACCGCTCGGCCTCGCGGCACAGCTCGTGGAGGCTCTTGAGCCCGCCGCGCGCGGCGATGCGTTCGGCGATCAGGAATCCGAGTCCGTAGTACGCGCGCCGGGCACCCGGGGACGCGCGCGCCGTCGAGAGCCCCGCGCGCACGACGAACACGTCGCAGGGGTCGATCGGCTCCAGGTCCTCGGCCACGATGCGGATGCGCGATTGCAGGCCGCGCAGCGCCACCACGGTCGAGGCGGAAGGCTCGAGCCACAGCTCCAGATCGAGTTGCAGACCGCCGATCGCCGCGGCCGCGGTCGCCAACCGGCCCGCGCGCAGGCGCGCCGCCGCCTCGGGAACGAGCTGCGCGGCGATCAAGTCGCACAGGCCTTCCTCGAGCGTGCCGGGCAGCCGATCCCAGACCGAGTCGAGGCTCGCGTGGACGAGCTCGTGGGCGAGCGTGCGTTCGATCTGATCCGCCGATTCACGCAGATGGATCCGGCGCACGCCCTCGGCCCAGAATCCGTCCGTGTCGCTGTAGGTCGAGGTGCGCAGGCTGTAGAGCGTCGGGGTCTCCTGCACCCAGACCTCGAGCGGCTCGAGGCGCGTGCCCGGAATGGCAGCGACGACCCGCGGCGCCAGCGCGTCGAGCGCACGCGCAACGTCCTCGGCCCGTACGCGCGTCGCGGCGCGGACGGTGCCGAGGCGAGCGGACGCGGACTCGGCCGGCGGCCGCGCGAGACAAGCGCAGAGGCCGAAGCTCGCGGCCGCCAGGGCGAGGATGCGCGCCGCACGCCCCGCGAGAGCGGAGCTGTGCATGGCGGGGAGACCTCATCGAAAACTACCCCGCGAACGGGAGCGCGGTCGTGACGCCGCGGCGCTTCGCCCGTGAGGAATTCACGGGCGCAGCGCCGCGGGAGGCGCGCCACCAGGACCGCTGAGCGCGCCGGCTCGAGCTCTTCACGCGCTCTCAGTTCCGCGCAGGAATCCAGCCGCCTTCGACCACGCCGTTCTCGGGGTCGATCACGAAGACCTCGAACAGGCGCGGCGCACCGGTGAGCTCCGCGCGGCGGCGATAGGTCTCGAGCGCCGCGCTGGGAGCGCGCGCCGGCGCCGGCCTCGGAACGGCGCCGCCGATCGCCGGCCTCTCTGCGTCGACCTCGAGCGCGGCGTTCATCGGCGTCGCGCTCACCTCGAGCCGGTAGCTGGCGTCGCCGCCGGCGGAGACCACCACGATGTGGAACGCCTGGCTGTAGACCGTGAACGTGCCACGTTCGGAGGCTTGCGGCGAATCGAAGACGCCGACGAACTCGTCGAGGAGGGGATCGTAGATCCACACGTCGAGGTCGGCGCACTGGCAGCCCGCATCGAGCACGAAGTCGACGACGATCGGCTCGCCGGCGACGAACGCGAAACCGTCCTGCGGATCGTACGCGTCGTCGCGGACGTCGCCCTCGATGCACAGCTTCTGGTGCGCGTACAAGTAGCCGAAGTAGTCCGCCGTGTGCGCGTCGTCGTTGGGCTCGGACTCGGCGTAGGTCGGAACCGGCGGCGCGCCGACGTGGATCTCCGTCGATCCGTGGCAGGCGCCGAGCGCGAGCGGGGCGGCGGCGAGGGCGAGTTGGAAGTGGGACGGCAGTGCGCGCGATCGTGCGTTCATGGCGGGGGCTCGGGGTGGACGCCTGGCTCGCGCAAGCGCCGTGCCTCGGCGCTGCTCGGCCGCGCACGTCGGATTCGTCCCACGCCGAGGTCAGACTGCGTCGCTGCGTGTCCCACGCGGGGTGCTCGGCCGCGCGGCGCGCCCGCCGTTCGGCTTCGGTCCCGCGGCGCGCTTGGACTTCGCCGCGCGCGCTGCGCCGCCGGGTGAGCTCGTACGCGCGCGCCTGGAACCGCCGCTCAGGACCCACTCCTCCTCCTCCGGAGTCTCAGGCGCGAGCCGATCGGCGCGACGTTGCGCGGCGGTGCGAGCGGGCCTCTCCGGGGCATCCCCTCCGCCTGCGCCCGTGCGTGCGCCCGCGCCTGCGCCCGTGCCTGCGCCCGTGCCTGCGCCCGTGCCCGACCGCCGGTCGGCTCCCGGCCGCGGTGGTTTCGTGACGGGCGACGGGGGCGCGAAGTAGAAGCCGCGCTCCACCGTCTGCGTGTCGTCGCGTAGCACCTCGACGCGCAACGGATCGAGTCCGGCGATGCGCTCGTCCTCCACTTCGTACAGCGCGCGACTGCGCCAATTCCCCACGAACCGCGCGCGTCTTCGCCGTGCCCACGCGCGGATATCCTCACCCGGGCGCGGGCGTGCGCCCTCCGCGCGCAGACGTTCCACCTGGATCGCCGCGCGCTCGGGATCGGGTGCCAGGCCGCCGTCGCTCTGCACGATGCGGTGCCACGGTCGCGGATCGTCCGTCGGCAGCGCGGCCACGGCTCGCCCGGCGGCGCGCGCCGCCGCGGGTCGTCCGGCGAGCCGGGCCAGTTCGGCGAAGGAAGCGGTACGGCCGGCGGCCACACCGCGCAGTGCTTGCAGATAGGGATTGGGTTCCAAGGTCGTCCTCCATTCCGATGACGCTCGGAGTTCCCGCCGGTAGCAGGGGAACCGTGACTTTTTTCGCGCGAGCGGCGATCCTCTGGGGCTCGCACCACGCCGCCGATGTCCACGAACCGCGTCCAGTCCAAAGTTTCCGCTCCCGATTCCGGTGCCGCCGCCTCGACCACGCACGCGAGCGAGACGACCGAAGTCGCGCCGCGCCGCGTGCACGTGGTCACGTTCGGTTGCCAGATGAACAAGTACGATTCGTTGCTCGCCGAGGGCCGCTTCCGGCGCGCGGGATACGCGACGACCGACCGGATGGAGGACGCGGATGTCGTGCTCTTCAACACCTGTTCGGTGCGCGACCACGCCGAGGAGCGCGCGTACTCGTGGGTCGGCGAGCTGAAGCGCGTGAAGGCCGAACGTCCCGATATCGTCGTCGGCGTCCTGGGCTGCATGGCGCAGCGCGTGGGCGAGGAGATCTTCGCGCGCGCGGGCCACGTCGACCTCGTCGCCGGCACGCGCCAGTTCGCGAGCCTGCCCGCGCTCGTCGGCGACGTTCTCGCCGCGCGGAACGCGGGCCTGCGCGCGCGCGTCGTCGCGCTGGGCATGGACGACGACCTCTCCGTGGACCGCGCTGGAGAACCGTGGGACGGCGGCGCGCACGCGTGGTTGACCGTGATGCGCGGGTGCGACCTGAATTGCACGTACTGCATCGTCCCGTCCGTGCGCGGACGCGTGCTCTCCTACCCGATCGAGCATCTCGTGCGCGAAGCGCGCGGCTACGTCGAGCAGGGTGTGCGCGCGATCACGCTGCTCGGCCAGACCGTGAACAGCTACGGCGAGGACGCGCCCGCTCCCGCCGCGGGCGACCGTTCCTGGAGCGGTCGGCAGGGACGACCCGGGCTCGCGGATCTCTTGCGCGAGCTGCAGCAGATCGACGGGCTGGCGCGGATCCGCATGATCACGGCGCACCCGAGCTACGTGACTCCCGCCCTGGCCGAAGCGATCCGGGACTGCGACAAGGTCGAACGCTTTCTGCCGCTGCCGGCGCAGTCGGGTTCCGATGCCGTGCTGCGCGCGATGAAGCGCGGCTACACGGTGGATCTCTACCGGCGCCGCATGGAGATGCTGCGTGCGCGCGTCCCCGACATCGAGCTCGGCACCGACTGGATCGTGGGCTTCCCGGGCGAGACCGACGCCGACTTCGACGCCAGCGAAGCATTCCTCACCGAGCAGGCCTTCGTGGTGAACTACGTCTTCAAGTACAGCCCGCGACCGGGGACCGGCGCCGCGGAGCGACTGCTCGACGACATCCCCGAAGAGGTCAAGAAGGAGCGCAATCAGCGGCTCCTCCGCGCCGCGGAACGCGCTGGTTTACAGCGTCATTCCGCGCACGTCGGCGCGACGCGGCGCGTGCTCGTCGATGGCGTCTCGGACCGCGGCGAGGGCGTCGTGCTGGGTCGTAGCGAGCACGGATTGGCGGTCAGCTTGAAGGGCGGCGCCGAACTGCTCGGCCGCGTGGTCGACGTGCGCATCGAGAGTGCGAGCGCGTATGTCCTGACGGGAACTCTCGCGCAGTCCGATCCCATCTAACGCGCACGGAGCGTTCCATCCCGCCCGGCGTCCTCGAGCCCGACGCCGAGCCCGAGTCTGGGCTGCGCGCGCCGCAGCGTCCAGGCGACGGCGCCGGGCCGGCCGCCGACGGTGAACTCGCCGCGCACCTCGCCCGCGCGGAGGTCGACGACGACGACGCGTCCTTCGCCGGCGATCGAGACGAAAGCGTGGTGGCCGTCGGGGTCGACCACGACGGGCCACGGGGCCGGCGCCGGTTCCGCGGCGGCGATCTGGATCCGCAGCGGCTCGCCGCGGTGCTCTTCGAGCGCGATGAGCACTTCGCCCGTGGATCGCGCACTGGCGACGAGCACGCGGCCCGCGAGATCGCTGGCTAGAGCGAGCGGCGGCACCTCGAAGTCGAATGCGGCGCTGCGGGGCCTCCCGGGCTGCGCGCGCGTGCCGTTCTCGAACGCTCCCGCGGCGATCGAAGTCGGCGTTGCGGCGAGTTCGAAGCGCTCGACGACCCGACGACCTGCGGGGTCCACGCGCACGATCGCGTCGGGCCCGCTGCAACCGGCGAGCAGAGTGTCGCCGTCTGTCGAGCGCGCGAGCGCGACGATCGAGGCACAATCCGTCGCGATACGCGCTTCGACGCGGCCCGACTCGCGGCCGATCAGGAGCACATCGCCCGATCCGGCGAAGCTCGCGGCCAGCGTGCTGCGCCGATCCGCGAAGACCAGCCCGGTCGCTCGACCCGAGCCGGCCGCTTGCCAAGTCGCGTCGATCCCTTGCCGCGCGAGGTCGCACACGACGACGTCGCCCCGCGCGTCGATCGTCGCCGCGTACTGACCGTTGCGCGCTGTGGCGATCGCCACGACCGGACCTGCGACGGCGTAACGGTGACGCACGTGCCCGCTGTTCGGCTCGATCTCGAGCAGCGTGTTGGCCGCGTCGTCGGCGACCAGCACGAGCGTGCCCGGGTAGCTCGGCGCGATCCCCGGACCCCCGCAACCCGGCGACGCCGCGATGAGTGACAGCGCGATCCACAGCGAAGTCCCAGGAACCCGCTGCATCGTCTCGCGCGACATCGTGTGTCCTCCGCGCCTAAGGCTGCCGCTCGACGGCGCCTATATCGACGATCGGTCCCACGCCGGCACCCGTGTCGAGCACCGCGCGGTCGTCCACGAAACGTGGTGCGCCGGCCAGGTCGACCGCGTCCTCCTGCGAGTGCTCGTCATTGGCGCCCGCGTCGATCCCGAGCGAGCCGGGGACCAACGCCAGGTCGCCGTAGTCGTCGTCGAGCGTGCCCCATATGCCGTCCGCACCCGGATGAGGGGCGCGCGCGAACGTGGCCGAGCCCACCACGTTGCCAGCGCCCGGGTGGCCGGACGTCGTCATTCCGTAGCGGAATTCGGCCGCGAAACCGTCGATCGCGCTCGCGCCTCGCTCCGCGACGAGGCAGTTGGCGAAGCGCGGCGTCCCCAGGTTGCCGACGAAGAGGCCCTGGCCCTCGAGCGCGCTGTTTTCGGCATAAGTGCAGTTCACGATGCGCGCCTCGCTGAACGCGATGTCGTAAGTGCCGCCGCCCTGGCGCGCCGTGTTGCCTACGAAGACGCAGTCCTCGATCGTCGCGAGCGCGAAGAAGCCGCCGAAGATCGCGCCGCCGAAGCCCTCGTCACCGAAGGTCGTGTTGCCGTGGAATCGCGAAGCGCGGACGATCGGCGCTTCGCCTTCGTTGTAGAGGCCTCCGCCGCCCAGTTCGGCTCGATTGCGTTCGAACAAGCAGCGTTCGACGATCGCGTTGCTGTAGTAGTTGCTCAAGGCGCCGCCGACGGAGAAGGAGCCGCCCTTGGCCTCGTTCGCGATGAAGGAGCAATCCTGCACGATGGTCGGGCTGTTCAGCGTGTAGAGCCCGCCGGCTTCGCTGGCCACGTTGTCGGTGAACGTCGAACCGGCGACGATCGCGTGCGCGTCGTGGATCGCGTAGAAGCCGCCGCCGAACGACGCCTCGTTTTCGAGGAACGAGCAGCCCAGGACGACGATCGCGCCGCCGTTCGTCCACACTCCGCCACCGCCGCTGCCGCCGCCACCACCGCCGCCGCCGTCGATCTCGGTGCCGGCCCGGTTGCGCGCGAACGTGCAGGCCTGGATGTGCGCGAAGTTCTCGTCGTTGTACATCCCTCCGCCGCCGGTCCGGGCCGCGTTGTCGACGAACGTGCTGTACCTGACCTCCGGCGCGCTCGCGGGAGCGGCGTACAACCCTGCGCCGCGCTCGGCGCGGTTCGACTCGAACAGACAATCGTCGAAGATCGCTCCCTGCAGGCTGCGCGTGTACGCGCCACCGCCGTCCGTCGCGGCGACGTTGTCGCGGAACGTGCACGAAAAGACGAGCGTCGCCGCTTCGTGGTGCAAGTACAGGCCGGCCCCGAACTGTGCCGACGCGTTGTCGGTGAACAGGCAGCGCACGAACGTCGAACCCTCGCTGTGGTCGTTCACGGCGCCGTGATTCGAGGCCCAGTTCTCGCGCAGGATGCAATCCACGACGTCGATCGAGCCGTGGTAGATGTTGATCCCCGAACCCTGGTCGCCGCTCTTGGGCGTGGGGCCCAGGGACGGACCGTCCGCATAACCGCCGCGGATCGTGAAGCCGTCGAGGCGCGCGGCGTGCGCGTCCGTCGCGACGACGACTTGGTAGACGTTGTCGGCGCGCTGCGTGAAATCGGGCCCGTCGTCGCCCGCCAGATCGCCGTCGAGGATCGTCACGTGCGCAGCGGGATCACGCTCTGCGAGCACGGACTCGTCGCCGCCGAACCCGCCGTACACGCGCACGCCGTTGCCCAGGCGGAAGGCCGCATCGCGCGACCCGCCGGGCGGGGCGGGGCGATGCGTGCCCCACGCGACCCAGACTTCCTCGCCCGAGCGCGCGCGCGCGAGGACCGCGCCGAGGTCGCGCGCCGCGCGCGCCCAGGACGATCCGTCGCCGTCCGCCGGTCCGCCGAGATCGACGTAGTAGTGCGCGGCGGAAGCGCCCGGCGCGGCGCTCGTGGCCGAACCCTCGGAGCAGCCCGCGAAGGTGAGCAGGGACGAGGCCGCGAGGCCTAGAGAGGTGCGGTGAGCGCGCATCATCACCCCCTATTCTATCCGTCGCCTTCGATGTGCGTCCGGAACGTGGCCGAGGAAGGACTCCGAAGTGGCCGCCGTCCGGTCGCGCGCGGAAGGCGTCAGCCGGACGGCCGACGATCGTGTCCGTAAACTACTTCAAGAGCTCGGCGACGACCTCGCGCTCGGTCTGCAGCTCCTTCACCGTCGCGGCGATCTTGCCCTCGAGGAACGGGGTCAGCGAAAGCCCCTGGACGATGCTCCAGTTGCCCTGTCCGTCACTCGTCACCGGGAACGAGCTGATGAAGCCCTCGGGCACGCCGTAGCTGCCGTCGCTGTTCACGCAGACCGAGTGCCACGCGCCCTTCGGCGTCGCGACGTGCAGGTCGCGCACGTGATCGATCAGGGAGCTCGCCGCGCTGGCCGCCGACGAGAGCCCGCGCGCCGCGATGATCGCCGCGCCGCGCTGCTGGACGGTCTTGAAGAAGTCACCCTGTAACCAAGCCTGGTCGCTGACGACTTCGCCCGCGCTCTTCCCGCGGATCTTCGTGTTCACGTAGTCGGGCACCTGCGTCGCGCTGTGATTGCCCCAGATCGTGCCGTTCGTCACGTCGGTGACGGGCACGCCGGCCTTCTTCGCGAGCTGCGCGGCGGCGCGGTTCTCGTCGAGGCGCGTCATCGCCGTGAAGCGTTCGCGCGGCACGTCCTTGGCCGCGTGCATCGCGATGAGCGCGTTCGTGTTGCACGGGTTGCCGACGACCGCGACGCGCACGTTCTTGGCGCCGTGGTCGTTGATGGCCTTGCCTTGACCCACGAAAATCGGGCCGTTGACCTTGATCAGATCGTTGCGCTCCATGCCCGGGCCGCGCGGACGCGCGCCGACGAGCAGCGCCCAGTTCACGCCGTCGAAGCCTTGCTTCAAGTCGCTCGTCAGCACCATGCCCTTCAAGAGCGGGAAGGCGCAGTCGTCGAGCTCCATCGCGACGCCCTCGAGAGCCTTCAGAGCTTTCTCGTCGGGGATCTCGATCAAGTGGAGGATCACCGGCTGATCACGTCCGAACATCTCGCCCGAGGCGATGCGCGGGAGCAGGGCGTAACCGATCTGGCCGGCGGCGCCGGTGACGGCGACACGGACGGGAGCCTTTTCTTGAGCAGCGGTCATGGGCGAAGACTTGGTCTTTGGGTGATCGAGCGGACGGATACGAACACCGGATGGTGACGGGGGCAAACCTTCAAGGGAAGGGGAGCGCGCCGTTTTCGATGCTCGGACCGGGTGTCCCGGGCGATCGGCGGGCTATTCTCTGGAAGAGCGGGGCATTGCGTCGATCGGCAGGATCGGGGCTGACCCGTCAGGCGGCATAGCGGGAGGTGGCGACGATGACGCGTGGGATCGCACAGACGCTCAGCGAAGCGAAGCTGCGCCCCTTGCTCGTCGAACTCGGGCGCGCCGCGACCCGTTTTCGCTTCGAAGTCGCGCCGAATCCGTGCGTGGGCGCCGCGATCCTCAGCGACGGAGAGGTCATCGCGCGCGGCTACCACGAGGTCTGGGGCGAGTCGCACGCCGAGGTCCACGTACTCGAAGAAGCCCTGCGTTCGGGCGTCCCGCGCGCGCGCTGGGACGTGCTCGTGTTGACGCTCGAGCCGTGCTCGAGCCACGGCAAGACGCCGCCCTGCATCGAGCGCGTACTCGAGAGCGGCATCCCGTGCGTCGTGGTCGGCGAGCTCGACCCCGACCCGCGTCATCAAGGCGAAGGATTGCGGCGCCTTCAGGCCGCCGGCGTCGAGGTCGTGCTCCTCGACGACGCGGTTCAGCTCACGAAGGTCGCGCCGCATTTCGAGACGTGGCTCGACAACGAACGCATCCGCCGTCCGCGTCCGTGGACGATCGCCAAGTGGGCTCAGACGCGCACGGGCCAGCTCGTCCCGCCGCAAGGCGTCGGCGGTGGTCGCTGGATCAGCGGGCCCGAATCGCTGCGCGAGGTTCAGCTCCTGCGCGGCCGCGTCGACGCGATCGTGACCGGGATCGGCACGGTGCTGGCGGACGATCCGCGCTTCACCGTGCGTCCGCCCGGCAACCTGGCGAAGCCGCCGCGGCGCGTCGTGCTCGACAGCCGACTGCGCACGCCGTGCGACGCCACGATCCTGAAGCCTCCGGGCCCGGACGAAGCCGGCGGACCGGTAGACATCCTGTGCATCGGCGGCGCGTCGTCCGAGCGCCACCGCGCGCTCGAAGCCGCCGGCGCGCGCGTGCATCCGTTCCACGTCGCGACGGACGACGGCGTCAACCTGCGCGACGTGCAGACGTGGCTGTGGGAGCAGGGCTGCCGGCGCGTGCTGCTCGAGGCCGGGCCGCGGATCTTGACGCACTACTTGAACGCGGGATTCGTCGACCAGGTGCGCGTGTACACCGGCGTCGTCAACGGCGGCCAGGGTCCGACGATGGGCGAGTGGCTCGGGAAGCTGAAGTTCCACGAGCGCATCGACCGCGAGTGGGGGACGGACGCGGTGCTCGAGGGCTTCCTCCGCGAGGACCGGTGGCGGTCCTGACTCGCGACACGAAGTCGTCGAATATCCAGTGCGTGCGCTCGACCCGGATCGGATTCGGGGCGCCCGTCGACAGCGACGGGCCGAATCTCGTCCGGGCTAGCGCCACTCCGCCACGAACAGGTTCGTCTCACCCGGCTTGCTCGCGCCGCGGTTGCTGGCGAACGCGAGCCACTTCCCGTCCGGGCTGAACACCGGGAACGCGTCGAAGTCCGGCTCGAACGTGATGCGCTCGAGGTTTTTTCCATCCACGTCGATCGCGAACAGATCGAAGTTCGGCATGCCCTTCTTGTCGTCGTGGTGATTCGTCGCGAAGACGAGGCGCTTGTCGCCCACGAAGAAGAAGGGCGCCCAATTGGCTTTGCCCAACTCCGTCACGCGGCGGCGTTCGGACCCATCGACGCGGCACACCATGATCTCCATGCGCGTCGGCCGGACCTGCCAGCGCTTCAGGAGCTTCTCGTAGTCGGCCTGCTCCTCCTTCTCCTTGCCGGGCGTGAACATCGTCGAGCGGTACACGAGCCACTCGCCGTCGTGGCTGAAGAAGGCGCCGCCGTCGTAGCCCGGCTCGTGCGTGACTTGCTTCAGGTCCGAGCCGTCGAGGTTCGCGGTCCAGAGCTCGAGGTCGCCCGAGCGTGTGCTGGTGAACACCATGCGGTCGCCTTTCGGCGAGACCGTCGCTTCGGCGTCGTAGCCGTACGAAGTCGTCAGCGCCGTCTTGCGCCCCGTCGCGAGGTCGTGCGCGTAGATGTCGAACTCGGGGTGAACTTGCCACACGTAGCCCGCCGAACGGTCGGGCGGCGCCGGGCAGTCCAGGTGGAAGGCGCTCGTCGACGCGTAGACGACGCTCGCCCCGTCGGGCAGGAAGTAGGCGCAGGTCGTGACGCCGCGCTCGTCCGAAAGGAGCAGCGGCTGGCCGCCGCGCGGATCGGTGGCATAGATCCGATCGCACTTCGTGCCGAGCGGAGTCGCCTGGTACACGAGTCGATCTCCGGCGAAGCTCCAGTACGCTTCGGCCGCGTTCTCGACGCCCTGCGTCACGCGCCACAGACGCGCGAAGTGGTTCTCGCCGCTCCGGATGAGTTCGTCGCACGCGATCAGCCCGGCGAAAGGCGCTTCGCTCGCGGTGGCCTTCGACCCGGGACGCGCGAGGGACGTCGACGCGCTCGCTCCCGAGTTCGCGGTCGGAGCTTGGTCGCGATGCGTCTCGTCGCTGGCGCAGCCGACGAGGGAGAGGGTCAGGAATGCGTTTAGGCTCGAACGGTGCATCGACCTGCTTCTTCGGGGGGGCTTCACGGGGCGCGATCGTGGTCGTGCGCGCAGTCCTCGTGACCGCGCGGCGAAGGGACGGGATCGTAGCCTGCGCGCGCGAACGGCTGACAGCGCAGGATGCGCCAGATCGCGAGGCCCGACCCGCGCACGATCCCGTGCGCCTCGATCGCCTCGATGGCGTATTGGCTGCAAGTCGGCGCAAAGCGGCACATCGGCGGCTTCAGCGGGGACAGGTAGCGACGGTACAGGCGCAGCGGAGCGGTCACGATTCCGCGCAGGCGGCTCACGGCGGGCTCCGCGGCGAGCTCGGTCCAGTCGAGGGTCGAGCCGGGGGTGCGGTCGTGGGTCCGGTCGATTTAAACTTCGATTTCGGCCCGGCGCGCGTCTCGGGCGCCGGCGCGCCCGCGGCTTTCTCGTCGAAGCGCCGCGCCGCCTTCAGCGCCAACGCCACGAGTTCGCTGCACGTCGCGCTGAGCTCCGGCTCGAGCTTGGGCGAGGCCGCGACCAGCACGAGGTCGAAGCCTAGGGGCAGTTCGGGATAGCTGAGTCGGAAGGACTCGCGAAAGATCCTCCGCACGCGGTTGCGCTTCACGGCCGACTTCCACACGACCTTGCCGATCGAGAGCCCGAGGCGCGTGCCCGGGAGCCCGTTCCGTCGCGCGACCACGAGCAGGATCGATCCGCGCGCCCGAGAACCCTGCTGGAACGCGCGCTGGAAATCGCCGCTTTGGACGAGGCGTTTCTCTCGGTTGTAAGCGAGCGGGCGGGGCACAGGCGATGCGCGCGGCGCGCGCGCGGCCACATGGTACGCCGGTGTGCGTTCGAGCGCGCGCGCCCGCAAGCGCCGGGGTGCGCGCGGCGCTACCATCCGACTCCTGCTTGGCTTCCCGCGGACACAACTGGATCGACGGCGAAACAGCCGAAGCCGCGAGCGGCACCTGGTTCGAGCTCAGCGCGGCCAGCGGCCGCTCGAGTCTCGGGCGCTGGCCGCGTTCGGGCGACCTCGACCTCGAGCTCGCGCTCCACGCCGCACGCGCGGCGGAACCGGCGTGGCGGGGAGTCGGCCTGGGCGCGCGACACGACGCGGCGAGCACGGCGGCCGAGAGCTTGCTCGCCGCCCCGGATCCCGACGGGAACGCGCGGCGCGCACTCGGGTTCTCCGATGCGGAGTTCGATCTGCACTTGCGCGGTCTCGAGGCGGTGGTCGCGGAGGCGTTGAGTCCGCACAGCCCGCTCGCGCGCGGTCCGCTGGGCGCGCGCGATGGTCCGTGCTTGCTCGCGCCCGCGTGGAGTTCGGGCTGGCACGCGCCGCTGCGCACGAGCCTCTACGCCTTGCGCGCGGGACGTCCCGTGATCTTCGCGCCCGACGGTCGACTGCCGAGCATCGGCGATGCGTTGCGCGCGGCCTTCGCGGGTTTGCCGCGCGGCGTGTTCCAGGTGCTGCACGACGACGGCCGCACGCTCGTGCGCGCGGCCCTCGCGCGTCGCGATCTGCCGAGCATGGTCGCCGGCGCGGAACGGCTCGACGCCGACTTCGCCGGTGCTTCCCACGTCGAGATCGCGCATCCGCGCCGCACGACCTTCGTCGTCGATCCCGTACAGCCTCTCGAAGATCAGGTGCGACGCCTGCTCGACTCCGCGTTCGGTCGCGCGCGCGCGCTGTCCGGTTCGCGATCGGGGCAGGTCGGTCGCGTGATCGCGATCGACCGCATCTACTCGCGCGTGAACGAGCTGGTGCTCGAGCAGATCGAATCGAGCATCGACGCCGCGCGCCCGTTGCCGACCGCGGCGGTGTCGCAAGCGAGCGCGCTCGAGGACGCCCTCGAACTCGGGCTCGACGAAGGCGCCACGGCCGTCATCACGGGTGTCGGGGGCCCGTACCGGCTCTTTCCGCTCGTCTTCACCAACGTCGAGCCCGCGTGGCGCGTCGCGCGGCAGAACACGCCCTGCGCGCTCCTGCTGCTCATGCGCGCTCACGATCTGCGCTCGGCCCACGCCGCGGCGCTGCGTCTGGACCAGGAAGTCCGTTCCTAGCAGTCTTCTGACCGAGTCCTCCTGGCCGCGCGGGGTGGTCAGCGATCCTCGCGCGAGGCACAATCGCGCGGTGCGGAATGGCCGATGAGGTTCTTTTCGCACGCCGCCCCCCCGCCGGAGCGCCCGCCATGATCGACGCACGCCACGTCCACGAGACCCTCAAGCGCCACCAGCTCGCCGACGGCTTCCCGTTCGTGCTCGACCTCGAGAAGAGCCACGGCTCGTGGCTCCACGACGCGCGCGAGAACGTGGAGTACCTGGACTTCTTCACGTGCTTCGCCAGCTGGCCGCTGGGCTACGACCACCCGAAGTTGCGCGATCCCGCGTTCCTGGCGCGCATCACGCGCGCGGCGCTGAACAATCCGTCCAACTCGGACCTCTACACGAGCTACATGGCCGAGTTCGTCGAGACGTTCGCCCAGCACGTCACCCCGGCGGGCTTCCCGTACCACTTCTGGATCGCGGGCGGTGGGCTGGCGGTCGAGAACGCGATCAAGGTCGCGTTCGACTGGAAGGCGCGGAAGATCGGGCTCGCGAACGTGAAGGACGACGGTGCGAGCCTCGTCGTGCTGCACTTCAAGGCCGCGTTCCACGGCCGCACCGGCTACACGATGAGCCTCACGAACACGGATCCGAAGAAGATCGCGCTGTTCCCGAAGTTCTGCTGGCCGCGCGTGCACAACCCGGCGATCGAGTTCGATCTCGACGGGCGCATCGTGAACGACATCGAGGCCGAGGAGCGCCGCTCGTGCGAGGAGATCGAGGCCGCTTTCCGCCAGTTCCAGGGCAAGGTCGCGGCGATCCTGATCGAGCCGATGCAGGGCGAGGGCGGTGACAACCACTTCCGCCCGGAGTTCCTGGCGAAGCTGCGCCGCTACGCCGACGAGAACGAAGCGCTGCTCGTGTTCGACGAAGTCCAGACGGGCTTCTTCGGTTCGGGCAAGCCCTGGATGTGGCAGCACCAAGGCGCGCGACCCGACGTCGTCGCGTTCGGCAAGAAGACGCAAGTGTGCGGCATCTACGCCGGCCCGCGCGTCGACGAAGTGCAGGACAACGTGTTCCACCTGCCGAGCCGCATCAACTCGACGTGGGGCGGAAGCCTCGTCGACATGGTGCGCAGCCAGCGCTTCATCGAGATCATCGTCGAGGAGAAGCTGTGCGAGAACGTCGCGCGGCAGGGCGATCGCTTCGTCGCCGGTCTGCGCGCGCTGGGCCAGGACCGCGGCGGCTTCACGAACGTGCGCGGCCTGGGATCGCTCGCGGCCTTCACGCTGACGAACCCCGACGTGCGCAACGCGCTCCTCAAGGACCTGCGCGAGAAGAAGTTCCTGGCGCTGGCCTCGGGCGATCGCTCGATCCGCTTCCGCATGCCCTTGAACGTCACGGGGCCCGAGGTGGACCTGGCGCTCGAGCGCATCGCGCAGTGCCTGCCGGCGCCGCGCATCGCGGTCTGAGCGCGCGTGAAGGAAGCGAGCGCGCGCACAGGTGCTCGTTGCGCCGCTTCCGCGGCCACAAGTGATCATCGCGCCGCTCCCGCGGCCACAAGTGATCATGGCGCCGCTTCCGCGGCCACAAGTGCTCGTGGCGCCGCTTTCGCGGCCACAAGTGATTATCGCGCCGCTTTCGCAACCACAAGTCATCATGGCGCCGCTTTCGCGGCGTGGTGCCCGTGAACTCTCCACGGCCCTGACTGCGAGTTGGCGCGATCAGGGCCGATTTTCGAGCTCGTTGCGCAACTTCTCGAGCTCCAGGTCGGCCGTGTCGGGCTGGATCTGCTTCTCGGCGCGCGCTTTGGCTTCCTGCCAGCTCATCACCTCGAACGGACCGAGGTCGGCGATGTCGGGCCCGATGACGCCCGACTTGGCCGCCGGCTCGGGCGCGGCCTCCGGTGCCGGGGTCGGCACTGTTGCGAGAGGCGGCGGCTCCGGGCGCTCGAGCTCGACCTTCGTCCGCGCGTCGGCTTGGGCCGGCGGGTTCGAAGCCGGTCCGACGCCGACAGGAGCCGGCGCAGCTTCCGGCGCGCAAGCCGCGGCAAGGACGGCGGCGAGAGCCGCGACGAAAGCGCGGATCGCGCTCACCGGCGCTCTCGACGCACGCCGCGCGAGGGGGCCTCGCTCGATGGTCCCCTACCACTCGGATCCGCGGGCGCGGCGTTGCTCCCCGCTGGGCTCGCGTACGGCCACGCACCCGCGCCGGCGTCGATCACGGCGCGCACCTGCTCAAAGATCGATGCGCCCATCCCACGCGCGTAACCGAGCAGCGAAGCTTCGTAGCGGCTCTGCTCGAGCTCGCGCAAGCGCGCGACGGTCGCCAGCTTGTCGCTCGCACCCGCTGCTTCGAAGATCTCGCGCAAGCGCTCGAGGCGCGCGACGCGATCGCGGTGCGCGCGGTCGATGTTGAGCATCATCTTCACCGCGGTGCGGTACTTGGTGCGCGGGTCTGTCTGCACGCGTGCGCCGTCGCGGGTCTGGATCTCCGTCGGCTGCATCGGTTCGCCGAGCTGGATGCGCGCGGGGGCGAGGCCCTTTTGACTGGGCGCCGCGCCTTGGACGGCCGCCGGCTTCCCGCTCTCCTTCGGCGGGGCGCCGCCCTTCCCTTCGAATCCATCCTCGGTCCCGCGCTGAGCGGGCGCGATCACCGCGAGGATCGCGCAGGAGAGCAGGCCGATCGGGATCCGGATCATGCCCTCGATGCTAGCAGCCCGTTGAACAAGTGGGGTCGCGCGACGCTACGGGCTCAAGCGATGCGAGGGGGCCGACGGAGCGACGGCGGAGGCGGCCTTCCTGGCCGCTGAGCAAAGCGTGACGAGATCGACGAAGCAGCGCGACGGCGCGTTGCGTCAGGCGACCCCACTCGTACAACGGGCTGCGCGTGGGGCGAGCCCGCTGTGCGCTGCAGTTTTCGCTGCGCGCTCACCTCGGGCCTCGAAGCCGCTTCGCGGGTCGCAGCGGGCTGGACCGGCGCGGCCTGCTCGAGCGCGCGACGCGGCAGGATTGCTCGGCGGAGGCGGCTGCGTGCGCAAGCCAGCGCCAGCCGCCGATCAGCCCGGTCGATAGCCCGGCGCGCGCGCTTTGCGCAAGCGCAATTGCCCGCAGGCCGCGTCGCTGTCCACGCCGCGCGACCAGCGCACGGTGGCGACCACGCGCTCGTCCTGCAGCGCACGGCGGAACGCGTCGACCGCGGAATTCTCCGGGCGACGATAGGGGCTCTCCTCGACTGGGTTGTAGGGGATCAAGTTCACCGTGCAACGCCGGCCGCGCAGACGCGCCGCGAGTCGGCGCGCGTGACCGGACGTGTCGTTCACTTCGGAGAGCAGCACGTACTCGTAGGTGATCTCGCGACCCGTCTTGTCGAACCAGTCGTCGCCGGCCGCGAGCACCTCGTCGATCGGCGTGCCCTTCATCGCCGGCACGAGCTCGTCGCGTTGTTCCTGGTCGGGCGTGTGCAGCGAGATCGCCAGTTGGAAACGCGGCCGCGTCGGCGCGATCTTGCGCAAACGTTCGGGGAAACCGACGGTCGAGACCGTGACGCGCCGCGAGCCGAGCCCCATCTCGTCGTGCACCGCGTCGAGCGCGACCCCGAGGTTCGCGTAGTTGAGCAGCGGTTCGCCCATGCCCATCACGACGCTGCGCGAGAGGCGACCGAGCGATTGGCCGCGCACGTACTGCTCCAGGATCTCGTGTGCCTCGAGGTTGCGCGCGAGACCGAGCTGGCCCGACGCGCAGAACGGACAACCGATCGGACAGCCGGCTTGCGTCGACACGCACAAGGTCGCGCCGTCGCGCTCGTTCTCGTCCGGGTCCGCGGTCATCGCCAGCGAAGGCATGTGCACGACCTCGACCGAAGCGTCGCGCTCCTTGGCGCGCGGGAACTCGATCAGGAGCTTCGTCGTGCGGTCGGGAGCGGAGGAACAAGCGGTCTCGCGTCCGACGAAAATCGGCAGTTCGCGCTCCAGATCAGCGCGCAAGCTGGCCGGTAGGGACGTCATCGCCGCGTACTCGAGCAGGCCTTTCGCGAGCACGTTCTCGCGCGCGATCCGCGCGTGGAACGGCTTCGCGCCGAACTCGGCGAACACGCGCGCGAGTTCCTCGGGCGCCAGCGCGAGCAACGTGCGCGGCAGCGTCTTGGCCTCGATGGCGGGCGAGGACTGTCCACCGGCGGCTGGCGTGCCGGGGTCCGGTTCGGTCGGCGAGCTCATCCGCGCACTACCGCACCGCGAGCAGCGCGGCGCGCAGCTTCTCGGCGACCTCGGCCGCGACGCGGCGCGCGTCGGCGAGGGACGGCGGGTTGGCGCCGCCGACAGCGCGGTGACCGCCGCCGCCGTACGTCTCCATGATCTCGCCGATGTGCGCGCCCGGCGGCGGCGGATTCCAAGGGTTCTCGCCGGCCGATACGTGGAAGCCAGCGCGCGTCGGGATCACGCCGACGGAGTAGAGGATCTCGGGATGGTGGTAGAAGGGCGCGAAGCGCTCGCGCCGGATCTGGTTCGAGCTGGCGTCGTAGAAGAGGACGCCGTCCTTCTTCCACTGCACCGTCGGCGGGAACTGCGACAGAGCCTTGTCGCGGTTGCGGCTCGCGCGCTGGTGCGCCTTCTCGACGTCCGCGCGGTTGGCCACGGTTTCGAGATCGTGCTCCACGAGCGCGCCGACGAGCACGTCGGTCCAATCGGGCGCGGGAGCGGTGGTCAGCGCGCGCGCGATGCGCAGCGCGGCCTCGTCGCCGAAGATCGCCTGGTCGACGGACTTGTAGCGCGCGGCGTCGATCACGTCCGACCACTTCGCCATCTCGACGAACCGCGGCGGCACCACGTAGCCGAGGTGCTGCACCGCGTGCCGCAGCACGAGCGGGGGACACGAGGGCGACGTCTCGTCCCAGAGCCAGCGGTCGGACGGCGCGTAGAGTGCGCGCAGGTCCTCGCGCAGGAAGGTCGTCGGATGGTGGTCGAACCACCACTCGGCGCGCGGGTGGAAGTGGAAGTCGACGATCGCGATGCGGTTGCCGGCTTCGAAGTCGTCCCAGTTCTCGCGCTGGTCGTAGTTCACGCTGCGCCACAGCGCGGACTCGCCGGTCTTGTCGCGCAGGACCTGCGCCAGGACCGCCGCCGACACCATCCCGTCGAAATCGCGGTGGTAATGGATCGTGAGCGGACCTTGCGACATGGCGTGAGCATAGCCGCGCTGGAATCGCAGTTCACGCCGGGAGTCCGGCGAAGCGATTGCGCGCGCGGGGGCCGACGCGGAAACTGCACACGGCCCCAACGGTGAATGCCTCGTCATGAATGCACCGATCGCGCTGTCGCTCCTATTCGCGTTCGCGCTCGTTCCAGCTCCCCTCCAGGAGCAGGACGAGTTCGTCGAACGGCTCCACGCGCAGGGCGCGGCGGCGGAAAAGGCCGGCGAGGTCGACGAGGCGCGCGCCGCGTACGCGCGAGCGCTGGAGCGCGACGCGAAGCACCTGCCGACCTTGGCGCGGCGCAGCGCGCTCGAGAAAACGGCCGGTCGGCACGACGAGGCGCTCGACGACGCCGGGCGCTTCCTCGCGATCTGGCGCTACCTGAAGGAACGCCCGCAGGCGTTGGCGGCGACGCAGCGCGAACTCGTCGCCTACGCGTCCGCGGCCGACCCACTGCGCAAGCGCACCGACGCGCTGCGCCGCGACTACGTGGGGCGCCTGCTCGTGCTCGCGAACGAGCAGATGGACAATCTCGCTTGGCACTCGGCCCGCGCGATGCTCGTCGAGGCGCAAGCGACGGATCCCGAGCACCCAGAGCTCGCCGCGGGTCTCGCGCGCATCAGGAAGGAAGGCGGCAACGAGCTCGCCGTCGAGGACGAGACAGGCGGCGTCGACCCGCTCTCGGGCGTCACGGCCGAGTGGATCGCGGCCAACGATCCGCTGCACGCCGATTGGGGCGCGGCGTGGCAACAAGACACGCCGCACTACAAGATCCGGACGAACGCGGGCTACCGCGTGTTGAAGACGACCGCGACCGCGATGGAGCAAGTGCACGGCTTCTACCGCGAGTTCCACCAATACAAGACGAAAGGCGAATCGATCCCGCCCGCGAACGTCCTGATCTTCAAGAGCGCCGAGGAGTACAAGACGCTCGGCAACCAGCCGGTCGAATGGGCCGGCGGACACTGGGACGGCACGAACGTCGTCACGTACGACGCGCGCAACGGCGGCGAGGGCGGGCTCGCGGGTATGCTCGACACGCTCTTCCACGAGGCCAGCCACCAGTTCACCTCACTCGCCGGCGGCGGCGCGGTGCCGGCCTGGCTCAACGAGGGCATGGCCAGCTTCTTCGAGGGCACGAAGCTCCTCAGCAACGGCAAATTGGCCTGGAATCTGGTGGTTCCGGGCCGTCTGTACCCGTTGGTCGAGGATTTGCGCGGCCCGAAGCCCAACGGCATCGAGAAGGTGATGCGCGGCGAGGTCGACGACTACCGCGTCAACTATCCCTACGGCTGGGGCATCGTCTACTACCTCTACAACGCCGAGGACGAGGACGGGCGGCTCCTGTATCGCGCGGGGATGCGCGAGTACTTCCAGGAGTACCACAGTGCGGATCACGTCGGCCGCTTCACCGAGTTCTTCGTCACGCGGCCCAAGCTCGCGGGCGTGGCGACGCTCGGCGAGTTCGAGGCGCGCTGGAAGGACTGGATCTTTGGTCTCGAGGCCGAGGACAAGGGCCTCGCGAACGCCGCGCGGCGCGACGAGGAGCGCGGTGACCGCCAGATGAAACAGGCGCACGCTGCGCGCGCGATCGAGCTGTACGAGCGCGCGCTGCGGCGCGAGCCCGATCACCCCGAGACGACGTGGAAGCTCGCCGCGGCGCTCGAAACCGCGAAGCAGGGCGATCGCGCGGCGGGCACGCTCCGGCGCTGGATGTCGATCACCGCGCCGCGCCCCGACGAAGCGGACGCGCAGGCCGAGCGTCGCGCCGACGCGCTCGCGCGCATCGCGAAGCTCGACACGAGCGCCAAGCGGCTGGCGGAGATGCGTGGGAAGTTCCACGCCGACGCGCTGCAGCTCGCGAAGGACTACCGCACGAAGGGCTTTCCGCGGCTGGCGCTGCGCATGTTGCGCGGCCCGGCGACGTCGCAGCCGCCGAGCGCCGAAGCGCGCGCGCTGTACTTCGCGATCTCCGACGAGAGCGGCGTGAGCCTCGAGTCGTGGCGCTTGCTGTTCGACGAGCGCACGTTGAAGGGGTTCTACGGCGGCGGCGAGAGCGACTTCGCCGTCGCCGACGGCGTCATCGAGGCCACGATCACGGTCGACGCGGACGTCGAGAAGGCCCCGTCCACCGGCGCAGCGACGGAACGGCCCAAGAAAGCCGACACGTTCGCGTTCCGGCGGCTCTTCGTCGACGTGGAGCCGGCCGGCGATTGGTCATTGCAGGCCGAGGTCGAGGTACCGAAGGGCGGTACGCTGGGCGGCCTCTGTTTCGGCAAGAAGGGCGACCAGAACTCGCAGATCTTCCACGGCGTCGCGCTGTTGCCGCAGGGCTACGTCGACCTCGCGTCGTTCGGCGAGAACGGCAAGACGCTCCTGCGCACGAACGCCAAGGTCGGCGAGGGCTGGCACACGCTGCGCATCGAAGTGGCGGGCACGCGCCTCGTCGTGCAGCTCGACGGCGCGCAGGTGCTCGAGTGGCTCTTCGATTCGCGCGCGGCGCTGCAGGGCGACTTCGGCCTGCTCGCCGGCGTCGGCAAGGCGCGCTTCCGCGAGATCCGCCTGCTCGAGTTCGACGCGAGCCTCCCGCGGCGAACGGAGATCGGTCGGCGGCGTGTGGTGCAGCCCGACGACGCTGCGAAGCCGCTCGAACGTTCGCCGGGCGGGCAGACGAGTTACCTGAACCAGGCGCCGCCGCTCTTCACGTTGCAGGGCTGGATCGGCACAGCCCCCTTCGACGGCGACTTGGAGAAGTTGCGCGGCTGGCCGTGCGTGCTCGCGTTCTGGTCCACGTACCAGGAGAAGGCCGTTCCGATCGTCCCGGGCCTCGAGAAGCTCGCCGCCGCGCACGCCGGCCTCGACATTCCGATCCTCGTGCTGACGAACGAGAAGCGCGAGGTCGTCGAGGCCTGGTTGAAGGATCACCCGATGCCGTTCCCGATCGGCTTCGACAACTCGAACGCGCTCTTCCAGGCCTACGCGATCGACAAGGTGCAACTGCCGCACGCGAAGCTGATCGGTCTCGACGGACGCGTCGTGTGGGAGGGCAACCCCGACTACAAGGAGGAGTTCGGCAGCTACCTCGACGAGCCGGTCGCGGACCTGGTGAAGCGTTCGCGTCTCGCGGACCTGAAGGCCGCGGTTGCGACGATCGAAATGGCGCGCGCGGCGGAAGCGCGCGGCGAGATCGCCGCGGCGGCCAAGGACTATCGCGCGATCGCCACGATCGATGCCGCGCACCCGACCGTCGCGACCGCGAAGCGCGCACTGGAGGCTTTCGAAGCGCGCGGCGCGGCCGAGCTGGCGCGCGCTGACGCGCTCGAGGGAGAGGGACGAATCCTGCAGGCGCTGAAGCTCGCCGAGACGATCGTGGTCACGTACGAGGGCCTCGATGCGGCCGGAGTCGCGCGCGCGACCGCCGAGAAGCGCAAGGGCTCGAAGCTCTACAAGAAGATGCGGCCACTCGAGAACAAGCTCGGCGCGGCGGAGAAGCAACTCGACACCGGCAAGCTCGACGACGCGCGTACGAACTTGAAGTCGTTGCAAGCGAGCCTCGCCGCGTCGGCGGATCCGAAACCCGATCCGTGGCTCGTCGAACGTGTCGAGGCACTGACCGGGCTCGTGACTGGTGCGACGGACGGCAAGGACGTGCTGCGCCTCTACCGCGAGCGCTTCCCGGAGCTAGCGCTCGCGCGCTGAGCGGTAGGGCCAGAGCACGGGGCTCTATCTCGATTCCTCCGTGACGCTGATCCTAGAAGTCCGTTGAACGAGTCGGGTCGCCCGACGCTACGTGCCAAGCTCTGCGAGGAGGCCGACGGAACGACGGCGGAGGCGGCCTTCCTGGCCGCTGAACACGGCGTGACGAGGCCGACGAAGCAGCGCTGGGGCACGTAGCGTCGGGCGACCTGACTCGTTCAACGGACTGCTAGGATCGGCGTTTCACGCGCGCGAGCCACGCGAAGCCGTCGGGCTCGAGTGCTTCCCGACGTTTCACGCGCAGGCTTTCGGCCCATTCCCGGCCGAAATCGCGGTGGTACGCGCGGTTGATCGCGGCCGTGATGCCGATCGCGATCGTCGCGCCGAGCGTCGCGAGCGCCATGTCCTTGTGCGTGTCCCACACATCGCCCTGCGTGCCGATGTAGAGCTGGTTGCCGCCGGCGAAGACCTCGGCCGTGGTCCACTCGACGAGTTCGAACAGCATCGACGTCGACATCACGACGTCCAGCGGCAACGCGTAGCCCCAGAAACCGCGCACGTCGGCCACGCGCAGGAAGATCTCGCGCACCGGGTAGGCCAGGAGTAGGCCGTAGGAGAAGTGCACGATGCGGTCGAAGTTGTTGCGCTCCCAGCCGAGCACGTCGTCGAGCGAGTGGCCGGTCAGACTCTCGAACCAGGCGTCGTAGGGCGTGCTCGGATAGGTGTAGTGCGCGCCGACCAGCGCGAGGCACAGGAACGTGAACACGAGCGTGGTCGAGACGCGCGACAGCCAGAATCGGCGACGGACGAGCGCCATGACGGCGAACGCGCCGAGGATGGCGATGTTCTGGACGAGCCAGGCGTGCCGGTCCCAGGGCGCGATCGCGAGGGCGCTCCACACCAGAGTGAACAGCGCGGAGAGGGCCAGGAAGTAACGCGGGTTCGACATGCTCCGGAGCGCGAGCAATTCGCGCTCCGGGCGTGAGCGCGAGGTGCCGACTCAGCGCCTGGGAAGGACTCCCAGGCGACACGACGTGGCGGCACTCGAGCCTGCGTAGGCCCGACTTCTACTCGCGCAGCGCATCGCAGCGCAACGCAGCGCAGCGCAACGCAGCGCAAAGCAACGCAAAGCAACGCAATGCAGCGCAACGCAGCGCAGCGCAGCGCAACGCAGCGCTGCCCGGCCCTCAGGCGCTCTCGCGCTTCTCTTCCGCCCGCGCGATGCGCGGCGTCGTACCCGTATCGGTGTCGGGCGCCGTGTCCGCGTCCTCGGCCTCTTCGGACTCGACGGTGAGGCCGCGCGCGAGGCTCTTCGTCTTGCGGACGATGGCGGCGTCCACCACGAAGCGCGTCTCGTCGCGGCGCGAGGGCAGCTCGTACAGGATGTCGAGCAGCATGTCCTCGACGATCGCGCGCAGCGCGCGCACGCCGGTCTCGCGCTCGAGCGCGAGTTCGGCGATCACCTCGAGTGCGTCGGGCTCGAAAACGAGCTCCTTGCCGTTCATCTCGAACAGCATCTGGAACTGCCGCGTGAGCGCGTTGCGCGGCTCGGTCAGGATGCGCACGAGCGCCGAGCGATCCAGCGTGTCGAGCGTCGCGATGATCGGCAGGCGGCCGACGAACTCGGGGATCATCCCGAACTCGATCAGGTCCTTCGGCGTGAGGAAGCGCACGAGCTCGTCGCGCGCGCCCGGCTGGCCGGGGGTCGCGATGCGCGCCGGCTCGAGCGGCGTATCGGACTTCTTCGCCGCGCGGTCCACGAGTTCCTTCGACGCGGTCTGACGGCCGAAGCCGATGACGTCGCGTCCGACGCGGCGCGAGATGATCTCCTCGATCGCACTGAACGTTCCGCCGACGATGAACAGGATGTTCGACGTGTCGAGCTGGATGTAACTCTGCTCGGGGTGCTTGCGTCCGCCTTGCGGCGGGACGTTCGCGACGGTGCCCTCGAGGATCTTCAAGAGCGCCTGCTGCACGCCTTCGCCCGACACGTCGCGCGTGATCGAGACGTTGCCGGTCGTGCGCGCGATCTTGTCGATCTCGTCGATGTAAATGATGCCCTGCTGGGCGCGCTCGACGTCGAAGTCGCAGCCCTGTAGCAGCTTGAGCAGGATGTTCTCGACGTCCTCACCGACGTAGCCGGCTTCCGTCAGCGTGGTGGCGTCGGCCATGGCGAAGGGGACGTCGAGCAGCTTGGCCAGCGTGCGCGCGAGCAGCGTCTTGCCCGAGCCCGTCGGACCGACGAGCAGCACGTTGCTCTTCTCGATCTCGACCTCGCCGTGCGACGCCGGGTTCCGAGCTTGATGGCGCAGGCGGTTGTAGTGGTTGTAGACCGCGACGCTCAGGATCTTCTTGGCGCGCTGCTGGCCGATCACGTACTCGTCGAGCTTGCGCGCGATCTCGATCGGCGTCGGCAGTCGACGGCCGGTCGCATCCGCCGTCCCGGGCGCGCGGCGCGCACCCGCGGTGGCCGCGCCCGTGGTCGCGGGAGTCTTCGCACCATCGGGCGCGCGGCGCTGCTCCTCCTGCAGGATCGAGTTGCAGATCTCGATGCACTCGTTGCAGATGTAGACGCCGGGCGGACCGGCGATGAGGCTCGCGACGTGGTGTCGGCGCTTCTCGCAGAACGTGCAGCGCTCGACGTGGCGCCCTCGACCGGTGGAGGAGGTCATGGTGTCCCGATTCTAGTGGATGAAGCCCGCCGGTGCTGGATGCGGCACGGGCCGCGTTCGCAGGAACGCGGCCCGGCCGTCTGAATCTCAGGCTGTGAGTGCGTCGATCCAGCGTGATCAGCTCTCGGCATCAACTCTTCGGTGCCTCGGGCTCCTTGGGCTCCTTGGCGATGATCTGGTCGATCAGGCCGAAGGCCTTGGCCTCCGTCGGCGACATGAAGTTGTCGCGCTCGCAGGCCTTCGACATCTCCTTCACGGTGCGCCCGGCGTGGCGCGCCATGATCTCCTCGAGAGCCTGGCGCAGCTTCAAGATCTCCTTGACCTGGATCTCCATGTCCATGGCCGTGCCCTGCGCGCCGCCCCACGGTTGGTGGATCATCACACGGCTGTGGGGGAGCGCGAAGCGCTTGCCTGCGGCGCCGCCCGCGAGCAGCACGGCGCCCATCGAAGCCGCCTGACCCAGGCAGTACGTTTGGATCTGCGGCTCGATCAGCTGCATCGTGTCGTAGATCGCGAGCCCCGCCGTGACGCTGCCGCCCGGCGAGTTGATGTACATCTTGATGTCCTGGTTCCGGCCCGTCTTGTCCAGGAACAGGAGCTGCGCCATCACCGCGTTCGCGACCTGGTCGTCGATCTGCGTGCCGATGAAAACGATGCGGTCCTCGAGCAGGCGCGAGTAGATGTCGTAGACGCGCTCGCCTCGACCGGTCTTCTCGATGACGGTCGGGATCGGGTAGTAGGCGGAGGTCTCCGGCATGAGCATTTTCGCGTGGGGTGATTGCTGGGGGTAGAGACCAGGAGCGACGCTTCGAGGCCCGTGGGGGAGGTCCATCGACCGTCCGCGCGCGGATCTCAAGTTCGTGTGCTCGCTGCTCGAGGGTTGCTTCACGAGTCGCTTCAAGAAGGGGTCGTGATCTGGGCGTTTTTGCGCAGGAACTGGCGCACCTTGCGCTCCAGGAGCTCGACCGCCATCTGATCGAACAGCTTGTTCTTCGTGTAGTACTCGCGCACCTCTTCGAGCGGCGCGCGGTTGCGCGCCGCGATCGTGCCGAGCTCCGCTTCCATGTCCTCGCGGGTCACCAGCAGCTTCTCGCGTTCGCCGATGGTCTGCACGAGGAACAGCGCGCGCAGTCCCTTCGCCGCGGCTTCCTCGGCTTGCGGACGCTGCGTCTCGAGCGTCTCCTTGATCTTCGCGTCGGGCACGCCCTGCTGCTGCATCTCGCGGCCGGCGCTCTCGAGCCGCACGCGCGTCTGCTCGTCGAGCATCATCTTCGGCAGCTCGACGGTGTGCCGCGACAAGAGGTCCTCGAGGATCTTGCTCTCGATGCGCACATCTTCCTGCTGCCGCTTCGCCTCGGTCAGGCGCTCGCGCACGAAGACCCGCAGCGCCGCGTCGTCCGCGACGTTCAGCATCTTGCGGATCTCCTCGTCGGTCGGCGGGATCAGGCGGAAGGCCTGCTTGACCTCGATCTGCGTCGTGCCGGCCTTGCCGCGCAGATCCGCCTCGGGGAAATCGGGCGGGAACGTCATCGAGATCGAGCGCGTCTCGCCGTCCTTCGCGCCGACGATACCGGCCTCGAAGTCCGCGGCCTCGATGCCCGGCGTCGGCGTCTTCGGCGACAGGCGCAGATTGTCGCGCTCCAGGATGGTGCGCTCGCCCTCCATCCACGTGACCTTGCACACGGCCATGCCGTCGGCCGGCAAGCCGGCGTCACCCGCCGGTTCGGGCCGGCTCTGCTGACCCTTCAGGTTCTCGATGGCGCTCGTGATCTCGGCGTCCATCACGGGCTCGAGCTCGCTCTCGACCGCGAGGCCCTTGTACTCCTGGAGTTCGATCTCGGGGCGCAGGCTGACCTCGAAGCCGCAGTCCCAGTCGACGCCGTCCTGGATCTTGACGTCGTCCATGTTGACCCGCTGGAACCCGACGATCTTGAGCTCCTGCTCCTTGACGGCCTGTTCGTAGGCCTGGCGCACGAAGTGCTCGACCGCGTCGTTCTTCAGTTGCGGTCCGTACTGCTTCTCGACGACCTGCACGGGCACCTTGCCCGGCCGGAAGCCCTTCATGTTCGCGCTCGACGCGAGATTCTGGAGACCACGCTTGTAGGTCGCCTGGAACTCGGCGCTCGGGACGGTGAACTGGATGCGGGCCTGACAGGGGCCGAGGCGTTCGACGTTGACTTGCACGGGGGTTCGGTCGGGCTCTGGCCCGCGCGGGGCCGGTCAATCGGAAGTGCTGGCGGTCGCCCCGCGTCGGGGTTCCCGGCCGTCCGCGACGCGCGCGTCCGGCCTTCGAAGCGGCGGAAGGTACTCCGCGGCGGGCGGCCTCGTCCACCCATCGGACGGTCCGCGCCCCGAGATCGAATCGGAGGACGAATCGCGGACGGCTTTCCGCAGGCGGAAATCGATTCCGGCGCGCGGCCCCGCGCCCCCGCTCCGGGTCAGCGCGGCGGCTCGACGACGCGGGCGAGTTTCTCGAAGCCGGCATCGAAGTCGCGCCGCAGCTTGGCCGAGAGCAGCGGCGCGAAGAGGCGCATCATCGGGTTCCAGCCGAGCTCGGCGCCCTCGCGCCGGGTCGCGCGCGTCCCCGCCGGATCCGGTTCGAGCGTGATCGACCCGCGGGTGACCCCGTCGACGCCGGCCATCGTGAGCTCGTAGTCCACCCCGCCACCAGGGCGCGCCGCGAGCAGCGTGATCGAGCCGAAGCCCAGGATCTGTCCCTCCCAGCTCATCCGTGCTCCCACACCGCGCGGCGGGCCGTCGAACGTGAGCTTCGCGCTACCGTCGATCGCGGGGGACCAGTGGGTCCACTCCGGCCAGGTGTGCAAGTCCTCCAGGGCCGCCTGGACGCGCTCCGGCGGAGCGCGCAACACGCGCGAGCCGTCGGCCGACCAGGATCCGGGCATGAAGGACCCGATCAGGACGATCGCGAGGACGAGCAGGCCGACGCCGATGACGAGGAAGCGCAGGAAGCGGAGCATGGGCGGGACGGGCAGGCAATTCGCCGGGGCTGTGCGTGCAGGTGCCCGGAGCATCCCGCCCCAGGCCGCGGCGCCATGCGACGCTGCGCGCGGGCGATGCTAGCCTTCGATCCTGCGCAACTTCACCGCTGTCCTGGAGAAGGATGCCGACACTGGGCTCTACGTTGGCTACATGCCCGGTTGGCCGGGCGCTCACTCCCAAGGCGCGACGCTCGAAGAGCTGCGCGAGAACTGGGAAGAGGTCGTGGCCAGGCTCCTCGAGGACGGGGAGCCCCAGCTCGAGGCCGATTTCATCGGCACGCAGAGTCCCGAGGCCGCGTGACGTGGGGACCCTCCCGGTTCTGAAACCGAGGGAGCACCGAAGGAGCACGCCGCGATCCTCCCTCCTCCCTGGAGGGGCTTGGATCGATCCGATACCCTCTTTCGCCCCGCGGGCAGGCCTCGTGTACCGCGGTGCCCTGCGGATTCCGACCGTGCACGACCCCGAACGATTGACCCTGGACGGAGCGCTCGAGCTCGGGCCCCTGCTGCTCGGTCGTGAGGACCTCGCTGCGTTGCCGCCGCTCGCGCAGGTCCCGGACGTCGGTGCGCTCGTCACCGGTCGCAAGGGGCGCGGCGTCCGGCTCGCGGCGCTGCTGGAACTCGCGCGCCCGACGGCCGTGGCGCGCTACCTGAACATCGCTTCGCGCGACCCCTCGTTCGCGGTCTCCGTGCCGCTCGACGAAGTGCGCGCGAACGGCATCGTCGTCTACGAACTCGACGGAGCGCCGCTCGCCGCGTCGAAGGGCGGCCCGTTCCGCCTGCTCGTCGCGGGACATCCCGACGAGTGCCTCAACGTCAAGGAGCTCGCGCGACTCGAGCTCAGCCCGGATCCCGGCCGCGACACCCGTCCCGTGGACGACGCGGAACACGCCGCCCTGCACAGGAAGCACAAGCACTGACATGTTCTGGCTCTCGAAACCCTTCCGCTACGTCGAAGCGCGCCCCGGTCTCCTCGGGGTCGGCGGCATCGTCGATCTGCCGTCGTTCGGCCTCACCTACGACGACTTGGCCGCGATCCCGGCCGAGTTCCAGGTGCGGAACGTCGGCGCGTACGCGTCGCAGGCGAAGCTCGGCACGATGCCGATCCGCGGCGTGCGGCTCGCGGCGTTGCTCGCGCACGTCGGCGCGCATCCCGAGGCGATCCTCGTGAACGTGCGCAGCCGCAGCGGATTCGTCGGGACGTTGTGGCGCCGCGAGATCGAGCCGCTCGCGCTCGTGGCTTACGCGCGCGACGGACAGCCGCTCGCGCCCGAGCTGGGTGGGCCTTTCCGCTTGCTCGTCCCTGGACTGCGCGACGAAGCGCGCGACGTGTGGGACCTCGCGGTGATCGAGTTCAGCGACAAGCCGGCCGCGAAGCCGCGCAACGGCCGCGGGACGGCGCCCACGCATTCGTCGGAGCCGGGTGAGATCCAGGGCGGACTCTCGCGATCCGTACCCGACCCCGCCGACCCGCGCGGGATCGTGGTGCCGCCGCCGACGAACTGAGGCGCACGCGCCGGCGGGAATGCACAGCCGGCGGGAATGCACAGCCGGCGGAAATGCACAGCCGGCGGAAATGCACAGCCGGCGGAAATGCACAGGCCGGCGGAAATGCACAGGCCGGCGGGAATGCACAGGCCGGCGGGAACGGACAGGCCGGCGGGAATGGACAGGCCGGCCTGAACGGGGACCTCGAGTCCGGCCTAGCCCGCGTTCTTTTTTGTTTGGCTGTAACGACGCTGTCGCCGCGTGCGGACTCTGCTCGCGAGACGACCATTCCGGCCGTCTCTGATCATCCCCATGCAGAAGCCCCCCCTCGCATGCTCACGACTTCTCTCTTGCTTGCCGCCGCCTCTTCCTCACTGGAACTGGCGCCCCCCGCGCAGGCCAGCGCCCCGACCACCACATCGGCCTTCGGCTACAGCTTCGTCCAACTGGGCTACGCCCGCACCGACATCGACGGCTTCGACGATGAAGCCGACGGCCTCGGCGTGAGCGTGGCCTACTCGGTGGCGCCGCAGGTCTTCGTTTTCGCGGGACTCGGGTTCTCGACGGTCGGGGTGTACATCATCGATCTGGGTACTGGAGACATCGTCGGCGAGGACGATCTCGAGAGCACCACGATCTCGGCGGGAGTCGGGTTCCACCACGCGCTCGCGCCGCGGACGGATTTCGTGGCGGATGTGGCGATCGGTCGGGTCGAGGTCGATGTCGATGCCATCGGATACTCCGACTCGACGACGGTGTGGGGGGTCGAGGCCGGTATTCGGCACCTCGTCGACGAGAAGTTCGAGGTCAACGGCTTCCTGGTGTTGACGGACGGCAGTGACATCGACTCCGAGCTCGGCGTCGCGTTGGGCGGCCGGTTCTACGCGACCCCGCAGTTCAGCGTCGGGGTCGGACTGGGACTCTTCGAGGACTCGAACTCGATCGGGCTCAACGTTCGTTTTCAGTGGTGAGTTCGGGCGTGTGAAAGAACCGAGGCCCCGCGGCGCTGTGCGCGCCGCGGAGCCTCGTTCGTTCTTGCGTCCGATCTCGCGTGAGATCGGAAGTCGATCACATCTTCGAGCTGCGATCGATCGGGTTGTCGCCACCCCAGAACTCGATCGAGTTGAAGATGATGATGTCACCCAGATAGAAGAGCCCGTAGACGGGGATGATGGTCAAGCCGAGGAAGATCGCCTCGTTGGCCCACTTCGAATCGGTGACGGTCCGGTTCCAGCTGTGGAGGTTTTCCCAGGCGTTGTTGGGGCCGAGGCAGCTCGTGGTCGTCAGGCCGAGCGCCAGAGCGCAGCCGAGGAGCATCTTCTTCATGTTCTGGTTCTTCTCCCTCGAAGGGAAAGTCGAGCGTGGGGGTGTCGTCGTCGGCGGGTGCCAGCGCGGCGACGAGCCGCGCCTGTCTCCCAGCCGCCCAGGGTGACCCCCTGGGGTTGAGCGCAGCGTTATAGCGACCCGGCCGGACCCGTTCCAGCCCGTAGACGCCCAGCGGGAGTTCTCGGCCCGAACGCGCGGTCGAAGAGCCTGCGGACCGATGCGTCCGTGGGGATTCCGGCCAGGTCCTCTGGGCGGAACCAGCCCAGGGCCAGCGATTCGTCGCTCGCCGTCTCGATGGAGCCTGGCGGGGCCAGGACGAGGAACCGCGTGTCGAGGTGCCAGTGCTCGGGCTCGCCGGCGCGTGCCGGGATCGCGTGCACGTCCACATCGAGGGGCACCGGGGCGATGCGCAGGCCGGCGATGCCGCTCTCCTCGACCGCTTCGCGCAAGGCGGCGCGCGCAAGGTTCGCGTCGCCGTCGCAGTGACCGCCGAGCTGCAGCCAGCGGCCGAGCTTCTTGTGGTGCGTCAGCAACCCCGCTCCACGTTCCGGATCGACGACGAGCGCGCTGGCTGTCAGGTGGCCTTCGAGGCGCGTGCGCCGGTGCGCATCGAGCGGGTAGCGGTCGATCCAGGCGACGATGCGGTCGCGGGCGTCCGATTGGGCGGAGTCGGGAGGGGACCAGCCGGCGAGGAGAGCGCGCGCGCAGGCGGTGTCGCGTTCCTCGTGCAGGGAGTCGAGCGCGAGGAGATGGGCGGTCATCGCGGTCGCAGGGGGAGAGATCGTTCGGGGGAGGCGCTGTCGGTCGGCGAGTGGCGGTCTGTGACTATCGGAGGGCGCCTGGCAGTCTGCGCCTGTCGGTCGCAATCCTGCTCGTCTCGCGGTCAAGCCCGCGAGACGGGGCCCGCTCGGTCAGGCCCGGAGGAGCTGGCGGTACCGACCGGCCTTCGACTTCGCGCCGACCTTGCGCGTCTGGCGGTCCTTGAGCAACCACTCGTGGTACTCCTCGTAGTCGCCCGCGAAGTACACGACGCGGTCCTCGTGGTCGTCGAACGAGAGGATGTGCGTCGCGACGCGGTTCAGGAAGTAGCGGTCGTGGGTCACGACGATCGCGGAACCGGTGTACTCCTGGATCGCCTCCTCGAGCACGCGCAGCGTCTCGAGGTCGAGGTCGTTCGTCGGTTCGTCGAGGAGCAGCAGGTTCGCCGGCTCCTTGAGCATCTTCGCGAGCAGCACGCGGTTGCGCATCCCGCCCGAGCATTCGCCCAGGAGCTTCTGCTGGTCCTCGCCCTTGAAGTTGAAGCGCGCGACGTAGGCGCGGCCGTCGAGGATCTTGTTGCCGAACGGGATCTGCGGGTTGCCCTCGCAGATGTTGTCGTACACCGACTTGTCGTCGTGCAGCACGGTGCGCGACTGGTCGAGCCAAACCATCTTCACCGTCGAGCCGATCGTGACCGTGCCCGAGTCGGGCTTCTCGCGGCCGGTGATCATCTTGAGCAGCGTGGTCTTGCCGCGGCCGTTCGGACCGATGATGCCGAGCACGCCGCCGGGCGGCACTTCGAACGTCAGGTCCTTGATCAGGACGCGCGAGCCGTAGCCCTTCGTCACGTTGCGCAGCTCGATGACCTTGTCGCCCAGGCGCGGTCCGGGCGGGATGCGCAGCTCGATCGCGTCGAGTGCGTCCTCGGCCTTCTGCTGCACGAGCTCGGCGAAGCGCGCGAGGCGCGCCTTGCTGCGGCCGGTGCGCGCCTTCGGCGTCGAGCGCTTCCACTCGAGCTCGCGGGCGATGACCTTCTCGCGCGCCTCGCTCTGACCGCGCTTGGTCTCGTTTTCCTTCTGCTTCTGTTCGAGGTAGTCCGAGTAGTTGCCCTTGTACGGGCGACCGAGGCCGCGCTCGATCTCGAGCATCCAGCCGACGACGTTGTCGAGGAAGTAGCGGTCGTGGGTGATGAGGATCACCGCGCCCGAGTACGCCTTGAGGTGCTCCTCGAGCCACTCGACGGCGTCCGTGTCCAGGTGGTTGGTCGGTTCGTCGAGCAGCAGCATGTCCGGCCGCTGCAGGAGCAACTTGCACAGCGCGACGCGGCGTCGTTCACCGCCCGAGAGTTTCGTGACGTCGGCGTCGAAGGCCGGGAGTCCGAGCGCGTCGGCCGCCTGTTCGAGGCGGCTGTCGAGCTCCCAGATCTCCTTGTGGTTCATCTCCTCGAGGAGCTTCTCGTACTCATCGCCCATGTCGCCCGCTTCGGTCAGCTCGTTGAAGCGGTTCTCGACCGCGAGCAGCGGCGCCATCGCTTCGCGCAAGTTGCCGAGCACGTCGAGCTTCTCGTTGAGCGGCGGCTCCTGCGACAGGTAGCCGATCGAGAGCTCGCCGACGGCCTTGGCGGTGCCTTCGAACTGCTTGTCCTCGCCCGAGATGATGCGCAGGAGCGTGGACTTGCCCGCGCCGTTGTTCCCGATGATGCCGATCTTGGCACCTTCGAGGAACGAGAGCGTGATGCCCTTGAGGACGACCTTGAGGCCGAAGTGCTTCTCGAGGTCTTGGAGCTGATAGATGATCTTGTCGGCCATGGCGGGCGAACAGGATACCTGCGCCGCGCGGGCGCGGAAAGACCGGTCTCGTCAGCGCACGCGGTAGATCGCCATGGCCTCGTTCGAGAAGACGGGCTCGAGCCCCGAGCTGGCGCGTAGATGCTCCTGGTCGGGCGCGGGGGCGACCGCGCAGCCGCGGCCCGGACCCGCGGTCGGCACGAGATGGTCCGACACGAGGTAGAGCGGCGCGCTCGGCACCCACTCTCGAGCGCGCGCCACGTTCACGGCGCTGGCGTCCTCGCGCAGCGCCTCGCGCGCGGCCATGCGCGCCGACGGAACGCGCTCCGCCGTGCGCAGGCGGAACCAGCGGCCCTCGACCTCTTCCCAGCGCGCCGCATGCCACGCGGGCGTGAAGCGCTCGCTCTCGACGAACGCGCGGCGCTCGCCGAAGGCCGACACGTTGGTCCAACTGCCCGCGGTGACGAACACGGCGTCCGTCGGCGATTCGTCGCGGATCCAGTCGAGCCCGGCGCGATAGCTGCGCGCGAGCGCGGACTCGGGCGTCGCCGCTCGGACTTCGCGCACGGACGCCCACGTCCGCGCGAGACCCGCCGCGGCGAGCGGTGCCGCGAAGACGAGGAACAGGGCCAGCGCGACACGACGGCGATCCTGCACGGCGCGCACGACCGCGACCCCGGCGAGGATCGCCAGCGCGAGCTGGCCGTTGTAGGCGAAGAAGAGCTCGGAGTAGCCCGCGGCCGCGACCAGCGAAGCCGACGCGCAGCCGGCGATCGCGGTGCCGAAGAGCCACACGGAGGTCGTGTCGAGGGCCGGCGCGCGACGCTCCAGCGTCGATTCGCTCCGCGCTGGTGCCGATTCGCTGCGCGGCAGTCCCGACGCGCTCCGCGGCAGTCCCGACTCGCTGCGCGTGAGTCCGGTGCACGCGCCGACGAGCGCCGCGCCCGAGTGCAGGATCCACCACAGCGGCGCGCACACCGCGACGAGCCACCACGGCGCGAGCAGCGCTTCGTGGCCGAGCGAGTTGGCCAGCGCGACGAACGGTCCCGCGCTGCGCATCGGCGTCATCGGCGCGATGCGAAACATAGCTCCGGCGTAGCTCGATTCGCCGCCGACGAGCCAGAGCGTGAACGGCGCGCCGCCCACGATCACGACGGCGAGGAGCGCGAGCCCCGGGATCGGGACGCGCCGCGTGCGCAGCGCTTCGACGCCAATCGCGAAGCCGAGTCCGGCGACGACGATCGGCAGCACCGAACCCTTGGCGCCCGATGCGTAGCCCGCGACGAGCGCGGCGGCGACCGCGAGCTTCCAGCGCGCGCTCTCGGCGCGGAACCACGCGCTGCCGATCAGCACGAGCGCCGCGAACGCCGCGAGCCCCGCGCGCGTCGTCGCGCTGTGGAAGACGCCGGTGTCGAAGTGGCTTTGGAAGTTCAGCCCGGGCGCGGAGACGCCGAACGCGTCGCGCAGCGCCTGCATGAGGCCCGTGTGCAACACGACGAGCCCCGCCGCGACGACGCCGGCCCACGCGTTCCCGCACAGCGCGCGCGCCGCGGCGAACGTCGCCAGGACGAGGACGAGCGGCCCGACGCCGGCTTGGTGCAACGTCGCGAGCTCCGCGACCGGCATCCCGAGCACGACGTGCGCCGACGCCGGCAGCGCGTAGCTCAAGAGGTGGTAGACGAGCGGCGTGTCCGCGACGCGCGGATCCTGCATCGGCCAGTGGCGCGCGAACTCGGCCGCGTTGCCGACGTGGAAGAGGAGGTCCGCATCCTGCCGCGCCCACCACTGGTCGGGCGCGAGGAACGGGGTGCGCAGGACGCACACGACGAGCAGGACGACGAACACTGCGCCGGCTGCCCGCCCGATCGACGTGGGCGCCCGAACGCGCTCGTCGCGGTGACGCCGGCGCGTGTGGAAGAAGACCAGCGGCGCGAAGAGGAGCGGATAGGCGCTGAAGGCGCCCTCGATCCCTGCGGCCTTCGCGCCGAGGAATGCCAGCCCTTCGGTCGCGAGGCCCAGGACGAGCGCGAGCGCAAGGCGCTCCAGGGACTCGGCGCGCGACGGAACGAGCACGCGGGCGAGGATCCACCCGGGCGCGAGGACGTGCGTCAGGAAGTACGCCGCCGCGATCGCGGTCGAGATCGCGCTCGCGCCGTGCGCCAGCGGCGGCAATGCCAGGCACAAGAGCACGAACGCGACGAGGAACCGGCTCATGCCGCGCATCCTCCTGCGTGGGTTCCGGTGCTGCGCCACGCGGCCCCGGCCAGATCTCGATCCGCGCTCATGGGGGCGGGGAGGCTAGCAAGGAGGGCGCCCCGCATGGCGCGGGAGCGGCTTCCGTTCGCCGAAAAAAAAGCCCGCGCCCGTGATCCGGCGCCGGTCGCCCGCGAATCATGCAGCACGCCGATGGAAGTTCCGCCGTTCACCGAGCTGCTCCGGCAGCACGCCCCGCTGATCCACAAGGTCGCGCGCGTCTACTGCCGCGACGCGACCGACCGCGAGGACGTCGTGCAGGAGATCGCCGTGCAACTCTGGCGATCGCGCGATCGCTACGACGAGCGCTACCGGCAGACGACGTGGGTCTATCGCATCGCGCTGAACGTGGCGATCTCGTTCCAGCGCCGCGAGCGACGCCATCGCGAGGGTCGGCAGTCCGGCGAGGGCCACCTGCTCTTCGTCGCAGCGGCGGAAGAACGCGAGCCCGGCCCGGACGTCGAACTGCTGCTCGGCTGCGTCGACGGTCTGGATGCGCTCGAGAAGGCGCTCGTCCTCCTCTATCTGGACGGGAACGACCACGCGTCGATCGCGGATGTGCTGGGGATCTCCGTGTCCAACGTGGGCACGAAGCTCCTCCGCACCAAGGACAAGTTGCGCGTCGCGTTCGAGGAACGCGCGCGCTCGAAACGGGAGGACACCGATGCAACTCGATGACTGGAAGCAAGCCTGGGCCGCGCACGCCACGACGCTGGAACGGAGCCTGGCGATCGACGAGCGTCTGCTGCGCGAGGTCCTGCTGCGCAAGGTGCGGTTCGCGCTGGCGCCATACGTCCTGTGGCGGGCGTTGGAGGTCGCGCTGGGGCTCGCCGCGATCTTCCTCGTCGCGCCCGTACTCGCCGCGCATGCGACCGAGCCGCGCTACCTCGTCGTCGCGGGGTCGCTTTTCGTGTTCACGATCGGGTTCACGGCGCTGTGCGCGTACTTGCTCGTGAACAGCCTGCAGCTCGACTACGACGGCCCGGTCACGGCGATCCAACGCGACGTCGCGCGCTTGCAGATCGTGGAGTACCGCGCGTTTCGGTGGGCGTTGCTCGGCGGGTTCGTGCTTTGGCTGCCCGCCCTGTTGGTGCCGTTCGAGGCGCTGACCGGAGTCGATGCTTTGGCGCGCGTGCACCTCTCGTACCTCGTCGCCAACCTCGTCGTCGGTCTCGTCGTTTTCGCGGTCGGGCTGTGGTGGTCGAAGAAGTACGTCGAGCGATCCGACCCGAAGCCCTGGGCGCGCCGGCTCGTCGTCGCGCTGTCGGGCCGGCCGCTGCGCTCGGCGTCGGGACATCTCGCGGAGCTGGCGCGTTTCGAGCGCGAGGAATAGCCCGCCGCCACGGCGCTTCGATTCAGGCACGAGTCCGACCGCGCGCGCCTTTCACTGGCAGCCCGTCGAACAAGTCGGGTTGCTAGGCTCTCGCGATGCGAACGACGTGCCTCGCCCTGGGACTGATCACGCTCCTCGCGCTCGGCGCCTCCGCCGGATCGGCGCGCGCCGGCGATCCGACGTTCGACGCGCGCTACGAGCACGGGCTCGTGCGCAAGGGGCAGATGGCGCCGCTCGACTGGACTTCGGGGCCGGGCGATGTGTGGCGCGTCAGCGGGCTCGAGTTCGTGCGCGGGGGCGAGATGTCGATCGTCTTCGGCGCGTCGACCGTGGTCTTCGGCGTGCACGAGAAGAACCCGGTGTGGGCCGTGATCCTGCCCGACGCGCCGACGTCGATCACGGGGCGCATTTCCGCGTCGGGCAGCATGGTGACGGCGGCTTGGGTGCGCTTCCATCCGTCGAAGTTCCCCGAGCTCTTCCCGGTCACGCGCGTCACGGGTGCGGGGCCCGCGACGGCTATGCTCGCCGCGCGCCGCATCGCGCTACAGAAGATGGGCGGGAGCTGGCAGGTGGACGGATTCCCGGCCGTGCCCGATCCGGGTGCCTTGATCCTCGACTGCGACACGCAGGGGGGGCCGCGGCGCTTCCTCACGATCGACGACGCGAAGAGCTCGGTGCAGTACATGGCCGCGTTCGAGCGGCGCACGTTCCCGCCCGACACCGCGATCGAGCCGGCCGAAGCGGTCGCCGCTTTCGACGCGGCCTGGAAGCGCTTCGACGAAATTTACGCCAAGTTCGGGCTGCGGCCAGAGGTCGATTGGGACGCGCTGCGCACTACGTACCGCCCGCTGGCCGAGGTCTCGACGACGACGTGGGAGGCCGGCACCGCGATCGGGCTGTGCATCGAGAACTTGCGCGACTTGCACGCGTGGGTGAAAGCCGACGGCGAGATGTGCGCGGCGTACCAACGCGTGCGACGGCTCAACGCGTCCTGGTCGGGCACGCAGGCGGTGATCGGCTCGCTCGGCGATCCGTCGAAGCAGATCGCGGCCGGCCGCACGAAGGACGGCATCGGCTACATCGGCACCTTCGGGCTCACCGACGCGGGGATCGTGGACGCGTTCGACGCCGCGCTCGAGGAGCTCGGCGACTGTTGGTCGCTCGTCATCGACCTGCGCCTGAACGGCGGCGGCGACGAGACTTTGGCCCAACAGATGGCCGGGCGTTTCGTCGACAAGAAGCGCGTGTACGCGCAGGCGCAGCTGCGATCCGATCCGGCGCGGCGCACCGCGCTCGGCTCCCCGATCGCGCGCGCGATCGAGCCGCGTGGACCGTGGCGCTGGTCGCAGCCGGTCGTCGTGCTGCAAGGCCGGCGCACGATGAGCTCGGCCGAGTCGTTCGCGGCGATGCTCGCCATGGCCGCGAACGTGACGACGATGGGGGACTCGACCGCGGGCGCGAGCGGGAATCCGGAACAGCTCGACGCTGGATCCGCGATCCTCGTGAACGTGCCGCGCTGGAACAACCTGGACACGGCGGGCAAGCCGATCGAGGACGTCGGCCTGCCGCCGAAGGTCGAGTTCGCGCCGACGCCCACCTCGTTCACATCCGACACGGACGGCTTGGTCACGGCCGCGCTCGAGCGGTTGCGCAAGCAATCGAAGGGCGTGCGCCGCGCCGGCAAGCCCACGAAGTGATCAACGAGGACCCACGCACATGATCGTCACCTGCCTATTCCTTCTCGGCGCGCTCGCCGATCCGCTGCCCCTGGGTGCTTCGAAGGTCGAGCTCGACTTCGACGGCCTGAAGCTCGAGGTCTACGCGCACAAACCGGTCGGTTGGGACGGCGCGCGCATGCTGATGGTCTTCCACGGCGTGAACCGCAACGCCGACGAGTACCGCGACCACGCGATCGGGATGGGCGAGCGCTTCCACATGCTCGTCGTCGCGCCGCGCTTCGATGCCGAGCGCTTTCCTTCGCGCGCCTACCAACGCGGCGGGATCTTGAAGGAGGACGGCACCGCGGCCGATGCGCGGGAGTGGACGTACGCCTACGTGCCGAAGATCGCGGCCGCGATCCGTGAACGCGAGTCGAAGCCGGAGCTCAAGCACTGGTTGATCGGACACAGCGCGGGCGGGCAGTTCTGCGTGCGCATGGCCGCGTTCCAGGACACCGGCGCGGAACGCATCGTCGCCGCGAACGCCGGCTCGGCGCTCTTCCCGTCGCTCGAGCAGGAGTTCGGCTACGGATTCGGGAAGCTGCCCGATGCGCTCGCGAGCGACGACGTGTTGAAGCGCTATCTGGCGGCGCCGTTGACGCTCTACCTGGGCACCGCGGACGACCGCGAGGACGAGTGGCTCGACACGAGCGCGCGGGCGATGGCGCAAGGTCCGGGACGATTGCAGCGGAATCGGGCCTCGTATGCGGCCGGGGAGGCGCTGGCTCGGGCGAAGGGCTGGACCTTCGCGTGGCGCAAGGTCGAGGCCGAGGGCGTCGGCCACGACCACGAGAAGATGTTCGCGCACGACGCGTGTGAGGACGCGCTGTTCGGGCGCACGGTCGGTGAGCGGGAGTCGGGCGGGAAGTAGACGAGCGCAGGGTGATGCGCGGCGCGGAGGGTACGTGAGTACCTGAGCGAGCAGTGATGGCTCGCGGTTGGACGAACCAATGCTAGTGGCGCCGCCTTCGGCGGCGGTAGGCTTCGCGCATGCCCAACCTGAAGAGCCTCGGCATCCAGACGAACCACCCCGGCGCGTACGACGGCCGCTGGCGCAAGACCGCGGGCGAGATCCTCGTCAGCGAGAATCCCTCGACCGGCGACGCGCTAGGTCGCGTGCGCATGGCGACGTCGGGCGATTACGACGAAGTGGTCGCGGCCGCGCACGCCGCCTTCCTGCGCTGGCGACTCGTGCCCGCGCCCAAGCGCGGCGAGTACGTGCGCCGCATCGGGCAGAAGATGCGCGAGCGCAAAGAAGACCTCGGCCGGCTCGTGACGCTCGAGGTCGGCAAGATCCTCCAGGAGGGTCTGGGCGAGATCCAGGAAGCGATCGACATCGCCGACTTCGCCACCGGGCTCTCGCGCCAGCTCTACGGGCTATCGATGCACAGCGAGCGCCCGCTGCACGCGATGCGCGAACAGTGGCATCCGCTCGGGCCCGTCGGCATCGTGACCGCATTCAACTTCCCGGCCGCCGTGTGGGCCTGGAACTCGATGCTCGCGCTCGTGTGCGGCGACGCCTGCGTGTGGAAGCCCAGCCCGAAGGCGCCGCTGACAGCGATCGCGATGACGAACATCGCGCGCGAAGTGCTCGAGCCGGATGGTTTCGGGGCGCTCGTCGGTCTGGTCATCGGCACGAACGACGACGTCGGCTCGCGCTTCTTCGACGATGAGCGCCTGCCGCTCGTGTCGTTCACGGGCAGCTCGCGTGTCGGCAGGATGTGCGCGTCGCGCGTCGCCGGCCGCTTCGGCCGCACGATCCTCGAGTGCGGCGGGAACAACGCGATCCTGCTCATGGAGGACGCCGACCTCGAGTTGGCGCTGCCGGCGATCCTCTTCGGCGCCGTCGGCACCGCCGGCCAGCGCTGCACGAGTACGCGGCGCCTGCTGGTGCACCCCAAGCTCGCCGCCGGCGTCGAGCGCCGTCTCGTGCACGCCTACGGTTCGATCCAGGTCGGCGACCCGCTGGCCAAGAACACGCTCTGCGGGCCGCTGATCGACAGCGCCGCCATCGATGCGATGCAGGAAGCGCTGAAGCGCGTGAAGTCCGAAGGCGGCAAGGTCATCTACGGCGGTCAGGTGATGTCGCTGCGCGGTCGCATCAAGAACGGCCATTACGTGAAGCCCGCGCTCGTGATCGCCGACAACGCGATGCCGACCGTGCAAGCCGAGACGTTCGCGCCGATCCTCTACATCATCAAGGCCAAGGACCTCGAGGAGGGCATCGCGAAGCACAACGCCGTGCCGCAGGGGCTCTCGTCGGCGATCTTCACCTCGAGCGTGCGCCACGCCGAGCGCTTCTTGTCCGCGACGGGCTCCGATTGCGGCATCGCCAACGTGAACATCGGCACGAGCGGCGCCGAGATCGGCGGAGCGTTCGGCGGCGAGAAGGAGACGGGCGGCGGCCGCGAGTCGGGCTCGGACTCGTGGAAGGCCTACATGCGCCGGCAGACGAACACGATCAACTGGTCGCGCGAGATGCCGCTGGCGCAAGGGATCCAGTTCGCCTGATCGGCGGTCACCACGATTCGATGGCGAGCTCTATACTCGAGTCGCTCGTACGCGTCCGGAACTCCCGCCCAGCCATGAACCACTTCCGTCTCGGCGCCCTCGGCGCGGTCCTCTGTCTCGTTTCTTCCGCCGCCAGCGCGCAGTGGAATCCGCCGACCGCGCAGTGGGGCAAGATCGACGCCGCCGACCTGCGCGTCATGACCTACAACGTGCAGGACGGGATCTGTTCGAGCCAGCCGAAGGTGGAGGGCGCGAACTCGTGGTGCGCGCTCGCGCGGCTCGTCGCGGCGCTGAAGCCGGACGTCTTGCTCCTCCAGGAAGTGGGCGACAACAGCGGCAACGGGACCGGCTCGGGCGTCGACTCGGTCGCGGAGCTCACGACGACTCTCGGATACTTCCTGAACGGCGGGATCGACGCGTTCAACGGCAACGCACCGGTCACGTCGTGGGTGCGGAAGTACGCCGCGAACTACGACCTGCCCTACAGGTTCGTGCCGAGCGAGAACGACGGCTTCAACCGCAACGTCATCCTGTCGCGCTATCCCTTCGCGGACTTGAACGGCGATTCGCGCGCGACGATGTCGGACATTCCGTCCGTGTCGGCGAATTCGGCCTGGGCTCCGGGCGGCGACGGCGGCATCCGCGGCTTCCAGTTCGTCGAGATCGACCTGCCCGACGCGACCTATGTCGGCGATGTCGTCGTCGGCGGCGCACACCTGAAGTCGGGCGGCGCGACGAGCGACCACGACCAGCGCGTGGACGCGGCGCAGAACGTCGGCTACGTCGTGCAGTACTGGTACAACGGCAACGGCGGCGTCGTGCCCGATCCCGGGAACCGCATCGCCGACGTCCCGGCCGCGACGCAGGTCTTGCCCGCGCACACGCCGGTCGTCTTGGGCGGCGACTGGAACGAGGACGAGGCCGCGAACGGAGCGACGCGTGGTCCCGTCAGCTGGCTCGCGAGCGCGGCCAACGTCGGCGGCGCGACGGACGGCACCGACCGCGACTTCACCGATTCGACGGCGGATTCCGCGCTGAACTTCTTCTCGGGCAGCGACGACAGTCACAACAACGGCAGCAAGTACGACTATCTCGCGTGGCAGGACAGCATCGCGACGCTGCGCTTGTCGTCGATCTTCATCTCCAGCGCCACCCCAGTGCTCGCGCAGCCGCCCGAATGCGTCGGATTCTCCGGCGGCGTAGGGGCGGTCACGAGCATCGCGTCGGACCACCGGCCCGTATTCGCCGACTTGCGCTTGCCCGTCGTCGATTGCAACGGCAACAGCGTGGCCGACACGACCGACATCGCGAACGGCACCGCGATCGACACGAACGGGAACCAGATCCCGGACTCGTGCGAGTGCACCGCGGTCAACTTCTGCCAGACCTCGCCCAACACCGTCGGCGCGGGCGCGGTCATGGCCAGCGCGGGCTCGTTGAGCTTGTCGGCGAACAACCTGGTGCTCATCGCTTACGACGCGCCGCCGAACGCGAGCGCGCTCTATTTCTACGGTCCCAACGAGACGCAGGTGCCGTTCGGCAACGGCTTCCGCTGCATCGGCAATCCGATCACGCGGCTCTCGATCATCCAGCTCGATCCGCTGGGGACGGGCTACCTGCCGCTCGACTTCACCAGCGGGTCGCTGACGCAGATCACCCCCGGCTCGACCTGGTCGTTCCAACTCTGGTACCGCAATCCGGCCGCGGGCGGAGCGGGGTTCAACTTGAGCGACGGTCTCCGCCTCCGCTTCTGTCCGTGAACGCGGGTGCGGCTCCGGACGCTCCGCTACTCACTCCGCTCGGATCCACGGGGCGGAAGTCGCGGGGAATCTCGCCTGATGCGCGCGCGCACCATGCGCGCCATTTCTCGATCGCGCTCGCTCTCGCCGCGGTCGCGCTTCCCGGTGCGCTGCCCGACTCGCGCGGCTCGCCCGATCCCGTCGCACTGCTGACCTGGCTCGCGCTCGTCGCGCCCGCCGTCGGCGCGGCGGCGGGCGGCGCGCGCCTTCCGTCGTGGCCGCACGCGGCGGCGATCCCGGGCTCGTGGATGCTCTTGCTCGTCGCGGTGGACCTCCTCGCTCCGCGCGATCTCGATACGCCCGTGTGGGCCGCGCTCGCGACGAGCGGCCTCTTCGCGTCGGGTTTCGCGCTGGGCCGCGCGCTCCGGCGCGAGCACCGACTCGCCGCGGCGACCGCGGTGCTGGGCTTCGCCGCCGCACTCGTCTTCGCGCCCGTCGCGGGCGGTTTCCTACGCGCACCCTGGCCCGCGAGCGCGACCGCGGTGCTCCTCGACATCTCGCCGGCGACGCTCCTCGCCGAGTGCGCGAGCGTGGATTGGTTGCGCCACCCGTCGATCTACGACGCCGCCGGTTCGACCGAGATCGACCCGCGCTCACGCAGCCCGTACCGTCCGCCGCTTGCAGCGGGAATCGTGCTTGTGTTGGGATGCGCGCTCGCCCTCTGCGCCGAGCGTTTCGCTCGCGCGCGGGAGCAGAACTCCGATCTCGCTCGCCCGTAGCCGATGGCCCTGCACAAATACTTCTGCACGTTCCCCCAGGAACTCATCTCCGAACCGATCATCAGCCACACGCTGGGCGAGAAGTTCGGCGTGGTGCCCAACATCCGCGCGGCGAGCATCACCGACACGATGGCGCTCGTGGCGGTCGAGATCGAAGGTGACGAGAGCGCGATCCTCTCGTCGGTCAACTACCTGAAGTCGCGCGGCGTCAAGATCGAGGAGATCCGCGACCAGGTCGGACGGTGAAGGCCGTCCGTCCTAGATCCGTGCGCGCGCGCGAGTCCGCGCGCGTCGCCATGTTCGCGGGTGCGCTGCTCGCCCTGCTCGCCGCCTGTCGCGGTTCGGCCGAGATCGGCCGCGAGGCCGAGTGGGCACCGCCCGAGCAAGGCGCCGTCGCGAGCGAGCACCCGCTGGCGACCGAGGTCGGCATCGACATCCTCGAGCGCGGCGGCAACGCAGCCGACGCGGCCGTGGCGACCGCGCTGGCCTTGGCCGTCGTGTACCCGCAGGCTGGGAACCTGGGCGGCGGCGGCTTCGCGCTGTGGGTGCCGCACACCGGGCTCTCGGTGGCGCTCGACTTCCGCGAGGTCGCGCCGGCCGCGGCGCGCGCGTCGGCGTACCTCGATGCCGACGGCGTGCCCGTGCCCGAGCGCTCGACGCGCGGACCGATCTCCGTCGCCGTGCCGGGCTCGCCCGCGGGCCTCTTCGAGCTGCACCGGCGCTTCGGGCGGCTCCCGTTCGAGCTGGTCGCCGCCTCGGCGATCGCGCTCGCGCGCGAGGGCTTCGCGGTGGACGCGTGGCTCGCGCGCGACCTCGCGGCGCCGGGCGTGCGCGAGGAGTTCAACGAGCCGGCGCGCCAGCTCTTCTTTCCGCGCGGCAGAGCGCTGCAGACCGGCGAACGTCTCGTGCAGCCCGAGCTCGCGCGCACGATCGAACGTCTCGCCGCCGAGGGACCGGGCGCCTTCTACACGGGTCCCGTCGCGGACGCGATCGTCGGCGCGCTCGCGCCCGAGCCGATCCCGGGCCGCGAAAAGGGCGGACAGATCGGCTCTGGTTTCGGCGCGAACTGGATCGCGCACGCGGATCTGCGCGCCTACGCCGTGCGCGAGCGCGCGCCGCTCGTCGGGTGGTTCCGCGGCCACGAGATCGTGACCATGCCGCCGCCCAGCTCGGGCGGCGTGGCGCTGTTGCAGACCTTGGGCGTGCTCGAGGGTCTGCCGCTGGACCCCGAGCGCGATCGCGCCGTCGGGGCGCGCCGCTTCGAGACCGATCGCGCGCCCGGCGGCGACGATCCGGGCTTGTCCGACCGCATGGCGCACTGGTGGATCGAAGCCTTGCGCGGCGCGTTCGCCGATCGCGCCGAGCACTTGGGCGATCCCGACTTCACCTTCGTGCCCGTGTCGCAGCTCCTGTCTCCGGCGGCGATCGCCGCGCGTCGCGTCGCGATCGGCGAGCTCGCGCGCACCGACGTCGCGGCGCAACCGGTGGCGCGCGAAGGCGGCGAGACGACGCACCTCTCCGTGCTCGACGCCGACGGCAATGCGGTGAGCTTGACGACGACGCTGAACACGGCGTTCGGCTCGGGGATCCTGGTGCGCGGCGGCGGGTTCCTGCTCAACGACGAGATGGACGACTTCGCGCCAGCGGGGGGCAATCCGAACACCTACGGACTGGTCGGCGGCGAGGCGAACGCCGTGCAGCCCGGCAAGCGTCCGCTTTCGTCCATGACCCCGACCGTGGTGCGCGTGGGCGGGCACGCCAACGTCATGGTGCTCGGCAGCCCCGGGGGACCGCGCATCATCACGGCGGTCACGCAAGTGCTCCTGCGCGTGCTCGTCTTGGGCCAAGCTCTCGACGTCGCGGTGCGTGCGCCGCGCCTGCATCAGCAGTGGAATCCCGCCGCGACGAGCTTCGAGCCCGAGTACGACGCGCGGGTCGTCGAGTCGCTCGAGCGGCGCTTCGGCCAGCCCGTAGTGCGCACGACGCGGTACTTCGGCTCCGTCCAGGCGATCCTCGTGGACGAGGTCGGCGGCATGCCGGTCGCCGTGAGCGATCCACGTCGCGGCGGCAGCGCGCGCGTCACCGACGGTTGAGCGGCAGCGCTTCGGTACCAGGATTCGTCATGACCGACCGCTTCGAGCTCGTGTGTCCGTTCCAGCCGACGGGCGATCAACCCCAGGCGATCGAGAAGCTGACGCGCGGACTGCTCGAGGGCGCGCGCCACCAGACCCTGCTCGGCATCACCGGCTCGGGCAAGACCTTCACGGTGGCCGCGACGGTCGAGAAGGTGAATCGGCCGACGCTGGTGCTCTCGCCCAACAAGACGCTCGCTGCGCAGCTCTACTCGGAGTTCAAGGAGCTCTTCCCGCGGAACGCGGTCGAGTACTTCGTCAGCTACTACGACTACTACCAGCCCGAGGCGTACGTGCCCTCGACGGACACGTTCATCGAGAAGGACGCCAGCCGCAACGAGGGGATCGAGCGTTTGCGGAACTCGGCGACGCGCAGCCTGCTGCAGCGCCGCGACGTGCTCATCGTGGCCTCGGTCTCGTGCATCTACGGTCTCGGTTCCCCGGAGAACTACGCCGGCATGGCGCTGACGCTCGCGCGCGGCCAATCCATCGGGCGCGAGGACCTCTTGCGCTCGCTCACGCGCATGCAATACGCGCGCAACAACACCGACTTCCGCCGCGGTACGTTCCGCGCGCGTGGTGACGTGATCGAAGTCTTCCCGGCGTACGAGGAGGACCGCGTCATCCGCATCGAGCTCTTCGGCGACGAGATCGAGAGCCTCGTCGAGGTCGACCCGCTGCGCGGCGAGGTGCTGGGTGACCGCGAATCGATGACGATCTTCCCGGCGAACCACTACGTCGCGCCGGCGGATCGACTGCAGAAGGCGATCGAGGGCATCGCGGTCGAGCTCGACGAACGGCTCGAGGTCTTGCGCTCGCACAAGCGCCTGCTCGAGGCTCAACGGCTCGAACAGCGCACGCGGCACGACCTCGAGATGCTCAAGGCGACCGGCGTGTGCAACGGCATCGAGAACTACTCGCGCTGGATGGACGGCCGCGCGCCGGGCGAGTCGCCGTTCACGCTGCTCCACTACTTTCCCGAGGACTGGATCGTGTTCGTGGACGAGAGCCACGTCTCGGTGCCGCAGGTCGGCGGCATGTACCGCGGCGACAAGGCGCGCAAGGAGACGCTCGTCGAGCACGGATTCCGGCTGCCGAGCGCGCTCGACAATCGTCCGTTGCGCTTCGAGGAATGGGAGAAGCTCGTGCGCCAGTGCGTCTACGTCTCGGCGACGCCGTCCGCGTACGAAATGACTCACAGCGAGGGCCGCATCGCCGAGCAGGTCGTGCGACCCACGGGCCTACTCGATCCTGAGATCGAAGTCCGCTCGGCGCGCACGCAGGTCGACGACCTCCTGCACGAGATCCGCCGCGTCGTCGCCGCCGGATGGCGCGTGCTCGTCACCACGCTGACGAAGCGGATGTCCGAGGAGCTGACCACGTACTACGCCGAGCTCGGCGTGCGCGTGCGCTACCTGCACTCCGAGATCGACGCGATCGAGCGCGCCGCGATCCTGCGCGACCTGCGCCTCGGCGAGTTCGACGTATTGATCGGCATCAACCTCCTGCGCGAAGGGCTCGACCTGCCCGAGGTCGCGCTGGTCGGCATCCTCGACGCGGACAAGGAAGGCTTCCTGCGCTCGACGACGTCCTTGATCCAGACGTGCGGACGCGCGGCGCGCAACGTCGAAGGACGCGTGATCTTCTACGCCGAGAAGGTGACCGACTCGATGGCGCGCGCGATGGACGAGGTCGATCGGCGTCGCAAGCGCCAGGTGATCTACAACGCCGAGCGCGGCATCACGCCGAAGACGATCCTGAAGCCGATCCGCGATTCGATCGAGTCGCTGTACGAGATGGACTACGTCGAGGTCGCCTCGTTGCCGGAGGACGGCCAGGGCTCGAAGAAGAAGGGCGGCAAGAAGGGCGATCTGGTCGAGGACGCCTGGAGCTGGCCGGCCGACAAGCTGCGCGGCGAGGTCGAGAAGGTGCGCGCCGACATGCTGCACGCGGCGCAGGAACTGCGCTTCGAGGAGGCCGCGAAGTCTCGCAACCGATTGCAGAAGCTCGAGGAGATCCTGCTCAAGCGCTAGTTCGGAGTGGCACTTCGGAGTGCCTGCACTCCGAACCACCAGCAGCTTCTGGTTTCTCTTCCGCTTCTGGTCCCTCTCTCCTTCCGGCTCACGGCGCAGCCCCTGAATCGCCGATGTCCGGCCGGCGCGGAGCGGGGGATAAACCACA
>Ga0105044_10000370_pt1 | contig 54497 bp, 45 predicted proteins | sample MAT01_FD_78092 | JGI IMG/M metagenome (GOLD analysis project Ga0105044, IMG submission 78092) | Freshwater microbial communities from Lake Fryxell liftoff mats and glacier meltwater in Antarctica - MAT-01 | ecosystem: Environmental > Aquatic > Freshwater > Ice > Liftoff microbial mat | place...
ACAATCCTACAGTCCTTAAAAACAGTTGCAGTGAATTCATTGCAGCTTTAACGATAGCCGCAAGCACGCCATCCGGCCAATAATTCCCAAAAACTTAATCCCAGCTCTTGGCTCCAGTCATTAGGGGCTGACGCTTTCTTTCTTAGTTTTAGCGCTGAGTTGTCGATTTTCCCGATCCTATCGCCTCATGGTTGGCTAACCCAGACTCGCAAATCAGCTTATACCAATAGGTTAAACCGCTGCAATTGGGTTTCGAGAGTGGCGGTTAGGGTCTGGTGCAGTTCGGGTTTCGTTTGAAACAAAACTCGGCTGCTGTTGGGCAGATCAAAGGGAAACTGGCCAGCCAGATCATCGCGCTCTAGTTGCGCCAGCACAATTTGCTCAGGGCGCTTGCACTGGAGGGCATAGCCCAGCTCGACGCAGACTTTGGGGTTGGGCACCAGTTGGGGCGGGCTGCCATTGATCTGCAAGATGGGGGTGCCATCGGCGACAAACAACAAGCTATTGCGGATTTTCCGCATCAGGGTGCTGCTGAGCCGCACGGGGGCATCGGTGAGGCGGTGGGATTCTTCGAGGGTGATGGGCAGGCGCGATCGCCCATTCAACCGCTGCACAAAGTCTTGCAGTTCATCCCGCAACCATTCTGCCGATCGCGCATAGTCGGTTTGGTAGGAGAAGAAAATGATCGGCTCTAGTCGCCCCATTACGTCTTGCTTGGTGAAATACATCTCATGGCTAATGAGATCAACGTTGGCAATGCTGTAGCCGCCGCTGCCTTCTATGTAAAACTCAACGGCTTCCCCTTCTAGGTAACGCTGAAACCACTCCGATTGCTTGACGACATCACTGTCTTCTAGAAAATCTGCCCGCAACGCCGACTTGAGCAAGCTGTTCTTACTCAAGCGCAAGTCATGGGGGCGCTTCTCCAGTTCGCGGATCGGCTCATACTCGCGGAGATACCAGGCTTTGAGGGCGATGATGGCCATAGGAGCAACTCACAGACTGCAACAAACTCAACCAGGAATTTCAAACAGATTATCTCAAACCCGAAGGACTGTAAGCCGCCACATCTCACATTCAGAAAGATGCTGTAGAAAGCTTCAAGCAGGAACAGACCTAATGGGATGATCACTAGGGTTCTGGCTTTTCTGATGCCCTGAGTCAAGATAAGAAGGGCGATCGCATTTCTTCATCTGGCATCAGGAGACCTAAGAAATTGCCCCTATCATACGCGATTCAACCCCAGCCACCCGCTTTTTCCCAAAAGAAGCGCGCATGTTGGCCAAATTGCGAGAATCACACCCAGAACCCAAGGTTTTGATTTTTTCTGCTTCCATCCGATTATATCTTATCTAGTTCTTTTGTACTATAGTTTGTACTGGTTTGACTATCGCATCTGCTATCTCGAATGGGGGGATGGATTGTGCTGGTTATGGGCAGATCGAAGGTCTTTTCTGGGCTGACCGTTGGGGTGAGGTTCTGGCCACAGAAAGATAGGATCAAGGCTAAGGTGCCCCTGGGTTAGTCGCGGAAGTTATGGGGCGGCAGGGTCGATAGAACGTCGGGCGTGAAGATTAAGTAGCGATCGCGCCCCTGTTGTTTGGCAGCATAGAGTGCTTGATCAGCTTGAATCACCCAATCACGCGGCGAATTCTGGGCACTCGGCACCAGGCTACTGATTCCCATGCTGACCGTCACAAATGAGCTAATGGTAGACAATTGGTGAGGAATGGCGATCGCCCGGATGCTTTGGCGGAGGCGTTGCGCCACAATCACAGCGCCATGGGTGGAGGTATTGGGCAACACAATGGCAAATTCTTCGCCCCCATAACGAGCCACAAGATCAGTGGGATGCAAGGTCGCCTGCTGAGCCGCTTGGGCAATTTGAATCAGGCAACCATCCCCAGCTTGATGGCCATATTGGTCGTTATAGAGCTTGAAATAATCAACATCAAACAGCAACAGTGAAATGGGTTTTTGCTCATGCAGCAGGCGATGCCATTCTCGTTGTAGTCGCTCGTCAAAGTGTCGGCGGTTTGCCACCTGGGTAAGGCCATCGGTTTGGGCGAGTTGTTCGAGGCGCAGATTCGCTAGGCGTAGCTCTTGCTCAACATACTTGCGATCGCTAATATCTCGAATCAAAAACAGCACCTCATCCTCGCCACTCGGAACCACCCGCACCTCTTCATATTGAACTTGGCCGTCAAACCAGTTTTCTTGCTCATACATCTGCAAGGTGCCCGTCGCCAAGGCCTCTTTGAGGGCGGCCAACTCCCGCTGCAAAAATTCGGGAGGAAGATAATCGGAAAGGGGCATTCCTACCGGGTTAATCATCTTAGGAACAAGATCCTTCAGGGCATCGGTGCGAATATAGCCCAGCAAAATTCCATTGCTACTCACCCGAAACATCAAGTCTGGGATGGCCGCGAGGATAGCACGGTTGCGGGCTTCGCTTTGTTTTAGAGCAACCTCGGCGCGTTTGCGATCGCTAATATCCCGAACAATCACCAGTACTTCGTTGTTAGATAGCCGCACCACCCGGCTTTCTTCATCTTGAGGCTCTCCATTGATCTGCACTTGATATTCGGATACCTGGATCTCGCCCGTCGCCAAGGCTTGCCGAATCTGGTGCATCCGCAACCGCGCTAAATGGGGCGGCAAGAAATCGCGCAGGTTCCGCCCTGGCAGTTCTTGGTCTTCACCCAAAGACTTTATCTCGCCGCCACTCAGCCGCTCTAGGTAGCTGCCATCAGCCTTGAGGCGCAGCATCAAATCAGGAATAGCGCTGAGGATGGCTCGAATGGTGGCCTCATTTTGCCGGAGGGTTGCTTCGATCGCCCGTTTTTCCTGAATCTGCTGCATCAAGTCTTCTGTCCGCGCCCGCACCTCTTCTTGCAATTGGGAACTGTAGTCAGACAGCACTTTTTCAGCGTCTTTGCGGCTCGTAATATCTTGGAAGACCACAATGGCGTGGGTGATGGTGCCCTCCTCCGAAAAAATGGGAGTAGCTCGCACCTCAGCGGTGATCTGGATCGTGCCTCGCTGGATCCCTACATCTTCAACGATGGTGTATTCACCCTGTAAGGCCCGATAAATGGGCAGCTGCTTGGCGGGGTAAGGTTGGCCAGTTCCTACAACATAGAGTTGATAGCTGAGGGCTACCTCTGAAGGGTTGGGCGCTTGGCTCAACCCAATGCCAAACAGCCGCTTGGCTGCACAATTCAAGTAAGAAACGGCTCCATCTGTCCGATGGATGGCGACCCCAACGGGGATGGCGTCCATAAACTTTTCTAACTGCCTTTGACCTTCGACTAAATCGGCATTGAGTGCTTTCAATTCTTCGAAAGATAGCTCCAGTTGGTTCGACATTTCCCGAAAGGAAAAGGCAAGCTGGCGCAGTTCGGTAATTGGGGTGGAAGGAATATGGATGGTGTGGTCGCCTTGGGCAATGTGGTTGGCAGAGTCGCGTAGACCCAGGATCGGTTGGACAATACGGCGGGTGGTATATAGCCCAACGGCGATCGCCCCCAACAGCGCAAACCCAGACCAAATCACAGTTTGACGAATGTTTTCTCGCAAAGCTGCACTAAAATCGGCGGAAGGGATGACCACCACAATCAGCCAATCTAAACCATAGTTGTCTTGGTAAGCAGCCACGCTGGCAAAGTAGCGCTGATCAAATACATTGCTCGCAGCATCGGCGCTATCAAACTGAAAGTGCTGCTCCTGCACAGCGGCCAAATCTCCCGCATTGGCACGAATGGCCGCCACCACCGATTGGGTCAGCACATCGGCGCTGTCTTCTCCCCGCAAACGCCGCACCCCGTCATTGGGATCGGTCATCAACAATGGCTCTTGCGTCGAAGTTGCCACCAAATACCCCGACCGCTCCATAATCACCACTTGCCCAGTTTGAGACACATTCAAACCGTTTAAAAACTGGCTGATGCTAGACAGGGCAATATCGGCTTCCAATCCACCCTGGCGTTGGCTGTCGGCATAGATTGGCGCGCGCGCAGTAAGCAGCAGTTCTTGGCCGCCCTCTGGGGCATAAATATCGGCCCAAGTGGCTTGTATCGGAGCCAAAGGTGTGCGCCGTAGAGCCAGATCAGAGGCTTTCTCTGCCTGTGGTTCTCCGTTGGCATCGAGGCGATAGGTGCGCTCACGCCCTATCGCAGCGGAGAGAGCAGGTTCCAATGAATCTGGCTCACGCCCTAGCGAGGCTGCTGGCGCACTGGATGCTGGCGGATCGAAGGGCGCACCAGCAGAGCGGGTGAAGATCTTGAGGCTATAGGCATCGCGAGACAGGGAAGGCCGACGGCTAACGCCGATATATTGACCCGTTGATTGGGTCAAGCCGATGGAATTAACACTCGAAAAGGTTTGCAGTTGCTGCCAAAATTGCTGGGCTAATTGGGTCGAATCAACGTTGCTTAATTCGCCATTGTCTCCGCTTTCTAACAAGCGGCGGTTGAGCGCCAATAGGTCTTGGGGGGTTTCTAGGTAGGTTGTGAGGCGATCGCCCACTCGATCTGATATTTCTTCTGTCAATTGAAACGCCACAGTTTCAATGGCTCGCTGCCCACTGCGATAGGACAGGTAAGCCACAACCCCAACAATACTGAGCACTTGGAGCAAAAATGGGAAAATTAGAACAGTCTGAATAGAGACGGGTCTACGGAATGGCCACAGTGCCATCTGAACCACTTGCAACCGTGCCTTAAAAGATGTGAACAAGGTTCAGAACCATAGGAAAAAGTAGACGCTGGCACCTGATCAAAGACTGCCTAATTAAAGACTGCCTAATTCAAAGACTGCCTAATTCAAAGACTATCTGCTTGAAAACTATCTAATTCAAAGAGTATCTAATTCAAAGAGTATCTAATTGAAAACTATCTAATTATAAGGACTATCTAATTAAAGACTATCCGTTGGGTTTGGAGAATTTGAGTCTAGAGCAGCAAGTTGCACGATCAGCCCAGTCCTGATAAAAAACCTAGCCTCGTCCAACAGGTTTTTAGGATTCATGATCCCAAAAAATCCTTTATTTATTATTCCCAAAATTGCTGGGCTTTCACCGAACACTTTGAGCCAATGGGGAAATATAGCTGCAGCCATAATTCATAGGACATTTACCTGTCATTCCCGCGCAGACGGGAATCCATCTTGAGAGTCGTGCAACCTATGGATTCCCGTTTTCACGGGAATGACGCTGGTATGTCCTAACCTCTGTGACCATAGCTATAAATATCAGAGATCAGACATAGCTCAGAGACTACCTGTAAGGCCATAGGTGGCCTCTGAAGCAGGTTTGAGGCTTGGTTTAGAGATTAGATTATTTCAGGCTGACCATACTGGGCTGCAGAGGAGAATCTTTAGGAGGTGAGGCTTTCGGTTTAGGATGGATCTAAGCCTTAATGCCGCCCAAAATGAATTGCGGGATAAAGGCCAGTCTAGAGGCCAGTCCCACTGAAGCTTGGTCTATATCTTTTGGTCATGCACCATCCTGAATTGTTAGCGCCTGCAAAAAACTTAGAGCGATTGAAAGTGGCCGTCACCTACGGAGCCGATGCGGTATACGTCGGTGGGGAGCGCTATGGGCTGCGTGCCAGGGCTGACAACTTCACCGAAGCGGCTTTAGAGCAAGGGGTAGCCTTTGCCCATCAACACAAGGCCAAGGTATATGTCACCCTCAACGCCTTTCTGCATGACGATGATTTTGCTGGATTAGGAGCCTACTGCCAACGGCTACAAGCCTTGGGGGTCGATGCGGTGATTGTGTCAGATCTAGGGGTGATCCGTAGCATCCAACAGCATTCTGAGTTGCCCATTCACCTTTCAACCCAAGCGTCTTGCCTCAACCGCTATGCCGCCAAAATCTGGCAACAGGTGGGCGTGCAACGGCTCATTTTGGGACGCGAGTTGAGCATTGCTGAGGCTGCTGCCATTCATACCGCAACGGGGATGGAGGTGGAACTGTTTGCCCATGGAGCCATGTGTATGGCTTACTCTGGCCATTGCACCATTTCCAATTTTACCGCTGGCCGCGATTCTAATCGGGGTGGGTGCATTCAATCCTGCCGCGTGCCCTATTTTGTGCAGGGGGCGGCGGTGGACTCTGAGGTGGCTTCGGGGGCGGCGAACCCGGTGTCGTTTATGTCATCGCGGGATTTATGGGGCATTGACCAGGTAGGAAATTTTGTACACCAAGGCATTGCCTCACTCAAGATTGAAGGGCGGATGAAGTCATCGTTTTATGTGGCGATCGCCACCCGCGTTTATCGCACGCTGATTGATGCTCACCGCAACGGCACCTGTGATGGGGCGTTGCTCGCTTGGGCGGCATCAGAACTGCGCTCCGTTCCACACCGTGACTACTGTTCGGGTTCATTGGAACAGCCTGCCGGAGGGGAGTCTGTGTTTGGCCAACTCTCAGGCGCAAACGTTGGCACCCATGCCTACCTCGGTCTGGTTTTAGAAACTACGGAGACTGACTGGGTGGTGCAGTTGGTCGAACCACTGGCGGTGGGGGATGAGATTGAGGTGATCCCCAGTGTGGGCGCGGCGGTGCGTTGGCGGGTGAGCCACATGACCTCGGTGTTGGGCGATCGCCGTTCTGCCATGCGTCAAGAAAGTATTGCGCGGTTATCAAAGGCCGATTTGCCCGCCGATTGTGCTGCCGCCGGAGCGGCGATCGCCCCTTTCCACATCCTGCGCCGCGCCACTGCCCCTGTGGCCGCTGCCCCCCGCCTCGCCACCGCTCGCCCCTAGCGAACCCTTGCACCATGCTATTTAATACCTTTGTGACATCCCTAGCCGATTTAGATCGGTGCGTTGCTGCGCCGCAGGTGGCAGAAGTGCTGATTGAGCCAGCGTTATTGGCACGGCAGGGATGGCTGTCGGCAGACGCAGCGCAGACCTTGGCGATCGCCGCTCGCCAGCGGGGGTTGCGCCCGGTGCTGGTGTGGGATGCCCTGATGCCAGAGCAGCGCATGGAACAGGTGGGCGATCGCCTACAAACCTGGGATCTAAGCCCCTTTGCTGCCCTGCGCATTGCTGACCTCGGAGCGGCGGGTTGGGCGCAACAGCACGCCCCCCACCTCCCTCTGCAACTGATTGCCGAGGCCGGAAACCACAATTTAGCAGCCCTCCAAGGGTGGTGTGCGCTATTGGGATCGAGCCTAGAACGGGTCATTCTCTCCATTGAGTTGCCCGAAGACAAGCTTATGCAATATTGCCAAACCCTCCCCGTTGCCTGCGAAGTTTTAGGCGCAGGGCCGATTCTGCTGTTTTACTCCCCGCGCCCTCTCCTCAGCGCGCATCTCCCACTGGCAGATGATGTAGACGCAGATGTAGACAAAGATTCTGACGAAGATTCTACGGAGACCGATGAGAGCCGCCTCGTGAGAACAACCGTGGCGTTTGAGGATACGCGCGATCGCCCCTTCCCTAGCCTCGAAACCCCCCACGGCACCCTCATGTTTTTTGACAAAGACCAATTTATTTTGGATCGCCTCACCCCACTCAAAACCGCCGGTTTGCATACGCTACGCCTTGATCTGCGCCCCCTTGACCTGACCGCTGCCCCCGCCCAATTTGCCGCCCAAGCGGGTGATGCTGCCCCCGCCATCGACAGGCTCTGCCAGCAGATTTTGCAAGACCCTGCCTCCATCCGGCCCCAATGGCCGCGCCCAACCCGCGCGCCCTTCTTCCAGGCCAATCGCACCACCGCCCTCATCCCTCGGATGAAAACCCGGTGGCTAGATCCCTGGCGACCCCATGCCCTCGCCGAAGTGATTGCTAGCGAAAAAGACAATTATCTGGTCTTTCGCACCTTACGCTCCTTTAGTTTTGGGGGCGACTATACCCTTTTACTCCCAACCAAAGAGGTTGTAGCGTTCCCCCAGTCATGCAACCCCCGCAGCCTCACGGGTGCCCCCCAAGCCGAAACCCTGCCCGACCAACTCATCCTCACCCATTGGATCAAAAAAGTCGTCCCTGGTTCCCTGCTGCTCCCGCCCGACAGCCCCGCCCTATTATCCTCTTCTAAGATAAGGAAACCCTTCTAAAAAATGAAGATCCGGCAGATCCATTGTCGGCGGCACTGGAGAAGGGGTTTGAAAGATCAGGATCGCAGTACGGATCTGAGAGCTGATCTGAGGTTGCGCCATTCCCAATTAATCGGGAGTCCTAATTTTTGGGCATTCTGAGGAATGGGGAATTTCAAGCCTCAGTGGCCTTGGCCTTCGCTGTTTTAGAGGGCGATCGCCCTCCTCCATAACCGATATTCTTGCCCCAGCCCTGAGGGTAAGGAGGTTAGATGTTTAAAAACTTTATTTAGCGATCGTAAAGAGTCTCGCTATTATTTTAGAGAGTCTATTTCCTGAGAGTTTTCTCTGAAAATTGTCTAAAATGTATGCCATTCTGCAAAATTCTTAAGTCGTTCATCTATGAATGCTCATCCGCGAGTACTCATCTGTGAAGTCTGAGGCTAGTCTGCTCTGATGCATCTAAATTGCTCATCTGTTTCCAGTGCGATTAGATTCCAGTGCGATTAGATTCCGATGCTCTAGGTTATTTGGCACTCTGATCCATGGAAACCCCACCTAAAACGCAGCTGATCTATTTGCAATGGAATCATCTGTCACAGCAGGCGAGACACGGTTGCTTTTCTAGATCAAGTCTTGTAGGTCAAGTCTGGCACCGTCGTCTCTATAATTATTGGTATTGAGTTCACTTGGCATTGCGTTCACAATCATTGAACTACAATCATGTATGAACTCGCTTTATTCCACTCGTTTCATTCAACACTGAGGTAGCGCATCATGGAGTCCCTCGCTTATATCCACAATGCTGTCGCCTATGAAAGCGATGAGCCCGTGCCCGAGCTGCAGCCATTTCCATGGGATCTGCCAAGCTCGGCGTGGATTGCGACATCCTCTTTGCTGATTTCTCTGATGCTGACTGGCATGGATGGAGCGGCGATCGCCTCGGTTCCCGGGGTCGTAAACACGGGCGGTAGCCCCCTCAATATCCGAAGTGCCCCCGATGGAGAAGTCGTTGGAAAAGTTCCCGATGGTAGTGCCCTCCAACTGACAGGCAACAGCCAAAACGGCTGGCTACAGCAAGTCGATGGCAACTGGGTAATGTCCCGCTATGTTGAGTCCACCCCTACCGAGGCGGCAGAAACCGCACTGGGTGGTCAGCGCCAAACGGCCTATGCCAACACGAACGGCGCGCCGTTGAATATCCGCAAAGCACCCAATGGTGAAATTGTCAGCACCCTCAAAGATGGTAGCCCCCTAGAGCTAACCGGACGCTCCTCGGGCGATTGGGTGGAACAAACCAACGGCACCTGGGTCGCCTCCCAGTTTGTGCGGTCTACCCCGCCTAACACTCCGGCTGCACCCGCACCCGCGACCGCAGCGGCTCCAACGGCCACAGCTTCAGCCGCTCCGGTCGCCCCAAGCAATCCGGCTCCAGTGGCTTCCTCTCCGGCGGCAGCAGATCCGGCGGTGGCGATCGCCGCCAACCCTAGCCCCGCCGCTCAACCTGCCGCAGGCCAAGGTAGCCCAGCTCAGACTGGCACGGTCAACACGAATGGTCGCCCACTCAATATTCGGCAAGCTCCTGGGGGCAATATTGTCGGACGCTTACAAGACGGGGAAGCGGTAGAACTCACCGGACGCAATGAAAACGGTTGGCTAGAACGGGTAGATGGAACCTGGGTTCAGGCTCAATTCATTCAAACCACCGACCCCAGCCCATCGCCCAGCGCCTCTCCCAGCCCAGCGGCAACCGCCCAAGAACAAACCACTCCCAGTCCGGCGGCTAGTCCGTCGCCCAGTCCTGCCGCCACGGCTCCAAGTCCGTCGCCCAGTCCTGCCGCCACCGCTCCAAGTCCGTCACCCAGTCCGTCGCCCAGTCCTGCCGCCACGGCTCCGAGTCCGTCGCCTAGTCCTGCCGCCACCGCTCCGAGTCCCTCTCCGAGTCCTGCCGCCACGGCTCAGAGTCCGTCACCCAGTCCTGCTGCCACTGCTCCGAGTCCCTCTCCGAGTCCTGCTGCCACGGCTCAGGGGCAAACCACTCCCAGGCCAGCGGCTAGTCCGTCGCCCAGTCCAGCGCCCAGTCCAGCGGCGATCGCCCAAGGGCAAGCAACCCCTGCCCCCCAAGGCCGAGGAAATTCAGCCAGCACAGCCTTTATCCGAACCAACGATACGCCGTTGAATGTGCGAAGTTCCCCTGGAGGCGCAGTCATTGGCAGTCTGCCCAACGGCACCCAGATCGAACTAACCGGGCGCAGTAGCGGAGAATGGACGGAGCAGACCAATGGCACATGGGTGTCGAGCAGTTGGATCTCGACAACAGGTAGCCCATCGCCCCAGCCTGGAACTCCCATTGGTTCTCCAATTACCACAGCCTTCGCGCGCACGAGTGGCATGCCGCTAAATGTGCGGAGTTCTCCTGGGGGCGCTGTTGTTGGCACCTTAGCCAATGGTGCCCGGGTCGAATTGACCGGACGAAACAGTGGCACTTGGGCGGAGCTGACAAACAGCACTTGGGTGTCGAGAGATTGGTTATCGGTGACGGGAACCACATCCCCAGCCCCTGAACCCACCCCTCAAACGCCCGTCGGCGATGCCTCTGAAACAGCGTTTGTGAGCACCAACGGTACGCCGCTGAATGTCCGGAGTTCTCCTGGGGGTGCCGTGATCGGTAGCCTCCCCAATGGCGCACGGGTAGACCTGACGGGGCGCACCAGTGGCGAATGGTCAGAGCGCATGGATAACTCCTGGATTTCAAGCAACTGGCTATCGTTTACGGGAACGCCCAATGCTTCGCCGGAAATGTCTGAGGGGGGCGATCGCACAACGGCCTTCGTCAGCACCAATGGCACGCCGCTAAATGTGCGGAGCGCCCCAGGGGGTTTGGTGATCGGCACGTTGGTTAATGGTAGCCGCATTGAGATGTCTGGACGCAGCAGCGGCACCTGGGCAGAACGGAGCAATGGCACCTGGATCTCCAGAGATTGGGTGCGATACAGCGATGTTCCCACAGAAGACGTGGGTAGCCCTGATTCCTTGGCACAGGTATCTACCAACGGTAACCCGCTGCTGGTGCGGAGTTCTCCGGGGGGAGCGGTCATTGGAGAGTTTACCAATGGCTCGCGCATTACCCTCAACGGTCGCCGTAGCGGCAGTTGGCTAGAGCTGAGCAATGGCGGCTGGGTTGCCGATGATTGGGTCACTGCGATCTCTCGCTAAGACTGATTCTGCCGCTGTCAATCTTGTCAGCACCCAGTACACCAAAATCAGATCACCCATAAATATAGAAGGGAAGGTTCATCAGTCTGAGCCTTCCCTTTTATTCGTTTGAATCAGGTATAGCTATAGTCACAAAGGTTAGGACATGCCAGCGTCATTCCCGTGGAAACGGGAATCCATGGGTTGCCCGACTCTCAAGATGGATTCCCGCCTACGCGGGAATGACAGGTAAATGTCCTATGGATCATGGCTACGGCTATGTCTTGAACTGGAGGATGTCTTGAACTGGATGTCTTGAGCCGGATGTCCTGAATTCAATATCCTGAACCCGCTGTCTTAAGGCTACTCAGAACCAACGCTTTCTAAGGTTTTATCCCCTGCACCAACGGCAGAAATGTTGGGAGGAGGCTAGCTTGGCTCAGCAACAGTGTTGGGTAAGAAATTTGGGCATAGTTTTGCCCGACAACCAGGGGAAAGATGGGATCAGGCCGTAGGGAGTGCCAGGTCGCACCAGCCGCCTGGGCGATCGCCCATACCGCCGCAATATCCCAAATCTTGGGGGTTGCCTCAACGGAACCCAACGTGGTTCCTGATGCCACCGTCAGGAGGTTGTAGGTGGCTACCCCCAGCATCCGAATTTTGCAGGGCAGCGGCTGTTGTAAGACGGCTAGGCTTCGGGCGCAAACATTAAAGAGCTGGTTGCTAGACGGAGCAGCAGGGCTAGGGGCGATCGCCTCTGCCTGACAAAACGCCCCCGTTGGCCCCTGCAAGCCAGAATCACCATACCAATAGCCATGAAATTGCGTTTGGATGGGCGGCAGATAAACATAGCCAAATACGGGGGTGCCGCGATAGAGCAACCCCAAGGAAATTCCCCATAGCGGAATGCCACGGGTAAAGTTGGTGGTGCCATCAATGGGGTCAATCACCCAGCACCAATCTGTACCCGGAAAAACATGGGTGCTTTCTTCGCTCAAAATACCGTGGTCTGGAAAGGCCTGGGCGATCGCCTCTCGCAGGGCCTGATCGGCCCACTGATCGGCTCGGGTCACCAAGCTGCCATCGGCTTTTTCGGTCGCTTGCACACGGCCAAAGAGGGTAAGCAATTCAGTGCCCACGACATCGGTTGTGGCCGTCGCCACCGCCAACACCCGTTCCCAAAACTGCAAGTTGATTGAACGATCCACCCCATCAGTGCCCACCATCATTTAGCCCTCCAACCCTCTTATCCATAGTTCCGCGCCTCGTCAATGTTCCCATCCCAATATTCCCATGCACGCTGGGAATGAGGGCGATCGCCCCATCCTTTGCCGTGCCTTCTGATTTTAGCGGTGCGGTTGATTCACCCTGGGCACTGAATGGGGTCATGCTGATCGTGATAGCTGTCTTAGGGGGGTGAGAGGGGCGATCGCCTCAGTTTTAGGGCTTGACGAAGTTTCAGTGCTTTATAATAAGTGCCAAATATTAATAATCATGTAGAGTGATTCGTTTTGAGCGAATAGCGCCACCCTTATAGAGAGCAGCGCTATCCTGGCAGTCACTATCAGGCATCCCGCCCCTGATCCCCATCGGGATCATCGGAGGTTTATGTCCGTCTAGCTCAAGATGGTGGCCTGGATGCCAACGAGGGGCGTGCCATCCCATGTCCTCCCTCCAACCTCCTGCCCCTGCTCTCAACAAACACGCTACCCACACAGACATCCAGCACAGGCACTATGTTCACATCTGTCTTTGAACTCATCAACCTCAACGGAAGCAACGGTTTTATCATCAACGGCATTCAAATTGGCGACCAGATCGGAACCTCGGTCAGTGGAGCCGGAGACTTGAATGGCGATGGGTTGCAAGACATCATCCTGGGTGCCAGCAGTGCTGACCCCAACGGCCTGAGCGCTGGGCAGAGTCTGGTTATTTTAGGGCGGCGTAGTAGCTTGGGTGGCGCTCTCAATGGCTCAGTCCTCGACGGGAGCAACGGCTTTCGGATCAACGGGATCAACGCCCTCGACTTCGCCGGTTTTGCGGTCAGTGGTGCCGGAGACCTCAACAATGATGGGTTTGATGACCTTGTGATTGGAGCCTATGGAGCCGACCCTCGTGGGTCTAGCTCTGGGCAAACCTATGTGGTCTTTGGCCGCGCCAGTGGCTTTACTGCCGACTTACAACTCTCTAGCCTGAATGGCAGCAACGGTTTTCAGATCAATGGCATTGATGAAAATGACCTGTCTGGGTTTGCCGTCAGCCGAGCCGGTGATATCAACGGCGACGGCACCGATGACTTGTTGATCGGTGCCTACGGAGCTACCCCCCAAGGCAACTTTGTGGGGCAAACCTATGTCGTTTTTGGGCAACGCGGAGGCTTTGGAGCCACCTTTAATCTTTCCTCCCTTGATGGCAGCAATGGCTTTCAGATCAACGGAATTAGCTCCGAAGATCAAGCCGGATTTTCAGTCAGTGCCGTGGGCGATCTCAACGGCGATGGCCTTGACGACCTGATCATTGGGGCACCCGAATCGGATATCAATGGCTTTTCTTCAGGGCAAGCCTATGTGGTGTTTGGCCGGAGCGGTGGGTTTCCGAGTACCCTCAACCTGGCATCCCTCAATGGCAGCACGGGGTTTCGGATCGATGGCTTAGCCCAAGAAAATCGGCTAGGGTCATCGGTCAGTGGCGCAGGGGATCTCAACGGCGATGGCTTGAGCGACATCATTGTGGGGGCACCCGGAGCTAGCCCCAATGGCGTTGGCTCTGGGCAAAGCTATGTGATTTTTGGGCGGTCAGGTGGCTTTTCGGCCACCCTTAATTTAGCTGGGTTAGACGGGAGTAATGGGTTTCAGATTAATGGCAATGGGGCGGAAGATGCCTCTGGCTCTGTCGTAGGAGCCGCTGGCGACCTCAATAATGATGGCTACGATGATTTGCTGATTGGAGCCAAGGATGCCGATCCTAATGGGCCGTCCTCAGGGCAAAGTTATGTGGTATTTGGGCGACCTGGAGGGTTTCCGGGCACCCTAGAACTCGCCAACCTCAACGGCAGCAATGGCTTTCGGATTAATGGCATCGCGGTATTGGATCGATCCGGGCGATCGCTCAGTCGGATTGGTGACTTTAACGGCGATGGCGTGGATGATCTCTTGGTGGGTGCGCCCGATGCCGACCCCGATGGCAACCCCAGTGCGGGGCAAGGCTATGTCATCTTTGGCATCCCTGGCGACATCCCTGGCCTCGTGTTGACGGCCCCCACCTTAAATGCGATCGCCCTCAATGGATCGCTAGTGGCCAATCTGCAAACCCAGCAACTGGTTGTGCAAACCAACAATAACCGGACGCTCCAACGCACCATCCCTGGGGGCGTTGTGAATGCCATTGGTTCTCGGTTAGATGATGTGCTGCTGGGCAACGGGGCTGGCAATATATTGAGAGGCAGTTTCGGCAACGACCGCATCAGTGGTCTCCGTGGCAATGACCGACTCATTGGAGAAGCTGGCAACGATAGCCTAGCGGGTGGCCAAGGCAATGATAGAATCTCGGGCAACAACGGCGACGATCGCCTGTTTGGCCAGATTGGTAATGATTTTTTGGTGGGTGGCCAAGGCAATGACATCCTCGTGGGCGGCGAGGGCAATGACACGCTGATTGGTGGCGTTGGGGTAGACCGCATCTTCACCAATGGCGGGCGAGATCAGGTGGTCTTTGATATCGGAGAGACTTTCAACCTCGCAGTGATGGGAGTCGATCAAATCATCGACTTTAGCCGCACCCAAGACAAGATCATGCTCGATCGCACCACTTTCACGGCTCTAGCCAACAGACCGCTGACGTTTGCAGCAGTCAGCAACCGCCAGCAGGCTGGGCGCAGTCGGGCACTCATTACCTATGTTCGGAGCCAGGGGGCGCTGTTTTACAACCCAGATGGCAACGTTCAGGGCTTTGGCAGCGGCGGTCAATTTGCGGTGCTACAAAATCGTATTGCTTTAAACGCCCAAACCTTTCTAACCCGTCCCTAGTTTAGGCGATCGCCTTCACCCCCATTGGGTTTGCGGTCTAACCACGGCCATCCCAATGAGTCTGCCGAGCTTTGCCTCAGCCATGGCTTAAATCCATGGCCTAGGGAGATCCCTCGTGGGATCAATCCATGTCGCTGGCTAAGGCCGCTGCGATCGCCTCCTTGGCATTTGCCTGAAACTCCTCAATGTTGACGCGGCTGAGGAGGCCAATGGCCACCAGCATCCCTAGAGACTGCAGGCCAAACACCAAGGCGTAGGCTGGGAGATAGCTGGTTGGGGGAACCGAGTTATTCAACCCCGTGAGCAGGGCTTTTCCGAGGTCAAGCACGCCACCGCCCAAGACTGTGGCACTGCCACGGGCGATCGCCTGGGCCAAGCCCCAAGCCCCAATGAACGTACCCGCCGTTTCGGCGATCGTCAGATCGAGCATCAGCACGATCGCCCCTAGGGTCAACACCCCAGCCGCGATCCCAAAGCCGAAAACCGCTGCCATTAAGAAGGCCGGTTGGGCGCTCAACCCAGACAGGCTAATCAGCCCTAAGCACAGCGCTGCCCAGAGACAGCCAAGGTTGACCGTGCGCTTCTTGCCAATGCGCGGCACCACCCAAAAACCCGTCAGGATGATGCCAATCAAAGTGCCCATGCCAAAGGCTGCGTTGAGCTGAGTCGTCTCAGCGATCAACATGCCAAACACCTCGCCCCCATAGGGTTCTAGGATGGCATCTTGCATAAATAGGCTGAGGCTCAAGACCAGTAGGAAGGCAAAAAATAGCCCGGTTTGACGGCTGGCCGTCAGAATTTTGAGCGCACGGCGGAAGGTGACGCCATCTTCTCGATCGCGCAGGGACGATCGACTGCGCAGGCGAGAATATTTTTGTTCGATGCCGTAGGTGCTGGCGATCGCCAACCCGCACACGATCGTGGGAGCAATGATAAACAGGCGATTAATCGACGCTTGCACCTGCTCGATGGAAGAGTCGAGGGCGAGGGAGCGCAACACCACACTGGTAATAATCACCCCCGTGATGATCCCCACCATCAACATGGCCCAGCCAATGCCAATGAGGCGCGATCGCGTTTGCTCGTCAGAAACATCCACCAACAGCGCCGTGAAAGGGGTCGAGGTGGCACTCAGCGCCAAGCCATACACCGCAAACACCAAGGCCAACAACGCCACCCATGGGTAAGCCTGGCTCCCCCAGCCAATTTCGGCAATGCTGGCGTTAAGCCGCCAGACCACCTGCACCGCCACAAATGACGTGAGCGCCATCGACAGGATGCCCAGCCAGATATAGCCACTGCGGTGATGCCCAAACAGAGGTTTGGTATCCGAAAGCTGGCCAAACCAGATCCGTGCCGGAGCCATAAACTGATGCACGGCGATCGCCCCTGCCGCCACGAGGGCAGGCACTTGCAGCTCATCAATCATCACGCGGTTTAAGACGCCCAGGGTCAACAGAGACATGATCCCCAAGCCCATGTTAAACACCCCCAACCGCAGCATCGACAGGATTCCTAGAGTCGGCAAAGAGTCTGCTCCTGCTTCTGTGTGAGGAGAATTCGATGATGGTTCCAAAAACTCACCTCTGGCCATGTGTCCTGTCCCATCCTTCCATTGCAGATCTAAATGCTCGATCACGATTTCGACGCATCCGTCTTCAGCATAAAGTCTTTGGCTCAAAGGCTGAAGGGGTCAACGCCAAAGTCGCCACAAGATTTATTGCAAGGTTGAGCCGCCTATTGCCCCAGCCAAGAGATCTCTAGGCGCAAATTCTAGGCGTAAGTGCGCGTGGGGGTGTGGGGAGTGATGGGTTCGGAGAGGGCGATCGCCACAGCTTCTAAGGCACGGGGATGGGTCACCATCCAAGGATGCGCCGCTACAGGCACTCTCACCTCTTTGCCCACCGCGAGTTGAGAACTAGTGGCAGGCAAAATCATGGCATCTAGGGGCGTCCAAATTGAGGTGAATTGGACTTGGCTTAGCAGCTCTGCCACATCGGTATTGAGATCTTGCAAAAAGGCACAATCGGGGCGCATTTGCTCAGCTCCGGCGTTCCAGCGCAAATAGGCCGTCCAAGTGCCTTTGTGCGGCGAGGCAATAGTGATAAACCGTTGCACCCGTGCCAACCCACCTAGCCGCTGGAGGTAGTAGCGACTAATGATCCCACCCATACTAAATGCCACTAGATCAAACACCTGATCGGGGGCAAAGGTTTGCTCAACATAGGCTGCAACTTGCTGCGCCAACTGATCTAAGCCAGCCGTTCCATTATTAGGATGTAGGTCGAGGGCGTGGGTTTGCCAGCCCTGGGCTTCGAGGTAAGGGCGCAGGGTGACAAACAAATCAGCGGTGTCATCAATACCATGAATTAACAAAACAGGATTGGGAGAAGTCATTGGTGAAACGCCACTATCGGCGCTGAGAAAAATGGATATAGACCACTGATCTAGCGTGTTTCATCTAGATCCGTTATTCATGGATGCAGGTTGAAATGCATCATTATCTAAACGCTTGGCCTAACGGTTGCCGACCATTAGACCCATGCAAACGGAATCTAGTGATCCAACCAGACCTCTAAATTCAGAGGCCGAGCAAGACCCAGAGACTTCCTCACCCTTGCAGTGAACCGAGACATGCAAGGGCAAACCCTGAAAAGCTTGATGAATTTAGTTTAGCGAGGGCGATCGCCCCTGACTACTCCCCTTCGACCGCTTTTAGAAATGGTCTATGCCGTTGATCCTCTCCCCGTAGACAAGGTTAGAAGGTTTGAAGGTTTGAATGCATTGACAATTTCTAGGCCGGATGGATCATTGCTTGAACAATATTAAGATATCGTTACACTAGAGTTGAGGTTATTGTGCGGATGGTCATAGCACTGGTTATTAGTGACACAGAACGGGTAGTGAACCCTTAAACATCGCTGCTAAGTCAACAAAAATAAAAGCATATAGCGGTTTTCACGCTGGTGAAGTATGGGCAAGGGGCTTAAGCCCCTTGTTTCAGGGAGTGTCCCCAAGTTGAGCGCACCTCATACTTGAAGAAACCGCTATATCCCCAGCATTTTTTAGAACGAGACAATGTAGAACGAGACAATTTTTTGAAATTAGGTTTTTCACTAGATTTTTGACAAGATCGTTTTGTCGCCCAGAAACGTTTGAGCAACCCCCTCTAGACAAACCATCTGCGAGCAAAATAGGTGTGATTACACGATGCTGAATGGGCTGAAGCGGTTAATTGGCACAAATTGGGTGGAGTTGAATTGGGCGTTCTATCGGGTGATGACTAACCCGCGAGTGGTCACGCTGGTGTTGTTGGCCATGATGACGCTGTTGCTGCTGGGGCAGTTTCCTAAATGGCGCAAGCGGTTATTACGCGGTTTGGCGATCGCCCTCGGCCTCTATTGGCTGGTGATTTCGCCCCCGGTGGCGGCGTTGGCTGTCCATGGCTTGCTAGGGTTTGTCCCCAAAGATGAAGGGGCAACCGCCGATGCCATTGTGGTGTTAGGGCGTGGCTCCCAGGAAGAAGGAAATCGGTATCCCGTTGGGCTAGAGCTATTGCAAGCAAACCGCGCACCCAACATTTTTATTACTGGGCGCAGAAACATTGAAGATGTGGCCGAGTTAATGCAGCAGGCCAACTTGCCTCTTGCGCCGCTCAAAGGGACCCGATGTGGCCGCACAACCTACGAAGAAGCCTGGATAACGGCGACGATTTTGGGGCCACAGGGGGTGCGAACATTACTGTTGGTGAGTGACGAACCGCATATGCTGAGGTCTTGGCTGACCTTTCAGGCGGAAGGGTTTACGGTGATCCCCTATCCCATTCCGCTGCCCGAGTGGTTGAGCAGCGCCCGCCGCTCGATGCTGACGCTCCGAGAGTATCCGGGGTTGCTGAGTTATGCCCTCTTAGGGCGATTTTGGCGAGATTCTAAGACAACCCTCAGTAACCCCGGCCCTGAACGGATAGCCGAGGTCGAACGACGCGGGTGTGAGGTTTCTCTGGTTGAGGCTGGGTAGTGCAAACTCTTGACGCACAACCGAGCCACATCAAGCGGGCAATCGAGGAAACCCCGCAGAAACGGCATGAATGACACCAGAAAATTTCTACAAAATTCGCTATCAAGATCCTGAGATGCTCTATTTTGAGAATCTAAGGGTTTTTATGACCTGAAGGCTTCCCTTTATCTCCGCCCGCATCACTGAGAGGACAGACATCGATGGTAGGCAAGCTCACCACCCATGTATTAGATACGGCGCGGGGATGTCCGGCGGCTGGAGTTGCGCTGGAGTTGTGGGCGATCGCCCCTGACAACCGCCGCACGCTACTGACAAGCACCCACACCAATGCCGATGGCCGCACCGACGCGCCACTGCTAGAGGGCGACACGTTTCAATGTGGCACCTATGAGCTGGTGTTTAGCGTTGCCCCCTACTTTGCGGCGCATCTGCCCGTCGCCGATCCCCCCTTCCTGAGCCAAGTTCCGCTGCAATTTGGCATTGCCGAGCCTAACACCCATTACCATGTGCCACTGCTGGTTTCGCCCTGGAGTTACAGCACCTATCGCGGCAGTTAGGAGATCTGCGGGTTAAGGGTCTACCCAGTGGCCAGGTTTCGACTGCGCTCAACCTCCAGTGATCGAGGGCTGAGCGCAGTCGAAGTCCGAGCAATCGAGCAATCGAGGGCTGAGCACAGTCGAAGTCCGAAGAATCGAGGGCTGAGCGCAGTCGAAGTCCGATCACCGAGTACGTTACCTTCCTGCGAGTCCCTAAGTCTTTCAGCGCCAAATGATTGCCGGGATGATGTGGATGATCCATGGCACCGCCTGTCTACCAACCCTAGCAACCAAAGGTGACCGGATCTAACCCAAGGGTCGCCTTATCCTTGGCGGACAGACTGCAATAGCATTTGGGAGGAGGATGCTCCTAGGCGTTTGAGTTGGCGAGCCAGTTGAAGGTGGAGGATGGACAGCAAGCTAACATGAGCCACTAAGCCACCCAAGACCGTTCCCATCGAGACAAACCACGCCTCTTCAAAGACAAAGGGCAGAGGAACTGGGGAAAAGAGCACCAACCACCGCAACCCGGATGTCGCTAGGCCATAATCTCGGAGGGCATTTCCTACCATGATCGGGAGAAGTGTCAAAACACTAATCATACAAAGAGCCACCAAGATGCGCCTGGGGTTTTTGATCAATAACAGGAGTTGGGCGATCGCCCCATACAAAGCCAACGTCAGCAAGCAAAATACTTGACTCAGCGCCATCCCAGCGAGATGCAGATTAGGCTCAGTGAGCCTGCTGTTAAACAGCATCCACACTGCCATAAACCCTGCTATGAGCAACAGGTTAAGGGCGATCGCCATAGAAGCTGGGCTTTTTTCGCCCCAGAGGAGGTCAGAGAGGAGCGATCGCCCTTGCCGTTGCCCTGCTTGCCCCTGATTTTTGTGGAATTGGAGATGCCGAAATCTGGCCCAATCTAGCAAGGTTTGGCGATGGTTGCAGAATAGGGCAATCGCCCCCAACATCAGCCCGAAATTAAGCACTGATAGAGCCATAAACTGGGAGGTTTGAAGGGTCTCGCTGGTGTTCCAAGGATCGATGCAAAAACCCAGTGCCAGCACTTCTAGATAAATCACCACGCCATAGCTATGGGATTTGGAGAGCAGCGTCTTGCCGGGGCTAGAGTAACAGCGCTCCATCGCTTGCCAAATCAGCCCAGTCAGAATGCCTAGGTTGATGAGGGTAAACCCATGACCCAAGATCGGAATCCCGCCAATATTCAAGAAAAACCAGCGGAGCTGACTAGGCTGTGGAACCTGATCTTCGATCAAAAACGGCAGGTAGTAGTTCCAGCTAGTGGCGAGATTCCAAATGAAGTAAGACGGCACAAATAGAGCGGTGTTGGCTATGACCATCAGCAACGCCACCCCCGACCCCATGCGCGCTCCTCCGGTCAGAGTTTGCATCTTGCTCAAGAAGCCAAACAGCATCGCCACACTCAAGATGAAAACACTACCCGCTCCAAAGAGGAGATAAAAACTCAGCAAAAAATCGCCAGGGGCTTCGGCTCCGTGGGCGGCAACGAGATGGAGCGGCAGCAGCAACGCTATGGCGATGTAGAACAAAATGGGCACGCCCAGCAGTTTGCCGAGCAAAACCGACCGCGCTGATTGTGGGCTGAGGCGAATGAAATTGAGGGTGCCTTTGTCTTCTTCACGCTCTATATCCTGCGCCAAGAGATACACCCCTGGCATGGTGAGTAGCAGCATGACGACCCAATTAAGAAAGTGCAAGATATCTTGCCACCAGGTTTGCCAGAGCACAATCATCGTGCCCTGATCATTGAGCAAACATTCATAGGTGTCTGGGTCAATATCACAGTATAGGGTTACCGTCCCATTGTCAGGCAGGGCGCTGGCAAATAGCCCCATCACCACGGCTTGCCCCAAACCCACTAAAACAACGACCCCCAAGACAGAGCGGAACTTCAGCCGCCCTTTGAGTTCGCGGAAGAGTTGGGCGTTCCAGTTGCCAATGCGAGCCAACCAGGGGATAAACATAGGGAGAACTCCAGGAAGAACAAGAGAGGACAGGCCACAAGGAAGCGCAGGAAAAGAGCAGACAGATCTTTAGGACGCTTGCTGATGGCCAAGTTTGAGGAAGATTGTTTCGAGATCTTCTTGGGTGCGTTGGAACTCGGTGATGGGAATGCCGTCGGCAATGAGCGATCGCAGTAGGTCTGCACTAGCGGCCAAATCTCCATCAAAGGTGATGCACAAGCCCGTTTGATCTGCGAGCTGATCCCAGTCGCCAACGTTGGGGTGGTTGCCCAAGGCCGCTTGCAAATGATCGACCGGAGCCAAACTCCGGATGATGATTTGCTGCCGACTAAGGCGCTGGTAAAGATTGGCCAGGGAGGTGCTTTCGACCAAAAAGCCCAGTTCCATAATGCCCACGGAGGTGCAGAGTTCGGCTAAATCACTCAAGACATGGGAGGAGATTAGAATGGTCATCCCGGCTTCTTGCAGCACTTTGATGATTTCGCGGAATTGCATTCGGGCGATGGGATCAAGCCCCGAAACGGGTTCATCTAGCAATAGCAGCAGGGGTTCATGGATGATGGTGCGGGCGAGGCTGAGTCGCTGTTTCATCCCCCGCGAGAGGGTGGCGATCGCGCTATTTCGTTTATTTGTGAGTTGCACCAGTTCTAACACGGCATAAATGCGCTGGGTGCGATAGGGTTCGCGCAGTTTGTAGAGGCGCGCAAAATAGTCGAGATAATCCCACACACTGAGGTCATCGTAGAGCGGAAAGTCGTCGGGTAGATAGCCGATATGCTGCTTGAGGTGGGCACTGCTGCGATCGCGCAATAGGCGATCGCCATTGATAAAAATTTCACCAACAGTGGGTTCTTCAGCGGTGGCCAGCAGCCGAATCAGGGTGGTTTTCCCGGCTCCGTTGGGGCCCATCAGCCCATAGACTTCACCCGCTTGGATCTCTAGATCAACGTCATTAACGGCCACATGGCGCTCAAATTGTTTGGTTAATCCACGGGTGGCGATCGCCAATTCTTGGGGCATAAGACCTCACAGGCCTAGGGGTGTATATCTAAAAAATCTGTATCTTAAGATCTGGGTCTAAGGTAGCCGATTGGAATGGGGATCGTCACCTAAGCTGGGCGACGGGTGTCTACCTGCGAATGGCGTGCGCGATCGCTTGGCCAGATCTGCGGGCGATCGCGGTGCAACCAACTGCAAGAAAGAATAGATGCAGCCCTAACTTACCCATGGAGCACATTAAAGCGAGCTAGGGCATAGATACAGCAATGATCCCCTCCATTCCGAACAGACGCCAAAATTGAGGGAGGCGGAGCCTAAAAATAACCCCAGTGATTGGGAAACCCCAGTGATTGGGAATGTTGGAGGGCGATCGTGACTTGGGGATCGCTGAGTCGTTTACCCTGAAAGGCATTCTGCTCAGCCCTGACCGCTGCTAGCTGCTTAGCAACGGAAACCCCTGATAAACCCTGGTACTAAGTTCTTCCGGTGCTCACGGCTTGGGGTGGGGCGATCGCCCGAGCCTTGCGAGAACAGGCCACCATCGAGAGAAATTCATAGCTCACCTGGGCGGCCAACTGTGCCGTGATTTGGGCATGATCATGGGCTGGCAGCACTTCCACCACATCGCCACCGACCCATTCAATGCCATTACAGGCACGCAGATAGCCCAACCCCTGAAAGCTGCTGGGGCCACCAATTTCGGGTGTCCCTGTCCCTGGGGCAAAGGCCGGGTCAATGAAGTCTACATCAAAGGTGAGGAAGGCTTTGGTGGAGCCCACGCGATCGCGCACAATTTGCCCAATTTCAGCGGGGCTATAGGTTAACAGCTCGGTGGTTGAGAGGCTGAAGAAACCAAACTCGGTGGGTAGCGCCACATCATGCTCATCGTAGACGGGGCCACGCATCCCTAGTTGCACCGATTTTTCGGGCAAAATCAGGCCTTCTTCGACGGCTCGTCGAAAGGGCGTGCCGTGGGTATAGCGCTGCCCAAAGTAGCCATCCCATAGATCGCAATGGGCATCAAAATGCACCAAGGCGACGGGGCCATGGATGGCGGCGATCGCCCGCAACTCAGCCAGGGTAATACTGTGATCCCCACCCAACCCCCAAGGGATTACCCCAGCTTGGGCGATCGGCTGAATCGTGTTTTGGATCTGTTCATAGCTAGCTTCGATGTAACCCGGCACGATGGGCGAATCGCCATAATCAACACAGGAGAGCGTTTCAAACACATTGACCTGCAATTCGCGGTTGTAGGGGCGCAACAACGCCGAGGCGCTGCGGATGGCTTCGGGGCCAAACCGCGCGCCCACCTTGTAGGTTGCCCCGGTGTCAAAGGGCAACCCGACGATGGCGACATCCACATCGTCGGTTGTTTGGACATAGGGCAAGCGTGCAAAGGTGCGAATCCCCGTAAACCGGGGAAACTCAAGGGCATCGGTCGGTTGATAATGCATGGCATCCTAATTATGCGTGTTATGCGTGGGTAGCAGTATGAATGGGTAGCAGTATGAATGGGAACAGTGCGAACATATCAAACCCAAAGCCCATCTGGGTTTAGGCAGTTTCAGGCGGCTGGGTACATCCCAGATGTCTGAGTAACCCATAGATTCTTGTGTAGTATGCCCAACCCGTCTCAGGGATCATCTCGCAAGGCATGAAGAACTTGGCGTTTAATGTCAATAAACTCTGGCGTCAGTTTGATGTCGAGGTGCCGCTGGGTCGGCAGTTCGGTGTCAACAGTGGCCGTCAATCGTCCAGGATTGCGACCCATCACATAGACACGCTGCGCCAAAAAAATCGCCTCTTCTACATCATGGGTGATCATGAGGACGGTGGTATGGGTTTGCCCCCATAGATCGAGCAAAAACTGTTGCATTTGCTCTTTGGTGAGCGCATCAAGGGCACCGAAGGGTTCATCCATCAGCAACACCTCTGGCTCATTGGCGAGGGCACGGGCGATCGCCACCCGCTGCTTCATCCCTCCCGAAAGCTGCTTCGGATACGCTTGGGCAAAGGACGTTAACCCTACCACGTTGAGATAGTAGGCCACCCGCTCGCGCTGGATGGCCTTGGGCACTCGCCGCACCGACAGCCCAAAGGCAATATTCTGCGCCACCGTCAGCCATGGATAGAGTGTGTAGCCCTGAAACACCATGCCCCGATCAGAACCCGGCCCCGCCACGACTTGCCCATCCACCCGAACCTCCCCGGCGGAGGGTTGCGCCAACCCCGCCACAATGTTGAGCAACGTTGATTTGCCACACCCCGACGCCCCCACCAAACACACAAACTCCCGTGCCTGCAATTGCAAGTTAATGTCGTCTAACACCTGTAGAGCTTTGTTATGACTCTTGTAGGTCTTTGAAATATGGCAGACCTCCAACTTAGGGGGCGGTGCCGCTGCGGCACCCTGGGAGCGATCCGAGTTTTGGAGAGGATGGGGCGATCGCAAATCAACCATACAAACGACACCAAACAGAGGAACAGACAGGTCACTGAAGCAAATTGTCTACTGAATTCAGTCTCTCTGGATCTAGGCTCCCCTTAAATTTTGATTTAAGTCACACCCGCTGGGCCGAGTATTCATCAGACGATCGAGCATCTGTGCTGACTTCGCAACAAGGGCGATCGCCCCTCTCTTCTCTTCCTGCTTAATCGTCCTTGCCCGCCAAAAATGTGTGCAAAGATACAGAGTCTCCGCCCCTCTACCCTCGATTCTGAGAACAGCTCACGATCTTCCTTCCAACCTTTTCTCTTCTCGCCTTGTTTCTCTAGTTTCTCTAGTTGACCTACCTGTGACCCCGCCTAGCTCGACTTCCTCCAATCCATCGCCATCCCGCTTCTCACCGCGATACCTCAGACCCTCCGTGTTTTGGGGAATTCGCCAAGGGTTTCCCCGATGGCTAGCGCTCTTGCTCATGGTCATATCCCTGGCCATCCCCCTGCTCGCATGGACATTGGCCAGCTATGCTCGCTGGGTACCGCCCCTGTTTCTCCCGACCCCCACCGCTGTAATGCAAGCGGGGATCAAGCTATTGACCGAAGACTCGTTGATGGTCGATGTGTTTGCCAGTTGTGGGCGCGTGGCGGCAGGGTTTCTCTTGGCCGCGATCGTGGGCGTGCCCGTTGGCATTGCCATGGGCACATTCACCAGCATGGAAAGCTTTTTTGCCCCAATTGTCGGCACCGTGCGCTATATGCCAGTCGTTGCATTTGTGCCGCTGCTGGTGATTTGGGTTGGGCTTGGCGAGCCGTCTAAGGTGTTGATTATCTTTTTAGGGGTTGTGCTCTACAACGCCATCATGGTGGCCGATGCCGTTAAGTTTATTCCCAATGACCTGATCAATGTGGCTTATACCTTAGGGGCGATGCGGCGCGATGTCCTGTTTCGAGTGATCGTGCCCGCCACATTTCCTAGTATTTTAGATACCTTGCGGGTCAATATTTCGGGAGCCTGGAACTATCTGGTGATTGCCGAACTGGTGGCCGCTCAAAATGGGTTGGGCTTCAAAATCATCCAATCCCAACGCTTTCTGCAAACTGACAAAGTGCTTTTTTGCATCGCCCTCATTGGAGTAATTGGCTTAGTCATCGACTACAGCCTCAAAGCCTTCTCTCGGTGGCTAACCCCTTGGGCCGACCAAACTCGCCATTGAATAAGGGCGGTTTATCCATGATCCGAGACGCTAACGGGAATCTGGCGAGAACCCTTTCCCTTGGCTAATCGACGATCAATCGATCAACTGTAGCCAACCCCCACAGTTCGGATCGGGGATGATTGATTTATCCTAGTGAGTAATTCGAGTAGCGCTCAATTAGTATTGAAGTACTATTCGAAAAGATGGGTAGTTTTGTGTTCAATCATATGATTAACCAGATGGCTAAACTGTGCCCAATAAATGGGTCAAGGTTGAACGCCAGAATGGCCGGGGTAATGGTGGCCAATGCCAGATTAGGGTCAGATGGAGTGTCGGTATGGGGCAGGGCAAGCATCAGCAGAAACGACTCATCGTCGAGAAATTGTGGGCTGGCCACGTCACACACGAGGGTAGGGCATGAATCAGCGGTGGTTTGTTGATGGCTTGATTGTGGGTGTGGCAACGGTTGCCTTTGGCATCAGCCTCTCTACCCTGCTGCCAAACCAGGGCGGGGCACTGCTAGGAGGCAGCACGGTGGGGGCGATCGCCAGCTCTATGTTGCTGACAAAACGCCGTAACCAAGACCTCTTTGACCTCCGCATCCAAGTTGATGATATGCAGGCCGCCCTCGACGAAAATCGGGCGGAGCTATCGGATACCCAAAAGGAATTGGATGCCTTGATGGAGGCGGCAGATGGCGATCGCCACCACCCCACCGCAGCATTAGGCACTGGAGTGGGTGATCCGGTTGGTGCCCTCTCTGTGGATCCTTCTGTGGCGATCGCCTCCTTGCCCCACCTTCCTATGGCGATCGTGCAGGGGGTAAAGCATCCTGTAGTAGTCTGGTTTGCGGCCAAAAACATCAGTATTGAGAAGCATTACACCTCTGATCAAGATGTCGATGAAGTCTTTAATAAAAATGCAATTTTCTTAGGTCAAAAATATCAAGATGAGTTTGGCGAACCGCTCCTTGCTCCGATGTTGCAACGCATGAAATGGGCCATTTCCCAAGGCCGTGGCTTACAAATTCATCTCAAAAATGCCACCCAATCTCAGATCCAAGCCCAAACCCAGTTTTGCCACAATTTACATCGCGATTCTCTGCTTTCGTCCTATCACTATTCCAAAGCCAATAAGGTCATCCATGCCGCCATTCAAGACCGAGGCGATATCCGTAATTTCTTTAATGGAAACTGGTTTGAGCGTTTTACTTGTTACCAAATCCGCGAACTTCTCAGCACGCTCCAGTTTGACTATTCCTATTTGATGAATCCTTATATTCGCCTACCCAATGGCGATAGTTTTGAACTCGATTTATTTTTTTTAGTAGAGGGCAAACCTCTTTTGATTGAGTGCAAAACAGGTGGAGATTTCAATCAGCATTTGCGCAAGTTTGCTGACCATTGCCAGCGCTTTTCAATTCCCCGATCCCAGGCTTTTTTGGTCAAGTTAGACCTAGAAGATGATCGAACGCCACGGCTCAGCAAATTCTGGAGTTTTACCGTCGTCAACCAGGTCAACTTTATCCCCACGCTCAAAGCCATTTTGCTCACGCCCTAACCCACATCGATCCCCATGACTACACTAATGCCGATTCAGCTTCACACCTACGAACAAGGATCTGGGTTTCCAGTGCTGTGCCTGCATGGGCATCCGGGTTCTGGCCAGAGCATGGCGGTATTTACCGAGCATCTATCGCAACGGTTTTGGGCGATCGCCCCTGACCTGCGAGGCTACGGACGCAGCCCCGCGTCTGCCCCCTTTGAAATGCTAGATCACCTCGCCGACCTCGAAGCCTTGCTTGAGCGTCGTAACATTGAGCAATTCTGTATCCTAGGTTGGTCGTTAGGCGGTATTTTAGCCATGGAGCTAGCCCTACGAATGCCCCAGCGCGTTACGGGGTTAATGCTCGTCGCGACGGCGGCTTACCCTCGGGGCAACCATCCGCCCATCACCTGGCAAGACAATCTACTGACCGGGATAGCGGCTCTGGTCAACGGGGTTGCACCCGGCTGGCGCTGGAACATTGAACAGATCGGGAAGCGATCGCTCTTTCGTTACCTGATCCAACAACACACCCCAACGGCTTATCAATACCTGGCCGAAAATGCCGTCTACACATTTCTCAAAACCTCGCCCCAGGCCAACACCGCCCTCAACCAAGCACTCCGGCAACGCTACAACCGCACCGCAGAACTGTCTCGCATTACCTGCCCCTGCTGGGTGGTTGCTGGGGAGGGCGATCGCCATATTACCGCTGCCTCCAGCCTAGAAACCGCTCAGGCTCTTCCCCACAGCGAGTGGCACCTCTACCCCAACACAGCCCATCTGTTGCCGTGGGAAATCCCTCACAAAATTTTGCAAGATCTCGATGATTGGCTCACTCGGCATCCAGAAGTGGGTTCTCTGCAAACACCTACAACCTAATCTCTAGGCATTTTCTCCCGCGTACTTTGGCATAATCGCGCCTCCTTCTTAGCCTCAACTCCCAGGCTCCAATCAGCTGGATCTGAAGGGCGATCGCCCCTAATGCCAGGTTTCGACACTTATAGCCCCCTTATCTGAAGCAATGCCAGCGCTGAATCAATCGCGCGCCTAAATCCTGTGATGCAAGCTTAAGTTTCGATCTCCTGACAGATCGCTCAAATCATTTGCCGCAGCCACACGCTAGCGGCATCCCAGTCGCCGAGATTACTCTAGGCGATAGAAATTACCCAATGGGACACCCCACCAAAAAACGTAGTCATGTCCAAGCTGACAAAACCACTAGCCTGGTAGCTTGATTCAACTTCTAGGGATCACGATTGGCCGCTAAATAGGGGGGGCTTCATCCGGCCCACCGTATCCGAGGCATCATCTGATACCGTCAGACGATCAGGCTTACAGCGCTTAATAGCAACCTTAATCCCCGTTGCCCCTTCTTTTTCGAGGTCTTCAACATAGCCCTTTTGAGAACCCTTAGCCAAACTTTCGCGAGTAAACGGCCCAAAATAATACGTACAACGAGGAGACTCCGTTGTGACTTCAACCCACCAGGCAAGCCCTAACGCTTGCAACACATTTGTCCAGAATTCTTTCATAGGGCGTACTTGCTTCCAGAATAAACGGGTAAATATGGGTGATGGAAGTGCTAACACCCATCAAGTTACTGGGTTTATCTCAAAGATTCAAGATGAAACCCAGATGATTTCTCACCATTTCCTGAAGTATGGTTTTCTACAGGATTCTCTACATTGACCACACATGGCCTTCCCGTTGGCGCACAATTTCATAAAGCACCATTCCGGTTGCCACCGAGGCGTTGAGGCTAGAGGTCTTTCCACGCAAGGGGATCGAAACTAGCGCATCACAATTTTTTTGGATGAGCATACTCAGCCCTTCCCCTTCAGACCCCACCACAATCACAACCCCACCGGTGAACTTCACCTCATGGATGGGCTGATTGCCAGCGGCATCGGTGCCATAAATCCAAAACCCTTCTTCTTTAAGGGTTTCGAGGGCACGGCTGAGATTGACAACCCGCGATACCCGGAAGCTTTCGAGGGCACCTGCCGCGACCTTCACCACGGTCGAGGTCACGCCAGCAGAACGGCGCTGGGGCACAATAATTCCCTGGGCACCCAAGGCTTCTGCAGTGCGAATAATAGCTCCCAAGTTATGGGGATCGGTGATCCCATCCGCCACTAAGATGATCGGTTGATCGGTTTCAGCCTTGGCCTGGGCAATCAGATCAGCCAGTTCTAAGTAGTCATAGGGGGCGACCTGAATCGCCACACCTTGATGCACACTCCCCTGGGTGAGTTGGTTGAGCCGCTGGGGTTCTACCTCATCAATGACCGTCCCATTGGCCTTGGCATCATTGAGTAAGTTGAGGAAGCGGGGATCATAGCGTAGGCGAGGCAAAATCCAGACGCGGTTAATTTGGCGATCGCTCTCCAACACTGCCAACACAGAATGCCGCCCATAGACCAAATCTGGGTTGCTCTCTTCGTCAGACTCTTCAAAAGATTGGGCAGAGGCGATCGCCCGTGCTGGCCGCTCTTCCCATGAGCGGGCGTCGCGAGGCTTGTCATCCCAAGGTCTAGATTCCCGCGAGCGATCGCCACGCGGCTTATCGCCCCACGACTTGCCTTCACGCGGCTTATCACCCCATGACTTAGATTCGCGGGGTTTATCACCCCACGACTTGCCTTCACGCGGCTTATCGCCCCACGACTTAGATTCGCGGGGTTTATCACCCCACGACTTGCCTTCGCGGGGTTTATCGCCCCACGACTTAGATTCGCGGGGTTTATCACCCCACGACTTGCCTTCGCGGGGTTTATCGCCCCACGACTTGCCTTCGCGGGGTTTATCGCCCCACGACTTGGATTCGCGGGGTTTGTCATCCCATGACTTACCCCGCGATTTATCGAGCCGAGGCTTCTCGCTGCGGGGGCGATCATCACGGGGGCGATCGTCGCGAGGGCGATCGTCCCGCGATAGATTAGCCCGTAAGCGTGGGGGTGATGCCCCATCCCCGCCTCGGGGTTTACCCTTCGACACGAAAGGAACTCGCTTTCCCCCTGCCCCGCCAGTCTCTCGCCGTGGCCGCCGCGACCCACCCTCAGAATCATCTCCCCAGCGCGACGATCGTTCTGAGTCGTCTTCGCGTCGTGAGGGTTTGCCCGCGTCGTCTCGTCGCCCCCGACCTGATCCCCAATCTTTCCCTGCCATAGCTCTTTCTCCGGCGATTCATCGCCATCCGTGCCCAATGCCGAATCCAAGCCTAACACCCAAACTAAAGGGGCTAGATTCGTCAACAAACGAATTTATGGCTCATCCGGTTGGATGTTCTATTTCAAAGTCTTCCGCTTTCTTTCAGATTTCTCTGATTTCTTTCAGATTTTTCTCAAACGTTAGAGGCTTGTAGCGCTGACCTACATAGCCAATCTTGTCAGAAATATTGTCAGCTATAAACAATGCTGTCAGACGAGGTGTTACGACGGCATTGAAAAGCGTCAATACCGATGACCTCAGCATTTCCAAATCCCAGGAAGGGCTTTCTACGCAATTACTCCTTCGATGGCTCAATACCCTCTTGCAAAAAATCTTGCAGCAAGGCAACACTTCCCTCAATTGTAGGAGCCTGCCCTGACATATTGGCCTGAACTAAGGGTCGCAGTAACGCCAATATCTCAGAGAGGCGATCGCGGTTTGATAAGTATAAATACCCTAACAATGCCTCAAGTGCGGTCGCATCTTGATACACAGCCGGGTCAACACGCTTAGGGCCACGGGAAGCTGCATTTCGTCCCCGCCGCAAAATATCAATCTCCTCGGGTGTCAGTTGGGGCTGTAGTTGGTGTAAATAATGAGCTTGGGATTCTGCCCGAACTTGGTTGACGACCTGCTCATGGTATGACCGCAACCGACGAGGAGGCATTAAACAAAAGGCTCGCATGAAAAGCTCATACACTGCATCGCCTAGGTAGGCTAAAACAGCCGGAGAGAGTCGCCGTAGATCTGCTGATCCCAGCGACTCGTCTAGGTCATCAAGGCCGTTTTTTGGCATTCTCGATGGCCACATCAATGGAGGGCTGGAGCGACAAAAACTGCTCTAAGCGCACCAATTTGACCGTCTGAGTGACCCTAGGGTTGCTCACAATTTGAATCGATCCTCCAGCCGATTGGGCTTTTTTGGCAATTTGCACCAAAGCCCCTAGGCCGGAGCTGTCGATGAAATCAATCTGAGAGAGATCCAGAATGAGATGGGGAGGGCCTTCATCGACACACTTATCAATCACCTTGCGGAAGGCAGGCTCTGAAAAAGCGTCGAGTAAGCCCGCCAATCGGAAGATTTGAAGGTTCTCCCGAACATCGCGGTTGCCTCTCAGACTTACAGTTAGGGATAGTCCTTCAGGGATAGCGGCCTCCTCGCCGTAACATTGGCGCTGAGCGTCATTTCGAGGCTTTAGTATAAGCTACGGCGCTGTCAACTGCAACTTTAGAGAGACTTTTTTTAAGAAATTCCTAAAAATTCGCTCTTCTTTTTATTCGTTCAGAGGGTCTTGCGGGGGTAGGGGCGATCGCTAATCGCCCTGGGGGGTCTCGTCCCAAAGGGTCGTCTTTTGGCGAAGACTCGCAAAATTGCCATCTCCCAAGATCAGATGATCGAGCAAGGGAATATCCAAAAGCTTTGCGCCTCGCAACAGTTGCCGGGTCAAGGCAATGTCTTCGGGGCTGGGATCGGTATTGCCAGAGGGGTGATTGTGCGCCACGATCACACGGGTTGCCCCTTGGCGAATCACTTCCCGAAAAATTTCGCGGGGATGGGCCAAGGTTTCGGTGGCGGTGCCAATACTGATGATATGGGTGCCTAAGTGCCGATGTTTGATATCCATCAGCACGACGGCAAATCGCTCTTGAGCCTGCCACATCAGGTCATGGCTGAGAATGGCGGCAGCAATGGCCGGGTCATCAATGATGGGGCGATCGTTTGGTCGCGACTGAAACACCCGCTTCCCTAATTCTACCGCTGCCAAAATCGAGCAGGCCTTGGCATCTCCCACCCCTTGCACCTGTATCAGCTCGTGCAACGTCACCGATCGCAGCACCATCATCGGATCTCGCTGACTTTCGCCGAGGCGCTGCAAAATATGCTGCCCCAGCCCTACCGCAGAAAGCTTGCCAGGGCCTTGCCCAGTTCCCAATAAAATAGCGAGCAATTCAGCCGTTGTGAGGTTGCGTACCCCTGAGTCTTTAAGCCGCTCTCGAGGCCTTTCGGTGAGTGGCAAATCGGCCACTCGGAGGCTATAGGTCATAGATCCACCCAATCCCAATATCGCTTGGTTCATGCTGGGCTGTCTTCAGTTTGGGCTTAAGCCTGGGCATCTCAAGGCGCAACGATAGAGGCTCTAGTCGCCCTGCAACCTGCAAGACCGATCGGAGGTGGTTGCAGGGGTTCCTGCGTTAGTTGCGAATTGAACCGCCCCTTGGCTTAAGCTCGAACGTCAGTTAGCTCATGTCTAGTAAGCCTTATTGAGGGCAAGGTAGACGACGGGGTTTTTACCACTTTTTACTGGTTTATTGACCTGGGTTTGTAGCGTCATACGGAAACTCTACGGAAGGATTTCCTTGGAGAACCTTGCATTTGATACCTGGTGTTTGATATCCGATGTTTTTAACCCGGTGTTTTAGGTAGTGCGTCAGACTAATGTTGGGAAGGTGAGGAATGTTGGGAAGGTGAGGAATGTTGGGAAGGTGAGAATATCATGCCAACTCCAGCGATAATCGGTAAGCCCTGCTCGTTGCGCCGCCGTCGTCTTCAATCGATTATGCCGCCAGATCCAGTTGAAATAACTCACTACTAACCGCGTCGTTACTTTTGTCTGCTGCCACAGTTTGCCAAACTTGTTCTGCCATCGGTGCCACCGCCCCGGCTGTTGTCTCACAATCCTATTGGTACGCTCCAATCGCTTTGCTTACAATCGGTTTTTCCCTCCATACTCACGACCCATTCCTCAATCCGTTCATCCGTATGTTTCCCGACGCGTGCAGCTAAAAATAGCCCACTCGAATCGGCTAAGCTGATGGCAATCCAGCAATCTCCTACTTCGAGTTCTTCAGGCAAACATTGTTTCTGTTTTTTTTGCACGAATGACCCCATCTCATCACCGCTCACCTCCTCAGTTTCTACCCCATCCCTGATGGCAACGTTTTACTCAGGAAGCGAGTCACAGGAAACGAGGCACAGGAAACGAGTCACAGTGCAGTCAACGCTATGGGCGGGTCGAGAGTGGGTGCATAGGATGGCGATCGCATCCGCCATCAGCACTACTAGCATTTCAGCGCTAACCCTGTATTCTCATAGAGATGAGCCAAGGGTGTTCCCGGGTTCAGGATTGTGATTCCTGTCGTATCGGTATTTAGACATGGCCGACTTCTACCAGCATGGCTCGATCACCACATTCCATAATTTAGTTAACCGCCCCGTCGAAGACTTAGAAGCCGAACTGATGCGTTTCTCAAAACGCTGTCGCATGGGCTTAGTGTTACCGTCTCTGTTTAGCGAACTCGAAACAGATGCGATGGCGGGGATCATTACTGAATTGCAAAAAGTACCCTATCTCGATCAGATCATCATCGGCTTAGATCGGGCTGATCGAGGGCAGTGGCACTATGCCCAAGCGTATTTTAAGCAACTCCCCCAGCATTACCGCATTCTGTGGAACGATGGCCCCCGGTTGATGGCGTTGCATGAAGAGTTAGCGGCGCAGCAGTTAGCTCCCACGGAAATGGGCAAGGGGCGCAATGTTTGGTATTGCCTAGGGTATGTGCTGGCGTCGAAGCGCGGAGATGCGATCGCCCTGCACGACTGCGACATCAAAACCTACCACCGCGAAATGTTAGCGCGGCTGATTTACCCCGTCGCCAACCTCAAGTTTGACTATCGCTTTTGCAAAGGCTACTACGCGCGGGTGGGGGGCGATCGCCTCAAGGGTCGCGTCACCCGCCTGCTGGTTACCCCGTTGCTCCATGCCCTCAAACTGTCTTTGGGTTCCAGTGATTATCTCGATTATCTCAATAGTTTTCGCTATCCCCTCTCTGGCGAATTTTCTCTCCGGGCTGATATTATCCCTAACCTCCGCATCCCGAGTGATTGGGGGCTAGAGGTGGGTATCTTATCTGAAATCTTTCGGAACTATGCGCCTTTACGGATTTGCCAAGCCGAAATTGCTGACATCTACGACCATAAGCACCAATCCCTTTCTGCCGATAACCCCGACACCGGGCTATCTAAAATGAGCATCGACATTACGAAGTCGATCTATCGCAAACTGGCGACCAAGGGTTGCGTTCTCAGTAGTGAAACCTTTCGTACCATTAAAGCGACCTACTACCGCATGGCTCTAGATATGGTGGCTTCTTACCAAAATGATGCCCTGATGAATGGCCTCGAATTTGATCGCCATGCCGAAGAACAGGCGGTTGAAACCTTTACCGAAAGCATCATGCAGGCTGGGGATGTGTTTTTGGCTAACCCCATGGAAACTCCCTTCATTCCTTCTTGGGAGCGGATTCAAAGCGCCATCCCCGATTTTCTCCGCCGCTTCTATAAGGCGGTAGAAGCAGATCATCAGGAAATTGCGGGGTGAAGCCGTTGTCGCAGGCGCTACTCTCTAGGCCAATCCGCTAGGCCAATCCGCTAGGCAATCCGCTAGGGCAATCGAGCGTCAATGGGGACTAGGGGCGAGGTGGGGGCGATCGCCGCCGCCGCCGCCGCTGAATGTCTAACAGCTCGGTTAACCCAGGGGTCTGTCGCTCAAGGTCAGGCATCGCTAGGGGTGGGCGATCAGAGGCGGGTAAGGCTGGGGCGTTGATGGGGGGCATGGGGGCGTTGGCCGCTGGCAAGACGGGCGGAACTGGCAGGTGGTGGGGCGGAGGATCAGGCCGCACTAAGTTGGATGGTGGGGGCAGTGATTTTGCTAGGGGGATTGGCACCTCTAAGCCCAATTTTTCGGTAGCTGTTTTTTCGGCGGCGGCGAGGGCAGCGTCAACGCGGGCTAGGCGCGATCGCCCTTGGGGTGCCCCCTTAAAGCGTTGCGCTAGGGCGTAGCAGCCCAACCCACAAGCCGCCACAAGCGCCCCAAATAGCCACACCGGAGAGGTCGCCGCCGCCCGACTGGGCACCGTTCCTTGGGGCCGGGGCACCGTAACGGCACCCTCTATGGGTATGGGTTGGGACAGATCGGGGTTGATTAGCCCAGACATGGCGATCGCGGCCATCACCACCAGCAAAGTCCACACAGCACTCCAAAAGATGAAGGGATAATGCCGCCCCAAGGCCAGCCAAGATCCTCGCATGAAACTAGGGCGCATGAACCTAGGGCGCACCGTCCCTGAAGTCGCCGTGCGCTGCCAACCTTTGCGTGACTGCTGCGATTCTCTTGCCATCGCCCCAAGCCTAATGCCAAATCAATACAAACGTATTGCTATCTTACAAAGTTTTTGAGATCAAGTGCTACCCTTAGGCAAAAAGCTATGAGCCCTCATCTTTAAGCTGCATCTTGAGATATTTCATAGTAACGCCTCGCCCCAGAAAGCAACTGCTTGTCTGTAGCTTCAGAACTGAGCCGCGAGATCATGCATAAACTTGTTTTAATGGCAATGGGGAAAGTTCCGAAATTTGACAAACTCAGTCTGTTTTCACTCTATGAATAGGAAAAGGGAATAGCCAGGAAAAGAAAACCCATTAGGAGGATTTGGCGCATGGCAACTTGGAGCCCGTCAGTGATTCGACAAAAAGCTGGGCTGTTTTTATCTGAGCAAGAGCAAGCTGCAATTCGAGATAAGCTGCCTGCCAAGGATGGAGCTTACTGCGCGGATGCCGTTTTTGAGGGGGGTGGCGTCAAGGGAACGGCGTTTCTAGGAGCCTTGCGCTGCTTCGACGAAGTGGGTATTCACTGGAAAAAGGTGGCGGGTACCTCTGCTGGCGCAATTACCGCTGCATTGGTGGTGGCTGACTGCTCGATCGAGGAGTTAGAAGCGGTGATTGGGGCGCTCGATTATGAACAAGATTTGCTGTCTAAAAAGACAAGCCCCTTTATTTTGAATCGCAGCCCCGAAGACGACCTCGACAACCCCCAATGGATGGTGCCCAACCTACTCGCCACCCAGCAGTTGGGGCAATATGCCACCGAGCCGTTTAAGCAGTGGCTGATGGGTGTGTTGGGCGATCGCCTACGAACCTTTACAGATATCAACTGGCGCGAGGGGCGTGCCCTCAAAGTGGTGGTGTCTGATATTAGCCGTGGCGAAATGCTAGTACTCCCCGATGATCTCAAGGCTCCCTATCCTGGCGGTATCACCCGTGCCCTCGATTTTGAGGTGGCCGAAGCCGTGCGCCTGTCTATGAGCATTCCCTTTTTCTTTGAACCTGGTCAACTGGGGGATAGCACCATCGTAGATGGCGGCATCCTCAGTAACTTTCCGCTGTGGATCTACGACGTTACTACCCTCCAAACCCTGCCTCGTTGGCCAACCTTTGGGTTCCGCCTGACCGAAGACAACCCCACGCGCCCGATCAAAACGGCAATTGATATCTTCTCTGGGATGTTACAAACGATGATGTCAGCGGGCGATCGCTATCACCTCCGGCGTAACGGCCAAGGGCGGGTCATTCACCTCAACACGACTGGGATCACCGCGACCCAATTCAACCTCAGCAATGAGGATAAAGACTACCTCTATCGCCAGGGCTACGAAGCCACCAAAACCTTCCTCCTCGACGAATGGGATTGGAAAAAACACCTCAAAAGACGAGGCTATTCTGCCGAGATGATAGAGTCTGCCTAAAGGCTCCAGTCCCTACGCCATTCTTAGAGGGGAGGGCGATCGCCCTCCCCTCTAAGAATGCCCCACCCCATGGCTCAAAGATCCCAAGATTTCTAATAGCCCAAGATCTCAGGGTCAATATATGAGGAGGTCAATATATGAGGAGGACAGACAGGTTCGTTGTCTACCTTCACCGACCCTAGCCGCTTTCTGGTCAAAAACTGGGGGAAAGCAGCAATTTCAGCAGATTGAGAGCAATTTTGGGGTGCCAAACTAATGTGAAGGGCTATAGCTACCCCCATCGGCCTTGATTGCGTGGGCACACCCAATTAAATTGCCTAAAAGCGGCTAAAAATCAATACTGATTTTTGAAATTGCTGCATCTTGCCACCCGACCCAGCGCATAGGAGATAAACTGATATACCTCAATGCTTTGCGTCTATAGACAGCCCAGGGATCTGGCGATGTTGGGATAGGCGATCGAGTATTTATACTCAAAAAAACTGTATTTAATTTAATTGATCCCCTTGCAAACGGTGCTACCCCGTACCAAACTGTTGGTAAGGGAACTGTGTATTTAACAGGCGGTTAAGAGGTTGTTGTGAAAAAGGTACTAGCCATCATTCTGGGGGGCGGAGCGGGCACCCGGTTGTATCCGCTAACAAAGCTGCGAGCCAAGCCAGCCGTGCCTTTGGCAGGGAAATATCGACTGATCGATGTTCCTGTGAGTAACTGTATCAATTCTGATATTTTCAAAATTTACGTTCTCACTCAATTCAACTCAGCCTCTCTCAATCGACACATCGCTCGTGCCTATAGCTTTTCTCCCTTCAACGAAGGGTTTGTAGAGATCTTGGCAGCCCAGCAAACCCCTGAGAACCCTAACTGGTTTCAAGGAACAGCTGACGCGGTGCGGCAATACCTTTGGCTGTTTCAAGAATTTGACGTAGATGAGTACCTGATTCTCTCCGGAGATCACCTGTACCGGATGGATTATCGAGACTTTATCCAGCGGCACCGAGATACCAACGCCGATATTACCCTCTCTGTGATCCCCATTGATGAGCGCCGAGCTTCAGACTTCGGCCTCATGAAAATTGATGCGTCTGGCCAAATTGTAGATTTTTCAGAAAAGCCCAAGGGCGAAGAATTGCAGCGGATGCGGGTTGACACCACCACCCTGGGTCTTTCGGCAGAAGCAGCTGCCCAAACCCCTTTCATTGCTTCGATGGGGATCTATGTCTTTAAGCGCCAAGCGTTGGTCGATCTCCTGCGAAGTATGCCAGAGCATACTGACTTTGGCAAAGAGGTGATCCCCAATTCTGCGGGCCAATACAACATTCAAGCCCACTTGTTTAATGACTACTGGGAAGATATTGGAACGATGCAGTCGTTCTATGAAGCCAATTTGGCACTCACCCAGCAGCCCCAGCCTCCCTTTAGTTTCTACGACGAAGAAGCCCCGATCTACACCCGGGGGCGCTATTTACCGCCTAGTAAATTGCTCGATTGCCAAGTCAGCGAATCGATGATCGGTGAAGGGTGCATCCTCAAAGAATGCCGGATTCATCACTCGGTTTTAGGGATTCGTAGCCGCGTCGAAACTGGCAGTGTTATTGAAGACACCCTGATCATGGGGGCAGACTATTACCAACCCCTTGCAGAGCGGCAATCTACCCACCGCAATGGGAGCATTCCGGTCGGGATTGGGGCTAACACGATCGTTCGCCATGCGATCGTTGATAAGAATGCCTGCATTGGTAGCGATGTGCAGATTGTGAATAAAGACAAGGTGGAAGAAGCAGACCGCGAAACCCAAGGCTTTTATATCCGCAGTGGAATTGTGGTTGTGCTGAAGAATGCCGTTATCCCTGATGGCACTATTATTTAGGCATTTGGGTCTGCATCTTGCCTAGTATGGGCATTCCGTCGGCGGTCAAGCCAGCCCTAAGTGAGATCTAGACATCCACCCAGCTCTCGTTTTGGGTGCTGTTTTGAGTCATTCATCTTTTGAACTGGCGGAGGCTTGAGCCATTCAGCCATCAGACTTAGGACGAATGAGCGTGGGGAATGTTGAGGCGGTGATGCTCTGAATGTCTACAAGACTTACAAAGCTGTCGAAGCCTTGGTGAATAGGTTTGTTCACTCGGTCAGCCTTGTCTATGCAGAGTCTGATTTGGGTAGATCAACTGAGGTGGGGCAATGAATGGGGGGCAATGGAGGGGGGACAATGGAAGGCGATCGCCCGAGCAAGCAAGCTAGGCCACCGAGTGTTTCCTAAGGTTTTCTACCACGTTGCCGGATCGGAGTATTAACCTGTCTGCTATGAGCAATTCCCTTCCTCCTGATCGCCTCAAGAGTATTACCAACGAGCTTGCCCGTGAACGCAATCGTGCCGCTGCCGAGCGAACCCTGATGGCTTGGATTCGTACCTGCCTTGCCCTGATTGGGTTTGGAATTGGGATTGACCGAATCGTGAATGCGATCTATTTTTCGGCGGGTGCAGTCAATCGGCCAACTGGGCTGTCTCAGGCCCTGGGGCTAGCGTTCATTGCATTGGGCACCTTTTCAATGGTTGCTGCGTCCTTTGAGCACTACCAAGAATTACAACGCATTGATCGGGGAGACTATACCTATCGGGCGCGTATTTCCTTGGGGTTGATTGTTGCCTTATGTTTAATCTTGATCGGGTTTATTGCGTTCATCACCATTTTGGCAAAAGCGCTATTAGCTCAGGGGTGATACTTTAGGCTGATCCGAGGCTTGAATCACGGTGACTCAGTGTAGTCAACAAGCTGATCCCAGTTGCCATAGGAAAGCCCAGAGGGGGATATAGATCCCTCTGGGCATGGGTGCAACTCATAGAAATAGTTAGCTTTTAGACATTACATTTAGATATTACATTTAGATATTACATTTAGGCATTACATACGGTTATTCATAGGGTTCCTATCGGTTCAGATGGCCAAAACTGATGGGTAGGCCGGAACCTGACTCGCCTAGTTGCGAGGGGCTTAAAGTTGGCCAGACTTGGGCAGATGGGATGGATGTCTGTATGGCTGATGGTGTGGGCGATCGCCCACACCATCAGGAGAGTCAGGGGCTAGTGGAGAACGCGGTCATGGAATCTTTTCCACCATCCTTCTAGCCCCGCACCCTCCCTCCCCGCCGGAGGTTGCAGGGGTTAGGGGATAACCGCTACACCCTCCTGAGGGAAGCTTGTCTATGGGGCAATAGCGCCCATGGATAGGCTTGCTGAAATGTGCTGTGAGCTTTGGCTGACAGGGGGCGATCGCCCCCTGCCAAGTCTCCTAGGCCAGCCTTCACCTAACGCCTATGGCTATGGATAGAACTGCCCCGCACCATTGTTTGAGGGTGTGTCTGTGGGCAAGTTATTTGTGGGCAAGGAGTTAGGTAACATCTGACGGCTAGGGTCGCGCTCGTAGCCACTCATGGCGATCGCCAAGATCAGCGCAAAAAGGGTCAACACCACTAAAATGCTGTTAGACTCCTTCGACTCCGACAGGGTGCGCCGAAAGTCACAATTGAGGCAGATGTAAGTGTCGCCCCGCTGCACCAATGCATTGTGGCCGCAATGGGGGCAATTGAGCTGAGAGTGATACTGGAAAAGACTTTGAGGGTTACTATTGAGTGTCATGATGACAGTTCTCCTGGATAGTAAACGACACGCGAGGCCAGGTGAAGCTCCGTAGTCACTGGAAAACGAAACAACAGGGTGGCGGTTTGCCCATTGGGGAATAGGCTCTATGGCAATTTAGAATGGTGCTTTAGAATGGCGATTAAGAAGAAAGCAAATCTCCAGGTAAGGGGGAGCTGTTCAGCAGGGGATTGGTTTTCTGAAACGGGACTCTCCGTGATTTCTTCCATCGTAGGAAAGAGATGTTGCTCAATTGGCGTTACATCTGTTGCAGTTGTTGCTGCAACACCTAATTTTTGAGATCAAGTTCCCGTAAAAACACTGAAAGGTAGATGGAGAGGGCGATCGCCCCTCCTCTGGCAATTCTCCACGACAGCCCGAGAAACCCTAGCCCTATGCCGTTTTCATTGAGCTTTGTGAACTGGCACAGAGTATTTTTTTGCTTGTAAGTGAAAGTGCTTAAAATACACACAGGGTGTATGCACGAATAACCGATGTCTAATGCCAATGGCAGCCATATTCCAGGTCGTTTACGTCTGTCTTCTCAGGGACAACACCTGGCACGGCAAGCTTGCAATTCTAGGTTCAACAGTAAACAAAAACTCGCCGACCTTGCCAAGGTTGATCGCGTCACGGTTTATCGGTTTTTAGACCGCAAGAATTTGCTGTTTGATACCTTTGATTCGCTCTGCGTTGCCCTTGACCTGAACTGGGAAGACCTCTGGGAACCGCCTGATCCTTCGATGGAATCGTCAGGCAGTCTTCCCAATTCGGAAAGAGATATCGATACCTTCGTTCAGCAACTGCGCGCACAGTTGCACAACTCCATCCACCATGACTGCGGCACCGTTCCATTGTGGGGCTATAACCCAGGCCAGCCGATGGATCAGATTTTTATCGACATCAGCCTCACCCAAAACCCGCAACTTGCCGACGACCTCATCCTCGATGAAACCCACTTTCCCGACGCTAACACCCCCACCGACTCGGAAGATTTAGACACCTTTGACCGCCTAGGCTACCAACCAAAGACCCACCCGATCACCGGCTCAGAGGCTGCTCAAAAGCTACGTCGGATGTTTGTGTATGGGCAACCCGGTTCTGGTAAAACCACATACTTACAATGGCTAGCACTGCAATGTGTGAACGGAGACTTACTGCCTGACCTCGTTCCGGTCTTCCTTCCGTTTGGCACATTTTTAGAAGATGCCCTAGACAATAATTTGCGAGCACAGATCATTCAGTATTTTTCAAAGGTGGCGATCGCCAATGCTGCCGCTGTTACCGATCGACTGTTAACAACTGGTCGATTGCTACTCCTGTTAGATGGTTTTGATGAATTACCCGAAAATATTCGGAGAAGTATTCAATCTCAAATTCGAGATCTGATTTCTCGGTTTAAAGACTGTCATTTTGTCGTGAGTTGTAGACCCCCTCTCCGACTGCACCACTTAATTGGTTTTGAGATTGTTGAAATTGCTGAGTTTCGTCGCCCTCAAATTCAAGCATTTGCGAAGCGCTGGTTTGAACTGATTGATGGATACGATCGCAGCGAGCGCTTTATGGAACGATTGAGGCGGCATCCAGCCATTGGCGAACTGGCTAAAACGCCCCTCCTACTCCCTATGCTCTGTAGTGTCTTTGCCCGTGAGGGAGAATTTCCGGCTAACCGGATGAACCTCTACCGTAAAGGCTTCGATATTCTTTTGTCAGAATGGGATGACTCTCAATATCGCTATCGAGATAACCCCTACAGCCAACTCACCTTTAAAGCGAAACGTGTTTTATTAAGTGTGATCGCCACCCATTTCTTTAGACAAGGTAAAACCCTATTCCATCGCCAGGAGATTGAAAATTTAGTTGAGCGGTTTTTTTCAGACCACCTAAAGATAGATGCCCTTGCTATTGAACCTGGCTCTATCCTCGAAGCGATGGAATTGCAGCATGGGCTAATTGTTCGCCGAGCCGCTAACTATTTTTCTTTCTCCCATCTCACCTTTCAAGAATACTTAATTGCGGTCTATTTAGTCTCCCAAAAAGAGTACCCTACGGTTTACGAAAATATTACTAATGATCGCTGGAAATTTGTGATAGAAATCATTTCAGAGCTATTGTCACCTGACAAAGTTGATGATTTTTTGATACAGCTCAAACATAGTCTAGATGGCTTCATCGCTAACCATTCCAAACTTCAGGAGTTTGTTAGCTGGTTAGATCAGTTTATTGATAGCCCCACTGTCCAAACAGATACATCAAGGCTAGGCCAAGCCCATAAAAAGACATTGCTACGGGCTCATTATTTTGTGGCTTCCCTTGAAGAGGTCGGAAAGATTTCTGGGTTTATTAGCATGACTAAAAGACGCGATTTAGAGTTTCCTGACTATTACTTGGCCACTAGCATTTTATCTGGGCGTGTGTTAGATATTCACACGCTGCTATTTAGAATTTTCTATGCCAGCCCAGCAGACCATAATTTATTTTTTGGGGCACTGAAGAAACTTTTAATGTCGGTTGAATCATTAGAAGATCCAAAGCTAAAAACTTCATTAGAAGCATGGGATTTTCAAATTCAGCAGCAGTTGATCAATTTTCCGGGGCGGGCAGAATGGTGGGAAGCTCGCCATGGGATGTGGCGTAACCGAGTGCAGCAGTTTATGAGTCGGTACTTCCAAATTCGCTGTGACTGGAATTTTTCGGATGCAGAACGTCATCTGTTGCGCCAGTATTATGACGGTACAAAGTTATTGGCAGAGTGCATTAATCTGTCGAGAACGTCTAAGGAAAATTATAGTAAGGTTGCAGAAAGCCTCTTAAAGTTAGGATCTTAATGAGATCAATTCTAAATGCAATCTTCATCCGATCGCTGGAGGATGATTGAGAGCAGGTCAGGCATAATGGTCTTATCTGAGAGATTTTGGATGCCACAGATCTGCTAGAAACGTTTTGGTTAAAAGTAAAGTTTCCGAGAAGGCTGAGATCGGGTAATTCTCCTCGCTAACTCAGGTTTTCTATTGAAGTGATTGCTTTAGGTTGTGAGCGTCTCAGATCTCGGCTGGTTTGGTTTGACTGGTTTATTTTTTAGTCATTTGTTTCCTATCGTTCAGTGTGATGTCAGCTTGTGATTTCAACTCCATTTGATTCCGAATCTAACCCAGATCTAGATGCCGAGTTTTGGGAACAACGCTACCAGGACGGGACGGCTCGGTGGGATCTTGGGCAACCTGCACCGCCCTTTTTACAACTCTTGCTCGCCAGCGATCGCCCTCCCCCTGGGCGGATGGTGGTTTTGGGGATGGGGCGGGGGCATGATGCCCTGCTCTTTGCCTCCTATGGTTTTGAGGTGGTGGGGGTAGACTTTGCGCCCTCAGCGATCGCCAGTGCGACGGCGCTAGCTGCAGGGCGTGGCCTCAAGTTTCAAGCCCTCGAACGCGATATTTTTGCGCTAGAAGCTGAGTTTGCCGGAGAGTTTGACTACGTATTAGAGCACACCTGCTTTTGTGCGATCGCCCCGCAGCAACGCCCCGCCTATGTCAAATTGGTGCGATCGCTCCTCAAGCCCACGGGAGAATTCATCGGCCTATTTTGGGCGCATCGCCGACCGGGTGGCCCTCCCTTTGGTACGAGCCTCGCTGAGTTGTGTACCTTATTTGAGCCTGAGTTTACGATCACCGCGCTCACCCAAGCCACAAACTCCATCCCTAATCGGGCTAACGAAGAATACTTAGCCCGGTTTCCACGCCGCACGGCTTCGTCTTATACCAGCCAGTTTGGGTAGTTAGCCCGCAGGAGCCTCCAGAATAGCCTCAAGACTAACGCTTGTTTTGAGGCCTTGCTGAAGAGCGGGATGAGTTCGAATTTTACAAAATTCGTTCAACCCAGGCATGACCCAAGCTTGCGAGGGCTTGGCGCATCGCGGCTAGGCAGAAAGTAGGGGCTGACAGCAGATCGAAGCTAGGCAGCATGGAGGATATGGCTGAACGCCCTAAGGCCCTGCAAAGATGACATCATCTAAATCCTTGCGGCTCAGGGAATATTTGAACGATCGCACAATATCGCGGCCATCTTCTCCGGCGCGGATATAGCGCACCATGAAGGCATCTACTTCCATCACAATATCGGCTTCCCAGGATGTTTTTTGGATATGCCAGCGGTTAATTTCGTCGGCATCGCGTTCACAGCCCTGCTCGGTCAGCCACTGTTCAATATCAGGGAGAGGATGGCTGTAAATTGGGGTTTCGGAAGGAGGAAGGGACATAGAAAAAGGCACACTCAGGCTAGAGATCGGGAGTTCATCACGAGAAACGGGGCAGGAGGTTTGAGGGGGCGATCGCCCCCTCAAACTCTTTGGGAAACTGGAGTTGGCAGTCCTTCTAGGCTAGCGCCTAGCGGGGGTTGGGATGGATCTGGCCGTAGGGATGGAGGCACCTGCCCAACCGGGGGCAGTTCTTCATCAGGGGGCGGCGGGGGCGGGCTGGGAAGGTCGGGATCTACGGTGCGGTGTGGGGATAGGATTTGTCGGATGGGAGCTAACGCCGGGATTTCGGGCAGCGAAACCTCGGGCAGCGAAACCTCAGGCAACGAAACCTTGGGCAGCGAGCGGATGGAAATATCGCCTCGGGTCACGCTCAGGGTGATGACCAAAAGCAAACACGCTACAAACGTCAGCCCCAGAATAAACAGGGCAAACACCTCTCCGGCAGAAAGAGGGCGATCGCTCGGATCGAGATACGCCGATGAACGATAGCCCCGGGATGGGGTGCTAGATGCCCCATTCGCTAAGTCTGGCGCTAGGTCTGGGCGCATCACCCGTACTCGCGAGTAGCCATTGCGCAGATCGTAGCTGACCCGTCGATCGGGGCTACTCAGGGTGGCATAGGCTTCATTGAGAATTTGGAACTTTTCGGTGGCGATCGCCGCAGGCAATTCCGTGGTATCAGGATGATAAAGCTTGCTTAATTCTCGATAAGCACGCCGCACATCTTGGACGGATGCACCGGGTAATACCCCTAACAACTCATAATAATTGGAACTCGGCTTGGCCTCCGACATGCCCCACCCTCCTCGCCACGGTGCTCAATACGGGTTGCCAAAATACATTTCGTTATTTTAACTGGAATATTGAAGGACGCATGATCCCAAGACCCTTTTGGCTCCTATCCTGAAGCTTTTGGGAGCATATTTGGAATCATGGTGGGGTTATGGCTGCTAGTCTTATGCATTTTTTAATTCGGTTTTAACTCATTTTTGACTCATTTTTTACAGTTGTGCCACCGCAATGCCCAGTTTTTATACCGCTATCGAAATCAACGCGCCCCGGTCGGTGGTCTGGCAAGCCCTGATCCGCAAAGAAAACTGGCTGCGGTGGAATACCTACCTCTACGATCTGTCTCCGGGGCAACCCTTTCGGGTACAAGAATCCGTGTCGTTATCGCTCAAACGCGCGTCGCGGGAGACTGAAACGCCCATTGATCCACGGATCACGGTGTTGCAGCCAACCGCCTCATTGCAGTGGGTGTATGTAGCACCGGGGTTTCTCTGTGAGCATGGCTTTGAGCTACAGGATATGGGGGGCGATCGCACGCGCTATACCCACCGCATTCGGTTTACGGGCCTGTTATCAGGCTTGTTTCTCCCGTTTATTCGGCGCGAAGAACAGCAAGGATCTCGACGGATGGCGCAAGAACTAAAACGCTACCTAGAGGGCTACTAGCCATTATCCTCTTTGCAAGAAGAAAGACTAAGCCCCCTTCCCGAAGGCCGAATTGTTTATTTCCGCAAGCATCTCCGTCTAGATTCATTTAAAATTCAGGCTGAATCAATCGTTCAATCGGATCCAATCATTCAAATGGAATGGATCCAAATGTTCAAACGGATCCAGGCATTCAAACGAATCCAATCCCTCAGGCGACTATTGTTAAGCTGTTAAGCATCTGCTATAGCGGTTTCTTCAAGTATGAGGTGCGCTCAACTTGGGGACACTCCCTGAAACAAGGGGCTTAACCCTTGCTCGTACTTCACCAGCATGAAAACCGCTATAAACACCCTTTTTAAGCGTTAAGCACCTTTTTTCTCCTATGCTGAAAATCTTCACCGGTTGGTTAATAGCCGCTTTTCTGGTCTTGACGGCGGCTCCTGCGATCGCCCTTCCTTTTTCTATCTCCCCTGCATCACACGGACTCGTAGCACAAACGATGGCAAAGAAGTCTCTCTTTTCATTTTCAGGTAATCGTCCTGCCACCCTTGGGGTCAAGGATGGCCAAGTGGCTAGTTGCCCCGGTACTCCTAACTGTGTGAGCAGCCAAAGCCCAGACAGCGACGCTGAACATTACATTGCCCCCTTTAGCTTTAGCAGCAGTGCCCCAGAAGCGATCGCCCAGATCAAGGGCATCATCGACGGCATGGAACTCACCAGCGTGATTCAGCAAACCGACAGCTATCTCTATGCCGAGTTCAGCACGCCACTGATGGGTTTTGTGGATGATGTGGAGTTTTTTGCGGATGCGTCTACCGGAACGGTGCATGTGCGATCGGCCTCGCGCCTCGGTCAATCTGATTTAGGCGTCAACCGCAAGCGCATCGAAGCGCTTCGGGCGGCCTTCAGCGCCTAAGCATCGCACGGCCATCGGCACGGCAACCGGATATTTCGCCTATTTCGACGAAATGCCGATGGCTGGCGCTAAACCCTCTGGGCTGCAAGCATCTCTAAATATCCCTTGCCGCCCAAAATATTCCCATGGGCAAGTTGGGCGGTATGGTGAACACATAGGAAGGGGTTTGGGAGGGGCGATCGCCCAAATTCCCCCTTCCCTGCCCCGCCGTTCTATGAGGTTGTCGTGCCATGGCCAATGCTACCGCTGCTCCGTCTACCGCTGCCCCTGAGCTGCCCGTGGTCTATGCCGATGTGGTGGCTGCGGCTGAGCGCTTGCAAGGCGTGGCACACCAAACCCCTGTGATGACATCGCGCCTCGTCAACCAACAGGTCAACAGCGAGGTTTTTTTTAAGTGCGAAAATTTTCAACGGACGGGGTCGTTTAAGTTTCGGGGAGCCTACAATGCGATCGCCCAACTCACCCCAGCGCAGCGCCAGCGCGGGGTAGTGGCGTTTTCTTCGGGCAACCATGCCCAAGCCGTCGCCTTGGCGGGGCAACTGCTCGACACCCGCACCACCATCGTCATGCCCACCGATGCCCCCCAAGTGAAGCAAGCGGCGACCGCAAGCTACGGAGCCGAAATCTTGCTCTATGACCGAGCAGAAGCCGTGCGCGAAGTGGTGGCACAACAACTCGCTAACGACCGAGGTGCCACCATTATTCCACCCTACGACCATCCCCAAATCATTGCAGGGCAGGGCACTGCCGCCAAAGAACTGATAGAAACCGTGGGCGGTTTAGATTACTTGCTCGTGTGTTGTGGCGGCGGTGGGTTGTTGTCAGGAAGTGCGATCGCCACCCGTGCCCTTGCCCCTCAATGCGCCATCCTGGGGGTAGAGCCAGCCACCGCCGATGATGCCACCCGCTCCTTTCACAGCGGCACACTACAAACCGTCCACAACCCAGACACCATCGCCGATGGTGCCCGCACCGCATCCCTCGGCAAACTCACCTTCCCCTTGGTGCTCAACACCGTCAACGATATGCTCACCGTCACTGATGAGTCGCTCCTCCGCACCCTCCGCTTTTTGGGCGAACGGATGAAACTTGTGCTAGAACCGACCGGGGTGTTGGCGGCAGCGGCGCTGATCGATGGCATCTTCCACCCCCCCATCGATAGTCGAGTTGGCGTTATTTTGAGTGGTGGCAATGTGGATTTCACGCAAATGGGGCTGTGGTTTGGGAACCCTGCGATCGCCCTTTCCTAGAAAAATGCCCCAATGTCAGATTCCCAGTGTATAAGGTGAAGGAGAATAAGATTCTCTAGCCGAGAGGTTGTCTATCGGAGGCACAGCGCGTATGCCTAGGTTCCTGCGTTCTACCCCGATCCTATGATGAGGAAAACTCTCATTCACAATCTGATCTGCTGAGAAATCTCCCTGAGAAATCTCCCTGAGAAATCTCCCTGAGAAATCTCCCTGAGAAATCTAACTGAGCAATCTAACTGAGCAATCTAAAACCTCTGACACATAGTCACATCGGCCTGAGTGATTCAACTAAACCGTGCCTTAACTAAAAATCTCACATCCAAACGGCTCCTCAGCCAAATGTTTTTCTAGCGACCCCCAATTAACCGTTGTAGACGAGGCGATTTGATGGTGCAACGTATCTTAAGGGTGACCCGCGACGCATTTCTCAAGTTGCGACCCGAACCCTCCAATGAGCTTTCTCCGGCGGAAGTGCAAACCGTTAAAACCGGACAGACTTACGAAATCCATTCCTACGCTTACGCCGACATCAATGGCGACTTTAACGGCCATATCAAATTTGCCTTAAAGTCTGCCACCATCAATGGCTTCAACACCTGGTATATCCACAGTGCCAATGCCCAAGTCGAGTTTGATGGCGTCGTTGTCTATCCCCACGAAGATCAGCAATCCTTCCAAATGCTGCGGGTGGTGCGGGATACCGTCTTCAAATTGCGTCCCCTCCAATCCTCTGTGTTGGCGGCTAGTGAAATCATCCAGGTGCCCAAAGGCCGCAACTTCCCGCTCCAATCCTATGCTTACGCTGACCAACAGGGCAATTTCAGCGACCATATCAAAGTAGCGATCCGTGACCAAGACGATTTCCTCAACGGGCGCAGTACTTGGTTTGTCTATGACCAACATGCCTATGTGGAATTTGATGGGGAGGTCGTCTATCCGCGCCCAGGTTCCAACGATTTTGTTTTGCGCATTTTGAAAAAAACCGTCTTTAAGAGTGAACCCAAAGCAGCGTCAGGCCTCAGCGCCAAAAATCGGCATGAAGTGCAGCCCGGTTCTACTTGGATCTTGCATTCCTACGCCTATGCCAATGCCAGTGGGCAAACCTTCAACCGCCACATTCGGTTTGCCCTGAAGTATGAAAAAGACTTTGTGAAAGATCGTAGCCTCTGGTATGTCTACGATGGTCATACCCAAGTGGAATATGACGGGAAGGTTGTGTATCCTCAGCCCATGACAACGCCACCCACCTCACCACCCACCTCGCCACCGCCGACAACTTCCTATACGGGCATTCGCTTTAAGCTGCCTGGCAACTATGGCCATGTGTATACCGACCAACCGATTGTGGCCGGGGGCAGCTTTTTCTGGGGTGAAGCGACGAAGAATGCAACCCGCATCCCTGCGACGACCACCATTACAGCCAGCATTATTGAGTTAGCACAGCAGTTGCAACGGGCTCGCAACAACATTGGCCGCCCCTTTCAGATCAATTCTTGGTACCGTCCGCCTGATGTGAATGCGTCGGTTGGGGGTGCCAGCCGAAGTCAGCATTTGTTTGGGAAGGCTGCGGATATTCAAGTGTCGGGCATGAGCGGACGGCAGGTCGCCAATGCCATCTTTGGGTGGTGGAATGGGGGCATCGGTATCTATAGCAATATGCCTGGCGTGGTGCATTTGGATACAGGCCCTCGCCGTTATTGGGGGTTTTAGGGGCGATCGCCCCTCTCGACTCCCGCCCCTCCGATCGCTTGCCGCCCTGCTTTAGACAACGCAATGGACGCCGAACACGACCCAATCTCCATTTTACCTAGCCTCGTCGCCGTCACCTCTGACCTTGAATCTCCTCTGCTCAATAGCCCCACGGTCTCAACTAACCGTCGGGGCACCCTAGATGTAGACGCCGTTCAAAAAATCTTGAATCGCTCACGGGCGTCGGTATATCGCTATGCCAACACCGAGCCAGGATTGTTGAATGCAGAATATGACCCCAAACGGCTCAACCCAGAATTGCGGCAACATAAAGATGAACCCTTGCAATTTGCCCCCAGCGAAGTGGCGCGCTTTGCCCAAGAAATTTTGGGCAAATACGTAACGATTGAGCAAAAACAACCCCCAGAAGCCAAAACAGACCTCCTCCTCCAAGAAATCTTGCAGGAATTACGCCACATCCGCCAACGCCTAGACGAACGCAGTTTTTAGGCTGCAACATCGAGACCCTATCTCTGCCTCTAAACCGCTGCTGCTTCTAAACCGCTGCTGAGTCTGCACATCTACCAAGATGTCGCAGTTTTTCAGCAAGCGACTGTGATCCAGAAAGGTCGCCATAGAATCAGCTAGACCGGCTGACTGGATCCCCTGCGATCGAAGGGAATCTTCCTAGAAACGCGATTGTAAAGCGATCGAACGGTTCCGAACCTCCACCGGGTTCGGAAGGCAACTGCGTTCCCCGGATTAAATCCCTTGCGGCAAGCCATCCGCCAACGGTTGGGGTTGCCCTTTACAGTGGAAGAAACGACATTGCACTAGATGCAGGGAAACACGCCATGGGTGTGGGAATTTGGGTATTGGGAGATCAGTTGTGGGAGCAGCAGGCAGCTTTACAGACCTGTGTGGCAGAGAAAGCTCAAACTCCTGTGATTTTGATTGAGTCGCGGAGGTGGGTGGCCCAGCGTCCATACCATCGGCAGAAGTTGGTGTTGGTATGGTCGGCGATGCGGCACTTTGCAGAGGCGCTACGGGCAGCGGGGTGGCCCGTGACCTATGCCATCGCCGCAGACTTTGAGGCTCCTTTGCAGGAATGGATCCGAGCTGAGGGCATCACAGAACTGCGGATCATGCAGCCGGGCGATCGCCCCTTTCGCCAACACATCCAAACCCTCGATTTACCCTGCGCCCTGAGGGTGATCTCCAACAACCATTTCATTTGGCCAGAAGGCGGCTTCCAAGCATGGGCAGCCGGTCGCAAAAGCCTCTTGTTAGAATATTTCTACCGCGAAGGGCGGAAGCACTTTGGGGTGCTAATGGACGGCAAGGAACCCATTGGGGGGCAATGGAATTTTGACAAAGAAAACCGCAAACCCCCGAAGGGCGGTCTCGATACCCCAGAGCCTTGTTGGTTTGAACCCGACGCCCTCACCCGTGAGGTGATCGACTGGGTCAACAGCGGCGAGTTTTTGGCCTATGGGCACATCGAACCCTTCCATTGGGGCGTGACCCACGCCCAGGCTCAGCAGGTCTTACAACACTTCATCGCCACCCGCCTGCCAGACTTTGGCCCCTACCAAGACGCCATGGTGACCGGGGAAGACACAATGTGGCACGCGCTGCTGTCGCCTTACCTCAACCTCGGGTTGCTGCAACCGCTGGCGGTGATCGAGGCTGCAGAAGCGGCTTACCACGCACAGAGCCTTGACCTCAACAGCGTGGAAGGCTTCATCCGTCAGGTGTTGGGCTGGCGCGAGTATATGTATGGCCTGTATCACCATGTCTCCGATGACTACCCCCAGGGCAACTACTTTGGGCATACCCAACCCCTCCCTCCCTTTTTTTGGGATGCGGCCAAAACTGAGATGAACTGTCTGCACCAGGTGCTCAGCCAAGTGGAGCGCACAGGATATGCCCACCACATCCAGCGGCTGATGATTTTGGCCAACTTCTCGCTAATTGCCGGATTTTCGCCCCAGGCAGTGGAACAGTGGTTCCATGCCGCGTTTATCGACGCCTATGACTGGGTGATGCAGACCAACGTGATTGGCATGGGGCTATTTGCCGATGGCGGCGTGCTGGCCTCTAAGCCTTACGCGGCCTCAGCCAACTATGTCAACAAAATGAGCGACTACTGTAAAGGATGTCGCTACGACCCCAAAGCCCGGACGGGCGATCGCGCCTGCCCCTTCAACTTTTTTTACTGGGATTTTTTGGCACGCCACCGCGACAAACTCGCCACCCAAGGTCGCATGAGCTTCATCCTCAAAAACCTCGATAAAATGTCGCCCGCTGAATTGCAGGAAATAGGCGATCGCGCCCTCCAATGGCATCACGATAATGCCTGAGGTTAGGTTTTAGGTTTTAGCGCTGGGCTGGGCATTCTGAGGGCAAGTGCCTACTTGAGATCCCCTTTGTCACGGTTCGAAATGGTTCGAAACGGCTAGTTAGAACCCACTAGCTAGAACCCGTTAGCGTCCCAACCGATAAAACCCAAACCAAGCGTCTGTAGTAAACCGCTGCCCAGACAACGCGACTGATTGGCTTGAGTCTGCAACCCTACGCCTAAACCCATGCGCCTTCCTAGCCTCACGCAGTTCCAATTCAAAGGGTTAGCGGCGGTGTTGATGGTGATCGACCATATCGGCGCAATCTTTTTCCCAGATATCGCTCTTCTTCGTATTGTCGGACGCTTGAGTTTTCCGTTGTTTGCGTGGTTGCTGGTGCAAGGGGAAGCCCATACTCGCCATTTTTGGCGCTATGCCCTGCGGCTATTGCTGCTGGCCTTCTTGTCTCAAACCTTTTACTGGGGCGTATTTGAGATTTGGGGATGGTGGTGGGAGCTGAATATTCTGTTTACCTTGCTAGTGGGGTTGCTGGGGTTGCGGGTAGCCCGGCGGTGGCCTAAATTTGCCATTGGCTTTTGGGTGGCGGCAGCGCTGATTGCAGAAGCTTTGCGGATGGATTATGGAGCCTACGGCATCGGGGCGATCGCCATTCTCCAAGCCTATCGCTTCACCCTGCCCTGGTGGAGCGCTTGGGGCGCATTGCACCTCGCCTACGCGCTCATGGGAGGGGTGCATCAACTGCCAGCCCTTGCGGTGCCATTGCTGCTATACCTCAGCAATGGCATCCAAGGCTGCCGCGCCCGCTGGTTTTACTGGTTTTACCCTGGTCACCTTGCGATTCTCTGGCTGATCCATTACGGGATGCAAACCCGAGCGTTGGGGTAGCGATCCCATGGCTGGAAGGAATGCAGGATGGAGAGGGCGATCGCCCTCCAAAGCTGAGCTTTCACCGCCTTCACAGGTTACAAAACGACCCCATCAAGACCTCATCAAGACCCCATAAAAGCCTCTCTGTCATTCCCGCGCAGGCGAGAATCTATCGTTAGGATCGTGCAACTCATGGATTCCCGTTTTCACGGGAATGACGCTGGCCTGTTCTCAGCTTCGTGACTATGGCTATACGTGTCCATAGGTATACGTGTCCAT
>Ga0105044_10000372_pt1 | contig 54466 bp, 42 predicted proteins | sample MAT01_FD_78092 | JGI IMG/M metagenome (GOLD analysis project Ga0105044, IMG submission 78092) | Freshwater microbial communities from Lake Fryxell liftoff mats and glacier meltwater in Antarctica - MAT-01 | ecosystem: Environmental > Aquatic > Freshwater > Ice > Liftoff microbial mat | place...
CCGCTCAGCTCGACTCATTATCAGGGTCTCCATTTGGTGACCCGAGCTTCCGATCCCTCATCCACAAAAGGGGACATTTCTATCGAGTCGCCATGAGGACATTTTCAAAGAGTCGCGACATTCTTATGGGCGCGGTCTTGCGCCGCGTTTCCCCGGTCCGCTAGGCTTTCCCGATTATGACGCTGACAGAGAAACTCCTTGCGCGGGCGGGCGGCAAGACGCGGGTTGAAGCCGGAGACAACATCTGGGTCAAGGCCGATGTGCTTATGACTCATGACGTTTGTGGTCCGGGTACGATTGGCGTCTTCAAGCGAGAATTTGGTCAGAATGCCAAGGTTTGGGATCGACGCCGGGTCGTGATCATCCCTGATCACTACATTTTCACGGCCGACTCGAAATCGAATCGCAACGTAGACATTCTCCGCGACTTCTCTCGTGAACAGGAGTTGCCGTATTTTTACGACGTTATTGACGATCCTAAGGGTCATTGGGTGTTCGACGCATCCAAAGGAAACCTCAAGAAACAGTACGGATCCACCTATGCGGGGGTCTGCCACACGGCTTTGCCGGCGAAAGGGCACACGCGTCCGGGGGAAGTGCTCTTTGGTACGGATTCGCACACCTGCATGGCCGGGGCGTTCAATCAGTTCGCCACCGGAATTGGCAATACCGATGCCGGTTTTGTCCTGGGCACCGGGAAACTGCTGATCAAGGTTCCTGAAACTATGCGCTTCCAGCTCGAAGGCCGCCTGCAGCCTGGAGTCATGGCGAAGGACATCATTCTACACGTCATTGGCGAGATTGGTTTCGACGGCGCCACCTATCGAGCGATGCAGTTCGACGGACCCGGCATTTCGAGTCTGTCCATGGATGATCGGATGACGATTGCCAACATGGCCATCGAAGCCGGCGGTAAGAATGGGATCTTTCCCTTTGACACCCGAACGGCTGAGTATGTGGAGACGCGTACCCGCCTGAACGGAACCCGTACCGCCTACGAACCCGTGGAGGCCGATGCCGACCAGAAATTCATCTACGATCTTGTCGTCAACTTGGACCAACTCGAGCCGACCGTGGCGTGTCATCCTGATCCAGGCCAACGCCAAAAAGCCAAGGAACTCGGCCATGTGAAACTGGACCGCGCCTACATCGGCTCCTGCACCGGAGGGAAAACCAGCGACTTCGTGGAATTTGCCCGAGTCCTGCAAGGGCGGCGGGTGAGCATTGACACCTTTGGCGTGCCGGCGACTCCGGAAATTGTCCGCGATCTGCAAACGACCCGCTGGGGTTCGCAGACGGTGTGGCAGATCTTAGAAGATGCCGGGGTACGGATGACGGAGAATGCGGGTTGCGCGGCTTGCCTGGGCGGTCCGGTTGATACGTTTGGCCGGATGAATCAGCCAGGCCTGAAGTGCATCAGCGCTACCAACCGGAATTTTCCGGGTCGGATGGGGCATAAGGAATCCCAGGTGTTCCTGGCGAGTCCCGCCACGGTCGCGGCGAGTGCCATTGCCGGAAAAATCACTGATCCGCGGGAATATTTACCGCTCTGACCGATCGAAACGTAAGATCGGGCTTTTGACCGAACGGGGCCGAGGGGCCGGTTCAAATGCTGCACGGAAGTTTATGGACCCCTCGCCTCGAAAATTCGCCGTGATACGTCCAGACGCCGGGAATAATCGGGCCTAAAACTACCCGGAGGCCTAGACGCCGCCAAAAGGGGGTGCGCCAATCGGCACTGCGGGCAGACGAACACTGCCCGCGCATTTTTGGTTCCGCGAAGGGTGAGCCAAATCTTTCCCTGATCGTTCTGTATTTGAATTTCTAAACCCTGGGCCGGCGGGCCGGCAAAAAATCTGGACAGCATCAGGGTTCCGACGGACGGCCATTGAGCGGCGAGCCGTGGTCGAGCCATCGAGCCCACAGGGGTCGGCGAGGAGTCCCTCACGTCGCTGGGGAGGCTCGGGAATGGGTCTTGCATCGGTCTTGGAACGGCAGCCTGTGTGCCAACTCATTTAGCAAGAATGAGGTCGCGTAACGCGCTGATTGGCAGGTCCTCTGAAAACCCCCTGGGAACCAGAGACTAGGGCGAAGTTAGGCTCTTGCCGATGGGCGCTCGCGCATCGCTAGTCGCTGGGTCGCGGTCGCGGGACGACTGGAGGTACACTCATTCCGGCGCGAAGTTACGCTCCACAGTGGTCGCCCCAGCGAGCCACGCATCCTCGATACGGGAAGACGTCAGAGCATCGCCGGTGAAATGCAATCCCGGCGGCAACTCCACGGGCTGCATGGCCTGCGCCACCCGGGCGTAGCGCCAGCGATGTCCTAACGCGACGGCGAAACCTCCGGTAGGCAATCCCCAGCGCTCCTCGACGAGCGGGCGCACTATGGCCGCGAATTGATCCGGAGTACGTTCCAGATGCTCGCGGCTGAAGGACTCGGACATCTGCGCCACCGTCACGGTGTGGCCTGCGGCGACGCGGCCGGGCTTGTGACCCTCGCAGGCGCTCCAAGCCAGCGCTCCACGGTGATCGCTGATCGCATAGCATTCCTGAGTTCGCCCCAGCCACTCGCCGCGATAGTCGAGCAGCACGGTGAGGCACGGCACATAGTCAAAAGCAGCGTCCACTCCAAACAGCCGCGCGGTCTGCGGAAATGGCGCGGTGCTGATCACATGATCGAACTCGCCGCCTGCACGGCGCAGCAGACTCTCAGCACGTTCGATGGTCGTCTCCGTCTTCACGTCGAGGCCGCGCGCGAGATCGCGGACTAGTCGGCTGTTTCCTTCGCGATGGAACCACCGGCCGAAATCCGGCAATTCGCCTCCCGCTTCGTCCATCACCGGAGCTTGCAGCGTCATCAGCGCCTCGCCCGAAGCCGCCTGCACTGCGGCGCGGAAGCGTTCGTCGCGGATGGTAAAATACTGTGCGCCGTGATCGACCGTATGCCCTTCCCAGCGCTTGGTGGCGCAGCGGCCGCCGAATCCACGGGACTTTTCAAAGAGGGTCACGCTGCAGCCGCGAGCCATCAGTGCATGGGCCGCGGAGACACCTGCCATTCCAGCTCCGATAATGGCGATGTTCAAATTCATGCTCAGTTCGCGCTCGCAGTTCGAATCTTTGCCGCCTTTTTCTAAATAGCCTCGCGCCTCGCTTCGCCGAGCCGTGCGAGGTTGCGCACCTGCATCGCCCTGAGCTGATTTTTCCGCAGCACCGGCTCGTGCTGGAGCAGGAAGTCCCAGTAGAGCGTGGTGAATGGACACGCCTTCGGGCCGGTCGCCTCGGCGGGATCGAAGCGGCCGCCGGCGCAGTAGTTCGACATGCGCTGGATGTATTTGCCCGTCGCAATGTAGGGCTTGCTGGCCATGATGCCGCCGTCGCCGACCGTCGCTTGCCATCGTCCATCAGGACGCCCTGGCGCTTCCGCATGTCGCGGTAGAAAAATTCCATCCCCAGTTGCTTCCGTCCTTCCGTGTGAGCCACAAACTCCGCATGGCTGCACAGAAAGTGCCGAATATGGACGCCCGCAACTGGCGCACACTTTCTCCGGCAGAGGCTGTTTCTTCACGCCTTTCATTTTGCGGTCATGTCCGGTTTCTCCGCGTCCTGCGTAGAGATCATGAGAGGTGGCAACCGGCCGGAGTTGCCTCAAGGTCGGAAAGCCTATGAAAACATCCCTCCAAATATCCATTTCCCAAACCCACAGTGCCATAGTTTCAAGCGCGAGCAAAACTGCCAGCCCCGAGGCCACCCCAAAGCTAGTGCTGGACGTGCCCGCGCATAATTTCATGGTCGAGCCGAGCGTTGACTGGGCCAAGCCGCAATCGCCCCAGAACACTGGACGTCACACCCCTGAACAACTGGGGTGGATTATGACCGCCGGGTAGAGCTTCCCGACCCGATTCCCTTCACGTGAATCCTCCTCTCCCCCGAGGCAGACTTTCGGGAAAGCAGGCCGATAGCGAGAGAGGTTGGACAGGACGCGGCCGCTGAGGATTAGAAGTCACCAAAGAAAGGGGATTTGGAAGCGAGGAGAGAATGGAGGCGGTTGGGTCATGGGTGGCGGAGTGGAAGTACTGCTGGAAGCGACCGGTGTTGAACTTGGACTTGGGTTTGATTTTGTGGACGCGCTTCGGATGAGCATGTCCCAAACCGATCCGCGCGAGGCGGAGTGGGACCTCCAGTGGTGGTACGGCTGGGTGTCGCGCTCCGGGATCCCGGAGATGAAGAAGGTACCGAGCTCTCGCTTTTGAATCGGTTCCGTTGGTAGGACTTTTTGGGTTGCTGGGGATTCTGATGGGCTTCTTGGAAAGTGGTGCGGTTGGGGAGGCGACCCGTTTAGTTTAAGGACCGGGGGTGGGGTGTTGCGGTGAAGCGTTGTCCGATCCCGACCGAGGATCTCGCCCGGAAATGACGCCGATCCAGGTATTAAAAATGGCTATTGGCGGCAATTGATTCGGCGCGTCAAATTCATCCCGAAGAACGAGGCTTTGATGTCGACTTTCAAAAATGAGCATTGTGAAGACCACTTCCGGGGAAAAACCCGTTGACACTTAAGAGGCACGCTCCTATCAATTCGCGCCTCAATTTTGAGATGCAGGCGCCCGATTTCGGTTTCCTCGCTCCGGTGAGCGCGGAAACTGAATTTTTTATCGCTGCGAAGTGGTAGAAGGCCGAAGGCGATGCCCGCGTAGCTCAGTTGGCAGAGCACGTCCTTGGTAAGGACGAGGTCATCGGTTCAAACCCGATCGCGGGCTCCAGCTAGCAACTCCGATTGAGACAAGCGAAAACCAGAAAACGTTCGTCAGTCACATGGCAAAAGACAACTTCCAGCGCACGAAGCCGCACCTCAACGTGGGAACCATCGGCCACGTTGACCACGGCAAGTCCACCCTGACGGCCGCAATCGTTGCGGTCCAAAACCGTAAGGGTCTCGCTCCCATGGTCGAGTATAAGGACATCACCAAAGGTGGTACGGTTCGCGATGAGACGAAGACCGTGACTATCGCGGTCTCGCACGTCGAATACGAGAGCCCGAATCGCCATTACGCTCACGTGGATTGTCCGGGCCACGCTGATTACGTGAAGAACATGATCACGGGTGCGGCGCAGATGGATGGCGCCATTCTTGTGGTCAGTGCGGCCGACGGCCCGATGCCGCAAACCCGCGAACACATCTTGCTCGCCCGTCAGGTGGGTGTGCCTTGTATTGTGGTGTTTCTCAACAAAGTCGATTTGGCTGACGCTGATCTGCTTGAGTTGATCGAAATGGAAATTCGGGAACTGCTTACCAAGTACGGATTCCCGGGCGAGACGACCCCGATCATTCGGGGTTCGGCGACCGCCGCCATTGCTGGAACTCCGGAAGGTGAAGCGGCGATTGCTAGCCTCTTGGAAGCGCTGGACACATTTGTGGCCGAGCCCGTCCGTGAAGCTGACAAGCCTTTCCTGATGTGCATTGAGGACGTGTTCAACATTGAAGGTCGCGGCACGGTTGTGACCGGACGTTGCGAACGGGGTGTCCTCAAGAAGATGGATGAAGTTGAAATTGTTGGCCTTAAGGACACTCGCAAAACCACGGCAACCGACATGGAAATGTTCCGGAAGCTGCTGGACGAAGTTCGTCCTGGTGACAATGCTGGCATTCTCTTGCGCGGCATTAAGAAAGAAGACGTGGAACGAGGGATGGTTTTAGCAAAGCCGGGTTCGATTAAGCCGCACACGAATTTCCGTGCTGAGGTTTATGTGCTGACCAAGGATGAAGGTGGCCGCCATACGCCCTTCTTTAATAATTACCGTCCGCAATTCTATTTCCGCACCTCGGATGTTACCGGGAGTGTGACTCTTCCTGAAGGTGTTGAAATGGTCGTTCCCGGAGACAATGTGAACGTCGAGATCAAGTTGATGGCTCCTGTTGCTATGGAAAAGGGACTCCGATTCGCCATTCGCGAAGGTGGCCGCACCATTGGTGCGGGCCGAGTTACTGACGTTATTGCTTAAGTTTTTCATGGGAGGCTGGGTTTGCAATCCGGCCTCCCTTTCGTTTCATTAGGGGAGGATTCGTTACGGACAGGGCGTTAGCTCAATTGGTAGAGTAGCGGTCTCCAAAACCGTTGGTTGGGGGTTCGAGTCCCTCACGCCCTGCCAAAACCTCGCGGAGGGGTGGCAGAGTGGTCTATTGCGGCGGTCTTGAAAACCGCTGTGGGGTCACACCCACCGGGGGTTCGAATCCCTCCCCCTCCGCCAGCCATGACTTGTGTCTAGTTTTTATATTAATCTGCTAGTTTGGGCGGCCGTCATTGGTGTCTCCTTCGGGCTGCTCTGGAAGTTTGGGTATCTGGCCCGCTTTGCCGCTTACGTGGGAGACACTCGTGACGAGCTTAAGAAATGTGCCTGGCCCAGTCGGGACGAGCTCCGGGAAACTACCATCATGGTGTTGGTCACTGTCGGTATCTTGGGGATTTTCCTGCTCGTTTCGGATTGGTTTATTCTCGGGGCCGTCAAATTCCTTATCGGAAGCCGCTGATCTTTATGAAATTCCAGTGGTTCGCATTGCATGTGCTCGCCGGTAAGGAGCAGAAAGTCCGTGACAGTATTCTCAAGCGTCTGAAGCTCGAAGAGATGGAACCTTACATCCGAGAGCTTCTGCTCCCCATGGAGAAAGTTGTGGAAGTTCGCGGCGGAAAGAAGACGGTGACGAACCGTAAGCTTCATCCGGGCTACCTCTACATAGAGATGGCTCTGCTCGATGAAAATCGACGGCTCTTGGAGCAACCGTGGTACTTTATCAAAGGGATTGACGGGGTTATCGGCTTCATTGGCGGCGAACGGCCGGCGGAAGTCGAACTGGACGAGATCAACACGATCAAGGCCGCGGTCAGTGATGCCGAGGACACTGAGAAACCCAAAGTTAATTTTGAGGTCGGAGAAACCGTTAAGATCAATGACGGACCGTTCCTTAACTTCAGCGGTATGATCGAGGAAATTGAACCCGAGAAGGGAAAGCTGAAGGTAACTGTAGATATTTTCGGGCGTAAAACGCCCGTCGAACTCGAATATTGGCAGGTTGAGAAGTCGTGACGCTTCCCCACGATTGCTTACCTAACCGCCGACGCATCTAGAATACCAACATCATGGCCAAAAAAGTCACAGGCACGGTCCGCTTGCAGATCCAGGCCGGTCAAGCCAACCCGGCCCCGCCGGTAGGTCCCGCCCTTGGTTCCCAAGGCATCAACATCATGGCGTTCTGTAAAGAATTCAACGCCGCTACCAAGGACAAGGCTGGGCTGGTCATTCCCGTGGTTATCACGGTTTACCAGGACAAATCCTTTACCTTCATTCTCAAATCGCCTCCTGCTGCAGTACTGCTCAAGAAGGCAGCGGGAATAGCCTCCGGTTCGAAAACGCCGAATAAAGAGAAGGTCGGCAAAGTTACACGGAAACAGGTAATGGAGATTATCAAGCTCAAAGGCTCCGATCTGAACGCTAATAGCGATGAAGCCGCCTTTCGGATGATTAGCGGTACTGCTCGCAACATGGGAATTGACGTCATCGACTGAGTCTAATTCCGCAATTTCCAACGCCCTGTTCCTGAATGGAACCGGGCGTTTTTCTTTCAAGGGTGCCAGTATTTTCCACGGTGTCCCCATCGAAATCTTGCCCCCAAGCCAACGGCTCCGGTAAATCGCTTCGGTGGCTGCTAGTTCTGCCCACTGGTTTCTGATGGCCGATGACCCGGCTGATTGCGGAGGCGCATGGCGGTTCAGTGAGGTTTGAAAATCGGTTTGAGGGTTGAGGATATTTCGAACGTCTTTGTCTCCCCTTATCCGAAGATCCGATTTGACGCAATGTACCAATCCGATTGCCGGAACGATCTCAGTTGAACTGTGCTTCGCCCCAGAATTGTGCGTGAAATTCGTTGAAGCCCCGCCCAGTCTAATCCCGTGACGAAACCGTTGGCCATCGTGTTTCACGAAACCCTGTTGCCGGGCAGTCAGATCGCCAACCGCCTTACTGACACCGGATGGCGGGTTATTACGGTCAATATCGCAGCGAACGTTCCTGATTTGGTCCGTCGGGAGAAACCGATGTTGCTGGTGGCTGAACTCGCCCTTCGACATGGAGATTTTTGTGGCGTTATCGAGGAACTGAAGCGCGATCCAGCAATTACGCATGTGCCGGTAATTGGTTACACCGGATTGCGAAATCAGAAGCTACATACTGACGCAGTGGCAGCAGGTGCTCGGTTGGTGGCCGCTGATTCGGCAATTCTCGAACAATTAGCTCAGTTATTGGACCATGCACTTGCGGTTGAGTGATCAGACTTTGTAACCCGAACCGTCCTGCTCCGATTTCTTTCGTTTCCCGCGTTTGGCCAACCCCTAAGAAATATCCTTTATGTCACTCCCCTCAGTGAAGCTCTCCCGCGGAGTTCACGTTGCTCATCTTTTTTTTCGGCTCAATCGGGCACGTTGGCAAGCGCTACCGGAGGGTGAGTCCACTGCATCGATGGCGCGGTTGGAAGCGGTCTGCTCCACTTTTCCGGGACCGGCCGCACCGCGCCTCCTGACCTACGCCGGTGTCGGTGGAAAAGCAGACGTGGCCCTACTCCTCTTCGCGGCTGAGTTGCAGGATCTCAGCATCCTGCAGAGAAAAGCGGAACAGGCTTTTCCGCCTGGAACGTTGGTGCCGGTCTATAGCTACCTCAGCGTCACCGAGCTTCCAGAGTACGTGGCGACGGATGACGACCTGAAAGCTATCCTTGCACGCGACGCAGTTGTGCCCGGCCATCCACAATTTGAAGAACGCTTTGCGGCTGCCCAGAAGAGGAATACCGAGTATCAACATTATCGGTTGTATCCGGAGGTGGAGAATTGGGAAATCATGTGTTTCTACCCAATGAACAAGAAACGGTCGGGAACCGATAATTGGTATTCCCTCGACTTCGAGACCCGGAAAAAATTGATGGCGAGTCACGCCCGGACTGGCCGGAAGTACTCGGGACGGATTTCACAACTCATTACCGGTTCGGCTGGTATCGATGACTGGGAATGGGGCGTTACCCTGATGGCGCACCAGCTTGATGCAATAAAAGAGATTGTTTACGAAATGCGGTTTGATGAGGTCAGCGCCCGCTTTGGTGAATTTGGGCCCTTTTACATTAACTTAAGGCTTCCCCCGACGGAATTGTGGTCCCACCTCGGGCTTTAACCGGTTTTGTGTTTTTTTGGCGAGCACCCGATTGATTCGAAACAAAGCAGAGGCTGCCCACACGTTCAACGGGTAAAGAGTCCGCTACATTGAAGGGATCCCGTCGTCTGGATTGGATGGATGAACCGGAGGCTCGATACTAGGTCAAGGATGTACCGGAAGCGCTGGACCCCCTGGGGCATGGAACTTGGATTTCACGAATGGCCAGATTTGGTGAGGAGGCGGGAGGGATTTGACCCAAATTTAGCAGTCGTCTTGGAGGATTGCTCAAAGGTTCTCGTGAGAATTAAAGGTAGCCCAGGAAACGGTCGGGCGGTTCCCGAAATTCAGTTTTAGGGACTTGAATTTACGGAGGCTAAGCATCTCCCTCCGGAGGTCGGTTGAGCCAAGACCAAGTAATTCTTTAGGAGTGAAAACGACGAGCGAACCCTATCCCGCTGAATATGAACGATTGCGAGAGCAGCTTGACCAGACCGGCTGGGCGGCGCTGGGCAGCGTGATGGAACGGAACAAACCGGGGCAAGGGGGGGCCGCGCTACCAATGGTCACGGCGGTTGAATCAAATGACTGTAACGGTCGCCGGAAGCCAGGAGCAATTCGAATGGCTTGGCCAAGCCATCCAAAGGATCGGGAAGGCCTGGGAAATCCTCGAGAAGATGCACCCACAAAGTCTCGAATATATGTGGAAAATATTCCCTAGCACCGCTCGACCCAAACGACTGACGAAAAAGACACTAGGCCTTAAATAAGTGCCATTCGAGACAGACCGCCTGAAGGGAGGTATTCAGACGCGGCGGCGGCCGGGAAACGAAAACGTTGGCCAAGGGACCTCATCCGCCCTGTGGGCGTCTCTTCTTTTTTTCCGGCCGCTTCAGAACGGAGGGGCGGATCCCACCCAAAGGGCAACCTCTAGATGCTGAGACGGTGGAACAGGTTTTCCAGGGTACCCGGCGTCAACATGTTCCGACTGGTCTTTCGACCCGGATCTACGAGTCTTCGCGACGTCCATGAGTGAACGCGAGTCCCAGTTGATCGATCCCGAACATCCGCAGTTCAGCGGGTTCATCTTCAAGATCCAGGCGAATATGGATCCGAAACACCGTGACCGCATTGCCTTCGTTCGGATCGTCAGTGGCAAGTTCGAGCGCGACATGGTGGTGACGCACGCGCAGACGGGGAAAAAAGTCCGGCTGAGTTCCTCCCACAAACTCTTTGGGAACGAACGCGAGACCGTGGATGAGGCGTATCCCGGCGACATCATCGGTCTGGTGGGACACGACGGATTTGGAATCGGAGACACGCTTACCACCGACCCAACCATTCGGTACGATGAGATTCCACGCTTCACACCCGAGGTGTTCGAGTATTTTCACAACCCCAACACCGCGAAATTCAAGCAGTTCCGTCAGGGGCTCGACCAGTTGTTGCGCGAAGGTGTGGCTCAGGCTTTCCAGCTTAAAGATACCGCCAGTCGCGTTCCCTTGCTGGGCGCTGTAGGTCCGCTGCAGTTTGAAGTGTTGCACTATCGGTTAGAGACGGAATACGGCGCCGAAACTCGTCGGGAATCCGCTCCGTTTCAGGCGGTCCGGTGGTTGCCGGCCGAAACGAAGTCGGAAGACTTGGATTCCATCTCGCTGCCTACCGGTTCCCGCTTCGCCTTTGATACGGAACAAAACGTGGTCGTTCTGTTCCCGACGGATTGGGCTTTAAGTTACTTCGCCCAGAACAACCCGTCGGTTCCGTTGAGTCCGCTGGCACCGAAGCGAGGAACCGTTCTGTAATCAAGGAGTTGGAGGAAGGTAGATTCCCGGGGTGGAATCGGTCAGGTGTGGAACCTATGAACCCGCTTTAACCGGTGGGTGGAACGAGCCGATTGGAATGAGACGGAGGATCTCGTCCGCTGCCCGGGGACTTGACTGGGTTTCGACTTGTAAACGGCGTTGATTTTTGCCACCCATGAATCAGATTAAACCGTCAGAGAAACTAAACTATTCGGATTCATGAAACCTCGTTGTTGGCCATTTTTGTGGGTTATCCCGCTTCTGAGCCTCGGGTTGAGGGTGGGGGCTCAATCGGGTGATCTCACCCAACCCCCGCTGTCGGGGCTTCAGCTCAACATCACCTCTCCTTTCGAGGGTCAGCGGTTTGGAGTGGGAGTGCCAGTCTCGATCCAAGCCACGACGGTGGATCCGCAGGGTGCGGTGCTTCGCCTCGAATTCCTAGCTGAGGGGCGACTGATCGGGGTATCGGAAATCTTCACGTTGGTGGAGGTGCCGCCCGGGACTCCAGTCGCTCATGAGTTTTTGTGGAAAGACGCTCCCGCCGGAGCCCATCGGCTGGCCGTTCGGGCCCAGGACGGAAATGAATTTGGGGCGGTATCCGCGCCGGTCTCCATTACGGTTGAAATTAAGGTTCACTCATCCCTGGACTTTGAGGCGCCGGCTGAAGGAGCGGTTTTTTTAACTCCCGGTCGGGTGCCGATGACTGTCGTCGCGGTGGATCCAGCGAGCGAGATTCGCCGGGTTGAATTCTTCGCCGATGAGCAGCAGTTGGGCGTGTCGGAGATACTAACGCGGGACGCCATCTTTCCCGGTCGACCCCGCACTCATTCGTTCACGTGGACAAATCCCCCACCAGGAGCGCACGTGTTACACGCGCGGGCGCGGGATTCGATGGACCAAAAGGTGACGACTGCCCCACGGAATATTCGAGTGAAGGGTGATCCAGCGGTGCCGGTGGCCAGCCTTGTTATTTCCCAACCGGTGGCCGGTGCCGAGTTCTTGGCCGGTTCCATAATCGAACTTCAAGCGATTGCGATTGATCCGGTGGGATCACTGCGGCGAGTTGAGTTTTTCGCCAATGAAAGGTCCTTGGGAGTGTCGGAGATCACCACGGAAGAGGTCGATGTCCCAGGCTGGCCACGGGTGCATCGATTGACGTGGGAAGCTGTTCCGGCGGGAGACTTCAAGTTGTGGGCCCGGACGACGACGGCGGCGGGGATACGGGTTGAATCCGAGGTCGTGCCCGTGCGAGTGGTCGAGTCAGGCGGGAAGCGGCCGACCGTCACGATTTGGACCGGTAAATCGCCGGCCTTCGAGACGGGGGATATGAAGACACGAACTGCGGTGTTTGAAATCAGCCGCACCGGGGGTGACTTGACCTCTCCCGTATCGGTTTTTCTGCAGTTAGGGGGAACCGCGGTAAAAGGGGTCGATTATCAGGTGGTGGATTTAACTCAGCTCGATCCGGCCGTGCCGCTCGATGGATCGAGTCTGGTTTCGGTCCTGATTCCGGGTGGGCAATCCACCACGCCCCTAATGCTGCTGGCGAACTCGGACACCACGCTGGAGGGAACGGAAACCGTGGTGGCGACGCTGGTCGAATCCCCCTTGGCGTTGATCCAACTCTCCCCTTTGTCGGCGGACTACCTCATTGGAACACCGCACGAGGCTGGGGCGGAAATTCGTGACTCAGCGGTGACTGAGGCGTCGTTGGTCATGGTGACGCCCGCGGAGGGCGACCGTTTCCAGTTTGGGGAGAAAATCACCATCGATACCGTGGGGCAGGATCCGCACGGGTTGGTCACCACCGTTGAATTCTTCGCTAACGGGGAAAGGATTGGGGAATACTGCTTCCTCTGTCTCGTGGATGGCATTTTCCCGCCGGGTACTCCGCTTCTCAATGCCTTAATCTGGACGCCGGCCAAACCCGGGGAATACGTGCTGACGGCTGTGGGCCAGTTTGGTCCGGACCGGAAGGTTGAATCGACACCCGTCCGGATATTGGTGCACGAGGGCGAAGTTGGGCCGCGGTTGACGATCACGCATCCGGTTTCCGATAGCGTCGTCTCTCCCCATGAACTTAACCGGGTCGTTGCGGTGGGGGTCGGGAGGTTTGGTGGCATCACGGATGTCGAACTTCTGCTGGATGGCCGGCGAATTGCCGAATCGCACCTTTCCTTCTTTCGGCCTCCCGAGGCTGACGAAAAGGTGGCTCATGTTTTTGAAGTCAAGATTCCTCGGGGCGACCACCTCTTGATCGCCCGCGATTTAGCGGAGAAGGCGGTTGCGTCGCCGCCGGTTAAGCTGCGCTCAGAGGATTCCGATAAGGTTCCGAGCATCACTTGGGTGAAGCTGGGCGATGGGGCGACCTTCATGCACGACGTTCCGATCCTGCTGGAAGTTCAAGCCGTGGATCCAAGAGGACTATTTTTCCACGTCGATTTCTTCGCCGATGGCCGCGCGATCGGTGGCTCTGATTTCAATTGTCCGGAATGCCGGCCGGCGCTAGGCGCCGTATTGATTCATCGTTTTGAATGGAGCGGTGCTCCGGTCGGAAAGCATCTTCTGCACGCGGCCGCGTTCGATGCGGCCGGGGGGCTTGTTACTTCCCGTCGAATCCAGATTGAGGTTCTCCCGACTCCCGGACCGCAGTTCTCGGCGTGGCGAACGCTTCCCGATAGTTTCGTCGCTGGGCAGAAGTTTACGGTTCGCGTCGACGTGAAGGTCTCTGACTCGGTTCAAAACTACGTGGTCGAGGATCGCCCGCCGTTTGCCCAAATTGGCGGCGCTCCGCCACCGCTGGATCATCCGCGCTGGAACGTCACGGCGGTGAGTCATGACGGGGTCTTTGATGGCGTAACCGGGACGGTAAAGTTTGGGCCGTTCTTCGATCGCGAACCACGCCAGTTGACCTACGAGATTACGCCCAACGAAGCTGAGGTTGATTTCGCCGAATTTGCCGGCCGGATTGTGGTCGATGGTGTGGTCGCCGAAACAGGCGGGGACCAGGTGTTACCTGGGAATCGTCATCATCCGGCCGATCGTGATCCGGCGAATGACGCAATTGATGCCCTTGAATTGACTTCCTATGGCGCCGCTTGGAAGTCGGGCCGGGAGTGGGTGAGCGGGCCGAATCCCATTCCGATGGAATACGTGACGCGGGCCGCTCTTTTGTGGCGTTTGGGCGAGCGATACCGCCTCGATTCCGCGGTTGGGCCAGCGCCGCTCTGGTGGGTGAGTGACCCGCTGTTGCCCCCAACACCGCCGCCGGAAGGGTCGACTGCCTTTGATTCCGCGGGACAACCAAGATTCCGAGGGTTGGCCCTTCGGTCGGAAACACCGGCCACTACCGACTCGAAGGTCATTTCCGTCCGGGTTTATCCGGCTCCGGGCACGAAGGCCTATGCGGTGGAAGAACGAGTGGCCGGAACGCCCGTGGGTGTCACGGGGGAAGGGAGCTACGACGCCACGGCGAAAACGATTCGTTGGGGACCGTTTCTGGACCAGGTTCCCCGGACGCTGAGGTATCGACTGGACGGAGTGGCTGCGACTCATCCGGCGCAGGGAATCGCCTCCTTTGACGGGACCCAGGTGAAGGTGCAACCGGGCTTGGCTCCGGAGTTTAAAGGACCGCACCTAGTTTGTGTCGAATCGATGAAGGACGGTGGCCGCCAGGTTGTTCTGGAAGATGGCGAATTGTTGGCCGGCGCCGGATACGAACTGGAAGTGAGCTCGGATCTGCACCGGTGGAAACGGGCCGGGGACTTTGTGAATGTCCACACGGCTGGGTTTGCGCGTGATGACGCGCCGGCGAACGGGGCGCCGCTCTTCTACCGGGCCGTGCGGGTCAAATAGCAAGAACCAGCACGACCACACGGCTCAGAGTTCCCTGCGGAGGCAACAACGGTTACTGTCACCGTGTGCCGGCCGACTCCACGCTAATTTCCGCCACCGACCTTAACGTTCGCTTCAACGAGCAGACCGTCCTCGCGGGTGCGTCCCTGTCTGTAATGGACGGGGATCGCATCGGGCTAGTAGGTCGGAATGGCTCCGGTAAATCGACCTTTCTCAAGATTCTGGCGGGACTAGCCGAGCCCGATTCTGGCCTGATTTCCTCCCGGCGCGACTTGGTGGTCAGCTACCTGCCGCAGGAGTTTGCGCTGAATCCCGAGTTGACGGTCCGCGAAAACATCCGGGAAGGAGCCCGACCGGTCCTGGACTTGATTCACGAATTCGAAAGCCTGCCGGTCAGCGCCAAACGGCATTCTGAACTAGAGGAACGCATCATGGCGCTGGACGGCTGGGAATTGGATCACCGGATTGAGACCGCCATGTCCCATTTACACTGCCCGACCGGCGACCGTTCGGTAGCGGATCTTTCCGGCGGCGAAAAGCGGCGGGTCGCGTTGTGTCGAGCGATCATTTCTCGGCCGGAGTTACTCATTCTCGACGAGCCGACCAACCACCTCGACAACGAATCTATCGAGTGGCTAGCCGGTTACTTGGAAAGTTATCCGTCGGCCTTTCTGCTGGTGACCCATGACCGGCATTTTCTCGAGCGCTGCGTGAACCGCATGGTGGAGTTGGCCGACGGAACCTTTTGGTCGCACGCCGGAACCTACGCCGATTACCTGCAAGCCAAGTCGGTGCGTCAGGCGACCTCCGAACTGGTTGAGCATAAGCGTCAGGTTTCCCTGCGTCGGGAGCTCGAATGGTATCGGACGGGTCCGCGGGCACAGCGGAGCAAATCAAAGATCCGCATGGCCGATTACGAACAGGCCGCGGTGGAAAAGGCGCCAGAATTTGAGCGTGACGTGGACCTCGTCATCCCACCGCCTCCGCCGCTGGGTAACCGGGTGGCCGAACTTGCCAACGTGGGCATGGAGTTGGGGGGGCGACAGCTCTTCTCCAATTTGAGTGTGAAATTCTCGGGCGGCCAACGCATAGGCATTACTGGCCGCAACGGACTCGGTAAGACCACCCTGCTCAAAGTAATTCTGGGACAGATGAAACCCACCCAGGGTGAGGTTCGCGTGGGCCAACTGACGAAGTTCAATTATGTCGATCAGAGCCGGCTCCAGCTAAATCCTGAGAATACGGTGCTGGAAGAGGTCGGAAATGGAACCGAGTTCGTGGTGTTTGGTGAGTTGCGCCTGTCCGTGCGGGCGTATCTGCGACGATTTCTCTTCACCGACGATCGAATCGTGACGTTGGTGAAGTATCTGAGCGGGGGCGAACGCAGCCGATTGCTCCTGGCGCGTATTCTCAAGCATGGGGGCAATTTCCTGATTCTCGACGAGCCGACCAACGACTTGGATCTGCCGACGCTACGGATCTTGGAGGAAGCCCTGATCGCTATCCCCGGCGTCGTGCTGGTGGTCAGTCACGATCGGTATTTCCTCAATCGCGTCTGCACGGACATTCTTGCCTTTGAAGGGGACGGTCAGGTCGCGCTCAGCGCAGGTGACTATGACTACTACCTGGAGAAGCGGGTGCGGGCGAAGTCCCCGGCTCCGGTCACCGCCGACGTGCGTCAGCCGGAAGCCGTCGCTGCGCGCACGGGTCCGAAGCCGCGCAAGCTGACCTTCAAGGAGCAACGAGAACTGGGCGGGATCGAGGCCGCGATTCTGGCGGCCGAAGAAAAAGTGGCCGGACTTGAGGCGCGGTTTGCGGAACCAGATTTTCATCGCAAACATGGGGCGCAAACGGGACTGCTGACCGCGGAACTTGAGGCGGCGCGGGCCGAGTCGGTGCGTTTGTATGCCCGTTGGGAGGAGCTCGAAGCCGTTCACCGCGCCGGGTGAAGGGGGCGCAGAGGGTGTGAGTTGAGGCACTCGGGTACTGCAGAAAAACGTGTCTGTCGTATCGCAGGTTTCCCAACCGGCTATCCCACGGGCCGCCGATGCAGGCAGGAATGCCTGCGGAACGGCAGATAGAAATATCTGCGGTACAGTCCAGGGACGCGGCTATTCCTGGATCGTGACGGAACGGATGTCTTGCTGGTTCAGCAGTTCGGCGGCCCGAGCTTCCTCGAATTTCCCGTCGGCTTGGCGGAGGATGAGTAGATTGGCCGACGTCTGGGCTGGTGGTTTTGGCCAGCGGGCGACCGCATTCGTGCGAGCGCGTTCGCGAACGGCCGGTGAGGCGAGGAAATCGAAATCGAATCCGGTGAATCCGGGCAGGGTGCGCAACGATCGGGCGGCCACGTAGCGGACGGGTCCATAGGTGTCGCCGAGCAATTGGGCAACGACGGGAGCCAACCAATGGGTGCCGGAGATCGTTTGCGCGGGTTCCCAGCCGAAATGCCAGGCAGCGATCACACGTTGAGCGGCCTGGCCTTTGAGCAGCCAGAGCACGGAAGCGGCGGTCTCGGTTTGTTCGGCCGTCAAGGAAACTGCCGGGCGCGCATACCAGCGCTGAAGGTGTTCCGCGGTCCAGGCCAGCGAACGGTCAAGATGGCACAGATTGCAGGCGTTGGGGGTTCCATACCGGATACTCGGTTCCACGTCGGGCGAGGTGATCTGGTGAGAGCGAATGCCTTTGAAGAGCGCGTAGGTGGTATGGGGCATGTGGCAGTTGAGACAGTCACTGCCGGAGGATCCTCCGGCATGAAAGGTGTGGCGGGTGATCTCGGTGGTGTAGCGCGGTTCGGTGTGACACTGCGTGCAGGCAGCCGTGGTGGTGCCGCGCTCGGACAATTGGTCGGCGGGTTGGCTGTCATGCATCGAATGACAGGACAGGCAGGTCATCTTACCCCGCGTGTGACAGGCCGAAGCCAACAAGCCCGTGTATTCCCGCCCGCCCGCGAGAATGGTCCCGTCGTCCCACCAGCGTTGGGCGAAAAAGGCGCGGTTCTTCTCTAGCTCGGCTGCCCGATTGGTGGCCCCCGCGAAATTGGGGTGTTGGATGTACTCACGTGTGCGGAAGAGGTCTTCGCCCGGCTTGAAGAGCGGCCCATTCCGCGCCGATTCCATCGCGAACTCTTCCTTCATGATGTAAACGCCATGACATTGTCCGCAGACTTGGGTGGAACGTTCCTTCTCGAGTTTGGCCGGATTGACAATGGTCGGATCCGGTCCGCGATTCTGGGCCCGAATCAACGGTCGGCCGATCAGTCGATGTTTATCCAGATGCGCTTCACCCGGTCCATGACAGGCCTCGCAGGCGATGCCCAGTTCACCCACTCGGGAGCGCAGTTGGCCTTTCGAATCCAGTCCGGGATTGCCTCCCGTGCTGTGGCAGCGAATGCAGTGATGATTCCATTGAGTCACCAGTCGTTCGGTATCGTCGGGGCCGCGCATGAAGGCGACGTCGCGAGAAATCCACCGATTGTCCTCCCGCAAAAAGACTAGGGGTAACGTTTGCAAGAGTCCGGGGTAACGAGAACTGGTGACCCAATAGGTCTGGTAGTGATGGGATCCAGTGGTCATCACCACCGGGCGTCGAACCCGGGGGATTTGTTCGAGGGCGAGTTTCTTCCCGCCTTGCACCACGTACATCAGGACGTCGGGATCGGGCATCTCGGCCCAGTAGCGTCCCTCTGCTTGAAATACCCGGTAGGACAATCCGCTGCAGTCAACGATGCTCCCGTCAAACGAGCCCAGGATGGTCTCGGACGTGGCCGGTTGGGTCATCGTCCGATGATAGGACCGATGCCAACTGCTGTGTTCGTCCGGGTGGCATTCCTGGCAGCGGGCCGAGCCGACGTAACCCGCTTCGGGGCGGTCAAGCGGAAGCTGGGTCTTGAGCCAGCGGAGATAGCTTTCGAGTGGGGGCGTGGTGGTCGCGGCCTGAGCTTCCGACGGGTTGGGTAGTCCGAGGAAGGCGAGGAAGAGAAGCACCGAATGGAGTCGGCCGAACATGGATCCCATGGGTGTCATTTTTGACTCCTAAAAAGCAAATCGGGAGACCGGATTTGCACCCGGTCTCCCGTGAATCAGCAATCCGGATTTATTCCGCGATGTAGAACGCTTGGGTGCCGTCCGGGGTCACCGAGAACGGTGAGGTGGCTCCGGCCACCGGGGTGTAGGTGCCACTGAGGGTAGCGGCCGTTTTCAGCGTGCCCGCATAGGTCAGGACCAACTTGCCGTCGGTGTACGCGAAGGCACCGATGCCGCCCGGGGTGATCGACGGTTCGGGGACAGTACGGACTTTGTACGACTTGAGTGCGCCCGGTTGGGTGCCATTGACCAGGGCCCGGCTATCATCGGCATTGACCGTGAACCATTCAACACTAGCGCCGCCGGTGCCTTCGAACCAGATCAGGCGGAAGAAGTAGACGCCCGCCTGGTCAATCTTGAAGTAGGAGGTCGTGTCGCTCGCGCCCCGGCCGGCGTCAAACGCGCCCAGTTGGATCTGAGTCGGGGAGTTGGTCGTGCCGGTCCACAGACCGAAGCCGTCGTCGCTGTTGACGACCATGGTGTAGAGACCCGGGGTCGGGAACTCAACGAAGGTCCGGACCTCGCCGGTGATGTTGTCATTGAGAGCGCCGTCGGCGATCCCTGGGATCAAGTTATCCTGGACTGCAAGGTTGCCTTCGGCGGCACCGGAAAAGTTGCCGGCGTTGCCACCCACTTGTTCGAAGTTGACGAAATCGACTTCGAAGGCGCCATTCACTTCGCCGGTCGTGTCGTGAATCGTCGGTCCGAGTTCGCCGCGCAATTGGGCTTCGGAGGCGGCGATAGTGGTCGGCCGGTTGGTTTCAATCTGGTAGGTCCGGAACTTGAGTCCCGCCTGAGCGCCCGTCCCGATGGCCGTGGCCAAACTGGTGGGAATCTGCTTCCAGTCCGGAGCCGTGAAGGACGTGGTGTCCACGACCTGGATGCCCGCGGCCGTCTTGAATCCAACTTCCAGTGAGTGCGTGGAGTTGGCGGCGAACAAGGTCGGGCTCAGGTAGGTGACTGTGACGACGGTTTCCGCACGAGTGACCGAGGTCGGGGTGACGGTAGCGCCATCCAGCTTGAAGGTGATGCCCTGAGCTTCATTGACGGCCAACCAAGCTGGTTCCGTGATACGGGCCGTCACGAGCGTGGGGGTGGAGCTGGCCGAGGTGTAGCTCGGGGCCACAAAGGTCCGGGTCTCTTCGATGGCTTTACCTTCGTTCGAGGTGTAGGAGACTTTGACGGTGTGCGTGGACTTCGGAGTCCAAACCTGGGGATCTTGGCTATAGCCGAGGACCACCTGATTCTCAACCTGCTCCTTGGCCACGGGGGTCACGGCCACGCCGTCCAGCGTGACGGTGATCGCCTTGGTCTGGTCCACGGTCTTGCCGAGACCTTCTGCGATGCGGGCGGAGAGGGCGACGCCGGTGGCGGAGAGTCCGACCATGAGGGGCGGGGTGCCGACCGTCAGATTATCGATGGCCCACCACCAATCGTTGGCGGCTTTTTCCATGCCGAAGGTCAGCTTCAATCCGGTCAGAGCGGCCGGATTGTTGAGCGGGATCAACACCGATTCATTCGGATTGTGATCGTGGAAGAATGGTCCTTCAGATTCGGAATCCCAGCGCAAGAGCTCGACGGAAGCGCCGCCATTGAAGGAAGCGGTGATGATGCCCGTTTGATTGTTGATGCTTTCGCCTCCGGGTCCAACTGGCCAGTTCGCGCCGCCGTCATCGAACCCTTCCGGACGCCACGACGAATCGAAGGCCAGAACCAAGGTGTTCGCCGTCGGGGCCGTGATGGGGAGGTTGGGAGTGCTGACGTAGATTTCCAAGAATCCCTTGGCATGCGCGGCGTCATCCCATTCATCGGGATCGGCGATCATGACCGTGCCGGTTCCCAATTCAAACTCCTGGCGACGTTGTCCGCCGGCGGTGTTGATCCACCAGTCCTTATTGGCGAAGCCCCAGCCGGCCCATTCGGTGACGCCGTCGAGTGCCGTTCCTACTCCAGGAACTTTGCTGTTATCGGCGACCCAACCGGTGGGAGGAGTACCGGTCCAAACGGCCGCTGCCTTGAGGCCTTCGTCAACGCTAGGCCCGAGGGTGAGGGATTCGAAATCTTCGTAGAACGAAGTTTGTCCGAGGGCGACGCCTGAGAAAATCAGGCTGGCGCCCAACGCCAACACCGCCTGGCGGCGCAGTTGGCCTGGCAATTTTTGAATGTGCGATGGATACATATTATTAAGTGGAGAATCCGTTCGAGGGGACTTAACTGACCTTTGGCGGATCCGCCCCGGCAGTGGACCCGCGATGGCTCCGACCGGCAATACCAGAGCATCAATGTTGCTGCAGTGTTTCCAAAAAACTGACTCCTGTAGCATTTGTCACGTAACCGTAATCTAGACCAGCTAACGGCAAGTCCGTCAATAGACTACCCGGATTGGGTTACCTCGTTAGGAGCCCGTGTTTTCTCTCAGACGAGCCAAGTCGGCCGACCCCCTGGCGATTTCAAAAGCCGAAATCGACGCCGGCCGCGGGGCCTTCCAAAACGTGATCAAGGGCTCCGGATACCCTTCAAGCAAGGCGAGCAGCGGTTCACCCCTGTCCAGGGCGGTTGCTTTCAAGGTCCATTGAGCCGATTCCGCAAATTGCGGGCTTTGCCGACGTAAAGCAGGCGCCCGGCTGAGTCGGCTAACCAATAAACACCGGGTCTCTGGGGCAATTCCCGAAAGAAGTCCACCCCCAGCCGGTCGACGAGCGGTTGGGGCGAGGGGAAGAGACGTAGTTGGCAGAACGTCAAGGGAGGATGGGTCGGTCGGCGTGACACTGCGGGCGCGAGGGGTGGAATTCGGGTGTCTGATCACCTGACCGAGATTAACGATTAACGGTTACCTCCAACCCTTACGGCTAGTCTGATCTTTGGTCCATGCTCATCGCATTCATTCATGGGTGCTCAACGGAAACAGGCCAGCCGTGTGGCCGCCGCCCGTAAAATGGGCCAGGTCGTCGGTAAACTCGTTCGGGAAATCATGATCGCCGCCAAACTGGGCGGTCCTGTCCCGTCCCCGAATCGTGACCGATTGGGCGCAAAAAAAGAAGGCCGGGTCGAAACCCGGCCTTCGTGGTAATGGGAGGTAGAATGAGGTCAGCCGGTCTACGGCTGGACGCGATAGAACTTGACGCCGGTAGGTGCGGCGATGGTTTGCGGATTGGCCTGGCTGGGAGCCGGACCCCAAGTGCCCTTGATGCTGGTCGACTCCTGGAGGGCGCCGGTTCCAGTCCACGAGATCGTCACGGTGCCGTTGGCCTGTGAGATGCTCAATTGCGGCGGTACTGCGGACGCTTCCACCGGGACGTCATAGAAGGCGACGTTGTCCACACCGAAGTACCAGCTGCCGGTGCCGAGCTGCGAGAAGCGGAGGCGGACATCCGCCTTCTTGCTGGCCGCCGGGAGGCGGAAGATTTCGACGCGTTTGCCTTCCTGCTGGTTATCGTTCCAGCGCGGAGCGATGTAGGGAGCCAGCGCCTGGGTGATCGGGGCGAGAATGCCATCCCCATACTTGTCACCTTTAACCACGCCGTTGTCCGTCCAGGCCGCAGTGTCGGTATTCGGGGCGGTCAGGGTGGTGACGGCATCGACCGTGCCGTCCGTGTTGTACTTGATGTCGCCGCCACCGTCATCGAAGTCCAGGTAGTAGATGACGGGGAGCCAGGAGGTGCCGCCGTCCACGGAGTATTCGATCGCCCCGATGTTGTCCTGATTCTGCTCGTAGAGCGAGGACAAGGAGAGGACGGGGTTCGTCACGCTGGAGAGGTTGAACGCCTTGGAGGTCAGGAACTGGACTTGGTCGCCGCCGCGGACATCGGATTCGGCGTAGATCAGTTTACCGCTGCTCAACGTTTGGTTGTCGATGGCCACGCCATTGACGATTTGGGAACCTTCAATCCAATTGAAGATGCGTCCCTTGGCGGCTTCCACCGTTTCGCGGCTTACCACGACCCAACCCAAATAGAAGTCGGAATTGAGATCGGCGGGATCCAGGCCGGGATTGTTGGAACGGGTGAAGTTCTTCTCCGCCCAGCCAGTGGGAACGGTACCTTCTTCATAGGAGTCGAAGTTCTCGGTGATCGCGGCCGCCGGAAGGATGATGTTCTTCACATTGCGGAACGTCCACGCGGCCGTGCGGGTGAAGCTCCCGGTGGCATCGGCGTAAGTCAGTTCAGCGGTGTGTGGTTCATCCGGCACCATGAGGATGGTGGGCGTGTAGGTGACGACCAGATCCTTGCCCTGGCGGGTCTTGGTAATGGTCCGTTCAATCCCATCGACTTTGAGGACGACGGAGTTGTCGTTGACCGGCGTCGTGCCGTCTTCGAGGACCACGGTGACCGCGGACGCAGCCTGGTTCAGCTGGCGATTGGCCCGCGGTGGTTCCACCGCGCGGACGTACGGGTTCACCGGAGTGGTGAGGGCCCGATAGGCCTTGAAGCCGCCGTTGGCGAGGTCGTTGAGGAGGACCTTGGTGCCGTCAATCTTAACGGTGAACCACTCGATGTTCCCGCTGCCGGCGCCCTTGGAATAGGCGGTGCGGAAGGCATACACGCCGGCTTCCTTGACTTCGAAGTTGTAGATAGTGTCGGCGGCACCACGGCCTTCAGGATGATCGAACTCACCCAATTGGAGGGCCGCCACCGCATCGATGGCGTAGCCGCCCAGCGTCCGGAAATTGTCATCGCTGTTCACTCCCATGCTGATGATGCCGGACGGCAACTCCACATAGGTAATGATCTCCGCCGAAAGACCGTCCGTGGACCCGTCCTGCGCGGGAGTACCGGGCATCAGTTGATCGGGAACGAAGTTGCCGTTTTCCTCGCCCGACACGGCCGTCAGGTTGATGACGCCCGGAATCTCAAAGGTGACGGGAAGATTGGGCGCGGACGGGGCAGTTCCGGCGGCCAAGGCGGCGCCGACTGCGGTCGGATCAGCCAAGTTGGGAATAACATTGCGCTCGGGATCCCGAAGGAGACCGGCGAGACCGTTCTCTGCGTGTCGGACGGTGGGTCCGGCATTGGCGGCGTTGGCGAAGATGCGCCAAAGGAAGCCCGGCTTCGAGGTGTCGGGCGTGACCTTCATGTCCGGGTTCAGGACCGCGAAGGAAGCAATATCGAAGCTCCAGGAGAGCGACACCGGTGTTCCGGTTTCCGTGTAGGTCAAGGTGGCTTGGTGCTTGCTGCCACCGACAAAATTGGACGTGGGCTGGAATGAAATGGTGGTCACGCCTCCGACCTTGGTGGGCGTTGCGGTGACCGGGTTTCCATCGAGCGCGAGCGCGAGGGTGCTCGTTTCAATCGGTGATCCGCCATCCACCAATTCGGCGCGGATGGCAGTATTGGGGGCGACACCCACCGCGTTGGCCAGCGGCGTCACGGTGCTGACGTAGGCGCGGGTGGGGGCGGTAATGGCCCGAAAGGAACGAATGCCACCATTGGCCGTGTCGTTCACCAGGATCTTGGTGTCGTCACTAGCAACAGTGAAGAACTCGATGTTGGAGTCGCCGTTGCCGTTTTCCCAGGATACCCGGGCCGCATAGAGGCCGGCCTGTTGGATGTTGAACTTGAAGATGGTGTCGCCAGCGCCGCGCCCACCCTCGTACTCACCCACTTTGAGGGCGGCCAGTTGATCCGCTGGAATTGGCCCCCCGATGGTCATGCGGAAGCCGTCATCGCTGTTGACGCCCATGGTGATTTCGCCCGCGGGCAGTTCCAGCCAGGTGAGGACTTCGGCCGCGGTATTGTCGGTTCCGCCTCCGGTTCCCGGCATACCAGGCATCTGGTCATCCGGTTGAAAGTTGCCATAGCTGCCGGCTCCCTTGTCCAAATTCAGCACTCCGGCAATTTCGAAGGTGATGGGAGCGGTATCGGGGCTGGGCGCCGCAGCAGGCGCGATCGCCACACCCTGCGCGCTCGGATCGGCGATATTCGCCCCCAACTGCCCGGCGAGTTGCGAGTCGGTACGGGCGTTGCTGTTGGGCTGGGCAGTGACTACCTGGTGAATTCGCCAGATGAATCCCGGTTTGGCGGTATCCCCCGCGCTGGAAGGCAGTACGTAGGAGCTGGGAATGATGGTGACCTGCGCGTAGGACGCACTGGCCAGACCGAAGGCGGCCAGGGCCAGCGGTAACAGGCGATGACGAGTGAAGGCTTTACTCATGGTAAATATACAAATAATGAATGCGTTCAAGGGGACTTAACTGACTTTTTGCGGATCCGCCCCGACAGTAGACCCGCAGTGGCTCCGACCGGCAATGCCAGAGCATTAATGTTGCTACAGTGTTTCCAAAAAACTGACTCCTGAAGCATTTGTCACTTATCACCCAATTTAGACCAGCTAACGGCAAGTCCGTCAATAGACTGCCCGGATTGGGTTACCTCGTTAGGAGCTTATGCTTTCTCTCAGGCGAGCCAAGTCGGCCGACCCCCAGACGATTTCAAAAGCCGACGCCGACGCCGGCCGCGGGGCCTTCCAAAACGTGATCAAGGGCTCAGAATACCCTTCAAGCAAGGCGAGCAGCGGTTCACCCCTGTCCAGGGCGGTTGCTTTCAAGGTTCATTAAGCCGATTCCGCAAAGTACGGGCTTTCCCGACGTAAAGCAGGCGCCCGGCCGGGTCGGCTAACCAATAAACACCGGGTCCCTGGGGCAATTCCCGAAAGAAGTCCACCCCTAGCCGGTCGACGAGCGGTTGGGGCGAGGGGAAGGGACGGAGTTGGCGGGAAGCCATGAGAGGGTGGGCCGGCCGGCGTGACACTGCGGGCGTGAGTGGTGGAATTCGATCGTCTGATCACTCGGACTGGATTGACGATTAACAGTTAGCTCCGGCCCTTTCTCCCTTTCGCCCGGTCCGATCTTTGGTTCATGCTCATCGCATTCATCATGGGTGCTCAATGGAAACAGGCCGGCCGTGAGGCCGCCGCCCACAAAAAGGGCCAGGTCGTCGGTAAACTCGTTCGGGAAATCATGATCGCCGCCAAACTGGGTGGTCCTGATCCCGATTTGAACGCCCGTCTGCACGTCGCGGTGGATAAGGCTAAGAAGGCCAGTGTCACCCGCGATACCATCGACCGGGCCGTCAAGAAGGGCGCCGGATTGCTCGACGAAAAGGTGGAGTACGAGACGATTGTTTACGAGGGATTCGGTCCGCATAAGATTCCCGTGGTCGTCGAATGTCTCACCGATAACCGCAATCGCACCGCGCCCGACATCCGACACCTCTTCGGCAAAGGCGGCCAATTGGGGACCCCTGGATCGATGGGCTTCTTTTTCGATCACGTCGGGGTGGTCGAGGCAACGCACACTGACACGTCCCGGGATGCGGAAGGGGATGCGATTGAGGCGGGCGCCCAAAACGTGGAAGCGCTCGACGAAGGGGAAATTCCGGAAGGAAGTCAGGGCGCCCGATTTATCACCGACCTCAAGGAATTGGCGCATGTGAGCAAATGGCTTAAGCAGGCGGGCTGGAATATCCTGGCGAGCGAGATGCGCTACGTGGCCAAGAACCCGGTTGAGTTGAATGAAAAAGATCGGACTCATGTCGTCGAATTCTTGCAGTCCATCGACGACCACGACGACGTGAATCACGTTTACGCCGGCCTCAAATAAACGGCGGATTTTCTCTCAATTCTCAGCTCTCACGCCCCCCTCCACCGGGCAGCCGGACCGGCCACCCCGGTGGACCCTCAGGACCGGCCCTCACGCCACGGTTACTTCGGGGCAGAGGTAGACGTCCTGAATGGCGTTGAGCAGTTTGATCCCCTCAGCCATGGGACGCTGGAACGTTTTGCGACCAGAAATTAGACCCATACCACCGGCCCGTTTGTTGATCACCGCCGTTGCGACCGCTTCGCCGAAGTCATTGGCTCCGGAAGCGCCGCCGCTGTTGATCAATCCGGCCCGGCCCAGATAGCAGTTAGCGACCTGATAGCGGCAGAGATCAATGGGATGGTCGCTGGCCAGTTCGGAGTACATTCGTTTGTCCAGCTTGCCGTAGCTCGAATCCCCGGAGTTCAACGCCAGGAAGCCGCCGTTGTTCTCCGGTAGCTTCTGTTTGATAATGTCCGCCTGAAGGGTCACGCCCAAGTGGTTGGCCTGGCCGGTGAGGTCGGCCGAGACGTGGTAATCCTTATCTTTCTTGAACGCCGGATTGCGCAGGTAACACCAGAGCACTGTGGCCATCCCGAGTTCGTGGGCTTGGGCGAACGCTTGGGCAATTTCGACAATCTGGCGGCTGGCGTGCTCGGAGCCGAAGTAAATGGTCGCTCCTACGGCCGCTGCGCCCATGTCCCAGGCCTGCTTGACCGTGCCGAAAAGGATTTCGTCGGCTCGGTTCGGATAGGTGAGTAACTCGTTGTGGTTGATCTTCACCAGGAAGGGAATTTTGTGCGCATACTTCCGGGCGACGGCGCCCAGAACGCCGTAGGTCGAGGCGACCGAATTGCAACCGCCTTCTAGGGCCAGTTTGACGATGTTTTCGGGATCAAAATAGGCGGGGTTTTTGGCGAAACTGGCGCCCGCGGAGTGTTCGATGCCTTGGTCGACGGGCAGGATGGAAACATAGCCAGTTCCCGCGAGTCGGCCCGTGTGATGTAAACGGTAGAGATTGGCGAGAACGCGCGCATTGCGGTCGGTCGGCGCAAAAATGCGGTCCACAAAGTCGGGTCCAGGAAGATGCAGATGTTCCCGAGAGATCTTAGGGGTGCTGAAATTGAGCAGGGAATCAGCCTGGCTAGCGAGGGCTTGGCGAATGGAATCGATCATGCGGCGTTAAATTAGCAACCCGAGCGGGGTCGCCAAGCTCGCATGCGGTCGGCTCGTTCGATTCATTTTTGTCCCTTTGATCACCAGAGTTGGCGGAGGCAGTTGTTCTCGGCACGCTCGGGGCCATGGCGTTTGCCCCGGTTTCCGCGACCCCGCGCTCGAATAGCCCGCTTCATAGGTTCCTCGATTTGTTGGAACGAGCCGGTAATAAGCTTCCGGATCCCGCCCTGATTTTCGTCTTTGCGCTGCTCGCGGTCTGGGGCTTGTCGGCGGTGTTGTCCTACGTCCATTTCCCGGATGTGGATCCCCGAACGGTGATTCGGGATGCCTCCGGCGCGATTACGAATTCATCGCCGATCGTGGTGAAAAACCTGCTCGCCCCGGGAAATTTGGTTCAGTTCCTGGCGAAGACCGTAAAGACCTTTACCGAGTTTCCTCCGCTTGGAATCGTCTTGGTGGCCATGTTGGGCGTGGGCATTGCCGAACAGACTGGATTCATCCAGGCGGGCATCAAATATCTCCTTCGACTAACTCCTCGGGCGTTGCTGTCCCCCATGTTGATTCTGGTGGCGATTATCAGCCACTCGGCGGGGGACACAGGCTACGTCCTCGTAATCCCGTTGGGTGGAATTATTTTTGCCGCCGCCGGCCGTCATCCCGTGGCCGGAATCGCCTGCGCCTTTGCCGGTGTGGCGGGTGGGTTCAGTGCGTCTTTCCTGCCGTCGTCGCTGGATCCGCTCCTGCAGGGATTCACCCAGGCGGCGGCGCAGTTTATCGATCCGACGCGGAAGGTCAATCCGCTCTGCAATTGGTATTTCATGAGCGCGGCGTGCGGGTTGATCGTGAGCGTGGGTTGGTGGCTGACCGATCGACTGATCGAGCCGCGTCTGCGGACTCATCTGCCCGTGGATGGCGAGGTGGAGGCCGGGGCTGATTTCAACCACCTGTCGGACTCCGAGCGCCGGGGTTTCCTAGCGGGGATTGGGAGTTTTGGGCTGTTGATGCTGGGGTTGATTCTGGTGTGTCTACCGGCGGGCTCGCCGTTTCGATCCAAAGAGGGTGGGCTAACCGCTTACGGGGCTCCGTTGATGGAATCGATTGTGCCGCTGATCGCGCTCTTTTTTTTGGTTCCCGGAGTGATCCATGGCTACGTGGCGGGCACGGTCAAGAATCACCGTGACGTCATCAAAGGCATGGCGAAATCGATGAACACGATGGGATATTATCTTGTGATGGCCTTCTGCGCGGCGCAGTTCACCTACGCCTTTCGCGAATCCAATCTGGGTGCCCTTTTGGCCATTCGCGGGGCCGGCCTGCTGAAGAGTTGGTCGCTTCCCGGCGGGGTAACCATTATGGGCATCATTTTGCTCTCGAGTTCGGTCAATCTGTTGATTGGTTCCGCCTCGGCCAAATGGGCTCTGCTTGCGCCAATTCTGGTGCCCATGCTGATGCAATTGGGCCTTTCACCGGAGTTGACCCAAGCCGCTTATCGGATTGGGGATTCGAGCACCAACATTGTCACGCCCCTGATGCCGTACTTCCCGCTCATCGTGATCTATTGCCAACGCCATTCGAAGCAGACCGGCATTGGGACCCTAATCTCCACCATGTTGCCCTATTGCGTGTGCTTCATCGTGCTCTGGACAACACTTCTCTTGATTTGGTGGGGGCTGGAACTTCCGTTGGGCGTGCAGGCGAGCTATCGGCTGTGAGTGGAGAGTGGAGAGTGGAGAGACCCCAGAGGCGCGGAGGGGCAGGGGGAAGCGAGGTAGGGATGAGCTGCTGCTCGTCCCCATCTAGTTCCGACACGTTTGAGAACGGGAAGACACGCGAATAGGGGGAAGCTGAAAGTGCAGAGTTGACCCGCAGCGCAGCTCCCAGCTCCCAGCCCGGCATTTTACTCCAGCGTTTCCACCCGGATCATGATGGGGGCTGATTTTACCGCAGAGAGTTTCGCGATGGCAGCGAGGGCGCGTCGAATGGCGGAGTAGGGGGCGTCGTGAATCATCAGGATGACCGGGACCGTCTCGCCCGCGTGGCCCTCCGGTTGAAAGATGGAGGAAATCCCGATTCCGGCCCGGGCGAGGACCGCCGCGATGCGGGCGAAGACCCCGGGACGATCGAGCACACTCAGGCGGACATAATAGCGCGAGACAATCTCACCCATGGGGCGAACACAACCATTGCCGTCGTGCGCCACGAAGGGCGGGACGCGCCGATGGGAACCGTGTTTCAGATCCAGCGCCGCATCCGCCAAGTCACTGAGCACGGAACTCGCCGTGGCTTCGGCGCCGGCTCCACGTCCGTAGAACAGCGTGTCGCCCACCACATCACCCCGCACGGAGATCGCATTGAAGACGTGGTTGACCGAAGCGAGCACGTGCGTGTTGGGGATGAGCGCGGGATAGACCGAGACCTGGATGGGAGATTTTTGATTTTTGATTTTTGAACTTCGCTGGTTCCGTCCGGGCCCAACGGGTTCGGGCAGGCCGCACTTCACAATGCCCAGGAGCTTGATGGTGTAGCCCAGTTGAGCCGCGAATTGGATGTCGAGTGGTGTGATATGGCGGATGCCCTCGGTCTGGATCTGTTGCGGTTGCACCCAGAAGCCGTAAGCCAAGGAAGCCAAGATGCCGGTCTTATGGGCGGCATCGTGGCCGTCGACATCCAAAGAGGGCTCGGCTTCCGCGTATCCGAGGCGTTGAGCGTCGGCCAAGACTTCTTCGAATCCGGCACCCTCGAGTTTCATCCGGGTGAGGATGTAATTGCAGGTGCCATTGACGATTCCGGCAATGCGGAGGACGCGATTGCCGACCAGCGATTCGCGCAGGAGTTTGATGATGGGAATGCCACCCGCGACGGACGCCTCGTAGTACAGATTGGCGCCGGAGCGGGCGGCCTCGGCGAACAGTTCCTCACCGTGGGCGGAAAGCAGTGCCTTATTGGCGGTGACCACTGGTTTCCGCAGGCGCAGGGCGGCCAGGATGACTTCGCGGGCGGTGGTGGTGCCGCCCATCAGTTCGGCGACGACTTGAACGGAAGGGTCGTTGACCACAACGCGCCAGTCTTGGGTCAATCGATCAGCGGGCACGGTCGACGGGCGCGTCTTGCGCAGGTCGCGCACAGCCAGGCGAGTGACCTGCAGAGAAATTCCCAGACGGGACGCCAAGAGCGAACCGTTACGTTCGAGAGCGGAGAGAACCCCTCCACCGACGGTGCCCCCACCGATTAATCCTATATTCACCTGCTGCATACCGGAGCCGGGGAGCCTGCCCGGGCGGTGGTGCCGGGGACAACGGTTTTTCCAAGGGAGCGACCTGGGAGAGTGAAGAGTTGATTGAGGCGCGGCGCACGGAGGCCTCGGTGGGGTAGGGAGGGTGGGCCGCAGGTTTTCCTACCAACCTCCCTCGAAACTTTGACCCGCAATCGGGATTGTCCCCATTCGGGGGATCCGGATCATGGGAGCATGAGGCGGCATCTCGCGGTATTCGTGCTGGGTTGGCTGGGGAGTGTCCTGTGGGGTGATTCGTTGATCGCCGCCGAGGGCGCGGCGCGGACGGCTCAACTGCGTTCCCGATTGGAGCAGATCATGGGTCCATTCCCGCTGGAGTCGAAGCGAGTTCTGCTCGAGATTCAGGTGGAATCGATTGAGGATTTGGGCGAGTTCGAGCGCCGAAAACTCAGCTATGTGAGCGAACCCGGGAGCCGCGTACCCGCCTTCCTGTTGGTTCCGAAAAAGGCCCTCGCGCCGGGAATGGGGCGGAAATTCCCGGCGGTTTTGGGCCTGCATCAAACGCATGCGGCCGGGTCGAAGGTGGTGGTGGGATTGGGTCAATCGCCGGACGATGAATATGGGGTGGAACTGGTCCGGCGCGGTTTCGTGGTGCTGGCCCCGCCGTATCCCTGCCTGGCGGGGTATGAACCCGATCTGGCCCAGCTCGGTTATGCCAGCGGAACGATGAAGGCGATCTGGGACAATGTTCGGGGACTGGACCTGTTGGCTTCCCTCCCGTTTGTCGCCACCAATCGCGGTTTTGGCTGCATTGGCCACTCGCTGGGAGGGCACAACGGGCTATTTACGGCGGCCTTTGAGCCGCGGATCACGGTCGTGGTCAGCAGTTGTGGCTTCGATTCCTTCCGCGACTACTACGAGGGTGATCCGGCGGTGTGGCATCCCGAGCGGGGCTGGTGTCAGACCCGCTACATGCTGCGCCTCGCGCACTACCGGGGACGTTTGGAAGCGCTTCCGTTCGATTTTCCAGAAGTGCTGGCGCTGATCGCTCCCCGGCCGGTGTATGTGTCCGCGCCCAAAGGGGATTCCAATTTTCGTTGGCGCAGCGTGGATCGCGTGGTGGCCGAAGCGCGTGCTCTGGCCGCCGCGGGGGGAGTTGCCGCGCAGATCACGGTGGAACATCCAGAGAGTCCCCATCGCTTTCCGCCGGAACAGCGGAAAAAAGCATATCGATTGATCGAAGACGCGTTGGGCCGCCCGAACTGAAGGAGCCCATTGAAGACTGATCGCGGAGTTGGGCGTGAGGCTAGGAACGACGCACGGTCCAAATTACCCAGATCTCGCCCGAGGGAGTTGTCCGCCGCGACCTGTGCGGAGCGTGTGATCGGCAGGCCGGCGGTGAGTGATGTTCATCTTGGTGATTCCGAGGTGCGATGGAGGTGCGATTTCGCCAGGACACCGGCCTGATCGGTTCCTGTGCCGTCAGAAATCGAAAAGGTCCGATCCTTGGCTTATGTGCCTCACTGGGCTTTGATCGCCTTCGTTGTTCATGAAATCACCCGTTTCTCGTTTTTTTTTGCAGGCCTTCCTCGGATTGGTGGTGCTCTTGCTTTTACTAAGTACCCTGCTGCTGGCTCGCGCTGCCTGGGTGTTTCGGGATCGTTTCCCCGGCTACACGGTTGATGTGCGAATCAACGGCCAGAAATCGGTGGCGGAACCACGGCCGCTTCAGGTCGGCTTCGGCCGGGTCAACATCACCCCGCCCCTCGGCGGCACGAACCCACCCGTCTGGATCGCTGGGTTCGATCAGGGCCGGGCCGCCACGGGCACCCATGACGACCTATTCGTCCTGGCGACCGTGCTCGACGATGGTCATTCGCGGATCGGTATCGTGGCCGTGGATTCGATCGGGCTCTTCCATGACGACGTCATCCGGATCCGGGAGCGCCTCGCGGCCGACCTCAAACTCGACTACGCCGTGGTGTGCGCGACGCACAATCATTCGACTCCGGATCTCCTGGGGTTGTGGGGGCCGACTCCGTTCGAGAGCGGGGTGGATCCGCAGTATCAAGAGCGGGTGATCGCGGCGTCGGCCGAGGCCTTGGCGAGTGCGGTAGCCACCTTGCAGCCGGCCCGGATGGCCTTGTACGAGTTGAAAGTCGATCCGACGGGGTTAGTTGCCGATACCCGTAAGCCGGAGGTATTCGATGCCGATTTGCGCCTGATGTTGTTCACCGATCCGACGAATCGTTCGGTCTTGGGTTCGTTGGTCGGCTGGGCTAATCACCCGGAAACTCCCTGGTCGGAAAATACCGAATTGACGGCCGATTTTTGCGGGGTAATTCGCGACGCCCTTGAGCGAGGTATCCTTTATGACGGGCAGGTCAAACAGCGTGGTCTGGGTGGCACGCATGTGTTCGTCAATGGAGCGGTGGGCGGACTCATGACCACCCATCCGAGCACGACGGTGCGCGATGTTTTTCTCAATGAGGATTTTAAGAAGCCCTCGCACGACAAGACTCGGGCGCTGGGGAACAGTCTGAGTCAGCGTCTGCTCAACCTGGTGGCGACGACGAACGTAGCCGGAACGATGACGGCACCGATCAAAGTTCAGGCGCGAACCTTGGAACTTCCGCTAGAGAATAAGAACTTCCTGGTCGCGGGAATGTTGGGACTGCTCAACCGGGGGCATAGTCGTTGGCTGACGTTCCGGACTGAGGTCGCCCTGATCCAGGTGGGCGACGCGAGCATCGCCTGCATTCCGGGGGAGATTTATCCTGAGTTGGTCAACGGCGGGATCGTGCGGGCACCGGGGGGCGACTTTGATATCGAGCCCTTGGAAGTGCCGGCGTTGCGGGAACTCATGCCCGGCCAGGTGAAGTTCCTCTTCGGCCTGGCGAATGACGAGATTGGCTACATCATTCCCAAGTCGGAATGGGATCTGGAACCGCCGCATTTGTTTGGAGCCAAGGGCGCTCCATACGGGGAGGTCAATTCGGTGGGGCCGGATACCGCGTTCCGGCTGCATAGTGCGATGCGTGAGCTCATCGACGCGGCGAAGTAAGGATCCGGCGGACCTCTGTTTTCTTGCGGTTCCGGGCGGGTCTGCGTATCAAACCCGCGCTTCATGAAACATCTTCTTCCTTTGGTCGCCGCTGCCGCTTTGGCCGGATGTGCCACCCATCAGCCCAATGAGGCCGGGCCGGTCGGTACCCACGCGACCCCTTCGGCCGTGAACCCAAACGCTCCGCACGTGCCCGGGTCAGACCTCGGCAAACTCGATGCCGAGGGCTACACGATCATTTTCGACGGCACCTGGACGGGCTGGCGAGTGAACGAGAATCCGCAGTCGTGGAGCATCTCCAACGGTGCCTTCCGGGCCCAAGGTGAACGCAGCCACAATTTCTACATTGGAGCAGTGCAGCCCTTGAAGAACTTCGAGCTCAAGCTCGAGCTCATGACCGAGCCCGGCTCAAATGGCGGCGTCTACATTCACACCAAGTTTCAGGACAGCGGATGGCCCTGGGGCGGATACGAAACGCAGGTTAACCAATCGCAGGGCGACTGGCGCAAATCCGGCAGCATCTATTCCGTCCAGGACGTGAAAGAAGACCAGATCAAGGGATTGGTGGAGGACAATCAATGGTACACGCAGCACGTCGTGGTCAAAGATGGCATGGTGCAGATCTTTCTGAACGGCAAGCTGGTGAATGAGTTCAAGGAAGAAGCCGGTCGGCAGCCGGGCAAGGACTTCGAACGTAAGTTGAACGCGGGCACGATTGCCCTGCAGGCCCACGATCCGAAGAGCGTCGTGTTCTACAAAAACATCCGGGTGAAGCCGCTGAACTAGGCTTGTTTAGTGTGTTTGAACGGACGGCCCGGAATACTGCTCCGGGCCGTTTTCGTTTCGGCCAGGGAATTGGGTCGGCGCGCGCGGCCGCACGGGAACCGTGGGATGTGTCTGGATTCCGTAGATTCGCTCGGCGCGGGTTCGCTTTTTCCGGAGCCGAGCGGATTTGAAGGCCGGCCAAACCGCGAAATCACAGGTTGTTTGCCGACCCAACGGAGCAGTAACGTGCCTACGAACTGACCAAGTATGGAGCCTCTCACCTGCTTGATTCTCCTGGGTGCCATTTCCCTGCTCCTCCTGCGGGATCGGTATTTTCGCAATCGCCTGGAAGCCCTGTCCCTGAGGCTGGAAGAGTTGAGCGACACGCTGCGGGAACGGAAAGCCGGTTCCCCGGCCGATTCTCGTTTGGCCCCTATTAAGGCGGAAGAATCACGGCCGCCGTCGTCACCGACGGCGGAACCAAACGGGCCCATAGGAATTCCTAAGCCGCTCGCGGGGGCAGTCCGGAGGGAGTTCATTCCTCCTCCCCTCCCCACCGTTGAGCAGGCAATTCCTGCGGTTCCGCTACCGCCCCTGTTCCCCTCGAAGCCATCCTTCCCAACGCCACCCGCGGTGGTTCCCGAGGTGCGTCTCAATTGGGAACAGTTTGTCGGTGCCAAATTATTCGCCTGGCTCGGCGGCTTGGCCCTGTTTTTCGCGGTGGTGCTGGGTCTGAAATACTCCTTTGACCACAACCTGATTCCGCCGGTTCTGCGGGCCGTGGCGGGATATGTGTTCGGCGCGGCGTTGATCACGGGTGGGGTGATCTTGAAACGGCGGGAATATGCCGTGACCGCGCAAACCCTGATCGCGACCGGCGTGGTCATCCTGTATGCCGTGACGTTTAGTTGTCGCAGCCTAATGCACCTCGAGGTGTTCACGCCCACCGTGACGTTTGCCGTGATGGCGTTGGTAACGATTTTGGCCTTTTCGTTGGCCGTGCGACTCGACGCCCAAGTGGTCGCTGTGCTGGGCATGCTCGGGGGATTTGTGACGCCTGTGTTGATGGCTACCGGGGAGGATCGACCCGGCGCGTTGTTTAGCTACGTGGCGCTCTTGGATGCCGGCCTGCTGGCAGTTGTCTGGCGTCGGCGCTGGGACTACCTGGCTCCTCTGGCGGCCCTCGGAACCGTCCTCCTGCAAATCGGGTGGCTCCTGCAGTTTTTTCAACCGGGCGCGTTGGGCACGGCGCAACTGATTCTGCTGGGTTTCCCAGGGTTGTTCCTGGGTATCTTTATTGTGGCCGTTCGGCGAAATTGGGACAGCCTCCTCCTGGCCGCGGGCACGTCCGGGCTGGCCTTATACGCGCTGCTGCAGTGTTTCCGATTCATGGCGAATGCCGAGCTCGCGGCGCAGCCGGGCGGACTCTTTCTCATCGCGTTCGGGGCGGATTTGGTCTTGCTCGGAGTGGTGGCTTTTCGGCCCCGACTGCGCTTGCTCGAATCGGCGGGAGGGGCGTCGGTGTTTTTGCTGTTGGGCGTCTGGACCGTGTGGCGGTTGACCGAGGCGCTGGTTCCCTGGGCGCTGGGATTGACGGTTGGTTTTTCGGCCTTGCACACGGCGTTTCCGGCGTGGCTGCGTCGCTCGCGCGGCGGTGAAATGGCACCCACGCCCCCGTGGAGTCAGTGTTATCCCGCCTTGGGATTAGTCCTCGCCCTGGTTCCACTCCTGCAGGCGCAACCGACCGGACTGTGGCTCTGGATCGTGATCCTGCTCGTGGATGGACTCGCGGTTTTGGTGGCGGTGACGACCGGGGCTGTCCTGGGGTTGGCCCTGGTGATTGCCCTGACTTTTCTCCTGGCCGGGGTACGCATGTTCTTCGGATTCGAGTCGGGGGATAGCTTGGGGGAAACCCTAACCGTCGTGGGAGGATTCGCGGTGGTCCTGACGGCCGCGGGCGCGTGGGTGAGCATTCGGCCAGTTGCGGTCGAACAGTTGGGAGCTGGGTCCCCGGAGCGGCTCAGGGCGGAGTTGCCGGCTCTGTCGGCAGCCTTGCCCTTCTTGCTTTTGGTCCTGGTGGTGCTTCGGTTTTCCCCGATTCATCCCTCGCCGGTTTATGGGGTGGCGGCGGTGTTGGTGGTTCTGTTGCTAGCCTTGGTTCGGTGGACGGGTTTCGGGGCGCTGACCGGGGTGGCCGTTCTTGGGGCTGGATTGGTGCAACTGGCCTGGCAGTCGGTTTCCCTCCCTCGGTCGAGTCCGGCGTTGCCTCTGGTGTGGGCGTTGCTCTTCCTGGGGTTGCTGGCGGGATTTCCCTTTGTGTTCCGGCGCCGCTTGGAGACGCAGCGTTTTCCGTGGATCGCGGCTTCCGTCGCCCTGGTGGTTCAGGGCGATTTGGTCCTGTGGCAGGTTAAACAGTCGTTCCCCGCGTTCCCGCCTGGACTCGTTCCCGGCTTTTTTTCGGTGCCCGCCCTGGTGGGGCTATGGTTTTTGCATCGCACCCTGCCTCCGCAGAGTTCGGCCCGCCCGACTATCCTCGCGTGGTGGGGTGGAGTGGGGTTGTTGGGATTGACCCTGATCTTTCCGGTTCAATGGGAACGGAACTGGGTCACCCTGGGTTGGGCACTGGAAGGGGTCGCCTTGTGCTTCTTATTCCATCGGATCCGGCATCCGGGTCTGCGGTGGACCGGGTTTGGATTGCTCAGTGTGGCGTTTGTGCAGTTGACGGCTTGGCCTCTGCTGACGGGGTATCAGCGTCCTGAGCCAGGCACCCTGTGGAACTGGATCCTCTACACCTACGGAGTGGTGATCGTCTGTGAATTTATTGCGGCGCGGTGGTTTCGACCGGAAAAATCGGCGGCCGCAGTAAGGGCGGAGGAAGCCGCGGAGATCGAACTTCTGAGGGCGCCTCTTCCGGCTTATTTTGGGGCGTACGGGACGATTCTGGCGTTTTTCTTGGTCAATCTGGAGATCGCCAATTACTTCAATACCGGGGGAAGGTTGCGCTTTGAATTCTCCGGGAACTTTGCCCGGGACATGACCTACACCATTGCTTGGGCCGCGTTTGCCTTGGGATTGGTGGTAATGGGGGTTTGGCGAGGGCCTCGGACGGTTCGCTACGCCGGACTGGCCTTACTCGGGGTGGCTTTGGCGAAATTGTTTTTCCATGACCTGGCCCGCTTGAGTCAGATCTACCGCATCGTGTCGTTGGCGGCGGTCGCGGTCATCGCCCTCCTTGCGTCGTTCCTGTTCCAACGGTTTGCGGCAAAGCGGAAGGGGGAGTCGGCGGCCGAATCCCTGGCTCCTAAGAGACGAGGTCCCGCTGGGGAGTGGGGGAAGGGGAGAGGTGAAAGTTGAGAGATCGGAGAAGGCTCAACGTTTTCTTCTGCCCTCGAAAAAGTGTCGCTCCGGGTCGCTCATTGTTTTAAATGATCGCGAACGTACCTCCCCTTATGAAACGATTGACCCTGCTGTTGGCCCTGCTGACCACCACTTGCCTCGCGGGAACGCCGGGATGGCTTACCAGCTATGACAAGGCTCGCGAGTTTGCCCAGAAATCGGGACGCCCGATCCTGGTCAACTTCACCGGTTCCGACTGGTGTGGTTGGTGCATCAAGATGAAGACAGAAACCTTATCCAAGCCGGAGTTCATCAAGTTCGCCTCTTCGAATCTGATTCTCGTGGAACTCGATTTCCCCAGCAAAGTCCCGCAAACACCGGAACTCAAGGCGGCCAACGAAGCCATAAAACAGACCCTGAAGGTCAATGGCTTTCCGACCTATGTCCTGGTGAATTCCCAGGGACAGGAAATCGGACGTCAAGTCGGGTATCTCCAAGGAGGAGTCCCGGCCTTTACCGCGCAACTGAATCAATGGATCGCCGCGGCGAAACCAGCGGCGCCGTAATCGTGGCTCGGATTACTTCTTTTCTTCCTTCTTCTCCGCGGCGGGTGCGTTGGTCGCCATCAGGGCCAGTTCGGCTCCGGTATTTACGTAGACCCCGGGCATCGCCTCGCGGAGTTTGTCGGCGCCTTCCGGCGTCACCTTGGTCTGCCACACGTAGACGGCCCGGAGATGCTTCAGTCCCTTCAGATGCTCGAGACCGGCATCGGTGACCTGCGTGCCGTAGAGATTCAGAGTGACCAGATTGGAAAGACCTTTGAGTTGGGTCAACCCGGCATCCGTTACCGAGGTGAGCGGGGCTTGGAAATTTTGGAGGTAGCCCAGCGCGGCGATGGCGGAAAGGCCGGCGTCGGTGACTCGGGTGTTGCCGAGGTTCAATTCGATCAGAGACGGAATGTTTTTGAGCGGAGCCAGCGAGGCGTCGGTGACGTTGGTGCCAGCGAGGCGGAAATTGGCTTCACGCCAGGAAACATTCTGGGCTACGGGACGCACCTCTAGCCCCGCTTTGGCCAAAGCGGCCACGGCCGCGGTTTCATTCGGGCCCGGTTGGAAGTCCTTGGGCAATTCGGGTAGGGGCGGCGGTGGCGGACCTTGCTTGACCGGGCGGGCCGCGACCGCGGTTTCGGGTTTGGCCGGCGGGGCGATGACGACGCCGTCGGGCCAATTGGCGCCGGCCGCGATCCACTCCTTCAACACCGCGATCTGGGCCGCGGTGAGCGGGTCGCCCTCGGGCGGCATGCGATCGTCGTTATCGGCCGGGAGGGAAACGCGTTTAATCATTTCGCTGCCCGCCTCATCGCTGGCCTTGTAGGCCGGACCGTCTTTGCCGCCCTTGAGCGCAGCCTCCTTAGAATCCAGGCGCAGCTTGCCTTTCTGTTTATCGGGGCCGTGGCATTCGATACAGCGCTGTTGGAGTAGCGGGAGGATGTCCTTTTGGAAGTCGGGAGCGGCAGTCGCGCCGAATCCGGCGACAATCCCGGTCAGCGCGGCGAGGCGGAGGGAATGGGAGCGATTCATAAACGTAGGCAATGCGGAGTGAGTTTTATTCGGCCCGGGAAGATATTTCAAACCTCCATCGCAATTTCCTCGGGTTGGGTCCCTGGTTTTACCCCAAGTCCCAGCGGGATACCCACCCGTCCCGCCCGAGTTTCCGCAGATTTCCAGCAGCCACGATGGCTCCAGGACGCCGTTTGCAGAGCACTCGCCGGACTTGAGACAGCCTGCATCGTCGGCCCGGGATCCATTCGGAATGGGCTGTTTGACCGAACCGCGGGTCTGACCGGTAAAGCAGGATTGGCAGGAGAAGCCGCTTGTGAAACGTTTTCAACCTACACCTTACCGCTTTGTATCATGACAATCCTCTGTGGAACCGACTTCAGTCCGAACGCGACCGATGCCGTCGCCACCGCCGCTGCGCTGGCCCGTCGGTTCAATGACACCCTTAGTCTGGTTCACGCGACCTTTCCACCAGCAGACGAGGGGATGACCCCAGACGTCTGGTTGCCGGTGGAGGGCGTCTTGCGTCAGCAATTAGAAAAGCAGGCGGACGCTCTGAGGGCGGCCGGAACAACGGTCCAGGCACATTTGGAAATGGGTACTCCGGTGGAGGCCTTCCGGCGTTTAGCCAAGCCGGGCAGTACGCGTTTGATCGTGGTGGCCTCGGTGGGGCGCGTGGCCCTGCCGCAGCTCCTCCTGGGGAGCACGGCAGATCGCATTGCCGAATCCGCACCCGTACCCACGCTGGTGGTCCGCAATGCCCTTCCGTTTCGAGAGTGGACCGAAGGACGGCGCCCTTTACGGGTCCTGGTGGCGGTGGACTTCTCGGAATCGAGCAACGCCGCCTTGGGATTCGCCCGCGAATTGACGAACGCCGGGCCCTGCGAACTGCGGGCCGGTTATGTCACCGGAGGGGAAGATTGGCCCGCGGGCGAGAATCCCGAGCAACGAGAGGCTGAACTCCGTGAGAAAGTGGCCGCCCAATTGGCGCCGCATCGGTTTGACTTGGTGGTGGCGCCCGCGGGGCAAACTCCGTCCGAAGGGCTCATCGAATTGGGCAAGGACCATCGGGCGGATGTCATCATTACCGGAGCGCATCAACATCGGGGACTCGGACGTCTGTGGCATCATTCGACCTCGCGCTCCTTGCTGGCCGATGCGCCGACCAGTGTCGTGGTGGTTCCCGCTCAGGTGAAAAATCTGACCCGCAGCCGGATCCCGCCTTTAAGTCGCGTCTTGGTGACCACCGATCTTTCGCCGCTCGGTAATCTCGCGATCCCCGCCGCCTGCGCCTTGCTGCCCTTGGGTGGGACCTTGCGGATGCTGCATATCATCACGCCTGTCGAGAAGACCTTCAGTGTGCTGCGCGGACGGTCTAAACGATCGGTGCTTTCGACCGGTGAACATCAGGAACTGGTGCTCAATGCGCGGCGCAAATTAGGCAGTCTTTTTCCCGCGGAGGCCATTCAGCGACGGATTACCCCGGAAGTGGTGGTGGTCGTCGCGGAAGATGTACCGGAGACCATCATCAAACAGGCCCGACAGTTCGGCGCGCATTCAATCTGTCTTTCGTCTCGCGGACACGGAGCCGCGGTTTCGGTGGTGCTGGGCTCCGTGGCCCAAAAGGTTCTTGCCACCAGTCACCGACCCGTCCACGTCGTGCTCGCGCGGCCGGGGTAGAACGCGCGTCGTTGCTGAGGGCACGGAACGTTCCATCCTTGAGTCGGTTGCGGCATCGGGCATGGGGTCAGATCGGTTGCAGGCGCATTGACCCTTCACTGATTTTGGGTCTCTCTCAATCCATGGCCATCATCACCAGCTCGAAGTCTCAGCCGTCGTACGACGTGATCGTCGTCGGATCCGGGGCGGCTGGGGGTCAGACGGCCTACACGCTCACGATGGGCGGGGCCAAGGTGCTGATGCTTGAGGCCGGCCGTGAGTACGATCCGGTCAAGGAAACGCCCATGTTTCACACGACCGCGCAGGCGCCTTTGCGAGCGAGCAGTACGCCGGACAAGAACTTTGGGTTCCACGACTCAACCGTCGATGGGGGGTGGCGAGTTCCCCATGAGCCCTATTTCGTGAAGCGCGCGAATCAGCCCGGCTGGCATGAGGCTTCCGACTGGAAGGCGCGCGAGTCCGACCAAAACTGGATGTGGTGGCGCGCGCGGATGTTGGGTGGCCGCACGAATCACTGGGGACGAATCTCCCTGCGCATGGGTCCCTATGATTTCAAACCACGTTCACGGGATGGTTTGGGTCTCGACTGGCCCATCGACTATCCGGATCTGGCTCCGTACTACGACAAGGTCGAGTTACTGATTGGGGTTTACGGTTCCAACGAAGGCTTGGAGAACACGCCGGATTCATCCCCCGGGAGCTTGCTCCCAGCGCCGAAGTTCCACGCGCACGAATTGTATGCGAAACGACGGTGCGGCGAGTTGGGAATTCCCGTGGTGCCGATCCATCGCGCGGTGCTGTCGACGAAGCAGGACCATGTCAACGGCCCGGCGAAACTGCACCCGTCCAATCCGCGCGCGCGAGAAATTATCCGGAAGCACATGAAGTTGCGGGCCGCCTGCTTCTGGGCCACTCCGTGCGGACGTGGCTGTTCGACCCGGGCCAATTATCAATCTACCACCGTACATCTGCCGCCGGCGCTTGATACCGGTAACCTGGACATTATACCGAATGCGATGGTCCGCGAAGTGACGATGGATGCCCAGGGTCGGGCGACCGGAGTCATTTACATCGACAAGACCACCGGTAAGGAAGCCTCGGCCAAAGGGCGGTTGGTGGTGTTGGCCGCCAGTGGATGCGAGTCCGCGCGCATCTTGCTGAATTCGAAATCCAATCTGTTCCCCAACGGGCTGGCCAACTCCAGTGGTAAGGTTGGCCGTTACCTGATGGATACGGTCGGGGCCGGGGTGACGGGGCAGGTGCCGGCGCTGGAGAATCTCCCGGCGCACAATACCGACGGAGCAGGCACGCATGCCTATTCGCCCTGGTGGCTTTACCAGGAGCAGGCGGCAGGAAAATTAAACTTCGCGCGGGGTTACCATATTGAGCCCGGTGGGGGTCGAGATATGCCGGGAATGGGAATCGCCGAAGACGTCACTGCGATCACAGGCGGCGGCTACGGTCGGAAATTTCGCGAAGAAATGCGCCGGTACTATGGGTCTTTCGTCGACTTCGCCGGGCGCGGCGAAATGATCCCGAACGAGGACAGTTTCTGCGAGATCGATCCTGAGCGGAAAGACAAATGGGGCATCCCAGTGTTGCGGTTCCATTTCAAGTGGTCGGACCACGAATTGAATCAGGCCGCGCACATGCACCGGACTTTTAAAGACATGATCGAAGCGATGGGTGGCCGTGTGACGAGCACGGTGGAGTCCGACGGCCGCAAGGCGATCTATCCACCCGGGGCGATCATCCACGAGGTCGGAACGACGTGCCTGGGCTCGGACCCCAAGAATTCGGTGCTCAACCCGTGGTGCCAGGCGTGGGACGTTAAGAACCTGTATGTGACGGACGGCGGCCCTTTTGTTTCGAATGCCGACAAGAACCCGACCTTGTCGATCATGGCGCTCGCTTGGCGGTCCGCCGACCACATGCTTGAGGAAATGAAGAAAGGAAACCTGTGAGCCGGACACTGTGGGCGCAGGATTGCGATGTGCTCCAGTCGACGCGGGGAACCCACTCGATGAACGGGAGGGACGGCCGATGAACCACCACGCCGGGGAAAACACCATGATACCTGAATCCGATAAACTAAGCCGTCGGGAGGCCATGAAGCGGGTGGCCGCGGCCGCCGCCACGATCTCGGTCCTGAATTGGCAGACCTTTGGGGCTGGTCCGGTGACGGCCCAGCCATATGGGACCGATCCGTTGCTCAACAAGAATTATCAATCCGGCGATTTCTGGCCGCTCACCTTGAATAGACCGCAGAAGGCGACGACCCGGACGCTGGCCGACTTGATTCTTCCGGCGGACGAAAAATTCCCCGCCGCCAGCGAAGTCGGCACGGTCGAGTTCATCGACGAATGGATCAGTGCCCCGTATCCCGCCCAGCAGGCGGATCGCGCGGTGGTGCTGGAGGGATTGGCCTGGTTGGATACGGAAGCGGGTCAACGTTACGGAACCCAGTTCGCAGCCCTGGCCGTGGACCGGCAGTCCGCCCTTGCCGACGACATCTGCTATCTCGAACGGGCCCAGCCGAAATTTAATGTGGCCGCGAAATTCTTCGCCAAGTTTCGCAACTTGGTCGCCGGGGGATATTACGCGACCCAGAAAGGTTGGAAGGACATCGGATTCGTCGGCAACGTGCCTACTGTGACGTTCGCCGGCCCGCCCAGGAAGGTGCTGGAGCAACTCGGCTTGGTCGGGGGTTAAATCTGGAGGCGCCGAATTGTGCGCCCTTCGTCCACCGATTTGATTTCGGTCAAAGCATACGTCGAGCGCGGGCTTGAATTCGAAGTGTGATCGGCGAAATTGTGGCTCCGCGTCGAGCGAAGGCTGATGCTTCAGGCGCTTGGGAAAACAGTCTCAATTGGTTTGCGCCCAACCTTCCGCTGATCTCCGGTAATTTCGACTCATGAGCGTTCCCGTCAGCGAAACCAAGAAGCCGATAAGCAGTGTTCCGCGTGCCGCGACCCTGCGATGGCTTGCGGCCGAGCCGTATCGCGTTTTTTTCGCCAGCGGGACGGTTTGGAGCCTGATTGGGGTGGCCCTGTGGCCTTTGCTTTATGCCCAATTCATCGGCTTTTACCCGAACCTGGTTCACGCACGGTTGATGATCGAAGCCTTTGGGGGCGCGTTCGTCGTCGGCTTCCTCGGCACCGCCGGTCCACGCCTGGTCACGGCGCCGAAACTGACGACGCTGGAGTTGGGTTGGCTCTTCGCGCTGCATCAAGCCAGCGCGGTGAGTCATGTATGTCAGCGACCGCTGTGTGGGGATGGATTTTTCATCGCGTTGCTCGTTTCGCTGTTGCTCTGCCTCGTGATTCGCGTGGTGAAGTTCCGCCAAGAGGCACCGCCACCGCAGATGCTCCTCGCGCTCACCGGACTCGTCTGTGGCCTCAGTGGTGCCACGATGTTGCTCTTCCCTGTGAACTACATTGACCCGTCGCGCTTCCGTCTCGCCACACTGTTACTCTATCAGGGACTCCTGTTGCCGCCCGTGCTCGGCATTGGCTCGTTTGTTTTCCCCCGTATGCTTGGAGGAGAATTTGGTGACTCCAAAAACGGCGCCGAAACCCGGGTGAAGTTCCTCCGTTCCCTCGCGGTGGCCCTGCTGCTCGTGGTCAGCTTTTTCCTGGAAGCCTTCGGCCAAGTGAAATTGGGATATGCGCTGCGAGCCTTCGTCGCGGCTGGCTATTTGCTCCTGGAAGTCCGCTGGCGCAAAGTGTCGGAAGACACCCCGCGAGGGTCCCTTACCACCGGCCTGTTTTGGGCGCTACTTCTGGGCCTGCTCGGCCTCGTGCTCGCACCGCTCTATTATGTGCAGCATGTCAGCATCGAGCACTTGCTCTATATCGGCGGATTCGGACTGTTGATGCTCGTGGTCGGCAGCCGAGTGTTGTTCGGTCACAGTGGTGATCTGCCCGGTTTTTTCGAGCGCAGCAACTGGGTGCGCTTCCTGGTTTTCCTGGGGGTTCTGGCCGCCACCACCCGGGCGTCTCCCGCCTGGGCGCCCTCGACCACCGTGTCGCATCACCTCTACGCCGCTTTGACCTGGGGACTCTTGGCGCTGCTCTGGCTGCTTTGGCACCGGCGAAGGTTTGTGACGCGGGATGAAGAGTAGGCGAAAGAACATCGGTCTTGGGTCTCGCCAGCGGATGGTCTTAGCTCTGCGCGATGAGCGATTACGATGAGCCATTGAAGGGCAGTGAAACGCGACTCTGGCGACTGATTGACGAACGACTCAAACCCGGCGCCGATGCCCGGGCCCTTGATGAGCGAATCTGGGATCTTTTCGGGGACACCTGGGCAGTGATGTTCACCGATCTCTCGGGATTCTCCCGCCAGGTGGCTCGCTTTGGAATTATCCACTTCCTGCGAATCATCCATGAACAGAAGCGTCTTCTGCTGCCGGTGGTCGCCGCCCACGATGGCATTCTCATCAAGATCGAGGCGGACAGTTTCCTGATCATTTTCCGTCGCGCGGCCGGAGCCGTGGCGTGCGCCATTGAAATGCAACGGGCGTGTCAGCAGTTGAATCAGCGCCGGCTTCCGGAAGAGCAGGTGCTCCTCTGCGTGGGGATCGGCTACGGCCGGATCCTGCGGATTGGCGATATCGATGTGTTCGGCGCGGAGGTGAATGCGGCGAGCAAATTGGGTGAGGATACCGCGAAGGCAAACGAGATTTTGCTCACCGCCGCCGCCCGGGAAAACTGTGGTGACTTGGTCGGGGTGAACTTCGCCGATCTGGGCCTGGCGGTGCCGGGATCCGAGGCCAATTTCCGAGTGCTCTACGAACCCGGAGCGTAGACCGCGGAGGGAACGTCGTGTTGACCCTCTTTCGCGTTGGCCGGGACCCCCGGGGGTTAAAGTTCCCGGACCGGCGCGTGCCGAGAAGGGCGCCTCATGCCTTCGGCTACGTAGACCGCGGAGGGCGCAACGCGCCAACTCCCTTCGCCCCCGCGACCCGCATCACGGCCGACGGAAGGGGGCGGATTTTTCACACGACGGCACGAAGACACGAAGGGGGAAAAGGAATGAACTAAATCACTCTTCTTACCTCCGATCCCCGGCAGCGCGGAAATGGTCGCGGGCATCGCAATTCATCGCTCGGTTAATCGCACCTTCGTATTCGGTCCAAAGCTGCTGCTTCACCGCAGCAAATTGAGAAATACGCCGCGCTGTGTCAAAGGTGAGGACCGACTCTATCTGTGTGCGGGCTCGGCTCCGCGTCCCGGTCGGTTGGAGGGACGCGTGGGGATGCTCTGGGGCGTCGCTGCGACCACGGATGGCTTCGTTGCTCCTCAGTGACAGGTCCACCAGGGACATACTCCTTCGTCGCGCCTCGCCCTCCAGCCCTTTCCTCGAGAACAGGACCCTTTCCAGTTTTAAGACAGGCTCTGAGCTACGCCAAGATCGCCTTCACGACATCCCCGCTCACATCGGTAAGCCGGAAATCCCGACCGCTGTAGCGGAAGGTCAGTCGCTCGTGATCGAATCCGAGCAGATGCAACACGGTGGCGTGGAAGTCGTGAACGCTGACCCGGTCCTGCACCGCCTTGTACCCAATCTCGTCCGTGGCCCCGTGATGTACCCCCGGCTTTACGCCGCCACCCGCCATCCAGACCGTGAAGGCGTGCGGATTGTGATCCCGCCCTGTGCCGCCCTTTTGCACGATCGGAAGTCGGCCGAATTCACCTCCCCAGATCACCAACGTTTCATCGAGCAGTCCACGTTGTTCGAGATCGGTGAGCAACGCCGCAATGGGCCGGTCGGTTTCCGCGGCGAAACCACCGTGGTTCTTCACGATGTTCTCGTGGCCGTCCCAACTGCGTTCGTTGTCCATACCGCCGGAATAGATCTGCACGAAGCGCACCCCCCGCTCCACTAGGCGGCGCGCCGTCAGACATTGCCGCGCGAATTGGTCGCAGGGTTTGTCGTCGGTGCCATAGAGGCGACGGATGGATTCCGGTTCCCGATTCAGTTCCAGGGCTTCGGGCGCGGCCATTTGCATGCGATAGGCCAGTTCGAAGCTTTCCATGCGCGCGGCCAAGGCGGTGTCGGTCGGATCGGTCGCGAGATGATGGCCGTTTAATTGAGCCAGCAGATCGAGTTGGCGCCGCTGGGCCGTCGGGGCGAGGTCGTCGGGTAACTTGAGATTATCGATCGGATCGCCCTTGGGACGGAGGTGGGTGCCCTGGAAGACGCCCGGAAGGAATCCGGCGCTCCAGTTCAGGGCGTGTCCCTTCGGCAGTCCGCGATCAAGTGGATCACTCATGACGACGAACGACGGAAGGTCCCGGCTTTCCGAACCTAGTCCGTAGGTGGCCCAGGCGCCGACACAAGGAAAGCCCATCCGCGTCACGCCGGTGTTCATCATGAAGAGTGCCGGGCTGTGATTGTTGGACTCGGTGTAGCAGGAATGCAGGAAAGCCATCTTGTCCACGTGCTGCGCGAGATGGGGGAACAGGCTGGAGACCCACGAACCTGACTGTCCCTGTTGCGTCCATTCGAAAGGCGACTTCATCAGGGGGCCGACATTTCCGGTGAAGAATCCGGTGTTTTTATCGAAGCCTTCGAGCTCTTTGCCGTCGCGACGGGCCAGTTCGGGTTTGTAGTCCCAGGTATCAACCTGGCTGGGTCCACCATTCATGAACAACCAAATAACCGATTTGGCGCGTCCGGGAAATTGGGGTGCCCGGGGCGCGAGCGGGTTCATCGCGGTGGCCACGGCGAGGAGTTTTTCGTCGCGCAACAGGGCGGCCAGTCCGAGCAGTCCGGCGCCACCACCACAGCGGCGGAGCAAGTCGCGGCGGGAGAAAATGGAGGGGGTTGCAGTCATGGCGTCATTCCACGTAAACAAATTCATTCAGTCCAAACAGCACCTGGCAGAAATCCTCGAGCGCCAAAGCTTGGGCGTGGTTCGGATCTTCACGGCGATAGGTGTCGAGTTGCTGGGTCAGAAAGGCGGTGCTGTCGGAGGTCTCAGCGGGAGTTGGCGGCCGACCGAGAGAGAGTTCGTAGCCGAGGCGAACGGCGTCGACCGTGGAGCGGCGGGCGGCCGGAAGGAGTCGTTGGGCGAAGTCACGGGCGCGGGCACGGACGAACGGACTGTTCAGGAAGAGCAATGCCTGCGGGGCCGTGATGGTGGCCGGACGATTGCCCACGCTGAGAACCGCATCCGGCGCGTCGAACAACTGCAACGTGCGGCTGAGCTGACTGCGCTTCACCATGAAGTACACGCTGCGGCGCAGGTGTTGTTCATCGAGCGTGCCGGGGCCGCCCAGGCGGTCTTCGAGCGCGCCACTCACGGCGAGCAAGTTGTCCCGAATCGCTTCGGCTTCGAGTCGGTGGCGGGGAAAGTGCCAGAGCAGTTTGTTTTCGGGGTCGAGGGACGAGGGAAGGGGTAAGGGGGAAGCGGCCGGTACGCGGGGGATCTCGGAGCGGCTCAGGCCTGATTTGCTCTCCTGTTGCCAGACCGCGCTGTTAAGAATGAGGCGTTGGAGGGCTTTGACCGACCAGTCGCTGCGCATAAACTCACGAGCCAACCAGTTGAGTAGTTCCGGATGGGTGGGCAGTTCGCCTTGGCGACCGAAGTCATTCGGTGTGGCGACCAAACCGCGGCCGAAATGCAGCGACCAAACGCGATTGACCACGACGCGCGCCAGCAATTGTCCGGCGCCGTCCTGCGGATCGGTCATCCAGTTGGCCAAGGCGCGGCGACGGTATGAGGTTCGCACGCCGTCGGGACGCGTTTGCTGCCAGTGCGTCTCGGGCTGGCGCATCAGCACCGGCAGAAACCCAGGATTTACCGCGTCACCCTTTAAATTCGGATCCCCCCGTTTGAGGAAGAACGTCTGTTCAAAGAAATCCGCGCCCTGCGTGTGCATGCGCAGCGCCGGAAGTCCCTCGGTGGCGACCATGACGGGAGTCAGCGTCGGCTTGGGTTTGGCACTGAGGGAGGCAGCAACTTGGGCAGTGATTTGACCCCATTCCGGATCGACCTGCCGGTGCCAGGTCCGAAGAGCTTCGAGTTGCGCGGGCGTTCGTTGCGGACCCGGAGTGCTCGCGGCCGCGAGGGCTTCGGCGACACGTTTCAGGGGGGCGCTGTCAGCGAGAAACTCGGGAATAATCGGGCGGGTCGTGACCGACAGGCGGGGGCGGCCGATGGAGTGACGGTTGTTGGTGTCGAACTTAAGCGTGAGGGTGAGTTCCACGTCGTCGTCGGTGCCGATGGGTTCGGCCAATTCAAACACTGCGGCGTGGTTCTTGCCGAACTCCGGATCCACAGCCCAGCCCGACTTCGGATCCTCATCCACGGCAGCCGCCACGGGCAGACCCTTCTGCTCGAAGGTGGTTCGCGGGCGCAGCAATTTCACCGGGGTCGCCGGCTGGGTGCTTCCAACCGGCCGTTGCGTCAGCTTTAGGTCACTGAGGGCGAAGTTGCCGTTGTCGGCGCGGCCAGGTCCGCTCTTCGGGAAGGAAGGATCAGCCAGAGCTTCGACGCGCAGGGCGGTCAGGTGGCGCAGCGATGTGCGTGTCACGAACGTGTACTGATCGAAATCGGGATTTTTGCCCGACGCCAACAGGGAACCATCGAGCTGCGGCGTCAAGGTCGCCCCGCCAGCCGAAACCGCTTCCACAAAGTCGAGGATCAACCAAGACGGACGTGGAAACGTCGCGGGTTCGGCCGCTGTCGAGGTCAGCCACGCCGTGAAGCGTTGAGCCAACTGCTCTCGTTCGAACCGAGCGCGCCCCGAGACGATTTCAGCGTGTTGTTGCTCCCAATCGCGCAGTTTCCGGGCGTTCTCCTCGGGAACCAAATCGAGATCCATCTGGCTCCGGACCGTGGTCGAGAAGGTGGAGATCAGGCGATAATAGTCACGGGTGGCAATAGGGTCGAACTTGTGATCATGACAGCGGGCGCAGCCAACGGTCAGGCCGAGGAAGGCGGCGCCGGCGGTGGACGCCATGTCATCCAGGGCATCATAACGCGCCCGTTCCACTTCATTGGCAGTAATCTGGGTCGGGAAGACGCCCGCGCCCAGGAATCCGGTGGCCATCAGGGCGAAGGGATCCTCCGGCGCAAACTCATCGCCAGCCAACTGCCAGCGGACGAATTCATCGTACGGTTGATCGGTGTTGAAAGCCCGAATGACATAGTCGCGGTAAGGCCAGGCGTTCGGCCGGTCGTAGTCGTGTTCGAACCCGCTGCTTTCGGCGAATCGAGCCACGTCGAGCCAATGACGCGCCCATCGTTCACCGTAGTGCGGACTGGCCAGCAGCCGATCCACGGCTTGGGTCAGGGCGCCCGGTGAAGGATTTTGTTCCAACGAGACAAAGTCCTCCGGGGTGGGCGGAAGACCGGTCAAGGTCAGGGCGGCTCGTCGGAGCAGCGCCCGGCGGTGGGCGGGCGGGGAGAGGTGCAGGCCCTTTTCTTCAAGTTTGGCGAGGATGAACCGGTCCACCGGAGTTCGCGGGACGGTGGGTGTGGCCTTAACGGCGGGCGGAACCGGATCCTGCAGCGGTTGAAAGGCCCAATGCGCCGACGCGGGGGCCGTCGATTGGAGCAGGGTTGCCGGGGCCCTCCCTTCGCGAGGATCAATCGCGCCTTGTTTCACCCAGGCCTCCAAGTCGGCAATCACCGCTTCGGGTAGTTTACCCTGGGGTGGCATCTGAAGGTCAGGATTGCTGTATCGCACGGCCTCAATGAGCAAACTTTTGTCGACCTCTCCCGGTTCGAGGGCGGGGCGAGTATCGCCTCCCTGGAGCACACCGGCGCGCGTGTCGAGCAGAAGGCCGCCTTTGAGCTTCTTACTCTCCGCGCTGTGGCATTCGTAACAATGCTCAATCAGGACTGGGCGAATGCGCTTCTCGAAGAACTCCAACGCTTCGGGGGCGGGCTGGGCCAGGGCCGGGAGGGTCACCAACCCCAGGGCAAGGGCGCTCAACCACCAAAACGCGGGCGAACGAGGCGGATTCATGTCGGGCAATCTGCTTGAGACGGTACCGCGACCCAGGGGATTCGTGGAAGCTGCGGATTTGTGATCTTTCGCCGCCAGGGAGGGTCGGTGGCGGGGTCGGCTCGGGTGCTCTTCATCCGAGAACCCCGGTGGGGCCCGGTGGCGGCGCTTTTTTCCCTCACTCGACAGTTGGCCCGGCTGCTCCCATCTTCCGCCCCCGATGTTTCGACCGTTGGTCATTGCCGGACGCACCTTCACGAGCCGCCTCTTTGTGGGGACGGGTAAATTTCCGTCGCCGGAGTCCATGCGCGACGCCTTGGCCGCCAGCGGAACCCAGATGGTCACCGTAGCCCTGCGTCGGGCCGATCTAACGGGGACGAAGGATCCGTTTGCCAACATCCTCGAATTTATCGATCCGGCCCAGTACCTCCTGCTGCCCAATACCAGCGGCGCGATGAACGCCGAAGAAGCCATCCGCCTGGCTCGCCTGGCCGTAGCCGCCGGTCTTCCCAAATGGGTTAAACTCGAGATTCATCCCGACCCGCGGTATCTGCTGCCGGATCCCATCGAGACGCTCAAGGCGGCGGAACAGTTGGTGAAGGAAGGGTTCGTCGTGCTGCCGTACATCAACGCCGATCCGGTGCTGGCAAAGCGGTTGCAGGAGGTTGGTACGGCGACCGTGATGCCGCTGGGATCGCCAATTGGTTCGCATCGGGGAATTCAAACGCGGGATCAGATCCGCATCATTATTGAGCAGGCTACCGTACCGGTGGTGATTGATGCCGGAATAGGAGCGCCGAGCCATGCCGCCGAAGCGATGGAATTGGGAGCCGATGCGGTCCTGGTGAACACGGCCATTGCGGTGGCGAGCGATGCCAATCGAATGGCGGTGGCCTTTCGGCAGGCGGTGGAGGCGGGTCGGACAGCGTATGAGGTAGGGATCGGGGCGCCGTTGGAAACCGCCAGTGCTACCAGTCCGCTGACGGCGTTCCTCGATTAATTAGACCAGCGGCAACCGGACGGTGAAGAGCGTGCCCTGTCCGGCTTTGCTGCTGACTTCGAGGCGGCCGCCGTGGGCCGTGACAATCGCGTAACTGATGGCCAGGCCGAGACCGGTGCGACCTTCGGCGTACGTTCGGGCTTTATCCGCGCGGTAAAAGCGCTTGAAGACGTGGGGAAGGTCGTCGCTGGAAATTCCGATGCCGGTGTCCGCCACTTCCAAAACAGCCCACTTATCCTCGTGGCAGACGGTCACGCGGATTTCCCCCTGGGCGCGGTTGTAGTGAAGTGCGTTGGACAGCAGATTGGTAACGACCTGGCTGATTCGACTCGCGTCACCGAAACTCGGCGCGGGAGAGAAGGTAGCCTGCACCTTGAGATCTTGTTCGGTGGCGAGCGGCGTGATTAGTTCCATGGCTTCGCGAACGACGGAGGCCAGATCGAAGGCCTCGCGGCACTGGGGTTCATGCCCGGAATCCAGGCGGGCGAGTTCGAGCAGGGATTCAATGAGACGTCGCATCCGTTGTGCGGCGCGTTGACAGGTCTCCAGGGTTTCCCGGTATTCCTGCGGCGAGCGTTCGCGGGCGAGGATCATCTGGGTTTGCGAAAGCAGTACGGTTAGAGGCGTTCGTAACTCGTGAGAGGCGTCGGCGGTGAACTGGCGGTGCTGTTCGAAACTGGCGTCGAGTCGGGCAAACGTGTCGTTCAGGACCGCGCCTAATTTGCCCAGTTCGCTTTCGGTATCCTCGGTCCGAATGCGTTCGGAAAGATTGCCAGCGGCGATGCGGCCGGCGGTGGCGCTGATGGCCTCGATGGGTTGGATGACGCGCGAGGCGAGAAACCAGCCGCCAAGAAGTCCGACGGTTAAGACGGCTAGACCTACTCCCAACAAGGCGCCGGCGAACCGATTCAACGTCGTGAGTTCACCCGCGATGGAACGTCCAGCCAGCAGGACCTCACCCGGAGGGGTCATAATGAATGCTTCGCGGAGTTCGCCGCGGGTTCGCCGCACGGGCGCGAGGTTGGTGGCCAGACTGGAAACGTTTGGAATGTTCCCCGGAGCGGAGGCTGATCGGCTGACTTCGCTGCCGTCCCGCGACCAAACGATAAAGTAAAACGCGGGCTGCCGGTTGGTGGAAAAGAGAATCGCGGCACCGGGGTTGAGCTGGAACGTGTCGGGCCGGGGTGGAAATTCGCCCCGTCGGCTGGGAGGCGGGCCTCTCCTCGGACCTCTTCCCGACGATTCACCCGGCGGCGGACGATCCCGGGGACCTTCGCGCAGACTGCGATGAAGGTCAGTGAGGCGTTCGTCTAGTTCCTGATCGATTTGTCGGAAGCGGGTGGCGCGTTCGAGTTGGTATGCCGTCACGCCGAAACCCATCAGAACGCAGACCAGAATCAGTCCGTGCCAGAGCTGCAGTTGCCATCGAATGGAACGGAAAATCATGAGCTCGCTCTTCCGGTGCCTTCGATGCAATAGCCGTGGCCTCGTCGGGTAACGATGAAGTCGTGGCCGAGCTTCTTGCGGATATTGGAGACGTGGACGTCCAGCAGGTTGGACAGGGAACTGTCGCCCTCGTCGAAGAGGTGTTCGTACAAGGTGGTGCGGGTCACTACTTCGCCTTGGTGGAGGGCCAGGAATTCGACCAGGGCATACTCCCGAGCGGTCAATTCGATGGCCGCACCGGCCCGCAGTACGGTACGGGCGGCGGTGTCGATGACCACATCGACCAAGGTTAGCGTGGTGCGGGCTTGGCCCGCGCTGCGGCGAATGAGCGCCCGGAGGCGGGCGAAGAGTTCGGCCAAATCGAATGGCTTGACCACATAATCGTCCGCGCCGAGGTCGAGTCCCCGGACCCGATCGCGGCCGGCATCGCGCGCGGTCAGTAAGAGGACCGGGGTTTTGTGAGTTTGCCGCAGGTGCGCCAGGAGTTGCCAGCCATCGAGTTTTGGTAGCATGACATCGAGGACAAGGGCGTCGTAGTCCGAGTTCTGCGCCTTGTAGAGTCCCTCCTCACCATCGGCGGCAGTGTCGATAGCATAGCCTTCCTCGCGCAACGCTTGGGCGAGCCCGCCGTTTCTGAGTTGGTGTCCTGAGGGGAAGGAAACATTACGCTACGAGGTGCCGGGAGAGGGAATGGTGTAGGGAGCCCGTAGGGCGACCGGAACCATTCCCTCTCCCGAGGC